>Ga0307379_10008920_pt1 | contig 13474 bp, 8 predicted proteins | sample UN2MG_FD_202237 | JGI IMG/M metagenome (GOLD analysis project Ga0307379, IMG submission 202237) | Soil microbial communities from Risofladan, Vaasa, Finland - UN-2 | ecosystem: Environmental > Terrestrial > Soil > Coastal area > Acid sulfate soil | place: Finland: Risofladan, Vaasa | collected...
TCCATAATATCGCTCAAGGTCGTCCCATCATAAACCAACTCCGTGACCTCTTTCACCTCCAGCCAGAAATCGTAAAAAGGGCACTGATCTTTTTTTTCACAGACAGCCTGCCCATCATTCGAGCTGACACAAGCTACCGGTGAAATGTCCCCATCCACAAAACGCACAACCTCGCCGATAGTTATCAGATCAGGTTTGCGCGCCAAGTAATACCCTCCATCCACCCCACGGCGGCTCTCCACGAATCCGCCCTGGCGCAGCTCGTTCAAAATAACCTCGAGAAACCGCTTGGGAATTTTCTGCCTGGAAGCGACCAGCGCGATTTTAACCGGATGTGACCGCTGGTAATGGATCGCCAGCTCGTAAAGAGCTTTCAGGGCATAGTAACATTTATTTGAAATCTGCATTTTTGATTTGGAAAAATTTATTGTTCATTAAATCAATCGGAATAATGTACATAATATTTTCTTTTTCCCTCTCTGTCAAGACAAAATTTAAGCTTGCTTGGAATTTCTTTTATCCGCCTGGATGAGCGTCTAACAGCGCAAAAGAAACGCTTTTTGCGGCAGCCATAGAGGATTCAAAGATCATTATTCTGATAAAATCCACACCCTTTAGACTTCTGAAAAATAGAGGCAAGGAGAATGTATAGAGATGAGTGTATCATGCTGACGGTGGTAAAGGCTTAGTAGAATACGGTGTGGTATAGGTTAAAAAAGCATACTAAGTCGAAGAGCGCTTATCAGGAATCAGTATTGGGATAAATAATTTTAATTTTTTCCTTGCGTGAGAAGCTCTAACAATAGATTATTTTATTAGTAAATTTCTTTTCAAAGAGGCATCGGATTCATCGGGAAGATTACATCTTCAAGAGAGATATCCCCCTGGAGGCTAATATGCATTCTGCTGAGGGGCATGATACTCCAGTAACTCAGAGTGATGCTAAACAAGCTTTTAAAGCAATATTCAGGAATAATATTTTAATTGGGAGCGAAGAGATACTTTCATCACAGATTGAAAAAATCGCTAAGGAAGGTTCTGATGATATAGATAAACAAAAAAAGGCTATTGCCAAGTATCAACAAGTGTTAAAAGAGCTAAGGATAAGGTTTGGAACCTTACTTAAAATGGATAATGTGTCCTTTCTTCTAGGAGCTGGATGCTCTATAGATGCAGGGGGTGTGTCCTTATGTTCTATTCCCTTAACTGTAGAAAAATCTATTTTAGAAAAAGGTTTTAAAAATGGTTCTCCTCTGCCATGGCTTCTACTTTTTTACGATCTAATTGATTATCTTACCGAATGTCCGAAATACCAGCCCAAAGATAGATTAAACTCGATTCAGAACCTCGAAGAGAAAGCAGAACCAAATATAAGTATAAAAGCAAATTTCGAACAATTTCTCTCGACTCTTTTTACAATCGTTGCTAGTACTATCGGAAACGAGATAACAATTTCCTTTAGTGAAGAAAAAAAGATTAGTATAAAACGTAATAATTTAAAAACCTTGATTGAACATTTGAAGGGAAGTCTTGTTTTAACTTGCAATCTCCCCACTCCAGAGTTAAAAGATTCCCTCATTATTCAGCGCCAAATGCTCAAGAAGTTGTTAACAAGGCCCCTTAATTTGCGGCGTGTTAATCTTTTCACACTCAACTACGATACCCTTTTTGAACAGGCCGCTGACGATGTGGGGATTGTGTTGATTGACGGGTTTATTGGCTCATTGAAGAGGGTTTTTAGACCTGAGTCATTTGACCAAGACCTCTACTTTCCTGCGCAGACAACAGAAGGTAATGTTCGAAGACTCGACCGTGTAATACATTTGTACAAGTTGCACGGTTCGATTTCATGGCATCGAGAAGAGCCAAAATGGGAAAATCCATATGGGTTATTTGCGACATTAGTTCAGCAGGATTATCCACAAAAAGATGTTGTGATATATCCTACTCCCCTGAAACATGGACAAGTCTTAGGATTCCCTTACTCTGAAATGTTCCGAAGGTTTGCCTCAGCAATAGTTCAGCCCCAATCTGCACTGTTCGTCATTGGATATGGATTTGGGGATGAGCATGTTATTGCCTTGATTAGACAGGCCTTATCTATTCCAAGTTTTACATTGGTAATTATTGATCCAAATCCGCAAAGTGCATTTGTGAAACAACTTGAAAAACAGCAAGATCAACGTGTGTGGATAGTGAAAGGTGATAGTTTAGGGACATTTTCGGGTTTTGTTAAATATCTCCTTCCTGATTTGCAAGAAGAAAAAATTATTGAAGCAGTGATGAAAACCTATAATGCCCTTAGTCCATCTAACATAGAAAAATCCACCCCTTCAAGTGATAACCCCGATGAGTAATGATTTTGAAATTGGTCGGGTGGTTGCTATCGATACATCTCAGGTAACAATAGAGTTAAATCCTGACCTGAAAGCACTCACCCGCTCAACTTATGAAAGCACTACTGAGATAGGACGCATTAACTCCTATGTAATCATTCCCGTAGGTGCCAGAAGAATTGTAGCAATGGTTACAAGAGTTGTGATGATGGAAGAGGCTGAAATTCGGACCGATAAAACAATGGTGACCCTTCCTTCAGCGCGGCGAATTATGAAGGCCACAATGATCGGAACTATTGACGGGGAAGAATTCACCCAAGGCATAGGGCTTTTCCCAGTTCTCGACTCACCTGTGTTAGTAGCAACAAAAAGTGACTTAGAAGCGATATTTGGCAAAAAAGAACACATAAGTAAGCCACCTGAACCAGAAAAACCTGGCTATTGTATTCCTATTGGTGAATCTGTTGTTTTCCCTGATTATCAAATCAAAATAAATCCTGATGTTTTTTTCGGAAAGCACTCAGCGATTATCGGCAGCACTGGATCAGGCAAGTCTTGCACGATAGCAACAATTATCCAATCAATAATTCTGAACAAGGAAGTCAAAAGTACCAGATTTATTATTCTGGATACCAATGGAGAGTATAGAACAGCTTTCCAGAGAGAGAAACAAAATGATGAATGGGAAGATGATGATCCAAGGTTTCGTTGTCTTTATATTCCAACCGATCCCGTCAAAACGAAAGATAAACTTGTTATACCATATTGGTTTATGAACTCAGATGATTTTGTTCGATTATTTAGGGCAAAAGAAGGCTTACAAGCGCCAGTTCTCCTTAGAGCTCTTAGATTATCCAGATCAAAAATTGCTGGAAAACCTGGAATATTAACCACGATAGAAGTATTGAGAATTTCTTGTACTCAAATCATGGCTCACACCCAAAATGATACACCAACACAACAGTGGGCTATAGCAAAAAACATTTATGAGTGTTGTGAAGATTCTCTTAGATACAGAGAAGTATTTCCGGAAAATGTAAAAAACTTGGACAAAGCGTATGGTACTGATTTTTTTCTTGATTACGAAAATGCGATTAAACAGATTCAGAAAATTGCTCAAGAAGTATATGCCCCGGATGGGAAAAAAACTAACCAATCTCTTGGTGCTACTAGAATTCAACAAATACAAAACTTTATTAATCCAGTAATTGATGCACTTAATAAAAAAATAACCAACGAACCTACTGGGGTTCCAGAAGTATCCTCGGATCAACCAATATTTTTTGATTGCCACTCATTTTTAGAAAGAAGTCTTGAAACTGCTATGCGGGAGGAAGCTGAATCAGGAAGTCCAGGGAGAATTCGTGACGCTTGTGGTCCTATGTTCTTACGCATAAGGCGATTTTTTGAAGATCCTAGATTCAAGTTCCTTTTTGGTCAATTTCCGAATGCTATTTACGTTCTTGCATCTTTCCTTCGTGATATTCTTGGATTATTGCCTGGAGATAATAATCTCTCTTCTTACGAAAATGTAAAGAAAGAGGTTCTTCCCTTTTATGACCGTCAGAGATCGAATATTGAAAAATCTTTTAATGTAGTAGTCATAGACCTAAGTTTGCTTGCAGCCGAGGTTCTTGAAAATGTTACAGCCTTAATTGGGCGTTTGATATTGGAATTTTTACAGAGATTAGGAGATAAAAACATCAGTGGTTTTGACAGAGGTTCTTTTCCAGTAGTGTTAGTTCTCGAAGAAGCTCAAAATTACATCAGAGAATCAAGAGGGATAGAAGAGAAATCAATTTCGAGAGAGGTTTTCGAAAGGATTGCTCGTGAGGGTCGCAAGTATGGATTAGGCCTCGTGGTAGCTTCACAACGGCCAAGTGAATTATCTAAGACTGTGCTTTCGCAGTGCAATAGCTTTATTGTTCATAGACTTCAAAATCCCGAGGATCTTAAATACTTTAGAGAGATTGTCCCAGGTATTTATGACCAATTGTTGAACCAGTTACCAGCTCTTGCACCTCGCCATGCTTTGATTCTTGGTGAAAGTGTTCAAGCCCCTGCTCTGGTTTATATGAGAGAGTCTAATCCAATTCCGAGAAGTAAAGATCCGAAATTTTACAAGCAATGGGTAGCGGACAAGCCTGAAATGCCTAATGTTGAAGCGATATGCCATAAGTGGGAGGGTAAGGATAGCCAAAAAAAAGAATCTTAAATTATATTTAAATTCCCTTTCTTCTTCTTCTATTTTTCACTTTAGTAATATCTCGGAAACCTCGCCTTTATCAATGTTAACTGCTACAATCCCTGATCCCTTTTCAAGCTGGGCAAGAATATACTAAAGTAAAGTGAAAAATAAGGCAGGAATAGCCTCAGTGCTCCAGGCCTAAGAGTCCAGGTAATTTTCCCTGTTCGCTGGAGCCCGGTGGACGAACACTCTCTCAGGCCGGAAAAAATCGCAGTCACGGCCCATTACCCTGCCAGGTATTTCTCTTCCTTGCTCGAATTAACATATGTTATCTGGGGAATCCAGCTTTTTTTGTCCGAAATTCAGGAATTTTCAAAAACTGGAAGCCTTTAACTCTTTGCCCGAGATCTGGAAAATCCTGGATAATGGAGGATGGACAAAGAAATTTGCATTTTTAACATCAACTATCACTTCTCCGTCAACATTACCGGTGTCCAGGTTGACAGCAACAACACCACATTCCTCCTTCACTTTGGTCATTATGTACATATGATTCATTCCAGCAGACTTGAGGGAATATCTTTTACCACTACTACCAAAAAAATCTGTATTTTCCAATTTTTCATATGCACCAGCTCTAACCCCTGAACCTGCAAAACCGCTTAAAGCGCCTACAATAGCGCCTTCCAAGGCTGCTTTGCCCAGTCCCGCCCAAAACGATTCGTGGATTTCGAATTGTTCAAGAGACAAATTCCATTTTATCTCCCCGCTGGAAGTATCAATCAAACACACTTCCTGTGTTCCCATAACCGAGAGCCCGCTTTCCCTGATCTCCATTCTGGAGATATATTCCTTGAAGCTATCCAAAGAGGTCCTGCATATCTCTTTTCCATTCTCTTCAGCTACGAGAAACAGGCTGTCTCCAGCTAGCAGAGCAAGCTGGCTTTCAAGATAAAATAATCTTTGTGGAGAGCCGTTGAAGATAAATGGCGCTTCCCAGATTAAATTGCAATCAATCAGGCTGATATTAGATAGATAATCTTCTCCAACAACATAAACATTATTCTCTCCGAATAAAGCTATAGAAAATCTTTTGCTATCATTTGGGAAAATCCATTTTAGCATGCCGCTATTCCTATCAAACGCAGAGATTCTTTGATCTGCCACTAAATAAATAATATTTTCTTTCACAAAAAATTTATCCGGTTCGTTGGAGAATTTTATCGGCTCTTCCCAAAGCAAAGTCCCATCCGATAACCGGACAGCGTTTATAAAATCTCTTCCTTTGATATAGATGATGCCCTCATCAGCAGGATCATATTTATAAATTGAGAATGATTCATCATTATAAGAGGAAATCCACTTTGTACTTCCATGTATCTTATCGATAGCATAAAGTGATTTGGAAGATATTATATAAATACAGTTATTTCCATTATAATAATCCTGCGAAAATGATTTATTACAAAACCAATCAATTTGTCCTGTCTCGAGATCCAGCTTCCAGGGCTTATTGTAAACGAAATAAGCCGCTCTGTCTTCAATTGTCATACAAGCTGCAACATCAATAGGAAATGTCACCAGACCATATTTCGCTCCATGAACAAAAGATTTTTTAATCCCTTTATCCGGTACAAAATCCTGGAAGGTTTTAATTTCGCCGGTCTTTAAATCATATGTAGTTAAAAAAATGTTTTTCATTTCCTGATCTTGTAAAATAAAACAACCTTTCCCGGTAGAATCAGGATATTTGAAGGATATCATTCTCCCTTCCAAGGGATCGGACTTAAGTATTTCCTTGCCATTCTCAATGTCTATAAAAGATACGGTTGTTGAAAAGCCCTTGCGTGAGAATATAGTTAATACAGGTATGTTTGGACGCCATAAGATACTGTCCACAGCATAAATATTCTCTTTTTTAAAAATAATATCCCCTGTATTTGAATCCACCAGGTAAAAATCCATTTTATCAGTAAGTAAAAGGTTTCCGGATTGGTTAATTTTCGTCCAACAGATATCCTCCCGGCATTTAATCGTCCATAAGGAATCCGCAGCCGCAACAAAGGATGACACTTTTATCAGGAAGCATAGTGTTATTATTATCATTCTGTACATCATTTTACTCCTCCAGCAGAGAGGATAGAACTTATATGATAAAACTGAAACCGACATTTAACATATCAAAGTTGAAACCGTAAAAAATAGCCTTCTTTTTCGATTCTTAGCGAAAACTTTCTTTCTTTCTTTCGAGCTTTAATCGAGAGATTTCTATCGTTTCGGCGATAAATTATTACTCCTCATCCATTGTTAATACAGGATAAAAAATCTTTTTACTCGTCTCTCCTTCCTTGTAAATGGTTACTGGAAAAGTAGAAAGTGGAAGCCCAGTAAATCAGCACATATCTAGGGTCAGGGCATGCCCTCTCCCAGGTTTTGCAGTGATTTTATATGAAAATCTCATCTGGAAAGAAGAGCCTGTTTGCCGCACTCATTCCAGAAACAAAGAGAAAGAAATCTCGTGCTGCCGCGTCAATGATTGGATTCACTAAGTGTATCGACAGGGCAATACACACGGGGAAGGTGAAATGTAGGACCACCAACTAATGTGGCTGTAATTTCTATTTCTTCCCCTTGACAGAGCTTTGCCCGAACATACACACCTTCTCTATCATTGTTACGTAAAATAATTGTTTTCGGGGAAACGGTTCCCCGAATGTTATCTCTAATGCTCAATGTGTTTGGATCCAGAAGACTGAAAGTTGTTTCGCCAAAGCTAATGCTGTTATTAGCTTTTACTTCCACCATGCCATTGAGGCGAAACTCCAAAACTTCGACTCCGATGCCAGGTTCCATGTCTACCAAACATGGAACACCGCTGCTTAGGATCCAGGGAGATCTACACAGATCGATTACGAGGAGACGGCTCTTTACTGCGTCTTGGACTGGCGTATCATCCACATTTTCAGAGATCTTCCTCAAGAGCTCCTCGTCGGTTAGCTGCCCAGTGGCAACCACACGGACAACCGATGCACTATCTGTCATCGCGATCTCAGCAAGAAGCGACTGATCTGTAAGCTTTTTTACGGCAGCCTCGCGTACGGCATCGGCCTTGTCAGCCCTGGCAATTGAGCCCAGGACGCCCTGATCATCTATAAGTGCCGTAGCCTCAGCTCTTACCAGGGCATCAGGATTATTCCTGGCGATATCCTGAAGCTTCGCACAGTCCTTCTGTTTGCCAGCATCACAATTCTTAGCCAGCTTTGCGAGATCCGTTTTGGCCAAGCCAGGCATAATCCACAATGTAAGAATGATAAAAATAATTTTGAACATGATTTTAAACATCATGTACTTATCTCCGTTCTCCTTGAGTCTAACAATGTTCTACCCGCTATTTCTCAGATCAAAATTGAAACAGGGAACGAGAGCCTTCTTTTCAATTCTTAGCGAAATCTTTTGTCCTTTCGAGCTTTAATCGAGAGATTTCTATCTTTCTGGATAAATTATCCTTCCTCATCAATGTTGAAAAAAGGATAAAAAATCTTTTTTACTCGTCTCTCCTTCATTATAAATGGTTACTGGAAAATGACCTGAACTATGAATATTTAATTTATGTTAAAATATTATGGTATTTGTCAAGAAAAAAATCAAATTAATTAAAAAATATTTAGACATCTGTCAAATTTGATAAGAATTTGTAAAATTTTTTCTCTGATGCGCGGATCATACAGCATATTCTTGACCATCATCTTGCTCATTTCCCGGATAGCCAAGGCTTGCCAGCTTTTTCCGGTCATCAATCCACCTCAAACGACCTCATCATATTGGCAATGCAGCCCTTATATTCAGGAATATCCTCTTTCCTGAGCATCGACCCGACAGCCTTGTCAGCGGCTTTCTTGTGATTTCCCATAATCCTTGTGGTTTACTTTCAAAACCCATACAGAGAAAGACATTATTGTCCCTGCGCTGATAAATAAGGAAAGCAGCCGCTATTCCATTACCCAAAACACCCGGCTCTATGCATTGCTAGTGATCAAGAACTTACAGCAAGCCGGGAATTAAGTTCTGACGGTCAGGTCTGATAACCAGCTCTTGAGGAGGACTTTTCAGGTTCTGCTGCTCTTTTAGCCGGCCCTTGGCCGGATTGACAAATCCTGGTACGTTTTTTATGTAAAAAGAACCATACTTGACCGGGTCACAACGTGCGACCGGAACAGGGAGGCTGGAAATTACATTGTTAGAAATGAACTACCCCGCGGCAAGTGAGCGAGGTATCATAAGGTTGGTAATGATTATTTTCACCCCCGCCCCCCTGGGCGACCGCCGGTCGCCCCTACGGTTGGCTTAAGGGGCCGTTTACACCACAGCAAGCTGCGGGGAATTCTTTTCGATTAAAAAGATGGTTTTTGCCTGGGATTGGCTGATTGGAAAAGAAGGATCTGCAGATTAAACGTGCCTCTGTTTTTTATCCCGGGTTAAAAACGTTTAAACTTCCCCACACGTAATCACTCGGGGCTTATTCAGCTTTTGGGGCAGGAAGACAGATCGTGAAAATTGTGCCTCCTGTTTCCGGGCACCTGCAGGAGATTTCCCCCCCTGCCCTGACGACTATACCATAAGCTATTGATAAACCCAGTCCTTTATGTCTTTCATGCTCCTTGGTTGTAAAAAAAGGGGTAAATATTTTTTCACGATCCTCTTCGGGAATTCCCGGCCCGTTATTGGCAAATTGCAGGAAAACAGAGTTTTCATCCCGGTAGCTGGTGATCTCTATGGTTTTATGGTCTACATTTTCCAGGGCTTCGCGCGCATTAGTCAACAGGATTATCAGTAACTGAGAAATTTGCAGCATACTTCCTTTAAAAACCACGTTATCCCCGAGCGATTTTTTCACCTCGATCTTCGACCCCACAAGAACCATTTTTAAAGTCTCTTCGATACATTCGTTCAAATCGCAAAGTTGGGAATCCGGCATGCTGATCAGCCCGGCAAATATACCCATCTCGTGCAAGATATTAGACACATTCGTGCTCTCTTTTTCCATCATTTCCACTATTTGCGGCGTTTCGGATAATAACTCCCCGATCGTTTTTTCGGATTCCCCTGGAGCCTCATCTTTTTTAGTCAGGAGATATTTTTCAATTCTGGAGAGATTGTTTTTTAAGGGGACCAGATTCCGGATGATACAGTTGACAGGTTCGCTAACCTCCCTGACCAGACCATCCGTGAGCAGTCCGAGATCGGCAAGCCTGGACATCTGGAATAATTTGGAGCGCTGCTCTTCCAGTTTTCTTTCCAGTCTGATCTTCTCCCGCAGGTGATTCAGCACAGCCATGATTTCGTAAAAGTTTATCGGTTTGTGTAAAAAATAATAAGCTCCGTTGTTTAAGGCCTCGATAGCGGTATCCATGTCAGCGTAGCCAGTAAACATGATGAAGGGAATATCATATTTTTTCTTGCAGGCTTTGAGCAATTCCAGACCGTCCATAACCGGCATCTTGATATCTGTCATCACCACATCAGGCAAATCCTCTTCAATCAGCTTAAAAGCCTCTTCCCCATCAGCCGCCACTTTTACGGAACAGTTCTCTTCGATGAGAAATCTGCTTACCACATTAAGTACTGCATTATCGTCATCAACCAACAGAATTTTCATTTGACACCCTTATTCTTCTCCGGTCCGGTCAGCCGGTCCAAATTATAACGCCGTCATCTAGAGGAGGAGAATGAATCCCCCGTTTAGTGCTCTGACAAGTCGGAAATGCATAGTAACTTGCACACATAAAATGACTGAAAATGTCGAAGCTGTTAACAACAGGCTCTAGACTGCAGTCTGAAGGGGTGCAAAATCAAACTTACAGAGAATAGTTTACAATCTATAACCTGGACAAAGGTTGAAACCTTGGGGTTGCAACCCACTAGTCTATAGCCTGCAGTCTTTTTCTTTATAGCCTATAAACATGTGTAGAGTGGATAAAAAAGACTCAACCATGTAAATCAAATCTGTCACTGCACTTGATGGTTTTGTATAATTGTAAATTCAAATTGTTCAAAAAGCTACAATAAAAATCAGGCCGAATCAATAGGTGAAAATACCAGTTGACCTGGATAAAAAAGCAGGAAACGCCATTCTGTTTATTTTTTATCCGAGCAAAGTGCGAGGCCTACTGATGCCTCATCACTGCCATAATCTCGCAACGCCCGGCTCTGTGACAGCATGCCAATAATTAGTACAGGGCAAAAGTAATATAACTATCAAGCGGCAAATTAAAAATAGCTAACAGGGGTAGTTTTTGTTAGACGCAATAAATATTTATCGCAGCTTGAAAAAATGCAAAAAATTCTTTATACTCGATAGCCGAATATAAAACCTTTGTTTTTTTCCGGTCTTACCAGACAAGATCAAGTTACATTTAAAGACCAACGCTTTCAATCAGAATTTTTCTTCTTCACACTTCCGGAGGGATAAATGAAATCCTTTCTTCTTTACCTGGGTATTATTGTCCTGGTGCTCTGGAACATCTCTATGGAGACGCGGCTTGCCCGCAAGGCCGATCGGCCTTTCCAGCCGCCCCTGGACCTGCACGTGGCTGCTCGCGATACGGCCGACAGCGGGTTCAGCCGCGAATACGGTTTCTACATGCGGCCCTACTGCAATTTCTGGTCTGATGCCCATACCCACACTCACTTCGCCGACCTGTCCCAGGATGAGCGCGATAAAGAGCTTGTGATGCTCCACAATGCCATGTACGAGCTAGAGATAGTCAACTGCGCAGTGTTCTGCAAGACAGAGGCGGACCTGGCTTTTGTGGACTCCGTGGGTAAAGATGCGCCTGTGTGGTATGCGGAATTCAACGACCCGGATATCGAGAAGCTGCGTTACTACCACGAACGCTACCATATCCGAGCCGTGAAATTGCACAACACTCCGGTGTTTTACGGCGAGTTCAGGGGCGAAGAGGTCGAATTTCCCCTGGGCAGCGGCAAGATGAAGCCGGTCACTATCGAGATGATGGTCTCGCCGGAATGGATGAGCTTTTTCGGAGTCTGTGAAGAGCTGGGCCTGCCCGTGACCTGGCACACCAACAACCGCTACGGCCCCTCGCCTTACAATTTCGGGGGGGACAACAGCAAGTGCTGGGAGGCCCTGCCGTATGACAACTTTTATGTCCTCAGTTTGATCGAGCGCATTCTCGACACCTGTCCGAAACTGAGCCTGATTCTCTGCCACCAGGGCTTTATGGGTTACACAAGACTGGCCGAGCTATTCAAGAAGCATCCCAATCTTTATATCGATACCAGCGCAGGCTTTATGCTTCACGATGGAGACTACCTCACAGACAGCGAGCGTGCGCGCATCCGCCCGTTTTTCATCACCTGGGCGGACCGCATTCTTTTCGGCACGGATGCCAACGCCTGGTGGGAGACTCCCAAGACCATAAGTGAACATGAAATCCGCCGGCATATCTACAACCATGTGCACCCATTCAAGCGTTTCATCCAGCAGCTTTACCTTCCCCAGGAAGTCTTGAGCAAGGTGGCCCATCAAAACTTCGAACGGCTGTTCAACATGCCGCCGGCCGGAGACTGGTTCTATTAAAATTTTTTGTTGCCTGAATCTCTCACGACAAAAACAGGATTCTTATCAATGGTCCAGAAAATACTCGATGCCCTCGAATCCGGGATTCTCTCAGCGGAAGAAAGCCTGAAAGCAGGTATGGCCTTAGCGCCCGGGACAATCGAAACTCTTGTCAGCGAGTTCGAGGAAGCTCTGGCTTACGGTGCGATGCCTCCCCGCAAGCGGGCGCTGAAGCTTGCTGAAAGGGCTGTTTATTTACTGAAATCGCAGCAGGAGAAAGTCAGCGGGAAAATGTCCGACCTCCGGGCCCTAGCCCGCTGGAAGAGCCGCCTTTTCCAGGCGATGCTGCACCGGGAGGAAGCTTTGGAACAGGCGAAACATTTCGAGGCTTTGACTCTAAAAGACAGCCCGCCACTCGAGCTGGCCGAGGCGCTGATCTTTCTGGCCAAGGCCTGCTACTGGAGCGACAACCAGCGGGGAACGGTACTTTTCCAGCGCCGAGCGCTCGATCTTGTGGACCGGGAGCGCAAGCAGGGGGGACTGACCCATGAGGATGAGATCCGCTTCAACAAGGAATACACGGTCTGGGCGTTCCGCTACGCCCAGAACACCTGCCGCTGGAGTGAGGCGTATAAGACTTTCGAGCAGGCCTACCGGCTGGCGCATCGCTCAGGCGATCCGGGTTTGCTGAGCTCCACCCTGGTCTTATATGCAGAGGCCAGGATGTTCCAGGGGGACTGGGAGGGGTGTGAAAAACTGGCCGGTGAGTGCGTCCAGGCTGCACTCAAGGAGCCTGGAGGCCCGGGGAGCGACTATCCATTCTGGATCTGGGGCCGGGCGCTTGTGCATATTGGAAAAGCGGAACAGGCCGTGCCGGAGCTTCAAAAATCGATCAGTCTGGCCCGGAACATCGGGGATGCAGTCGGCCTTTCCGAGGCCCTGGTGAGCCTGGCTGAAGCCCACCTGGCGCTGGGCGAGAGTGATCAGGCCCAGTCCTGCGCATCCCAGAGCGAGGAGGTGGCCCGCTACGCCAGACTGGGCATAAACCTGGCCCAGATCAGGATCTGGCGCTCGTGGATCGAGATGGAGCTCGATTCGCGCTCGGCAGTCCGTCAACTGAGTCCCCTGCACCAGAGCCTGGCCGATTTCGAGCGCCTGGGCTGCCGCAGCGGATGGGCCTGCACGCTGGGGGCGCTCGGTCACGCCCTTGCTCTGGCCTCAGCCCCTATGAAAGCCAAGTTTTACCTCGAGCGCGCCTTTCAGGCTTTCAGGGAATGGGACATGCCCTGGCATGCTGCCCGCGCCGAGAAATCGCTTTCCCTGATAAGTTGAGGAATGTCATAATACAAACTTATTAGGCGCTTAAGCAGC
>Ga0307379_10008921_pt1 | contig 13473 bp, 10 predicted proteins | sample UN2MG_FD_202237 | JGI IMG/M metagenome (GOLD analysis project Ga0307379, IMG submission 202237) | Soil microbial communities from Risofladan, Vaasa, Finland - UN-2 | ecosystem: Environmental > Terrestrial > Soil > Coastal area > Acid sulfate soil | place: Finland: Risofladan, Vaasa | collected...
CTCCGCGGGCGTCTCCACCGTCCGGCCCCGGGCGTCCTTGACCAGGTACCGGCTGCGAAGAACTCGCAGGGCGTTGTCGTTCAGGATGGGCAGCTCTTCGGTCATCCGAAATCCCGTGTCAATCCCCTCATTCTACGCCATCTTCGCCCGCGCGTCCGCGCGCCGTCTTCATTCGCGCTAAAGACGCGCGAACGAATTCGACGAAAAATATTCTGGTCAGCCTTGCATAACCTTTGAAGCTGTGTGTACAACTTTGTCACGTTCTTCAATCAAGGCTTTTTGCCGTAAACTACTGAAGGGAGGTGGTACAAATGGCAAAGAAGAAAGCCGCGAAGAAGAAGGTCGTCAAGAAGGCGGCCAAGAAGGTGGTCAAGAAGAAGGCCGCCAAGAAGAAAGTGGCCAAGAAGAAGTAAGGCCACGGAAGTAGCAGCCTGACAGAACAATCGAATACGGATCGCCAAGGGAGTTCGGCGATCGCCCGCAAGGGAGAATTCGGAAGCAGTAGGTGCCCAGCCACGGCGGCACCTACTGCTTTTTTTTACGGAATGCCGGATTGCCGCGACACCGGATTGCCCCATCGGCGCGGACGTTTATAATGGCCCCGTGCGAATCATCGCCGTGACCAACCAGAAGGGAGGCGTGGGCAAGACCACCACCGTCGCCAACCTCGGCGCCGCGCTGGCGAGCAAGGGCCTCCGCGTCTGCCTGATCGACCTGGACCCCCAGGCCCACCTGACGATGCACTTCGGCATCGACGCCGCCGTCGTCCCCACCAGCATGTACGACGTGCTCACCGACGACACCGCCTTCTCCCGCGCGGCCGTGATGGTCGAGAACAACCTCACCATCGCCCCGGCCGTGATCGACCTGGCCGCCGTCGAGGTCGAGCTGGCCGCCGCCGTCGGACGCGAGCAGATCCTCACCGACAAGCTCGCCGCCGAATCCCTGCCGTACGAGCTGGTGATGATCGACTGCGCCCCGAGCCTGGGACTGCTGACCCTCAACGCCCTGGCCGCCGCCGCCGAGGTGCTGATCCCCCTCCAGCCGCACTTCCTGGCGCTGCAGGGCCTGGGCAAGCTGCTGGAGACCGTCTCGCTCGTGCGGCGGCGGATCAACCCCTCGCTCACCGTCGCGGGGGTGGTCTTCTGCATGTACGAATCCGCCACCCGCCTGGCCGGCGAGATCACCGACGACGTCCGTCAGTTCCTCGCCGACGCCCGGGGCCGGGACCTGCCCTGGTCCGACGCCCGCGTGTTCGAAACCTTCATCCGCCGCAACATCAAGCTGGCCGAGTGCCCCGGACACGGCACGACCATCTTCCACTACGACCCCGCCAGCCACGGCGCCGTGGACTATCTCCGGCTGGCCGAGGAGTTCCTCACCCCCCCGCCGGCCGAACCGCCCCCCGCCACCGAGGACGTTCCCGCCGAACAGGCCGAGGAAGTCGCGACCGGCGAGAAGATCGAGCACGCGCCCGAGGAACCGGCGCCACCGGCGCACGAAGCCCCCGCCGAGGGCACCTGCGCACCGGCCGATGAAACGCCCGTCGCCGACACGCCGCCCGACCCGAACCCGGTCTGACCAACAGCCGGGGTGCCACAGGCTGCTTGCCGGCCTGTGTTCGTACCGTTTCGGTGTGACCGATCACGGGCTGACAAGCAGCCCGTGGCACCCGTGGTTCCCTCAATCGCCGAACCCCGCTTCCGCCACCTCGATGGCGCGGAGCAGGGCGCGGGCCTTGTTGAGGGTCTCCTCGTACTCGGTCGCCGGCACGGAATCGGCGACGATGCCCGCCCCGGCCTGGAGGTAGGCGAGGCGGTCGCAGATGACCATCGTCCGCAGCGCGATGCAGGTGTCCATGTTCCCGCCGAAGTCGACGTAGCCCACCGCCCCGGCGTACGGGCCCCGGCGGGTCGGCTCCAGCTCGTCGATGATCTCCATCGCGCGGATCTTGGGCGCGCCGCTGACCGTGCCGACCGGCAGCGACGCCCGCAGCGCGTCGAACGCCGTCCTGCCCTCGGCCAGCTTGCCCTCGACGTTGGAGACGATGTGCATCACGTGGCTGTACCGCTCGACGGTCATCACGTCGGCCAGCTTCACCGTCGTCGGCTCGGCCACCACGCCCACGTCGTTGCGGGCCAGGTCCACCAGCATGATGTGCTCGGCCCGTTCCTTCTCGTCGGCCAGCAGCTCCTGCTCCAGGGCCTTGTCCTCTTCCTCCGTCCGGCCCCGGCGGCGCGTGCCCGCCAGCGGGCGGGACGTCACCACGCCGTCCTCGACGCGGCAGAGGATTTCCGGCGACGAGCCCACCAGCGTCACCCCCGGCACGTCCAGCAGGAACATGAACGGCGAGGGGTTGACCACCCGCAGCGCCCGGTAGATGTCGAACGGGCTGGCCGCCGTCTGCACCGCCAGGCGCTGGCTGAGGACCACCTGGAAGATGTCGCCGGCCTTGATGTACTCCTTGCACGTCCGCACCGCCTCCTCGAAACCCTCCCGGCTGAAGTTGGACTCGAAGGGCATCTCCGGCAGATGGCCCAGCGTGATCTCGCCGACCCCGCGCCCGTTGCCGCTGCGGAGGCGGTCGATCGTCCGCTCGATCGCGTCGGTCGCCTGGCGGTACGCGCTGCCCGGGTCGCCCGTCACGTGGGCGTTGCAGACCACCTTGATGGTCTTGGAGACGTGATCGAAGATCACCATCGTCCGGTACAGCCCGAAGCTCAGGTCCGCCAGGTGCCGGTCGTCGGGGGGGCCGTCCCCCAGCCGCTCGTAGTAGCGGATCATGTCGTAGGCGGCGTAGCCCACCGCCCCGCCGGTGAACCGCGGCAGGTCGGGCAGGCGGACAGGCTGGTACGGCTTCATCAGCTCTTGCAGCTCCCTCAGCGGGTCGTGGGACTGCTTCACCTGCTTGGCGCCGCCGCGGGGCTGGATGACGATCTCGTCGCCCGTGGCGGTGAAGGTCACCTCCGGGTCGACCCCGATGAAGGAGTAGCGCGCGATCCGCTCGCCGCCGACGACGCTCTCCAGCAGGAAGGCGTGCCCGGCCGGGGCGAACCCAGCCGGGCGGGCGAGGCGCTGGTAGGCGCTGACCGGCGTCAGCGCGTCAGCCAGCAGTTGGCGGTACACGGGAACGGTGTTGCCCTTGCGGGCGAAGTCGCAGAAATCGCTGAAGTTGGGGTAATAGTGTTTCATCGTATCTCTCGCGTCGGATGGGTGAAAACGGCCGCACGCGGCGCAGGGCGCCGCCCGTCCTTACCAGGCCGGAACACCGGTCCGCCTCGACCGGAGCCCCGGCCCAGGCCACACCCAATTGCGCGAGAGATACGTCATGACGACCTTATTGTAAAGCATCCCCGTCTCCCCGCAAAGACAGAAAAGCCCGATCGGACGCGCTTGCTTGTCCTGAGCTCGTCGAAGGACGGTTCCGCGGACCCTTGAAGGGCCGGACCAGGCATGCCCCCCCTCCGCACGTCCGTCCCGGACCCGTCACGGAGATTCATCTATCACCAACGGCCCGATGGGATACGGCTTCGGGCGTCCGTCGGGCCAATAAGGGGCCCTCTCCACAAAACGCTCAAGCACAAATGGCTGAGCTTCGTGCACCTTGCTGACCTCAAACTGCAGCGGGAACTCCAGCTTCCCGCCCCAGATCGACTCGAACCCCGGGTATCCCGCCGCCTCGCCCGGGTCCGGGGTCAGGACGAGCTTCCCGTCGAACCGTGTAGCATTGAGTTCGCCAGATAACTGGGGGAAGGGAACGCGACTTTGCGCCCCCGCCCTGAGAACGAGGACGCCGCCATCCAGCCCGTCGATCGCGGAATCGGCGTCCACGTAGCGAACACGAAACACGCACCCCACCGGCAGGTCGCCGGCTACCAGAGCGTATCCTCCTGACAGCTGGGCGTTCCCAAACAGGTCGCGGGAGAACCAGGAGATCGTGCGTTCTCCAGGAGGCTCCGGCCCAACCCGGATGCCGGCTCGCATTGCCTTGTCGAGCGCCGGATCGGAACGGACCAGGACGCGCTCGGCCTTGTCCTTTGGGAGAATCCGGATTTCCACTGGCACGTTGATCCGCGCCTGATACTCCTTGGCTATCCGGCGGCTCTGCGGATTCGAGTTCGGCGGCGACGCCCGCGTGGACGGCCCTGGGATGTACTCCCTGTAGCGCACCTGCCACGTGGCAGCGAACCGATGGGTTCCTTCCCGGTTGCGTAGCCCACGCCACGCATAGAGCTGGCCGTCCGGCACCCACTGGGGCTTACTGTCGTAGCCTTCGTCGATATAGAGAGAAGAAAGCGAGAGGGTCTCGTAGTCCAGGGCATTCGGCCCTTCCTGCCCGGCCAGTTGGTCCCAGGGGACGGCAAGGATCCCCTCTGTATCGCTGAACACCTCCCTGCAGCGAGGCCAGAGCCTCGGCTCGTTCGGAACCGGATTGGTGGTCTCCATGGCGAACCGGACCTGCACATCGGGTCGGTAGCTCTTCCGGACCACCGCCACCCGGTTGTAGATCGTCCCCAGGATCCTTCCGCCCAGCTCCTCGTCCACCTCGCCGCGGCGCAGAAGCTTCATCAGCTTCGTTGCCGTCGCCACGTCGGGAGCGGCGCGGTACCTGGCCAGCATCCCCTCCGTCTGCCACCGCCGCCACGCCGGCCAGGCACAGATTACTCCTATCGCCAGCGCGACCATTGCGGCCGGCGTCAGGATCAGGAACCACTTTCGCTTCTTGTGCCCCATCGCCGAACTGACCCCTTCGCGCACCAGGGCGTTTCCACGCCCTCGTGGGCCGCTTACAATGTTGTGGACCTCCGGGGAACGTCCCATCTCCCGGTATTTCCCGGAACTCCAGTTTAACAGGAATCTTCGACCATGTCCGAAAAACGCGAAGCCATGCTGTATGAGCCCCTGGAGGGCAAGGCGGTGCGGTGCAACCTGTGCGGGCACCGGTGCCGGATCGCCGAGGGGAAGACGGGGTTCTGCTTTGTCCGCAAGAACATCGGCGGCAAGCTGGTGACGCTCAACTACGACGAGCTGGTGGCGGTGCACGTCGACCCCATCGAGAAGAAGCCGCTGTTCCACTTCCTGCCCGGCACGACGAGCCTGTCGGTGGCGGCGGCGGGGTGCAACTTCCGCTGCGCGTTCTGCCAGAACTGGCAGATCTCCCAGGCCCCGCGGGAGCACCGGCTGCTGCCCCACGAGCAAGCCCCCCCCGAGGCCCTGGTGGCGGCCGCCGAGCGGAACCGGTGCGCGTCGATCAGCTACACCTACACCGAGCCGACGATCTTCTTCGAGCTGGCGTATGACACGGGCAGGCTGGCGGCCGAAAAGGGCATCCGCAACTGTTTCGTCTCCAACGGGTACATGACGCCCGAAGCCGTTCGGACCATCGCGCCCTACCTCGACGCGATCAACGTGGACCTGAAGGCCTTCCGGGAGGAGACGTACCGCTCGATCATGAAGGCCCACCTCCAGCCGGTGCTGACGTGCCTGAAGGAGCTGGCGGCCTCGGACATCTGGCTGGAGGTGACCACGCTGGTGGTGCCGGGCACCAACGACTCCGAGGCGGAGCTGAGCGACATCGCCCGGTTCATCGCCGAAGACCTCGGCCCGGACGTGCCCTGGCACGTCAGCCGGTTCCACGGCGACTACGAGATGGCCGACACCCCCAGCACGCCGATGGCCACGCTGCACCGGGCGATGACGATCGGGTCCGAGGCCGGCCTGCGGTACGTCTACTGCGGCAACGTCCCCGGCGACGACGGCGAGTCCACCCGCTGCCCCGGCTGCAAGGCCATGCTCATCCACCGCACCGGCTACACGATCCGGAGCAACCGGCTGGCCGGCGGAACGTGCCCCGACTGCGGGGCGGGGATTGCGGGGGTCTGGGATTGACGATTGGCGATTGTCGATTGTCGATTGGGGCGCGGCAGCGGGGGTGACGCGCATACCATTCCTCGCCAACGGTACGCGTGTGGAAGGTGGCGATTACCCGGACGAAGGCGCTTGTCGCCGCACGCTCAATCGTCAATCGTCAATCGTCAATCGACAATCCCTACCGTTTCTTGCGGCGGTTGCGTCGCTCGCGGCGCTTCTTCGATCCGACCTTGCGTCGTCGTCTGGGCTTTCCCATTGCGCTCCTGCCAGCCCGGGCCGGTCCGGCCCGGAACACGGATCTCGTAACGAACGTTCCCGGAGGATTATAGCAACCCCCCTGCAGGTGTCGAGCATTTCTCCCCCGCGCGGCGCGCCAATCGCCCCCCAGCGGAAGCGGGGGGTTCTAACGCTTCCTAACCCCGTGCGCCGGGGACGCCCCCCCTTTCCCGCTCCAGCACATAATGCGGCCTGTGCCACGGGTCCACGCGCTGCGCCCGCCGCGACCACCGCGAACGCACCTCCTCAAACACCTCCTCCACCCACGCGCGGTTCTCCGCCACCAGCACCAGCCGGCCCAGCAGGTCCTCCAGCACCTCCTCCGCCTCCATGCCCCGGGCCTTGGCCAGATAGATCTCCAGCATCGCCAACGCCTTGGCCCGCCAGTTGGCCCGGACCGTCTCGTCGCTGGCCACCTGCCGGTCCAACTCGTCGAAGTACTCCAACAGGCCCCCGGCCGCGCTGCCTTCCAGCGGGACGGGCCGCTGGTTCGGCGGCGGGGGGATCTCGAACGGCACCCGCCGGAACGACCGCACCCGCCCGCCGGCGATCTCCGCCAGCAGCACGAACGAATGCGCCGTGTGCGGGCCGTTGTCCTTCATGTAGGCGCTGGTGTGGGCCTCGAAGAAGCAGTTGCCCAGCGAGTAGGCGATCAGCCGGCCGTCGATCCACTCCATCCCCTGCGGCACGTGGGGATGATGGCCCAGCACCACCGTCGCCCCTGCCGAGGCGATCCGCCGGAAGGCGTCGCGCCGCGCGGGCGAGGGCGTCGGGAGGAATTCCAGGTCGGCGTGGACGGATACCACCAGCGCGTCCACCTGGCCCGCGCCGGCCGACACGTCGGCCAGGACGTCTTCCAGGACGTACCACCCGTGGCAGGGACCGGCCGTGCCCAGCGTGTAGTTGCTGTCCTCGCCGTAGCACAGGAATCCCACCCGCATCCCGGCCGCCTCCACCACCCGCATCCGCCGGGCCTCCCGCTGCGTCCGGCCCACCCCGGCGGTGGCCACGCCGAGCGCCTCGATCCGGTCGCGCGTGTGGAACATGCCCTTCCACCCGCCGTCGAGGATGTGGTTCTGGGCGAGGTTGACGATGTCGAACCCCGCCTCCGCCAAGGCGCCCGTCCCGTCGAAGGCGCTCACCAGGGCCTTGGGGTCGATCGCATCTTCGGGATATCCCGGCGGCAGGACGACCGATTCCATGTTCCCGAACAGCAGCTGGGCCTCCTCGAAGACGGGCAGGAGCATCTCGAACGGCCAGCCCGTCCCGTGGGCCTGGACGTCGTGGCCGCACTCTCGCGACAGGGAGATATCCCCGACGGCGCCAAAGGTGAGAACCCGATCGTTCATCGCTGCCTCCGTGGTGCTAAGGAACCGTTGTCGATTTCGGATTGCGAATTGCGGATTGAAAAGAAGAGGCTGGCCACAGCCGCCTTCGCCTTCCGGCTACGGCGTGCGAACGAGGCGCGGAGGACGCGGAGAGGACAGGATTTGGGAGGAACCGAAGGCGGGTGCCACAGGCTGCTTGCAGCCTGTGCGGGAACGGGGCTGACCGTAGGCCGTGGTCCATTCCTCCTGCCCGCACGGGCTGCAAGCAGCCCGTGGCACCCAACTCTTTCGTTCTCTGCGCCCTCTGCGCCTCGTTCGCACGCCGTAGCCGGAAGGCGAAGGCGGCTGTGGCCAGCCTCTTCTTTTCAATCTGCAATCCGCAATGGAACGGTCCCGGTTTTCCTGTTGCCAAAACGGGCGTTTGGGCCCATTATATCGGTCGTGCGTACATTTCGCGTCCGTGTCCTTGGTGCCTGAATTCAGAGGTTCTTATGTACTACATTCGAAGCAGGGGGCCCCGGGCGTGGATGGCGGCGGCGGCAGCGGCGGCGCTGGCGGCTTGCGCGGCCACCGCCTCCGCGCAGGGCGGCGGCGAAGGCGGGCTGCGGATCTACGAGGAGCAGCTTCGGGTCCAGCTCGACCAGCAGCAGGCGGCGGCCAAGGAGGCGGGCGTCGACGGGGGCGGCTGGCTGGTCTCGGCCTTCCTGACCTACGATGACGACGCCGCCCGCAAACGGCGGACGCTGCGGCAGAACGAGCTGCGGCTGTGGGGGTCGCTGTCGTTCGCGGGGGTGCACCAGTTCTACGTTCGCGGGCTGTTCGGATACGACGACTGGAACACCGGCGACAACCCCGAGGGCGAACGCGGCGACCGCTGGAACGACGAGCTGGAGCGGGCGTGGTACCGCTACGACTACACCCGGGGCGTGCTCAACGAGACGGGCAAGTACCCCGAGGTCGGCTTCAACGTGCAGGTGGGACGCGAGTACCACACGATCGGCTCGGGCCTGGTGCTGGCCCTGCCGCTGGACGCCGTGCGGATCGGCGCCCAGGCGGGCGACTGGAGCGTCGTGGGCCTGCTGGGAAAGACCCTCACCCACACGCCCAACATCGACGACTCCGACCCCGTCGCCGACCACATGGACCGGTGCTTCTACGGCCTGGAGCTCCGCTACACCGGCCTGGACCGCCACGAGCCGTACGTGTATTACCTCATCCAGCGCGACCACACCGACGAATGGGGCAAGGACCCGCTGGCCGAGTACACCTACCACAGCGACTACCTGGGCATCGGCTCCGGCGGCAGCGTGCTGCTGCCGAACCTGCGGTACGGGACCGAGCTGGTCTTCGAGCACGGCGAGAGCAACCCCAACCCGCCGGCCAACCGGCGCGAGGACGTGCACGCGATGGCGCTGGACGTGCTGCTGGAGTACTTCTTCGACGCTCCATGCAAGCCCCGCGCCCGCTTCGAGTACCTCTGGGGCAGCGGCGACCCGGACCGGGACCTCAGCGCCAACTCCACCATCGGCGGCAACCGCCCCGGCACCACCGATACCGCCTTCAACGCCTTCGGCTTCCGCGACACCGGCCTGGCGTTCTCCCCCTGGATCGCCAACCTCCACATCTTCCAGATCGGCGGCAGCGCCGTACCGTTCGAGTCCGTCCGGCTCCTGCGGAAGATGGAGCTGGGCACCAAGCTGTTCGCCTACATGAAGGACCGGCCGCGCGGGGCCATTTCCGACACGCTCGGCACGGACCAGGCCGGCTGGGTGGGCTGGGAATGGGACGTCTACTGCGACTGGCGCCTCACCTCCGACGTGTCCCTGACCGCCCGATACGGCACGTTCCAGCCCGGCGATGCCTTCGAAAGCGACGGCTGCCGGCATTTCGTCTACGCCGCACTGAGCTATAGTTTCTGAGGAAGCCTTTGCAGGAATTCGCCATGAAGACCGCATTCGTTCTGATCGGACCGGCCCTGTGCCTGGCGGCGGGATGCACCGCCCCCGGCGCCGTCGGCGGCGGCCAGATGCCCCTGTCGGCGGCCAATTCCGCCGCCTTCCTGGACGAGCTGAGCTCCCAGCCTCAGGTCACCGAGGCCCAGGCCTTCCGCGGGCTGCTTCTGGTGCTGGACAACGACCGCCAGATGACATTCGCCGAGGCGGTCTCCGCGCTGAAGCAGACGGGGATCGTCTCCCAGAGCTGGGACTTCCAGGCCGATCGCCCCATCACCCGCGGCAAGCTGGCGTACATGTTCTACCAGGCGTGCCACATGCGCGGCGGGCTGACGCTGACGCTCACCGGGCCGTCGCAGCGGTACTGCCTTCGCGAACTGCAATATCGCGGGTACATGGCGCCCGGGCTGTTCTATAATAAGGTAACGGGGATGGAGTTCATCGCGGTCCTGACACGGGCCGACGAACTGCGGCAAACGGGGGAGGTATCGCCCGTCCTGATCCGGGAGGACATAGCGCTATGAAATGCCGGATACTCGTCGCACTGATCGTGGCGGCCCTGTGCGCGACCGCGGCCGCCCAGACCCCGCCGGCCGCCTCGACGGCCCCGGCGGCCACCCAGCCGGCGGGCACGCCGCTGGTCGTGACGGTCAAGGAAGTCACCGGCTCCGCCCAGCGGACCACGGTGGCCCCGAACGCCCCCCCCAATCTCACCCCCACCTGGGTCGCCCTCCAGGTCGGCGACAAGCTGGGTGAGAACACGCTCATCCGCACCGGCTTCCGCACGCGGGTGGTGCTGGCGATGGCGGACAACTCCGAGGTAGTGATCGACAGGGCCACCAAGCTGGGCATCGGGCAGTTCCGCAAGGTCGGCCAGGTCACCTGCACGCAGCTGGGGATGAAGTACGGCTCGATCCGCGCCAGTGTCGAGAAGGCCCGGGGCCCCAACGACTTCCGGGTCGCCACGCCGGTGTCCGTGTTCGCGGTGACCGGCACGGGCGGGACGATGGCGTACACGGGCGACTTCGGCTTCGCCCTCGACGGCGACCACGGCAGTTGGGCCACGCGGTGCGGGGCACGCCACCGCGGCACTCGCGGAACGGAGGACGTCAACACCACCTTCGTCCGCAACATCTACCTGGTCCAGGCCGCCTATCAGCCCTTCCTCGGGCCGGTGGGCCTTAGCCGCAGCGAGCAGCGGAGCCTGTTCTTCCTCGGCGGCGGGCGAGGCATCATCGGCTTCGACGGGGCCGGGCAGGGCGCCCGCGTCCTGCTCCGCCGGCCTCCGCCTTGCTCCGGCAGCTCCGGCTCCAACGGCATCGTCATCGACGAGGAAGGCATGTACAAGGCGCGGTAGTTGCTGATGGCGGACGGAGGATCCGCACGGCCGCCATCCCGAATCGACCCTCGCCCCCGGGGCGGGATATTCCCACACACCTCCAGCCATTCCCTTATAATGGGCGGTGGTCGAGGGACAAGTCGGCGCGTGGAGAGAGGATCCCGGGCGGCGCCATATGTGTTCCCATCAGCCCAAGGTTCTGGAGGCCGGTGACGCAATGACAGGGCGAGCGTACATCGTGGTATCGGTCTTTTTGCCCGTGGCGGTCCTCGCCGCGGGCGCCTCCGCCCAGGCGCCGCCCGCGCCGACGACCCGGGCCGCCACCACCGCCCCCGCCACGCGCCACGCGCCCGCCACCGCGCCGGCGGAGGAAGGCACGCCCCTGCAGGTGACGGTCAAGGCCGTCGAGGGCGTCGCCCAGCGCCTGGTCCCGGGGACCCGGGACCAGTGGGTGGCCCTGAAGGTCGGCGACCAACTGGACGAGACGACCATCATCCGCACGGGCTTCCGCACGCGGGTGGTGCTGACGTTCGCCGACAGGGCCGAGATCGTCGTCCGGCGGGCGACCAAGATGGGCATCGGCGGGTTCCGCCAGGACGGGCAGGTCACCCGCGCCCGGCTGGGGATCAAGTACGGCGCGATCCGCGCCCAGGTGGAGAAGGCCCGCGGCCTGAGCGATTTCCGCATCACCACCCCCGTCTCCACCCTCGCCATCACCGGCACCAGCGGCGAGCTGGCGTACATGGCCGACTTCGGCTACCGCCTGCGCTGCGGCGACGGGACCTGGACCTGCCAGGTCGGCGGCAAGACGCGCCACGTCGAGCCCACCGAACAGACCTCCAGCACCATGACCCGGCACGTCGAGGCGGTCAAGGCCGCCTCGGCCCCCCAACTGGGCGACGCCTTCGGCGGGCTCAGCACCGCCGAAAAGAGCAGCCTGGTCCAAAGCGGCGGGGGGCGCGGGGCCATCGGCTTCGCCGGCGCCGGCACCGGGGCCGGAAACACCATCAAACCCCCCAAGCACCACGGGCCCAAGAAGGTGATCAAGCCCAAGAAGCGCTCCAGCCACATCGGCCCGCCCCCCGTTGTCAGGCCGCCGGCGCCAGGGCAGCACGATTGAGCCCGGCGATGACACGTGACCGGTGACCGGACGCCGGAACGAAACCGCCGTTGGCGCGAAGGGTCCGCCGGGCTACATTGGCGTCCATGGCGGCATCCGGAAAGACCGGCAGGACGCTCCGGGGCATCGGGCTGGGGCTGGCGGCGACGCTGATCGTGGCGGCGGCCGAGGACACCGCCCCGTTCCGGCTGCTGGAGCACTGGGCGCTGGACCTGCGGTTCCGCCGCCTGCCCACCGTCTCGGCCCATCCCGACATCGTCCACGTGGACCTGGACGACAAGGCGATGGACCAGATCGGCCGGTGGCCCTGGCCCCGACGGCGGCTGGCGCAGTTGATCGACACCCTGAACGAATGCGGCGCGCGCCGCGTGCTGCTGGACGTGGTCCTGCACCACCCCCAGCAGCCCCGGTTCGTCCAACAGGGGCAGACCGACCTCTACCAGGCGAATGCCGACCCCGTCCTCAACCCCGACCTGCCCCCCGTGCTGGTCCTGGACGACGTGGAGCTGGCCGACGCCATGGCCCGCAGCCACGAGCTGTTCCTGGCGATGCACGTCAACGTTCTGGGCGACGACCGTCCCGACGCCGCCGACCCCTATGAGCACCTGGTCGAGTCCCTGACCGCCATGGTCAGCTCCCGCCCCTCCCTCACCCGCGAGCAGGCGGCGGGAGAGCTCGGGCTCGACCTGGCCATCGTCGGCCCGGCCATGTCCCCCGCCACCCAGAACGCCTACGAACGCCGTATCGCCGCCCTGCTGTCCGCCGAGCCGGCCCTGTCGAAGCGCGACCTCACCCGGAAGATGCTTGGCCGGGACGAGCAGCGCGAGGAGGCCGACGACATCATCGGCCGCGCCTACCTCCGCCAGCGCGCCCTCAACGAGATGGGCCGGTTCGCGCTGGACGACGCCGGACTGGAAGCACTCAACCTGCCCCGCGGGCGGATGGTGCCCCCGCTGGTCACCCTGGCCTCGGCCGCGCGGCACTGCGGCTTCGTCCACTTCATCAAGCCCGATGACGACGGGATCGTCCGGCGAATCCCCCTGCTGACGCGGACGGGCGAGGGGGTGTTCCCCCAACTGGCCCTGGCGGTGGCGGCGGAGACCCTCGCCGACACCCACGGCCGGCCGTGGCGGCTGGCGGCGCGCCCGGGGCGGATCACGCTGACGTTCCCGGACGGCTTCACCCGCGCCATCCCCGCCGACAGGACGGGCAGGACGTACGTCAACTGGGTCCGGTTGAGCAAGGCCGAGACGGTGGCCCGGCACATCTCCGCCGTCGCCGCCGCCGACCTGTGGGACGCGCGGGAGTCGCTGCGGCACAACCTCAACCTCTCCCGCCACCTCTGCATCGAGAGCGCCCTGCTGCTGGACCGCCAGGACGTGCAGAAGGCCTTCGCCGACGCCGACGAGGCCTGGGAGCGCCACCAGGCCGCCCTGCGGGCGCGCCAGGGGGCGCTGCTGTTTACGCCCGGCCAGCCCCCCCCGCCGCTGGAGGACCTGGCGGCCCGCGAACGCGAACTGGAAAAGGCGGTCGATCAGGCCTGCAAGGGGCTGATCGAGGAGGTCGACTCGTTCTACCTGGCCGCGG
>Ga0307379_10008925_pt1 | contig 13468 bp, 15 predicted proteins | sample UN2MG_FD_202237 | JGI IMG/M metagenome (GOLD analysis project Ga0307379, IMG submission 202237) | Soil microbial communities from Risofladan, Vaasa, Finland - UN-2 | ecosystem: Environmental > Terrestrial > Soil > Coastal area > Acid sulfate soil | place: Finland: Risofladan, Vaasa | collected...
AGAAAACATCAAATTTGCTTATTATGAAATATGTGTTTCCGTTTTTGTTATATTCTATTGGGTGGACGTTTTTAAAAACAATAATATCGCCCTCATCAACTCCTTCTACGTTTTCTCCAACAGAAACCACCTCAGCTTCTTCTGTGTATTCTTTTTTAGTAGTTTGTAGTATTAGCCCAGATTGCGTTACACTCTCTTTCTTTTTAGGCAACACTATTAATAAATCGTTTAATGCTTTCATTTCTTTAAAGTTACTTTTACTGCACAGTCATCAAATACTTTCCAAGGGAATATCTCTTCTCCGTCTGTGGCTAACACATAATATCTATTTATACCGAAGTCTTTTAAATAGTTTCTGTCGTGTATTATTTCTGTTACGGTTAGCCCACTTATTTCCTGCCCCACTCTACATCTAAAGAAGTTTAAATCACCTCCCACTTGTATATCGAATATGTTATTTAAGAATTTCATTATGGCAAATATATATAATTATTTAATTAAAACAAACTTTATCGTCCTTTAATATCATATCTTTTTATAAACCCTGTTAAGTTTGTTAGCATTGGCTTTCTCTCTTTCTTTTTTAGGTTCATAATTATACATATCATAGAAGACACTGTTAAGTCATATTTAGTCCAATTCTCTGGCTCAAAATCTCTCCAATCTTCTAACAGCCTTTGGAACGGTTGGTCTTTATATGTTCCGTCCGCTTGCTGCCCAACTTCTTGTTTTACATAGGAAGAAAGGGCATTCACCATTTGTGTCCTTGTGTCCTCTCCCCTTGTTGATATTCCGAGTTCTTCTTTCTTCTCATTTAGTGGGTTGCGTTCTATATATCCAGCATATCCCCTTTTACTAAAATAGTTTATTATTTCGTATTTCTGATTTTCTGGAAGTATTTTACAAGAATAAAAAACACATTGCTTTATCATGTCCTCAAAGAAATCATTAGGGTCTTGCCTTCTTCCGTGATATTGCATTACAAATGTTCTGTTGGGGTATTTGCCTCCAGAAACAGTCATAACGTGACTACCTGCCATAGACATTCTTTTTTCGTCCTGCACTATTTTATGTGAGAAGGGGTCACAGCTACTAACAAATAAATCTATAGCTGGTGTTCTTGAATTTCCTGATGATGTAAATTTGTTTCTGTCTTCATCTTCTGGAAGCATAAACATTTCCCACATACCATCTTCTTTTGGTATCCACACCACTTCTGTATCTGGAACTCCGTGAAGCCAATCTAAATCACCTCTAACAGTTAGCTTTCTTAAACTCTCTACTTCTTCGTTAAATACAATGTGGTGGTTTATTCTATTTATGTCTAATGGGCTAACCACCTCAGCATACATAAACGCCTCTTTAGCATTCAATGGATATTTACGTATGAAGTGAATTAATGAATCTCCGCTCTTATTTTCTCTTAAATACATTAACACTTTACGTGCTGTTTCTTCATCTGAATAACCCCATCTATCTATTGTTGGCTTGTTTAGTTCTTTGGGAATACTACCGTCTTCTTTTGCACTATGTCTATACCCTCTTGTGGCTGGCTGAAAATATCTATAAAGACCAGACTTAGTTGTTCCGAAAGCATCCATTGTTTTAATGTCTGATTCTTTCCACAATGTTTCGTATTGCTTTAATGTCTTTCCTCCTAAGTTTTCAGCCGTTGAGGTGATGAGCATTTTACCTAAAGCTGTTGAGCCATCTGCTAACACCTCCCTAACGATGTTGTACAAGTCCATTATATTGCAGTTCTCCATTTTTGAAGCCTCGTCAATATACAGCCTCCATACACCCTCAGAGTCGTATGCGTTTTCTGTTGTACTTCTAAAGTCTATTTTACTTTCTAATGTGTCCTCATAGTTGAAATACTGAACCTTCGTACTTCTTCTACTTGGCTGTGTAAATTCTAACGCATCTTTAGGGTCTGAATTTCCTTTGTGTGCTGGATAGAAAAGCCAATGTCTATTTAGTTTCCTCCACATTTTCACCAAACGCTTAAAAATACTTCCTGCCATATTTGCGTTTTGTGCTTGTATTCCACATAACGCTTCTGGTATCATTGTGGCGTTGTTCATTAGGATTGACAAGCCCTTATAGGTTTTTCCAATTCTTCTGCTTGCGGTAAATATTATACCAAAACAACCGCTTGCCACCTCCGCTTGTCTCCAATATAAAAAGAAATCTCTATCAGCATCAACAAAGAATGGATGGTCGCTTACACGCCTTCTAATTCCTTTTATTGTTTTTACCACTGGGATTTTAGAAACATTCAAATAATACCAATGGTCGCCTGTTATGTATTCTAATTGGTCACGACAAAAAAAGAAATGCCCCTCTGTTCTTTTTGTCATTAACATAGGAATAAATACGTTCTGTTCGTATTCATCATCCATATCCTTGAAATAGGAATATATTACATCACCGTGTTCATCTAATTTAAACTCTACCTCTGGAATTTCTATTCTTGTGAACATTCTTTTATCAATAGGCTTTCCATACCCATCTATTTCTTCTATTGGTGGAGGTTCTGGAATACAGTTTATCTCTAATCCTTGTATTTCTCTTACACGCCTAAACTGCCTGTATGCATCGTGGCATTGTTTCTCGGCTTCTGTTAAATATTCTTTATTTCTTTTCTTCATCGCCTATCAAATCTAATATGCTCCTACCCTTCTTTTCTTTCTTCTCTTCTTTTTCTAAGGCAATAATTTTATTTTCTATGTCTTCGAGTTTGTCTAAATAATTACTCAAACTATCTAGAAACACTTTTAACCTATCCCACGTCTTATCTTTACTGTCGTCTATATTTGTCGTTAGAGAGTGGTTTTCTAAATAGACAACAATATCTTCAATTTGTTTTTTTTGTGCCCTGTAGCCTCTTAATTTTAAGCTATTAGACGATAATGCTAATATAGCAGAAATGTATTCTTCCTCTTTAAATCCTTTAAGCCTTTCTGTTGTTATCATTATCCATCATATTTGTTAAATTTCGTATTAGATTTCCTTCTGGTTTTAGATAGTGCGTTATCCCACCCACCATATTCACAATTACATTTTGAGTGCCTACACAAAAAGAAATAATGTTCTTTTTATGAAAGCATACTTCGCCTTGTGTTGTTGATGTTCCTTTAAACCATATCATATCTCTACGAACATTTGTCTGTTTCTAATTGCTTGAAATTTCTCTCCTTTTATTTCTATTTTAGAGTGTTGTTTTTTCTTGTAGAAATATTTGTACCCTTTTGGGTACGTTTTAGACTCAACCACCTCCCCAATAAACTTATCGTCTTTCACTGATTTTGGAATATATATCATTCCTGTTTTTTCATATTCTGTGCTTTCGTCTAATATTTTTATAATGTTAAAGTCATTGCACATTTCTTGTATGTTGTATTCGTTGTCTGCAATTGCCACGACATTTTCAGGGCTAATAAAAAATCTATTCAGCCTCTCTATCCAATAATCAGCATTTGCTGTTACATAAATGTATTGCCCTTCTTTTATAAAAGTTACAGAATTGGGAACAGCCTCTATTTTGAATAATTGTGGGATTTCTTTTTTTGTTGCCTCTAAGAATATATTTCCAGACATTTTAGGTTCTCTATAAACATTCGTGGCTATTATTCTGTTTATTGCTTTATATGTGTCATTCTCTTTAACAGCAAACACCTCTGAAGGTTTTACGCAGTAGCAAATGTTTCCGAAGTATTGTGTTGTTCTGTCTGAGGCGAAATGAGAGAATACAATTGTGTCACCTTCTTTTATGTCTGTGTTGGGGATTGAAACTCTTACAACTCCTTCTTGTGGCACTAAATCATAATCACTACCCACTCTTTCGTTGAATATTTCTATGTCGCCCACCTTTCTTGTAAATGGCTTGTCCAAATCCACATCTACAATGTAGTAGTTAATTGATTTCATTTAATTTAATTTACTACAAATATACGGAAAAATAGTTTAAATCAGTATATTCAACATTAAAACGTTGCATATACAATGGTTGGCAAAAATTTGAAATAAATGGAAATTAGAACAATGACATATATTGAAATTGATAATATGGAATGCCCTATGGGTGAAATTATTATAAAGGACAAAGAAATTGTTGACTTTATTCCTCACGAAAATTCCAAGTTGTTTAATGAATTTGACAGAACTATTCTACCAGTAGAAAGAGGAAATTACACTATAAAATATATTGACAAGTACCACGATGAGTTTAAATTATTTAATGCAGCCGTACTAATACCAAATAAAATAAAGCTATCATTTAAGTTATCAAAGATTGAAATGTTCAAACTAAAATGGATTGATGAAAAATATTGGATTCAAAAGGGAAATAACATGACATGGACTATAGGAATCGCTATAGGTACAGCATTAACTATTTATCAAATATTAAGGTAAAAAGCAAAGCAAGATAAACATATATTAAACCTGAACTAATCCAATAATCAAGTGACCAAAAATCTTCATTAGACTCTTTTTTAGACATATTAACTAAGTTTTAAATATTATGAAATACAAAGCAACATTGTGCTTGAGTAACTTAAACTCCTTCATTTCTGAACAAATAAACAGAGAGGCAATTGGTGGTTGGAAATTTATTTCAATGTCAACATACCAAGACAATGGAACTTGGAAAACTAATCTTGTTTATGGTCTTGATAATAAAGATTCATAGAAATATTATTTATCACCTCTGACCAAACTGCATTCATACAATGGTATGGTAGGTCTATGATTTGCTCTCTGATTTTTGACACCCTTTCTTCTAAATTTGGAATATCTTGTGGATTTGTAATTTGCATTTTAAATTAAATTAAAGCCCAACAAAAACATTTGCCAACAATCGTTAAAAAACATTGAAACGTTTTTTATCGGGTAACGTTAAACATTTTACAAAAATAATTAATAATTTGTATAATACAAAATGTTTTTGTATTTTTGTTTTGTGGTTAGGGGTCGCTCCTCTGTAATTAGGCTGTACTTGTGTGCCTCCCACATACTTTTAAACACAAGGATTTAAACACAAGAAAAATGGAAGATAATTTCAAAAGTCACTATGCGGTTATTACTGCTGAAATATTGTATTGCGAAAAACTAAATGCAAGACAAAAACTACTGTTTGCTGTTATTACAAATATGTCAAATCACAAGGGGTATTGTTTTGCCTCGAATAAGCATATTTCAGATATAACAGGAACTTCTACAAGAACAGTTCAACGTGATTTAACAGCCCTTGAGAATTTAGGTTTTATAGGTCGGATTGTTAAGGTGGATGCTAATGGAAATGTACTGTTTAGAGGGATACGCCCCATGACAGACGTGTCACCCCCCCATGACACCCATGTCACCACCCCCCATGACATGGGTGTCACTATAAAAACAAACTTCTCTAAAAACAAAAAGAAAAACAATTACAATAATGTTATTACAGATAAAGAAAATCAATTTAGGTTTTTTGATTGGGTGGAAAGAGACGGACTAAACAAAGTGTATAACAGCACAATGAGAAACATTGAAAATGGTAATTTTCCTCCAAGCACATTACTACCAAAACAACTACTCAAAATGTTGCTTGATTCTGGATGCGAAATAGACAAAGGTAGAGTGAAGCAGAAACATAAAACAACAGAAGATTATATGCGATTGTTGTACATACAACAATTGTAACAACAAATAAACAACATCAAAAAACAAATAAAAAATAGTTGTATCTTTGCATTGTAAATTTACAAAACAAAAAAAAATGAAAAAAATAATTACATTAATTGCAGTACTCTTTTTAGTTATAGGGGCAAATGCACAATCGAAGTTAATCAAGATAACTAACTTTGATACTGGAGATTCTTTAGTTATTTCCGAGGCAAGAATATTCAAAGGAACATCTTTAACAGACAGCACTTGTCTTGTTGAGTATTTAGGCTTTGGAGCAGAGAAAAAATCTGTAGTGGCAAATGTTTCTTTAGCCACAGTTAAAGCGGCAGCAACAGCAAAACAAATTGTTATTTATAACAATTCAGCAAACTTCATTAATAGGAGTTTTATATCAAATGCTAAAAATACTTCGGCTACAACATCAACGATGATATATTCATTTGACGGAAATCCTATTAGGGTTATTAATTTAGATTATTCAATAGATTCTCTATCAACATTAGTAAATCCATAACAGAAAAAGAGGTACATATCTATTTTACTAAAGGGGCTTAATTGCCCCTTTTTTTATGCAATAATTTAATTCGGTTACATTTTGTATCTTTGCAAGGAATATAACTGAAACAATGGCAAATACTTCAACTCCAATTAGCTTCCCTAATGACGCAGATTCAATGTCCAAGAAAAAGGGGAAGGAATGGAATCTACAGTTTCAAAGAGCAATATGGTCTAGCAGTGCATCGTCTTATGGATTTTTATTAGACGATTGGGTGAATAGAATTATAAACCTAAGAGTACAAGGACAAGGAAGCCCAGATATAGATAAGTTTAAAAACATATTAGCAAATGATGGTAATTCTGCTTTTATGAATTTGTCTTGGGATGTTTCCACCCCCATCCCAACAATAGTTGAAAACATAGTAGGTCAATACACAAATCAAGGATTTAGAGTTGATTTATTCGCATTAAACCCAGAGAGCAGAACAGAATACGATAAAAAGAAAAGGGAACTACAGCTAAATAAATTCTTAGCTACAAAAGCGGAAGAAATAAAAAAGCTAACAGGAAAAGCCCCAAAAATAAACGAGAAAGAATTATTTGAAAGTGATGAGGAAATAGAATTACATTTAGATTTAAATTGGAAGCAAGACGAATGTATTTCTATGGAGCAAGGTATTTCATTTGTCCACAATGCAAATGATGAAGAGGCGATAAAAGCATTACTAATTAGAGATTTGGTGGAGATAGGCATGGCTGCAAAAAGAACATATTTTGACGAAACCCTATCAATAAGAGAAAGATATGTAAACCCCCTAAATCTATTAACCTCGTACAGCGAAAAAGACGACTTCTCAGACATTAAATATGCTGGGGAGGAGATATTCTTCACAATAGATGATTTAGCCGTTATGACTGAATTTAAAGAGGAAGAATTACAAGAGATAGCAATGTCAAGTGCAAGCAAAAATGGAAACGGTGCTTGGAGTGCAGATTGGCAAAAAAAATATTACCCAGTTAATAGTGGAGTACAAAGACCTTATGGAGATTTCAAGGTGAGAGTATTAGACGCTGAGTATTATTCATACGATACATTACAATACGAAAAAATCCCCGCAAAAAAAGGAAATGGATATTATTTCCAAAAAGTGAAAGACGGGAAACCAAAAAGCACAAAAAACAAAATAGTATCAAAAAGAATTAAAACAATATACCACTCCAAATGGGTGATAGGAACTGATTTTATATTCGACTATGGGTTAAAAGAAAATATGATTAGAGAAAGGATAAAAGGTTCTTACTCTACAGACACCCCACTATCATTTTCTATTTATATGCCCAACAACAGGGATATGAAATGTAAAAGTTTGGTTGAGAAGATGATTCCTTATGCCAATGAAATATGTATAATGCAATTAAAGGCACAGCAGTTGATAGCTAAAATGAGACCGAATGGCGTAGCTGTTGATGTTGCTTCTATTGCAGGTGCTATTGCTGGATTGGGCGAAAAAGGATTTACACCAAGAGATTTACAGCTTTTATACGAACAAACAGGAAACTACTACTATTCTTCAATGACGGAAGATGGTAGGATGATGCATAATCAAACTCCCGTAAGAGAGCTTCCAGAATCATTAATGCAAGGATTGTCGCAAATTATAAATATGACAAACCATTATTTACAGCAACTAGAATTAGTTACTGGAGTTCCATTAAGTACAATAGGAAGTCCAGATAAGGATGCTCTTGTGGGAATAGAAAAAATGAAAACCATAAATAGAAATAACTCTATTAGGTTTATAGAGAGAGCATACAAAAACATTTTAGGAAGAACAAGTAAGATGGTGTCGTTAATGATACAAGACGCATTAAAACTTGGAAAAGGTGTGAGCGATTTTGATATGGCTATAGGAAGTGCTGCTACAGATACATTGAAGTTATCTGAAAAAATCTATTTAACAGAATACGGAATATTTATAAACATATTGCCTGATGCGGCTGAACAAGCTAAATTAGAACAACAGATATTACAATCCTTACAAGTAGGCACTATAAAACAAAGTGACGCTATGAAAGTAGCAAGAATAGGAAAGCAAAACATAGAGCTTGCTGAAAGATATATGGATTTGTATGAACGTAAATACGACAAACAAAAAGAACAACTAGCAGCTTCTGCATCACAAGCACAAGCACAGGCTCAAGCAGAAAGTGCCGCCTTAATAGAACAAGCAAAACAGCAAACAATAGCTTTAGAGTGGGATAGAAAAGATGGGCATTTAATGTTAGAGTATAAATTGAAAGCCAATCAATCAATGCAAGACCACGAAGAAGAAATGGATAAAGTGGAGGAACAAGGCGAGCAAAAAATAGAGCAAATAAAAACTGCTGTAGAATTGGCTGGAACACAAAACGGTGATAGCGGAGAAACAATAAAAGGTAAATTTCCATCAGCTACAGGCATAAAACAACCTCAAGTTCCGAGTGGTGGTGTTATGTAACAAAATGGTTAAATAATTTATTATTATCTTTGTAGTCAAATTTAATTAAATCAAGTCTTATGGAATTAGAAAATATTCCCTCATTAGAGGATATAACGATGGAGAACGGAAACATATCTTTCAAAACTCCTGAAAATAAAAAAGAAAATGATGAAAAAGTCGAGCTGCAAAACGAAGACAGGAATCAAGAAAATGAGCTACAAAATGCCAGTGAAGAAAATGGTACAGAGGGGCAAGAAAAAGAAATAAAGGCTGAAAAGCCTATTAAAGATAATAACAACAGTTCTTTGAATGAATTGGTTACTTCTGAAACATCAACAGAAGAACAACCTACAGAAACGGATTTTGAGGATTTATTCTCAAAGAGGATACAAGAAGAAGGCTACGCTAAAAGGGAAGAGATTGAAAAAGAACTTTCTGAGAAGCCTATCACTGACAACGACTTTATAAGCGAATTGCTGAAGTTGGATAAAGAAGGTGTAGACGTATCTAAATCGTTTTTAAAGGAATATTTAACAGACTATGATAAATATAATTCTGATAATGTTTCTGACGCTGTAGAGTTGGTTAAAAGGCAAATTATGGAAACCGAAGGCTTAGACGAATTAGATGCTAAGTTTGAGATTGAAGATAAGTATGCTGCACTGTTTGATGAGTATGATAAAGATTCGCCAGAATATGAGAGGGCAAAGCGCAGGCTTTCGATTGAGGCAAAGAAATATCTGAAATCAAAAAAGGAACAACAATCAAAACTATCCCTACCAGACCAAAGCAAATCTCGTCTGAATAAAGAAGAGGTGATAAACGAATTTATCCAAGAGGCTCAAAGCAAACAAGCAGAGCAACAAGAAACTCTAACTAAATTCCTCACTAACGCTTCAGACAGAATTGCAAGGAAAATAGAGAAAGTGAACATTGATATAGATGGAGAGTCATACGAGTACGAACCATCTCCCGAAGTAAAAAAGCAAGTGAAAGATGCAGTTCGGAACTACACATCATTTTTAGATAAGAATTTTATCAAAGACGGTAAGTTGGACGAAGATGCGCTTGGTAGTTTCTTTGCGGAGTTTTACGGTAAAAAAGAAGTAAACAAACTAATTAGAGGTCGTTCTAAGGCAGAAGGCAAAGAAGAATTAATTGAGAAGGATTTAAAAAACGCAACAAAATCCCCATCAATAACATCTAAATCAAGCATAGCCTCAGACGAGCAATTAGAAATAGGAAGACAGTTGTTAGGTAAAAATATATTCTAACAATAACAAACAAAAATAAAAATGGCAAATAATATTCAATCAAACACACCTTCAGCATTTTCGTTGTCGGCAACAAGCATGAATTATTTGACTTCAAGTCAATTAATTTCATCATACACCAAAGCAAAGGCTGAGGTTGACCCTAATATCGTTTATCGTTTCGGTAACGAAGATTTAGGAATTGAAGAAATCTTTATGAACTTAGGACAAACTTCTAAAAAAGGAGTTGAGTCAATTAGATTCGAGCATTACGAAAAAGATTACATTAGAGAATTGGTAAGAATTACCGCTTCAGCAGGAGGGGCAGCAACAGAAACGCTAACATTAAATGCTGCTGACGACTATCCTTATGGTAGCCCTAATTTCTATGCTGCACCAACATCAGATAATAAGTATGGTTCAAACGTAGACGCAGGAGATATTCTTCAAATGGGAAGTATTAAAGTAAGAGTAACATCTCTTGCAGTTCCACTAAGGACATCTAGTACAGTACAGTTTAATGTTGAAACAATTGGAGTTGATTCTAGTAATGTACAATTAACTATTCCAGCAGGAGTAACCACATTAGTAAACTTAGGTAATTCATTTGCTGAAGGAACTGACCAACCAGACGGAAGAGAAACAAGGTTGATTAAATATTCTAACGATATTCAAATCATTAAAAATTCTTACAAAGTAACTGGTTCAGCAATGGGTCAAAAATCTTGGGTGAAGGTTCAAGGTGGTTATAAGTGGTATTTAGAGGGTATCGCTGATACAAGAAAAATGCATTCTGGAAATATTGAGTTGAATGCTTTAGTTGGAGAGAAAGTTTCAGCTACTTCATCAGCTTTTAATAACTTAGGACAAATGGAGGGTATGATTCCTTCTATTAACACTTACGGTGTTGTTGAGGGTTATACTTCTGGTAGTCTTTCATTAGATGACTTTGCTAACGTAGCAGATGCTTTCGCTAAAAACAGAGGTTCAAAAGAGAATATGTTATTTTCTGGAATCGGTTTCAAAAGAGAAGTTTCTGACTTACTTAGAACTTCAGAAGGATTAAAAGCTGGTGGTGTACAATACGCTGGTTTAGGTGGTGAGCAAAGAGCAGTGAACTTAGGATTTGAGTCTTTCACTTACTCTGATTACACTTTCCACACTAAAACATTACAAGCGTTTAATGACCCTAAAACTTTAGCTGAAACCATTTACGCTAACTACGCAGTTATCGTACCAACAGGAAACACTACAGCGTTTGACTTCGGTAAAACAAAAGTGAACGTTCCTGCTATGCAAATGGTATATCAAGAAGTTGAGGGAGAAGAAAACGGATATGCTGAGTGGGTAACTGGTGCAGCAGGCGGTGTTTACACTAACGAAAATGACTCTATGAAAATCAACATGAGAACTAGAGCTAGTATCGAAATGTCAGGATTAGGAAGATTCGCTTTGATGACAGCCTAATACATTTTAACATACACAAACAATTAAGCCCTGCCTTTTGGTGGGGCTTTTTTGTAACTAAACGGTTAAATAATTATTTTGTATCTTTGTGCTTTAATTTTAAACTAATTTAATTATGTCAAAAAAGATTACATTCGTTATTTCTGAAAGAGCAAACAGAGATACATTCGAGAAGGGCTACAACGCCCAGTGGAACATCCCCGCATTAATTCAAGCAAAAGATACAAGAAAAGGCAGAAGTGGAAAGTCTTATTTAAGGTATATTGACTACGAGCAAGAAATTTGGGCTGACAGTCAAAATACAGAATTTGATTTAATGAAGCACAAATACGGAAATGCCGTAAGATTGATTAAGCCTTCTTTTGTTGGTGGATTTTTACAAGTGGATGAAGACGACAAAACATTATTAGAATTTCTAAGAAAACATCCATATAACATAAAAAATTCAGACGCTAACGGATATAAAGGAAAAAAATTCTTTGAAATAAACAACGAGGAAATAGCTAAACAAAACTTAGAAAGTGCAAGAGATGAGTTTACATTAATGAAAGCTATTTTTGAAATGCCCTTAGAGGAGTTAAAAACAACAGCATTAATAACAGGAGTTTTAAATTCAAGGGATATGTTTGCCAAAACGTCTGACGAATTAAGAAATGATTTGTTGGTGTTAGCAAGAAGAGACCCCGAAGATTTCTATGACGCTATTAATGACGAGTTATCTGATTATAAGAAATTGATATTTGAAGCTATTTCTTTAAGGATATTAATTCAAGATGGTAGAAATTCAATAGAATATGCTAATGGAAATAGATTTGTTTCTGTTACGGTTGGTGAAGATGTTATAGAAGCTGGTGCTGAAAAGCTGTCAGACAAAAGTAACATTGATGTATTGAATATGCTAAAGAGAAGAATAAGACAAGCAAAAGGTGAAGATGTTGTAGCTACAAATAATGAGGAACTAACAGAGAAAGTTGGCGAAATTAAAAAGAAAAAAGCCATACAATCAGCACCTAATGTAAATGCAGCAGAGGTAGAAAACTTAACAATAGAAAGTTTAGTTGATTTATCCGCAGATGCAGGGTTGTTTATTTCTAAATCCCCATACTACAATTTAGTGACAAACGAGGGAGAAGTGAAATTATATTTAGGTAGTGGTAAAAGTAAATGGAAAAATGCCGCCGTAGAATACTTAGAACAAAACGAAGAAATATTAGAACTTTTAAAAACTAAATATTTCTTGCATAAACAAAATGCATAACAAAAGAAAGCCTCTAAGAAATTAGGGGCTTTTTTGTTTTATAACGCTAATTCTAAATTTTGTATCTTTGCAAGTAAAGTAAACTACAACTAATGGCATTAGCAGACATAACACCAAAGTTAAATATTGACATTGATTTAACACAAAACACACCAAGATTTACGTTCCAAGATGCAACAGATTACACGGCAGAAAGTGTGACAATAGGTGATGTTCAAGGGAACATTAAACTTATTGTAAATGGCGCAACAACCCCCACTTATGATAATATAGATGATTGGGCATCACCAGATATTGATGGTAGTGATAGTGGTCAAACAAACGAAGACTTAACAAGATTTAGAACACAAGCATCATATATCTCTGCGCCATTAGATAGTAATGATGAACTTGTTAGTGGGCTTTATGCGTTTACATATCAAGTGAGTGATGATAGCGGTGTAACTACAGTAGTAACAACTGTAACATACGACATACAATATGATAAGGTGACAGGAGATATTGATTATACAATCAACCTTAATCCACTTTCACCAAGTTTAAAAATAGAAGATACGACAAGCTACGCTGTTGATAGTGTAACACCAACAAATAACAGAGCATTAACATTATACTACCCACCTAATTCAGCATTAGGAGGAAGCACAACCACCACTTCAGCAAGTTTAACTGTAACATCTTTTAATGTAGGAGTGCAAAGTGCAAAGTTGGTGAACAATGTTTCATACGATTTTAGTAGCAAAATATCAACTTCGGCAGCCACTACAATACCAAGTGTATTAAGTAGGGTTGTAAATGAGTTGGTAAGTTCAATATCAACTAACAGTTCAGATGCAACAAAC
>Ga0307379_10008926_pt1 | contig 13468 bp, 6 predicted proteins | sample UN2MG_FD_202237 | JGI IMG/M metagenome (GOLD analysis project Ga0307379, IMG submission 202237) | Soil microbial communities from Risofladan, Vaasa, Finland - UN-2 | ecosystem: Environmental > Terrestrial > Soil > Coastal area > Acid sulfate soil | place: Finland: Risofladan, Vaasa | collected...
GTATTTCCTGCATTATTGCCGAACCCAGCACGATATCAAAGCATTTCCCTATGGAAGAAGGCTTGATCGATGTACTGATTATTGATGAAGCCTCACAAGTATCTATTGCCGACTCCATCTCGCTCATTTTGCGTGCCAAGCAGGTTGTGATATTCGGCGATGAGTATCAATATGGCGCAGTGAGCGCAACCAATGTCAGTTCAAAGTATTCTGAGAGCTATTTCCGTAAGATTATCACAGCCTATGCGGATGATTACAGCACTACAGTATCAGAAGCGGCCAAAAAGGAGCTTATTAATGAGGTTTCCAAAGAAGTTTCGGCGGATGAACAGGAAATTGATATATTGCTCAAACCGCAAGACGGCACCGTGCTTTGGCTCAAAACCTTTAATATTCGGACATCCACCCTTACTTTTGCCAAGGCCATAGCCAATTACACCACCGCGCTCAAAGAACACTTCCGCAGTTTCCCGGAGATTATTAGTTATTCAAATGATTTCTTTTACAAAGAAGCACAAATGGAGCTGATCGTAAACCGTATCCGCACCAAGCCGATCGGCGAAGTGCTTCAGTTTATACCTGTGACGACACAGGGCAAGGCCGGCCCTAATACGAATCTGGACGAAATAGAAGCTATTGCCAATGACATTCAAAAACGCCTGGACAATGGCTTCAAAGGCACTATTGGTATCATCGCTTCATTCAAAGAACAGCAGGCCAGGTTAGAGCAGTCTCTGAACGAAAAGTTTAATATGGCGATTTTGAAGCGCGATCACAAATTGGCGATCTGGTTTGTGGGTGATGTGCAGGGCGAGGAACGCGATATAGTGTACTACTCGATGGTGGAAGATAAAAGCCTGCAAAACGCCAATTTGGCCAGCATCTATCCTGTTATTAGAGGTACTGCAGACAGCATTAGAAGCCTAAAAATGCAGCGTCTCAATGTAGGATTTAGTCGTGCCAAGGATACGATGATTTTTGTGCATAGCCAACCCATCGAGCAGTTTAGTAACACACGCCTGGGTGACGCACTCAAGCATTATCAAAGAACACTGGAGATAAATAAACAAAATGATTTCTTTGTTGAAGACGAATCAATTTTCGGATCGCCAATGGAGAAAAAAATATACAGCCTTCTTTTGGAAACCAAATTTGTCAAAGACCACCGAGAACATATCAAAATAATCCCACAGTTTGATATCGGAAAATATATTGCCGCCGAGTACAAGGTATACATCCCAAAATACCGCACCGACTTTCTTTTGACCTATGCAGAAGGCGGCAAAGAAGAGACGCTTATTTTAGAATATGATGGCGTGGAGTATCATTTCAGAAATCCGCGGGACGTTAATAGCCTTAATTTTTCTCAAAGCTATCTGGACTATGATACCGCGCGTCAGTTGGAGCTGGAAAGCTATGGGTACCGATTCCTGCGGATCAATAAGTTTAATTTACGACCGAAAACCAAAGAGCAAACCGAAACCGATGTTCTGAATGCTTTAATAGAAGGGAAATTCCAAAACTATGCCCAAAATTAATCTCACACCAGAGGATAAAGCCAAGCTTATCGAAGCCATAAATAAGGGCACCGAACCTACTCCAGACTTGTTGCCTAAGCTTTTTCCAGGCACTGCCGAGAAGTTTGATGTGAAGGCGCTTGACCGTGCCAAGATCCCCACGCTGGAATATGCGGGCAAACGCTCCAAAGCAGCCATTCTTGCAGAAGGCGGAGCGAGCATTGGCGCGGCGCCACTCCAAATCGTACGCTGTTTTGGAGCGGCAAAAGATGATGAATGGAAAAACCTGATCGTGCAGGGTGACAATCTGCAATTCCTCAAAACCTGTTACAAAAATGTCGATCCGCTGATTAAAGATAAAGTAAAAGGGAGGGTCAAACTTATATGTATTGATCCGCCCTTTGCGACTAAAAGTGATTTTGGCGGCAAAGAAGGAGAGCGCAGTTATAGCGACAAAGTCGCCACCGCAGAGTTTATTGAAGGCTTACGTGAGCGCTTGATATATCAACGCGAGTTATTAGACGAAGATGGTAGTATTTATTTACATCTTGACCAGAAGATGAGCCATTATGCGAAAGTTATAATGGATGAAGTGTTTGGGAAAGAAAATATAAAAAATGAAATAATATGGGAATATCAAGGTGCATGGTCTGAGACAAATAATTATTTTCCCAAAAGACATCAATTGATTTACTTTTATTCAAAAAAAGAAAAGTATACTTTTAATAGGGATTACGAAAATGATATTAATGCGAGTGTGAATTTCAATAGGTGGTACGACTATATAGAAAATAATAAAATTTATGCAAAAAAAGCTCCTTATCACGATAAAAGATTTAGTACTTATGTTGAAAATTTCAAGAAGAAATATGGAAGAGATGCTCAAGGAGATGATATTATAGTTGATTTCAAGGGATCTGTGATTGGTAGCGTTTGGTATATTAAAACCGTGGACCCTAAGTCACCGGAAAATATTAGCTATCCAACTCAAAAACCAGAAAAACTTCTTGAACGTATAATCAAAGCTTCCTCAAATCCTGATGATTTAGTCATGGATATTTTTGGCGGTTCCGGCACGACTGCAGCCGTTGCTGAAAAACTTGGTCGTCGCTGGATCACTTGCGACTTTGGCAAGCACGCCATCTACACTATGCAAAGGCGTATGCTTCGTATTGGCGAGTCAAAAGCGCTCGTAGAGGAACAGGACAAATCTGGTAAGGTGATAGTTAAAAAAGGCAATCCATACAAAAAAGATCCCAAGCCGTTTTGTGTCCTATCCTCCGGTGCTTATGATTTTTCGCATATTATGGATTTGCGCAAGCACAAAGAAACCTATATTGATTTTGTGCTGGGGCTATTCCAACTGGCGCGTGATGAAGAAAAAGCCAGCAAATATAAACTTGCCAATATTTTTGCCGTCAAAGACAATAATCCAGTAGAAGTCTATCCCATTTGGGACGATCAATTCTTAAAAGAAGTGAAGATTGACGAAACCTACCTTCGCGGGATCAAAACTCAATCTGGCGGAAAGCTAAAAGGCGACTATTACATTATCACCCCGGAGTCCTGCACCAATCTGGGCGATACGACGCTCAAAAATCAAAACGGCAAAGATATTCATTTTCAGATGCTTACATTCCCTTACAAAGTTCTGGAAGATGTTTCTCGCAAGCTGGAGCTTCAGGAACAGCCGAGTTCGCAGGCCAACGTGAACACTCTTATCACTTCCACCGCTTTTTATTTTAATGAGGATGTGAAGATAGAAGCCGAGAGAACAAGTAATGGCCTTAAGCTAACCAAATTTGAGACGAAAATATTAAACAAGGAAGGCCAGCGATTTGAGGGTTTTTTAGGACTCGCGATGCTCTTGGTCGATTTGGATTTCGAAACCGACAAGCCTTTTGATATGGATAAGACAGTGTTTGCTAAAGATATTACCGACGAAGGTTCAATGAAAATAGAAGGGCTCACCAAGCGTGTTGGCCTGATCGCTATTGATAAGCATGGCAATGAAAGCAAACCATTTAATCTGGAATAATGATGGCAAAAACAAAAAGAATAAAAACCGTCAAAAAGCTCAATCTCTCCGAGCATACGCTGGATATCAATATCCGCAAATGCCGTTACGAAAAGTTTCGCTTTTCTTATATTGAAGACTATGTCCGCGCGGTTACCGGCGGGCGCGAGTATCAGTATCAGGCCATCAAACACACGATGATCTATCTGTGGGGTGGCGGATATAAGAATGTGGCTGAACTGGCCAAAGAAAACTTTATCAAAAAAATACACATCCAGAAGCGGTTTGGTTCCGAAGAAATCATGCTGGGGCATTTACCTCTTGCGGACATTCTTTCGGGTGTGGTGCATATGGCAACAGGCACCGGAAAGTCTTATGTCATTTTTGCCGTTGCCTATCTCTCGCTTGTTATGGGGCTTGCCAAAAGGGTCCTGGTTTTAGGACCTTCGTCCACGATTATCGAGGAAGGTCTGCGCGATAAATTCCAGGAATTTATGAATAAACAGGAGTGGAATGATCGCTTGCCAAAAGAATATCAGGGCAAAGCGATTGACCTTCTGACCAATAATGATGCCATTGAGGACGGAAGTATCACCATTGAAAATATCAATGCCATTTATTCCGTCGGCGGCATTCGCGACACACTTTTTAAAAATACAAAGGAAGTGCTGGTGCTGGGCGATGAAATTCATCACGCCTACTCGCACCTTAATTTTAATGCGACCCAAAAAGCTCTTGAATTGGATAAAGAGGTAGATGCCGAAAAGGGTAAGGAATCAGATGGTAAAACCGAACGGCTCTGGATGCAGTTTCTGAAAAAGCATAAAGAAATCACAAGACATATAGGTTTTACCGGTACACCTTACAACAAAAACGATTATTTTGCTGATGTGATATTTGATTACAACATCCGCACAGCTATCAATGAAAAGTTCATCAAGGATATTAATCCTATCATTAGTACCGAAACAGAAGATGGTGAAATGCAGTGGACGACCCCAAAGCGATTTGCTGTTGTGCTGAAAAAGCATCTCGAAATTTCCAAAACATATGCATACAAAAAGAATGGCAAACGGCAAGTTAAACCAATCACGGTTTTTTATTGTCCAACCCGCCCTAATGCGAAAAGTCGCACCGAGGAATTTATCCATTTTTTAGCAAAGTGGGAGCGTGAAGAAAACGGTGCCACTGGTTCTGACGCGGTACTGGATCAACTGGTTAGAGAGAAAGTTATATGTGTGATAACCGGCATATCTGATTCAGAATTCAAAAATAAACTTGATAATATTGAAGAAACAAACCCAGACAAAGTCGGAGGTAAGGTTGAATTTATCTTTTCAGTCGGCAAGCTATTAGAGGGATGGGACGTGGACAATGTTTTTCAGATTGTGCCGATGGAAGAGCGCATATTTAATTCAAAGTTGTTAATATCGCAAGTATTAGGACGGGGATTGCGTATACCAAGAAAAATTTCTTACGCCGATGTTCAGGTGACATATCCGTGGCTTACCGTGACTAATCACGAGAAGTTTGCTGACCATATCAGAGAGTTGATGGATGCTGTCACAAACTCTGACATGTATATTACATCAGAACCGCTGAAGGTTGTAGACAAAGATAACTGGCGTGGCAAGCACCACTTCTCCCTTTTTAACCTTAATTATCTTTCAGGTGTTAAATTGGAAGATGTTACCGAAGAAGAGCAGATAGTGCTTCCGATGCGTGAGCTTCTTTTGACAAAATATGATGCCAATGAAAATGTTACAATTGAACGCCTTAAGGGTAAAGATAAGTATGCTCTCAAGAAAAAAACCGTTTCCGTAGACAGTTTGGTAGATGCTGTCTATCGCCGGTTTAAAGGGAGGGAATTTGAGGGGATTCGCTTTGATTTTGGAAATGGCGAACAGACAAGATGCCCAAGTGAAGATGAAATCAGAAATACGATACTGGCCGCAATGGAAAAATCTGAAATCTCTGACAAAGGACTGACTCAAGATAATAAAAAACAGATTGATCTTTATTTTAACCAGTTTTTGCCGCGCGGAAAGAAAAAGCGTGTATTTGAAAACATTAAAGGAGATATCGTACCGACGAGTACACAAAAGATTGAGCGAGGATCAGTGAGAGTTGGAGAACTGGAACGTGATGCGACCGCCTTTATGAGCGAGTCGTACAAAGAGGAAGTTGATGAAAAGACCAAGTCACTGCTTAAACATCTCACCGAGACTCGAAAGCCGAAAGATCACCAGGGTTCACAACAGACATTTAGTTTTGTTGATTCAACTGGTTTGCTGGGCAAACACAGTGAATATGTCCGTCCATTAATTGAAAACGATGATCGGCCACCCTATATCGTAAACCCGTCAGTGTTTAAAACACCCCAAAGCACGGTGCTCGTATCTCATTCACCGGAAAAAGAATTTGTATTTCTATTGCTGGAGAATTCACAGTATCTGGATGCGTGGATCAAATCACCTGACAAGGGTTTTTACTCTATTGATTACGAATATTGGAAAGGTGGAAGTGACCGGGTTCGTCGCGGATTCAATCCCGATTTCTTCATCAAAATTGATTTAGATAAATATATTAATATTCTGAAAAAGAAAGGCAAATTAAAGAACATAGAAGCCCTGAGGGAATTACAGGACAAGGGGCATGAGACACTTGTTCGCGCTGTAGAAATAAAATCCGATGATGACGATGACGAAGCTACACCAGCCAAAGCCGAGTGGGCAAAGGATCATTTTGAAGCAGTGAACGCAAAACTACTGGAGCCACTTCCGGGAAATTTTGATAAGGAATATAAACAGGATATAAAACAATTCTATACATTCGATCTTCTTAAACCTGAAGGATATGTAAAATGGTTTGAGAATTTGCGTGCGGGTAAAATATACTATTGGAAATTCTGTTGACATGCAAAAAATCAATATAGTTCCATATTACAGTTGGTATAGAGAAGGTGAAAACAATTTTTAGTCAATTTCTATTCCTATTTCCCTTGATCACTTTTGCGCATTACAGAATGAAAACTGCTATTCAATAGCACCAGCCACAAATCTCGACTATGGATGAATTTAAAAAGCTGCCAGCATATTATTTGTCTAAAGAAAAGAAAGAAAATGGGGCAAGTCTGCCTTTGACCCATGAAAGACAATAAGAGACAAAAACCTTAATAACAGAAGAGTTTCGAAGCTTATAAAATACGACAGGAAAATTAAAAAACAGATAGGAAAAATACAAGACAGCATTAATAAGGGTCAAGAGCAGACCACTTTTTCCAAAGGAGACTGCCGCAATAGATTTTGTTACAAATACAAAGGAACAAATGGTCACATTCATTAGGGACTTCCTTTCCATGTGCGCTTACACAGAAGAAAGGAGGCCAAACGTGTACTTTACATGTGACGATTGCAGAAGTGTGTTCGCGAGTCGCATCAAAAAAGGGCCTAAGAAGGGCAAGATCATTCTCGCCTCAACGAAAATTGCCTTCGATGTGAAAGATAAGGAGGCGGGCTACGCCCAGATCATATGTCCAAGATGCGGTGGTAAGACGGACACAGACCTTAGGTTTTGGGAGAAAGAGGGTTTATCTTTTAGCTGATTAGCTGGCGCACAGTTCGTAGCAACTCAAGCGAAGCTCGGCCAACTATCGCGTGAACCGGACGCCGAACAAGTCGGCGCGTGGTTACGAGGCACGTTGAGCCTGTCGAAAAACTCTAAACCTGCGGTTTTAAGGTTTGTAAGTAGTTAATTTTATTACATGTGAAATGGACAAATTAGCCACTTTTGTACTTTTTCGACACCCTCGTTAGGTGATCAGAAATTTCGAATCGGCCCTAAAAAGAAGGAGTCTGAATCATGGAAATCAAACTTAGTAACTGCAATTGCATTGACGAGGCATCAATTACGATAGAAGAAAAGCGGGTCAACATTAAGTATGCCCTCAATGGCGTAGGGAAAAGCACCATTGCAAAGGCCATCGAGTTGTCGGCAAAGGGCCCTGACGCCCTAAAAGAGTTGTTCCCATTTAAATTCCGCGAGAAAATGAATGACCCCAAGTGCCAACCAGCAATTTCTGGTATCGATGGAATCAAATCAGTTGCCATTTTCAATGATGAATACATCGATCAATTTGTTTTCAAGCAAGATGAGGTAATTAATAACAGTTTCGAAATTTTCGTAAAGAATAGTGATTATGACCAGCACATGGAACGAATCGAAAAGTTAATCATCGAGATAAAAGATACATTTAAGAATTCAAAAGACCTTGAACAAATTATTGCAGATTTAGTTAACCTCAGTGACTGCTTCGGAAAATCCAAATCAGGCTACTCAGCTGCGGGGAGTATCGGTAAGGGAATTGGCAAGGGCAACAAAGTGGACAACATCCCAAAAGGCCTTGAAAGTTATTCAGACTATTTAAAAAGCAAAGAAAACGTCAAGTGGCTTAAATGGCAAATTTCAGGAAACGACTTTATTGAGATTTCCAAGTGTTGTCCATATTGCACTTCTCCGACAGAGAAGAAAAAGGATAGTATTTTGCTCGTAAGCAAGGAATACGATGCAAAGGCAATTGAACACCTAAATAGAATTCTATCAATTTTCGAAAGCCTGAATAAGTATTTCACGCCAGATACAAACGAGAAATTAGGAATAATTTCCAAAAACATTAACGGCTTATCCAAGGAAGAGATTGCCTATTTAGTTCAAATAAAAGACCAGGTTGATTTGCTAAAAGGAAGATTGGTTGACCTCAAAAACCTGACATTCTTCTCGTTCAAGGACGTAGACAAGGTAATTGACATCTTCAATAGCCTGAAGATAAATATGGGGTTTTTGCCGTTCTTAAATTCAATTGAAACAAACAAGGTAATCGATTCAGTCAACAAATCCATGGACACGGTTCTCGCAAAGGCCGGTGAATTACAGGGCGCAATCAACCGACAGAAAATTGCAATTCAAAGTACAATCAAAGATTACAAGACAGAGATAAATGGCTTCCTCAAATATGCTGGATACAAATACCATGTCGATATTGAACTTGAAAATGATAAATACAAAATGAAGCTAAAACATACCGACTTCGCTCAATCGGTGGCAAATGGTAACAAACATTTAAGTTATGGTGAAACCAATGCCTTTGCCCTGGTCTTATTCATGTATGAAACAATTTCCAAAAATCCAGACATTGTTATTTTGGATGATCCGATTTCTTCATTTGATAGGAATAAGAAGTATGCCATCATTGACATGCTTTTCCGGAGAAAGCGGAGTCTTAAGGGAAAAACCGTCTTGATGATGACGCATGACCTGGAACCGATAGTCGATATGTTGTATAACCTCCCTCACAAATTCGAACCTATTCCTTTTGTAACTTTCTTGGAATCAAAAGCAAACGTAATAAAAGAAATAACAATTACTGGGGAGGCCATCAAGACATTCGGACAAATATGCGAGGAAAACATTGCTTCGCAAGGCGATTCAGTTATTAAACTCGTTTATTTGCGCCGCTACTTTGAGATTATAAACAATAAAGGCAATAGGTATCAGTTACTTTCCAATCTATTACATCGACGCGAAATACCTATTGTAACAGCAAATCGAGAAGAAATTAAAATGACCCAATTGGAGCAGGACAATGCAACAATGGAAATTATAAAAAGGATTCCTGAATTCAATTATAAAACTATGCTGGCAAAGCTAAACAACAAAGAGGAAATGAAAAAAAGCTATAACAATGCCAGTTTTAATTATGAAAAACTTCAGATTTACAGAATCGTGTTTAGAAATACCGCAAGCAATGACATAATTAAGAAATTCATTAATGAGACTTTTCATGTTGAGAATGAATACATAATGCAGCTAAATCCTTGCAAGTTTGAAATTATTCCTCAATTCATTATTGAAGAGTGTGATAAAGCTTTTGTTTAGCTTCAAAAATAAGGGTCAAGGGCAGACTTGACACTTTTTTTAACATAATCGGGCAAGGGGGAGTTTCTCTCTTCCCCTCCCCACAACGCCACGGCTTGTGGGTCAGCACTCACAATTCCGCTTTTGCCTTCGGCTAATACTTTTGTTAATGTGTTTAGCACATTAACAGGGTTCACGGATAGGGGACTTTCACCCCATAAGTTCACGCCCATGCCGGGCGTACACATGTTGCTACAGCTGATGTTTTTCGTCGCAAGCTCCTCAAAAAACAGCTGAGCATGGTGTTATGTAAGAAAAACGAAATCAACGTATGGATATTACACCAGTTATTGCACAATTTTTAAGTACATTTTGGTTTTTGATACCCATTATCGTTTTGGTGGCGGTTATAAAAACGCCATGGTTCAAAGGCGTATTAGGCGAATTCATAGTGAACATTAGTGCCAAATTATTTCTCAACAAAAATGAATATCACCTCTTTAAGAATGTAACCTTGCCCACGGAAGATGGAACTACTCAAATTGATCATGGGGGAGACTTACGGGACGTTCTCAACTTTTAAACTTGTGGGGACTATGGGAAGTTCAGAGAATGGGGGTCGGGCCGCAGGAACATCTTGATATAATATATAAAACGTTTAAATTTTGCGTCAAACAAGGCCTTAAAAGGGCATTTTTGTAAAGGATTTTTGCTAAATTTATGAGTGAGCAACAGGTCAATAACCCACTGCACAGCATGACCCTAGAGCAGATCGTGAATAGCCTGGTTGAGCATTATGGCTGGAGCGAGATGGGCAAACACATCAACATTCGGTGTTTCAACAGCGACCCTTCAGTGAAGTCCAGCCTGAAATTCCTGCGAAAGACCCCTTGGGCAAGGAAAAAAGTCGAGAACTTATACATCTTCACGCAGAAGAAGAATGGGGGTCGGGCCACAGGAACATCTTGATATAATATATAAAACGTTTAAATTTTGAAACTTTCGGGACGCCCTTTACATTTGCAGTTTAAGGGTTGTGAGCATTTTAAGCCGGAGCGCAATACAGCCATCGGCATGGGGTTTCTAACCGTAAACCGTGAACCTGAGTAGTTACAAGACTTTTAACATAAGCGGGATAGCAACAAAGGTACCTATTGCGCTGCCTAAATTTGTCAATACCACTATCAGAAGGATTTTAGTTACCTTGTTTTGCCGGAAGCCCCTTATGGAAAGAATGTCCTCTGCCAGGTTTTCAAAATCTTTGACCTTTGGCTTCCTTGAAAAAGCCTCAACCAGTCCTGAAACCCATCCCGCGGCTATCATTGGATTTAAGGATGTTACAGGAGCTGCCAGGATCGAAGATAGAATCGTCAATGGATGGGCAAAAGCTATTGTTGCTCCAAGCCCTGCCATCAGACCGTTTGCCGCTATCCACCAGATTATCATCTGAGTACCTGCCGTAGAGCCGCCGGAGAAAAATCCAAAAATAAAAAGAGCCAGTATGGATAAAGGCAAAATCCATTTAAAAATGCGCATGAACATGCTGTTTGGGGGGATCTTTTCAAGAGCGTTAATATCTGTATTTACTTCCCAGTATTTTTTTATGCCCGGCACATGACCCGCGCCGACAACTGCCACTATTCTTTTGCCAGGCGCTGTTCTGATCTTATGAGCAAGATATCTGTCCCTTTCATCAATAACGATATCTCTTAAAGCAGGAAGCGCTTTTTTAACATCTGCGAGAAGAGTTTCCAGCATGTCCTCCTGTTTCATTTTTTCAATATCTTTTTCGGAAATTTCATCAATTTCTCCTGCGGATAAAATAACTTGAAACAGTATTTTCAGCTTGTCCCAAAGAGACATAACGCGCCAGGTTCTTGACAAAGTAATACGGATATCCCTGTCCGCAAGATGTACCTGTGCTCCAACCTTTTCCGCTGTTTCAATGGCCGCTATCATTTCCGCCCCTGGTTTAACATCGAGTTTTTGAGCTATCCTTTTTTGAAACGATGCCATAAGCAGGTTGGAAAGAAGGAGAAAAGCTTTTTTCTCCTTAATAACCTTGATAATATCCATATTTTGCCATCTTTTCTTTTGCCGTATAGACTGGTATCTTGCCTGGCAAAGTTCGATGCAGACCGTATCAGGTTTTTCCTCCTCGATAACAGAGGCTACAAGCTTTGCGCTTTCATTAGATACGTGCGCCGTGCCTAAAAGTATGACCTCTTTGTCTTCAAAGGAAAGGAGATGTATGTTGCTATTAATTACAGGGGGTTTCAAAAGCTTTTCCTTCAAGCCAGTTTTTTACAAAATGTTCTGTAATGCTGATATCCAGGCCGGCCTTTTCAGCAGCCTTTACAAGCCGGTCCATGATTTCAGATACTTTGTTTCTGTTTTCGATAAGAGCATAAATCTTTATACTCCGCTTAAAATAATTTACCGCGGGTTCGTATTTGCCCTGGCTGAAATTGATATCCCCAATAGCGGCCAGATCGTCGGCAATGCCTTTGTGAAATCCTGATAAACGGTCGGTATCCAGCGCTGTCTTAAAAAAATAAACAGCTTTTTCATAGGACCCGGTTTCACGCATCAGGGTGCCCAGAGCAAAATTTATTGTCGCATATTCTGAATGATTGACGGGATCAGTATTAGCGAGGGCTGAGTTCAATATCTCCTCCGCGCGGCTGTATTCCTTTTTCCTGATAAAGAGGATGCCTAACTTGTTTAATATGTGATTGGTCGGAATAGAATTTTTTTTTGCAATATCTTCAGCCGACCTTAACACGCCGTCAGCCTCTTCGAGCCTGCCGCTGTCTATCAGCACGGCGGCCTTATTCGAGAGCGCCTGTACTAACCCGCTGTAATCCTTGATATCCTGATATATGCTGATGGATTCTTCAAAAAAGAGCAGGGAGTTATCAATGTCTTCCATGATTCTGTAAATATTGCCGATATTGTTCATACTCATGGCAACTCCGTCTAATTGGTCGGATGCGGCAAAAAGTTCATGCGCCCTGAAAAAGTGTTCCAGAGAACGATTATAACATCCTTTTTGATACCAGGTGGTTCCTTTCTTTATTTCTTTCATGCCTGATATAATATGGTCGGGTTTCTTCTTAGCAGCGTTGCCGCCGGCGCATCCAAAGAAAAAAAGAACCGCGATCAAAATCACAAAAGTATTAAATTGTTTCATAATAATCCTTCCGAAACAGGTAGCCGTTTAAAGCAAACCGCAAAAAAACCATCCATATTATTTATGTGCGGATAGGTTTTTAAATATTGGTTTTTATTTACAAGAGAATATACATTTTCGGGCAGACCTTCAAGCTTATTATTTACAATAAACTCCGGGTGTTTATTTAAAAACCCTTTAACGACCTCTTCGTTTTCTTCCGGTTCCGTGCTGCATACCGCATAAACCATGGTGCCTGACGGCTTGACAAGTTGCGCTAAATTATTCAGAAAGTTTATCTGCCTTGCCTTGTAACGATTGAATCTATTAGCTGATATTGACCATTTTGCATCAGGGTTTCTCCTTAAAACGCCCAAGCCCGAACATGGCGCGTCTAAAAGAATACGATCAAATCCGGAAAAGCCCATGTATGAGAATTTCCTGTCAAACGGGATGGTAAGATCGTAATTGCAGGTCGTTACAATTGAGATCCCAAGCCTTTTCATTTCAGACTCAAGTTGTCGCAGTTTATCAGCCTGATTATCCATGGCAAGCAGCCTGCCTGTATTTTTCATCATCTGTGCGATATGCCCTGTTTTCCCTCCAAAACCTGCGCATGCATCTAAAACAGTATCTCCGGGCCCGGGGTTTAACAGGCGGGCAACAAGCTGCGCAGCTTCATCCTGCACTTGGAACCAGCCGTCTTTAAAGGCTTTTATTTCAGGAATTGATCTGTCCGGCTTGATAAAACGTATGCCGTCAGGAGAATAAGTTGTATTTTCAATTTGCCGCACATCAGATGCAAGCCTTTCAGCCAGGTCATCACGGGTTGTCCTGAGGCTGTTTGTA
>Ga0307379_10008929_pt1 | contig 13465 bp, 34 predicted proteins | sample UN2MG_FD_202237 | JGI IMG/M metagenome (GOLD analysis project Ga0307379, IMG submission 202237) | Soil microbial communities from Risofladan, Vaasa, Finland - UN-2 | ecosystem: Environmental > Terrestrial > Soil > Coastal area > Acid sulfate soil | place: Finland: Risofladan, Vaasa | collected...
TTCGTGTTTTAGATGTAAAGACGAACACGGAGAAAATATATGAGTACAACTCTCCAGGTGATTTAATGGCGATGGGCGTATATATGAAATTGCGTAAAGAGATTCTCTCCCGTCCCGTACTCGACATCAAACCTTATTCTCCCCGTGATTTGAAGTATTGGGGATTAAATAATAAAGGGTTTGGCAAGAAAACTTTAAAACGGGTAACTAATATAGATGTAAAAAAAGCCTACCCTTTTGCGTTTTTCAGTTTGGGATTCATCGGTAAAGATGTGTTGAACTATTTACTCGAATTAGATAAGAAGGGCAAGAAACTCTCTCGTTTAAAGGGAATGGGGATTCTCGCAAAACAAAAAGTCGTTAATAATTATAATAATGGGAGATTAATAAACTTTAAAATTAAACAAGATGTGTATTTGAGAAGTTGTTTCTTCAACGCTTGTAAAATAATAGATGATTTGATGTTGAAGTGCGTAAAAACTTGTGGGAAAGACTTTCTGTTTTTTTGGGTGGACGGAATATATGTGGACACAAGTACCAAACGGGGTCGTAACGCTTGTAAGAGAATATGCAATCTAATCAAGAAAGAGGGTTATAAATACTCCCGTGAGATTCTTCGGGATTTCAAGACGGATTTGGCGAAAAGAGATTTAGGCGACAAAATAAAAATAAATAAAGAAGTGTTGAACATTAGTTTCCGCAAAAAAAATAGTCGAGGGAAGTATTCTCGCAAACCCAAGACCTTCTCGTTACCACTTAATCACGGGATTCAAGAAAGATTAAGTTGATGAGCAAGGGTAAACAAGTTGCCCGCGGGTGAAACTCACATCGGCAAGTGTGAGGCAAAAGTGAGGCAAGTGATTTCTGTCAGACATCAAAGATTATTACTCGGCAAAGGGTTTGGCGTGTGGTGTGGTGTGTATTAATATAGTTGTACACCTTGTTGTACACCTTGTTGTACGGGTTCTTCTTGCGATTTTCCCGTGATTTTTTAGTTCTTGATTTTTTTTGTTCTTGGTCATCTCCCATCATCTCTTTATTATTTTATTTATTGGGCAGAGGTGAAGTGGTGGTGAACGAGGGTGTTCTCAAGTGCAGAATCTACGGGGAGGATTTCCCTATCGAACTTGAATTAAACTTGAATTAAAAACAGGGTCATCACGGGGTTTAGGTCGTAATTAGGTCAAAAGATTTGAAAAAGGGGTGTTTTGGTATCCGAGCATAAATGGGAAGGTGGGATATTTGATGCTTTTTAAGGGTTTATAGGGGGAAGGTGCAATTTTGGGTTGTTTTTGATGTTCTTTGGCGATTTTCGGGGGGAAATGCGAAAAAGGGTTAAAATACACTTAAATTAGAGTTAAAATGCACTATTGTTCATAAGTGGTTGATATTGTGTTAATTACGTTGTTAATAACATTAATTTTTTAATATCATTATATATCAGATTATTTTCTTAGGTTTGTATTATCAAGTCGGAAAGGAAGTAGTTAGTCGCAAATTTAAAGTACAGGAAAGAAGGTAAAAAAAACAATTAAAACCTATTATGTTATGACAAACACAATTCAACTCTCAACAGAACAGGCGTACAATGAGTTACGCAACTACAACGGAACAAACAATTTTGTTAATTCCGTTAAAAGTTATTTTCTCGCAAAGGGATTTATTTCGGTAAAACAACTTTCGGCAATTTCCGATTTTTTTGAAAGGGAAAACGCACCGAAGGTACTCCCACAAACGCAAGTGAATAAGTACCAAACTATCGTACTTAAAAATCCTACTCTTATTAAGATTAAGGGTGTGCGTTTCGTTACTGAACTTTGCATAAATAAACTACAACTCGGAACTATAAAAAGTTTTGCGTGGGTAGTAAAAGAAGTTACTGCCGAAACTCCCCGAGCAATTCGCATAAAGGCGGAAATCCCCGATAACACTTTCACTTTTGGGTTTTGCAGAAATTGTGGAAGGAAATTAACCGATAAATTTTCTATGTTGACTGGAATGGGAAAAGTTTGTGCAGATTACTATGGAATACCTTACATAAAAGATATTTCGGAAGTGGAGGAATTTAAAAACCGATTAGATAATGTTATCAAATCTATTGGGGTAAAAGAATTTTGGTTGCCAAAATCAAGAGTAGATTTTGATAGTATGGTTATATTGGAAAATGAAATTAATAATTCTAAAATATAAATCCTATGGGAAAATTAAAAGAGTATTACCACGAAATTATTTGCGATGGTCAAATCACAGATATTGCAGATGCAAATGAATTTATTGCGTGTATGGGTGGAAAGGACAAAGTAGATGCACTTAGTCCACACGAACTACATAGGGAGATTGGGGATTGGAAATTTCAGAGTGAAGGAAAGGATATGGAGGCAACGGAACGAATGAACATAAATTAATAATAAATCCTATGGCAAAAACACTCACAGAAGAAGCACAACGGGTTATATCATCTTTGAAGATGAATGTACTCAAAGAACTAACTAACACTAAAAATGTTCGGGCAGAAGTACGAAGAAAAACTTGGGACGTATTCTCTAAGGCGATTAAGAAATCAGAAAAACAATTAAAAATTAATCTCAATGAAATCTAATAAAATTTCTATAAAAGAATTTGAAAGTAATTTCAAAAAACTAAAAAAGGAAACTAATATTATTGCTTATACCAAAAGTGATAAACAACTCTTGGATTATATTCAACAATCATTTACTTTCGTTATAGGAAACAGAAATGCCCCTGAAGGTTGGCACTACAAAGGACAATATGATTTTATTCTGCAACACGGAAAATTTTACAATTCGCAAGAACTGACAGATGAGGAAAGAGAAATCGTGAGCGTGGCAATAAAAAATCTTGGATTCAAACCCCGAATGAAAGAATGTTTTTATAATGCACAGATGTTGGCGTTGAATGACTATACTAATAAGATTCAGTATTGCGAAGGATTTGGAATGAGTCTAATTCCTTGTAATCACGGATGGTGTGTAATCAACGACAAAGTAATTGACCTCACTTGGAAAGACGAAAGTGGTAATAATTATTTTGGCGAATTTGACAAAAGTTATTTAGGATTCACGCTCACAAATGATGTAATAAGAAAAAAACAACTTAAAACATCAATGGCAGTTTCTTTCCTTGACGATTGGCATAATGGTTGGGAAATATTTTTAAAACCTTTTATACAATGAGTAAAAAAATAAAATATGACGAAGTTGAGATAGTGCTCAAACACAAAGGGAAACAAGTATGGAAATATACATCACGGATGGCAACGACACCACCAAAGGTTGATGAGGAAACTTTAAAAGATAGATTAAGAGAGTGTAAATCTGTAATCAGAGGAAATAAATAATAATATGAAGGGAACTATAAATAGTAAAAATTTTGGGGAGTTTAAGAAACTCTACAACAAAGCAGTTGAAGAAAAAAAAGAGATATTTATTTTTGAAGGAAATGAAATTGTTACTAACTACGCAAAGTATGTAATTGAGTATGCGGAAATGCAAGAAACAGAATATAAAAAACGAAATAACTAAAATCCTATGGCACAATTTATTAAATCAAACGGAACAGAAGTGGAACTTTTACCTGAAAGTGGAAAACACTTTACACTTAAAGAAATGCAAGATTGCGTTGGTGGATTCATTGAAATTGTTTATACGCAAGACGGAAGATTAATCGTGTTGGACGAAGAAGGTAAGTTGAAAGGAAAGGAAGTAAATCTAAAGGCAACCAAACTCTATGGTAATACAAATGATTGTATCGTGGGCGATGTTTTGGTATGCACTAATAAAGAAGTAAAATAATTATGAGCACAGATAAAAAAGAACTCCGTGAAGTAAAAGATTTCTTTCAAGTGTTGGATAGTTTGGGAGGACATATCACGGGAGAATATTGCGAAGATTTGCGAAGGGCAAAAAAACTTGGAGTAACTTTCACGCAAGAATTGTATGACGAGGCATATCAAATGAATGAACAACCATAACCTGTGAGCGAAGATTCGGAATACCAAAAAGAACAACGACAAATACGAGCCAAGATTAAACTACTTGAATCAAAGGCGGAACATAGAAGAAATACTGCCAAAACTTATCGTGAACGATTGGAAAGTCAAATCAAACGAATAGAAGAAAAAGAAAAGATACTACTTGATGAAATTGAATATTTAAAACGACAACTTAAATAAAAATAATGAAAGTACAATTCAGACAATGGAAATGCGAAGTGAAAGTCGCAAAGTATCAAACCAACAACAGAACTGCGATAGAACTCGTAGATGCCGAAGATGGCGAACCTGTTGCTATGGCTTCACTTAATCTCCCTAACGAACCAATGAACAAGAACGAAGTCGCAATAAAGGACTACTCTGAAAACGAGGGGATGTTACGATGCCTTGTAAGAGCAGAAATAGTGAGCGAACCTTTGCGTATCGTTCAGAGTGGATTTGTAAGTATTCCAATTTGTAAACTTTTAATAAGACCATAATATGCAACTACTACCCTACGATATTCCAATAGAAGTAACCCAAAAACAATATTATGTTTTAATGAATAGATGTGCAACGCTTGTTGCGGGGAGAAAATCGGAAGATGGAAAATATTATATCAAGGCGTGGTTAGAAATTCCTTATGTAACACAAGTATTAAACTCAATACAATGACTATGATTATGAAAATTATTCTAGCACTCCTTCCGACCATTCTTGTTGGTGGATTTATTGCATATTTGATTTGGGATATATGGAAATTCCGCAAGAAATTAGACAAGAATAGGATTGGGTGGGAAAATGAACTCAAGAAAAAAAGAGATACCTTTTTAAAATCTCAAAAAAAACTTATACCTGAAATAATTAATAAGGCAATGGGAAAAGTAAAAGTCCGTGTTGATTTACTTTCAAGAGAAAATAATAAGTTGCGAGAAGAAAACGAACACTTGCGAGAGAAGTTAAAGAATATGGGATTTTCAGATGAACAATTAAAACTATAATCCAATGAAACTTGAAAGACCTGATTTAGATGCCCTACACGATGTAATATTTAGTGTTTTGGACATTGACCTAAAGACCGATGAGCAGATTTTGGTGTGGTGGAATAAACTGCCGAGAGATTTACAATTGGATGCAGAGAAATGGGGAGTGTCCGATACGGTAGTTCGGGATAGTATCTATGTATGGTTACAAAAGAATATAGAATAAAATGAACAGATTCATCATTTTCTGACTATGGATACCAACTCACTATTAGCACTTGCGATTATTTTAACTCCATTTGGATTATTGATTTGGTCGCTTACAAGTATTTCGAAAAGTAAAAAAATTGCCGATGAAATAATTACGAGGTATGAACCATTAATTAAAAACGCTTACGAAAAAGAAGAAATTCGTGATTTGTGGCATAAGTTTGAAAAGGAAACAATTGAAGATGGTATGATAAAAATTTCTTACCCTCAAGATGTAAAAAGATTAAGATTGGTATTGAAAACTAAATGGGATATGATAAAAAAACTTGAAAAAAATAAATAATATGCAATTTCAAAAATTTGGATTAGAACTAAGAAGGATAGGCAATGTAGATAACCTATACGCTGATGTGGACAGGACGCTTAATGCCTGTAATGTATCTCCTAACTCCGTAAGTATGAAAGCGCAGATTCAAACTGTGGCTCACGCCTTACAACAAATGTTCAAAGTGAATAAGCATTTCAGCGTATGTACGATTAGAAATTGTGCTTCACTTTGCCAAATTTGCGTTTCAAAAGAACGAATGGACTTATATTCATCAATACATTGTATGGATTGGAATGAAATGTTACCTGAATATCGGAATATGGTTGTGGCAATGGTGTTAGATGATTTCAGAGCAGTATTAAATCCTCAAAAATGAAAGAGCAGGATTCAATTTATTGCATTTGCGAATCGCCCATAATACAACTTATCCCGTTTGAAATTTGTTTAACTTGTAAAAAGAAAATTAAACCGAAGAAAAAAAAGAAAAAATGAAAAACAATTACGACAACGACAACCAACCATTTGAAGAAGAAGATGTAGATGTAATGGAAGAAGAAGAAATTGATGCCGAATCAATTGTTTCTTTGGAAAACCATTTGGTTATCTATGATGATAATGTAAACACTTTTGAAAATGTTGAGAGTGCATTACAAGAGATTTGTGGACATACGGTAGAACAGAGTATGCAATGTACAATGATTGTACATAACAACGGAAAGTGTTCCGTGAAACAAGGGAGTTATAAAAAACTAAAACCTATGTTGGAAGAAATTTTATACAGAAAAATAATCGCAACAATCGAATAAATATGACAAACTCATTCAAAACACTTGAACAAGCAGAAAAATCTTGGAAAACCGATAAGGCTTGGGAACTTTGCCGAAACTTTTTTACCAAACCACTTGAAGTTGCAATATGCAAAGAAGTAGTAAAGAAAAAAGTTCGTTATTTCATTATCACGGACAGAGATTGTGTAGTGTATAGGCACGAACTCAAACAAGTTGTCAAATTTATAAACGCAACCTATTTACCTCTTTATAAACTAAACTAATATGCCAAAAGAAATCACAGACACATTCAATAAAGTAAAACACTTATTGGAAACCGATAAAAAGTATCGGGATAACGACAGAGTTTTAGTTCTCCGTTTTTGGAATGACGAATTGAAAATGATGCGTATGGATTGTAAGAAAATTACTGCATTAGATTTCTTTATAGAGTTCCTTGACGCAGATAAAATAACATCTTCGGACTTAATAACACGAGCACGGAGAAAAGTAAATCAGTTACACGCTGACACGATTGGTAAATCTTACAAACCAAGAATGGAAAAAGAAAGTAAAATGAAAGACGATTTGCGAAAAATTGACAACAGAAAAAAATAAAATCAGAAATGAAAGTTATAATTACAAAATCCTATCAGTTGTCAGAAGATGATGCGAAAAATATTATGGAGTTATGCGTATTGTGTCTTTTACCTTACGCAGATGTAAATAATAAAAATGAATATAAACTTATTCGTGGTCTTCAACTTATGCAAAAAGATTATACAGAAGAATCCCGTAAAATAATATTGGACTATTTATCTTCTCTTAAAGAAAGAGTAACTCAAAAGAAAAAAGATATGGATTTTTTGTCAACTCAAACATCAACAACCTTTGGGAAAGATGTTGCAAAATATCAATACGACACCTATGTTTCCCACCTTAAAGACATTAATAAAATAGAAACTATCTTAAAAACTGAAACTAAATAATGAAACCAAAACTTGAAATAGAACTTGTTCCAAGTACATCGTGGTATAGTAACCTTCGTAAGATACTTGATAATGCCGATTGGGATAAGATTCGTAAGCAGATGTATAGATTGGCGAATTATCGTTGTGAAATATGTAGTGGTAAAGGTGAATCACACCCAGTCGAGTGCCACGAAGTATGGGAATATGATAATGTCAATTATGTTCAATCTCTTGCGTTTTGCCAGGCGATTTGTCCTCTCTGCCACGAAGCAAAGCATATTGGACTTGCACAGATAAAAGGGAATGGCGAAAGGGCGAAAGACACCCTTAAAAGAGTGAACGGATGGGATGATGAACAAGTTGAAGATTATATCGGAGATAAATTTGTTGAATGGAAAGAAAGAAGTGAACACCAATGGAAACTTAATATTGACAAGATTGCCGATTACGGAATTGACTTAAACAAATACAAACACAAATTAAATAAGTAAGACAAATGACAAAGAACAATAAAAAGAAATTAAAAAAGATTATGTCTTCTGCCGAATTTAAGAAGAAGAAACTTCCAGAGAAGATGTTAATACTCTTGGAATTTCCTGGATTTGCAAAACTAATGCCGATGGTACAAAAAGCACGATGGCATAGAAGTATCGTATTGAGGGAGAGAAGAAGAAGAATTAAAGACAAGGATAAATTAAAACATAGTTCATAAAACTAAAATCACCGACAATGCTTAAAAACGAAGAAACCAAAAATCCGAATGCCATTGAAACTTATGTATGTAAGGAAATGGAGAAGTGCGACAGAGTTGAAATGGATAAAGATACAATGGAGCTCTTGATGAAACTCTTGCTTATGCGGATGCAGAACAAGGACAAAAGCAATAAAGAGGAATTTAGTATTCCCGAAAAAGAAAAACCTTTTATCCTTAAAATGCTTGAAGGCAGATTGCAATTGTATCAATTTAAACTGAATGGTAATGACTTGAGATTTTTCCTTGCAGTTTTATGCAAGAGTCCTGGCAATGTGGTCTTATACCTATGGTATTTGCAGTATTGGTGTAAAAAGAACAACGTAAAGGAGGTGGATTTGGAAATGTTTGGCGAAAAAATTTTTCCTATGGGTTTCCCAAGTGATAAAACTCTTTTACGAATTTGGGATGGACAAAAAGTAAAACGCAAAGAATCAATGGCATCTGATAACCTTTTGGATTACGGAACTGCAGGTCAATCATTAATGTTTGAAACTGAAAAAGAAAAAGTATAAAACAAAATAAAAATATGGACTTATTTGGAAAATCGCCTCGCCCTACTTTCAACGATGATATGTTGGTTTTATTATCAGAAGAAATCGGAAAAGAAATATGTCAATGGAATAGTGATGGAACTTCTCTTGCGAATTGCGTAGAGGATGCAAGAGATATTCTGAAACGAAATCATTACCAAAACGGATATGATTTAGCAAAAGAATTTGAAGATAAGGGATATTCTCCCGATGCTCAACTTGTGGAAATACTTGATAGTGTTGATTATTCAAAAATAGCATTGGTTACGAAATCAGTAAAGAAGTGGGTAATTGAAGATAAGATTGAGCCACCATTTGAAATATTAACCAAAGTGATTGTACAATACGGACACAAGAAAGTTGAAGGCACTATAACCAACTTTCACAAAGAAACTGCCGAATATCTTGTTTGTATAGAATCAGAAGGACATTCTATTGATGGTTCAACAAGAGCAGTTATTAAATATGAAAACGCAGAAACTCAAACTGAACAAATAAATAAATAAAATATGCAACCATTCTACCAAACATATAGTAGTGAGGAAGAAATCGAAAGATTAAAACAAGAGGTTAAGAGTAAATTTAATATATCTGACGAACAAGCAGAAATTCAAGTAAGGGATGCCATAAAAGGAACTACTTACAGAAATGATGTTTATCAAGTCCTTGTGCGTGATGCCGATGTTCACCTTGACTTCCCTCCTATGTTATGGTTATCTATTAAACGCATTGACAGAGAACCTATCCACGATTGGAGAGATTTGCAGAAGATTAAAAATATGTTGGTGGGCGATGAGAATGAAGGCGTGGAAATTTATCCTGCCGAAAGTAGATTAGTAGATGCCGCTAATCAATATCATATTTTCGTTTTGAAGGATAATACTATTAAATTTCCTTTCGGTTTTCACGATGGCAGACGAGTGGATGATGAAAATACAATAGGTAGAGCAAAACAAAGAAAATTCTAAAACAAAAACAAAATGGATAATATTTGGCAATTAAGAACAGGAGATAAGTTCAAAATCGTAGATGCAGAACTTCTTAAAAGATTTCCTTCATTGAAAAATAGGGAGTTAGTAGTATCGGTTATCAAAAAAAGTGGTAAACGAATATTTATTCAGTACAATTCTCCACAATCAGGTAGTGGGACACTTAAACTTATTCGTTCCAATGTTAAAATTAAAATAATCGGGAAATCAAAAATACTCACTTTGAGTTCGTTCCTAATAGATAACAAATATCTTAGAAAAGGGGAAAAAATAACCTTGAACATAAACGGAAGGGTAGAAGATTTTGATATTATGGATGGATTTTGGAATCAGAATCCGAAAAATATCTATGCTCACAAAATAGAGAAGTATGGTAGAGAATACCGAGTACCTTTTTCATCCATCGTTATAAAAGTGAAATAATGTTACCACTATCCAAAAAACAAAAACTGAAAAACGCAATCACGGAAAACGATTGGAAGAAGGCATTAGGAATCGCAAAAGGATTTACTATTGAATTTGATAAAGAACAACAGAGAATAATTCAGATTGCTCACGAAAGTTATGATAATGAATCAAGGGTAAATTTTTATAAGGGAATGGGTGTTGATGTTGATAAAAATAAAAGACAAGCACTTAAATTGCTCAAAGAATACAAATGAATTTCATTAAATTTACATCATTAATTTTAGTTAGTAAATTATGTTAGACAAAGAAGGAATTTCAGAACGCAATCAAAAACTTATCGCTTTTATTTCAGGATTAAAACTTGGAATACATATTATTGATTTGCCAGAGAAACCACGATTCGTTTCAGCAAACTATCAGTATCTATTGCACGGATTTGTAAAGAATTTCAAAATCATTCTCTACAACAAGGAATATGATGGAGATATTGTTTTAGAGTGCCGAGTAGATGCAAACCCAGAAGAATACAGACAAGTTTTCGTAGAGTGGATGTCTATGTACGAACATAAAAGGATATATACGATTACTTATGGGGATTTATTCCTTTGTGGATTTAATCATCACGATAAGATAAATAAGTTAAACCCTTATCCTGTTTTTGCGAGGTACTTTCCGCATTTTTACTACGAGAAAGACAAGGCAGAGGACATACAGGTACGCTTCAAAGAATATGATTTAGACCTACATTAAAAATATGAGCCAAAAAAAATACATCACCATCGTTCACTTTACTGCCTATACCCGTGAAATGAAAGAGGTATTCGTGGATAATGAATCAATTATGCGATATAACCTGAAAAGGAGAATTTCTCAAATTTGCCATACCTACTTGATAAATAAGATTGAATTTTTTGAAGGCACTTTGGTAAACACGGAAGTTTTTAAAAAACAAACACCTGAACCAAACCCACAACTAGATAAAGTCTTAAAAACCTTAGATGAATAAAATGCTTAAACAATTATTTGAAAATAATCAAAAGATTAAACATTTAACAAATCAGATTGAACAAATAAATTCTGATTCAGAAACCTATTTGATTCAGAATAGAAAATCAATAAAAAGTTTAATGCCTCTTGGTAATTACATTTATAAGATTAAGAAGGGAGAGGTTAATCATATAGATAATTGGGGATGGAATGACAATTTTGAATATACTTTTATTAAAGTGCTCAAAAATGATTTAATATGCAAAAGGACTTCTCGCAAAAGGTGGAACATAATCCCGTATGTTAATTGTGTAGTATTAGACAACCTTATGAATCCTATAACTGAATCCGAGTATTACGAAAGGGAGAGGGAGGGCAAAGAGCCAATTATAGTTAATATTTCTATTAACTGCATAGGCGAAGTTGCAACGCCTATTAATGATAATTCTCAAAAAAACATACTTTACTTAATCAATATTACCGACAGTAACTTATTTAAAATAGGAATCACAAACAACTTGAATAATAGGTTAAGTGGATTACAAACTGCAAATCCAATGAAGTTGAATGTTTACAAACATTATGAATGTGGGGTAGCAAATTATCACGAATCAGTATTGCACAAAAAATATGAAAAGAATAATGTTCAAGGCGAGTGGTTTAACTTGCACCCCTATGATTTAAAATACATAGATGAATATATGAAACTTAAAATGACATAAAATGATTGAATTTTTTACCATCTTTCTATTGTCGGGACTTATTAGTTTTTGGTGGATGAACAAAAAGTATGACGAAATGGAATCCGAAGTTCCTACCTTATCTTATATTCAGAAAGAGGTTGTTCTTTTCGCAATATTCATAATGGGAATGGTATTAATAATTCCTATATTAAAGAATATTTGGTTGGATTACCGAATTAAAAGAACTACTAAGAGGATAGAGGAATTAAATAAAAGTATTAACAAAACAATAAAAGAAATTAATGGCAAACATTAACAAAGTAAATAAAGGTTATCGTATTGAGAAACGATGCCAAGACGAACTCCAAGAGGAAGGTTATATCACTTGGAAGACTATTCGTGTTAAGTTCCAATCATTAGATTTATTTGGACTTTTTGATGTCTTGGCGTTATCAGATGATGGAACTCATTTGCGATTTATCCAATGTAAGTCGGGTTATTGTCCGAACAAGGTTAAAGAACAAATACGAGATTTGAATATGCCTGACACAGCAATAAAAGAGGTGTGGCAATGGTTCGATGCAAGAGGAACAGGAAAACAATCGGGATGGTTAAAAGAGATAATTAAATAAAGTTGTGCCTTTTTTATATTGGCATATATGCAAATAGTAATTTTTGAATTTAATATTAACTAAAATAAATAAAGATGGAAATTAACGAATTGAAAGAAAAACTTGTTCTGTTATTTACAGATTATGAGTTAAAAGAAAAAACTTGGATTGCACAAAAATCCGAAATGGACAAAGAACTTGGTAGAGAGTTCGGTTTACGAGCAAGGGAAATTAAAAATGTATTGACAATGTTTGACGATACCCCAATTAGTGTTGGTGGTGGAGAAAAGTTCACAGAACAATCAGACCAAACAATTCCCGTGAATCGTGAACAACCAAAAGAAGTTAAAAAACCAGTAAAACCCGTAAAAAAGGTTGTGAAAAAACCCGAAGTTTCCAAACAAGTGCCTCAACCACTAATCTCTAAAAAAGAAGAACCTAAAACAGAACCTCTTAATTGGCAATTAGAGTTCAATGAAAGAGCATCTAAAGAGGGACTACAAATTAAATCTACCTATTTTTCAGATTGCGACACTTTCGGAAAGATGGCTTCACATTTTACAAACTTGATTGGATTATATGGAGGGGATACAATAAAAGTGGATGAGATTAAAGAAGAATACGACCTAAATAAAAAATATTTAATGAATAAAAATGCAGGAAATTAATATTCACGACAATATGAAAATGACCTTTAATGAATGGATGGGATTTGTAAATAAGTATCATAAGTATATACGAGCAATTAATTCTGTTGAATTTATTGAAGGATTTAAAAAAATACTAAACAAAAGATAATATGACAAACTATAACTATTGTTGCCTATACAATGATTCTTGCAAACAAAAAGGCAAGAACCAAGTGCGAAAAGGCAAACTAAACGATAAGCAGAAATGTAAGTGCGGTGGAAAACTAAAACAAATGGGCGAATCCCTTAATGTAGTATTCATAGGAACGCAGGAAAGTAAAATTAAAAAGAGAAGTTAGTATGTTCAAGATACATAAAGGAATTTGTTCGTGTGGTTGTGGCAAAGAAGGTTTTATTGTCGTGAAGAAAGGTTATATCCAACAATGTAATCATAGAATTAAAAACGAGAAGAAGGCAAAGGATAAATCTACTAAACCTGTTTCCCGAATTTTCGTTCCGAAAACTGCCGAAGAAAAACAGATGATATTTGATAAGATGAAAGAGAAATTTCAAGCAAATGCTTTGAAACAGAAAAACAAACCAAGAAAACCTTTAAAGAGAACT
>Ga0307379_10008930_pt1 | contig 13464 bp, 16 predicted proteins | sample UN2MG_FD_202237 | JGI IMG/M metagenome (GOLD analysis project Ga0307379, IMG submission 202237) | Soil microbial communities from Risofladan, Vaasa, Finland - UN-2 | ecosystem: Environmental > Terrestrial > Soil > Coastal area > Acid sulfate soil | place: Finland: Risofladan, Vaasa | collected...
TAATTTCTGCGGCCTGATTATATCTGCTAAAGGACTAGCCATATTTTTTGTAGCAGGCGATTTTGCGTCTTTAGTCTATTGATAAAGAAGATAAATGTCAATCTTCAACGTCGAAACGGATGTTGAAGTCTAATTTTGGAGGAATAACTTTTTCTTCTTTTAAATCTACTTTCTCTAATTTTTCTCCTAAAGCATCAATCTTCCCTTTTAATCCTGTCTGTGCAGGAGAAGGCGAGGAAGAAACAGCTATTTCAGCTTCCTGGGCTGGCGATGGTGAAGGGGAAATAGTTTCAGCCTGATTATCTTTTTGTTTTAGGAACAAACCCAAAAATATTCCGCCTACAAAAAAGATAACCAAAAGCAAGAAAAAAATCAGGTAAAGCTTTTTTTTTGCTTTTTTGGCAATTTCTTTTTCTCCGGCTTTTATATTCCCCTCCGGTTTTAATTCTTTAAATGGTAAATTTTCACCGCTCATAGGCGGTGCAATCATATCAGTCATTTAGAAACTTGCTCATAAATTTCTTTTTGATAGGAATTGGCTTGCATAAGAAAAATCTTGGCATCTTCTGCATCAATTTTAAGGTTGGTAAAATATGTCACCATACTCGACTCATCACTGGTTGAGTTTAAATTCCATAAGTTTATCTCTGCGGCTTCGATCTCTTTTTGGGCCAAGTAATTTTTAACATTAATCTCTTTTAGCCATAAGTCCAATTGGGCGGCCTGGGTAGCGGTTTTCTTACTGCTGATCTCATCCTGAAGTAAAGAAGCAGCGGCCACAGATTCCTGCTGTAAACTTCTGATTTTGGCTAAAATCATTTCTGACAAAGATTTATAGCCAAGTTGCAACAACTCTTCGTTCTTGTCTTCAATCCTGTCTGAAATAACAAATAAATCTTCAAAATCAGGAGTGACAAGTTTTTTTATTTCCTCGTCTTGCTCCTCAAGCCAAATAATTCTTTTATCCAATTGACTTACCAGTTCGTCTTTGGCCTGAAGGGTAATCACGCCCGGGTCAGTCCTAAGTCTGTATTTTAAAAGCAGAAAATAAGTTCTTAAAACCTGATTGCGTTGAAGCAAAAACTGGCTTAATACTTGGGTTGCCTCCTGCCGGATATTTAAAACTTTATATTTTAAAAACTTGTCTCTGCTGGTACTAAAATTTTTATAGACTTCGCTGTATTTTTCGTACTGGTATAAGTAATCCTCCAGTTCCCGACCGGCCAAAGCCCGGTGAGTAAATAAACCAATAAATAGGAAAATAAATAAAAAAATTAGGAATTTTTTATTCATGCTTTTGCGCCCAATACTTGTTGGCATCAAGTAAAGTATCAAAGGTGCCGGCATCGCGCCAATAGCCTTTTAGCTCTTCCCAGCGCAGTTTACCTGCTTTAATATAAAAATTATTCACCTCGGTAATCTCTAACTCGCCTCGACCTCGAAAATTAAGGTCGCATTGGGGAATATACTCAAAAACTTTTTTATCGTAAATATAGAGTCCTGTCACCGCAAAATTGTTGGTTGGCTTGGTTGGCTTCTCTTCTATTTTAATAATTTTTTTAGAATCTGCCTTGTCGAAAACCGGTACCCCAAAGCGTTCGGGATCAGGAACTTTTTTCAAAAAAACCACAGCGCCATCTTTAAAAGACCTAACGGTATCGGAAATGTCAGTATCGGTAGTATTGTCTCCCAAAATAACCGTTAAGGGACCTCCTTCAGCAAAATCTTCACATAAAGATAAAGCGTCGGCAATACCGCCTTTGGGATTTTCCTGGTAAGCATATTCCAAGTGCTTTAAACCCAGCTCTTTGCCGTTTCTAAGCACCCGAATAAAATGACCGGCGTGAGGCCCGGAAGTAACCAGAATTACCTCTTTAATTCCCGCATTTACCAAAGTCTCAATGGGATAAAAAACCATCGGCTTGTCGTAAACGGGCAAAAGATGCTTGTTGGTAGCAAAGGTAAGCGGATAAAGTCTGGTGGCTAAACCACCGGCTAAAACTGCTCCTTTCATAATAAATTCCCTCCTTGGGCACGCCAAACTACTGATAATAGAATAACACATCCCGTTAAAGCAACCAAAAGGTATTCTAAAACTATTTTAAAATGTAAATCTTTAGTAAGCCAGTGATGAATTACTCCCCAGATAAAATAAAAAGAACATAAACCGACAACCGATTGGATCCTAAACTCTGCTAGGCTAAAGAAAAAAATCATCCCCAATCCCAGACCTAAAAATAAAAAAGCATAATGCAAGCGGTTTTGATAAAGCTCTCTTAGCATGTGTTTTAAAATTTATGACTAATGTCTATTTTAAAGAATCTGCCCCTGATAGGAAAGTAAAATCCCTAAAAGGATTATAATAAAAAATGAAAGATGAATAAAGCTTTTGCCGGAAACTCTAACAATTCTCTTTTGATAAATTAAAATTGAATCTAAAGCAAAGATTAAAATCAGAAAACCAACTAGAATTAAGGAAAAAGTTTTGGTCAACATAAACTCGGAAATAATCGGCTTGCTTTGTCTTCCTGCCTCACTTATCATTATCTGCATCGGCCGCGCTTCTTCTTCTTTGACCACTCCCTCTACTTTTGAGGAAATCTCTTGCATACCGGAAGCAATTGCCTGAGTTGATGTTTGAGTACCAAAAAGCTGCACGACCAAGGTTGTTTCTTCTCCGTTTAAAACTCCGTTGACTACCGCAAAACCAATGTCTTGGTATTTTTGGGATAAAAGATTGTCCCGGTGAGTAGGAGAATCCATCCAGGCGGCCACCACCTCTTCGCTCTCGCCGAAATCCCGGGCCAAGTTTTCGCCGGCAAAAGTATAATCATAATCTACATTTTGGAAAAACCACCAAGGAGTCCGGCCATCGCAGTTGTGCGACCAGCAGCCAAAAGCAAACATTGCCGAAGCTTTTTGCTGGGCTGCCTCACTTAAAAGCTCATTTAGAACCAAAGGCTTAAACCCGTATTCCTCTCTTCTTTGGTTGGTCAACCTAAGCAAGTTCCCAACATTAATATTTGAGGCAAAACCTAAAACTCCGGGTCTTAAACGGGAGATCAGGTTCAGACTGCTTTGGAAAACAACCAACAAAAATATGAGAGTAAAAAGCGAGGATGAATGAATGGCCTTGGCTTTTTGGTTATTTTTTTCATTGGGAAACAGAAATGTTTGAAGTTTGGACAGCATGATAATCATTATATAAGAATTTTAAAAAAAACAAAATGAGGTTAGGGAAGAAGTATGCGGTGATAAGAACCTATTGAAGTCCGATTCCTAGAGTAGCGGCAATATTTCTTTGTTCTTCTTCTGTAAAAGGACTCTCTTCTGGATTTCTCACTACGACCATGCGGGTGGCGCCATAAGGAAGATTAGGTTCTGGCAACTCGAAGTGATAAGAATGCGCCAGTCCGCCGTTATCTCCTTCATAAACAGTAACTTTGACAGAAACAGGACCCCTGTTCATTGTGCCATAAAGCCCATATGTTGCAAAGGGCCTTAACGAATCTTTTTCTGATCTTTCATCAGGAGGTTCTTCTGAGGCTCCATCAGAAGGAGGAATTGTATAGCTGATTCTTTCAGCCAAAAGATTGCCGTTTAGAACTGCTTGGCTTGTTTCACCGCTATAAGGCCTACCATTAAAAGATCTTTCTGTGGATCCTCTTGTTACGACAGTCTTTCTAAGTAAATAATTTACTCTCTGCTCGATTGCTTGAGGAGTAAACAAAAATTTTCCTTGTTCTTTAATTCCCATATCGAAAAGGATTATATAACCATTTTGTTTTTTGTCAAGCCTATAGTTATTTTAACTCAGTGAAAAAGTCGGTTTAGTCTGAAGAAAGTTTTTTCTTACTTTTCCAAGAAGAAAAAGTCAAAGCTGAAAAAACAAATAAATTAATCAGCCAATAAAATGAGCATAAGCGGGATTTGACGCACTCACAACCGAAAATTTGGTGGATAATCTGGGAAAGACCGGCTAAAATTACCGGTATCAACAACTGCTTAGGCTTTAGTCTATTCTTAATTTTCTGATAATAAATAACGGTTAAAATTGCCTGAATTAATAAAGGAAGCCACCATAACTGCCATAAAGCGCAACTGGTTTCTCCTTTTACTTCCGGCATTGCTTCATTACTGACACCTGCTAGAGCCGAACTTTCGGTGGCCACTCCTTCTGTAACGCCCACTTCAGAAAAAACCGCAGTTGGTGCGGAAAATACTAAATTGCTGGGGCCATAAGCAGCCGGACTAGGAGAAACTAAGGGAGGTGGCGGAGAACCGGGTGATGGCGAGCCGGGAGCTGGTGAAGAGCTGGTACTGACTGCTTGTCCTGTAACTGCATTTATGGGTATTTTATCCGTTGTTCCTTCAAAACCTATGACTAAATCAAACTGTGCCTGTTTGTTCTGAAACTCATTACCTGCACCTTGCCAAAAGTTAATAGTCAAATCATAGGTAGCTAACTGATTTTTGCTTATCTCAGAAAGATTAACATTGCCATCATTCCAAAAGTCACCTAGGGTCTTACTCTCGCTTTGGCCATAATAAATCGTTCCCGCTTGACCTACTTTAAAATATAGCACCGTCGATAAATCACCTGTTCCCGAAGTGTTGTCAGCACTAATATAGACTTTGTGGGTTTCAGTGCCGACATTTTTGACCGTAAAATTAGTGGTCAATGATAAACCCGGATACCATACAACTGACTGACCGAATAAAGGCGAATCATAAGTAACCTCCAAATCACCGAATGTTTCAGTTAAGGCATAAACTTTTTTTGGCTCCAAACTAAGCCAAACAAGGCTAAAAAAAATAAGAATTAATAAAAATGTTTTTTTCACTTCACCTCTCTACGAAACTGGAATGGTAATAAATTCTTTGCTCTTTTCTCCTGTTTTTAAAATTATTTTTAACTTCAGGTCTATAACGCCGGTATTATAAGTGCACACATTGTTATCTGAAGAACAAGTACCAAGCTTTAAGTTATCACGGGTAATAACTTCTTGTCCTTCCACTTCAACCATGCCTAAAATTCCCTGCGGTCCTTGGTCAGAATTATAAGTAATTTCGTAAGTCAATGTCTCCCATTCGGCAATATCGCTAATCTTAAAACCAACTGACTTCCTATCTTCGCTTAATAAAAATTCTATTTTAACTAAATCAAGTTGAGAAAGATTCTGAGCGCCTGGCGTGCCTTTTTCCATAAACTCTTCATCCCAATAACCAGCAAGTAACGTATAGTTGGCTTCACAAGTGTGCCAATTGGTTTTATCGGTTCCGTCACCTGGATTTTCATTATTTCTTTCCATAGAGTAATAAATATCTGCAGAAGCATCATGCTCACCAGCCGCCGGAGCGCCTTTCCAGTCATCGGCAGTGTCAACCAGGTTCACTTTCGGATCAGTCCAAAAACCATCATAAAGCTTTAGCTGAAGCCGATTATTGTACAAAGTAAAAGTGCTTAACAAAGGCTCTTTATCATCATTGTCACCATCGCCAACCACAAAACAAGTACTGCTGGGACAATTTATAGCCAAAGCAGATTTACTGCTATTACTATTAAATTCACTCACAACTACATAACTATTGGCCGGCAGTATCGGCGGCAAAAGCGGGTTGATCGGGTCGTGTTTAAAAGTATACATACACTCTTCAGTACCATCAGATTTCTTTTTGACAATCTGCCACTCAGCAAGATTTATATTCTGATCAGTCATGTTTCTCAATTCCACCCACTCATCTTTGCCAGACTTAGAACTTCCCATCCACATCAACTCATTTATTACCACATTCCCATGGCCCTGTTCCGGAATTTCGTCCCTGACCAAAGTCGCTCCGGGAACAATTTCTTCTTCTTCCCCACCGTTTTCTTCGGTAATAACTTTTCCTTTGGAAATTGAGGAACAATTTAAAGCCGTATCACAGGTTTTAATGCCAAAACAATAAGCAGTATTTTTCTGCAAACTGCCTATTTCAAAATCCTGCACTTCATAGGGGAAACGGGGCATTGGCGGCTTTTGAACCTTAGTGGCTGTTTCCCAAGCAGAAACCAAGCAACTAGTGCTTTCTGGTTTTAACCAATAACGGATATCGTAACTGGCGGGTCTTACTTCTTCCTCTCCAAAAAAATCCGGAGCCACGGTCCATAAAAGCATGGCTGAAGAAGTAGAAATCCCCGAAACTTCAAGGTCGTTAATCGCGCTCGGCTTTTCTTTGTCAAGATGAACTTTAACAATATTTGGAGATTCTTCCATATCTCCCTTAACCGAGCGGTAATAAATAGCATAATCGCCTGAAGAATAAGCTGCATCTTTTAAATCAAAATCAGCTTGCTTAATACCCAAAAACTGCCAAGCGGAATCATCATAAGGTAAACCTCCAATTTGAACTTGGTAGTAAATTTTTGCTCCTTCTTCAGTTAACAAGTGGAATTGGGTATCTTTTGAGGCGACCACTTCAGTAGTACTCATATTGTCTAAATAAACCCAAGACTGAAGCTCCTCGTCCCCGGTATTGCCACTGTTAAAAGTGGTTTCTAAAGGAACATTGCCAAATTGGGTCAAATCAACATAAGTCTTTTGCCAGTTGGAATAGTCAGGAAAATCCTCATAATAAGAAAGGTCACCATCTATATTAAAATACAAATCAGAAGCAAAAATATCCCAAACAGTTTGGCCATTGATGCCCAAGCTAAAACCCGGCTGGTCAAACGCATAATCATAAGTGTAAAAATTGTAGTAAAAACTCAAGTTCTTTGTACCGTAACTAATTGTTTGCGCTAAACTGTTGTCTTCAAGCGCATTCCCGTAATCTCCGGTATCACCAATTCTGGCCATGAACCCACCATCCAAAGGAGCGGCTTCAAAATCAGCTGCTAACCTGGCAGTGCTGCCGGTTTCCTGCCAGTCTGAAATTGAGCCGCCGGTTTCAAAACCGCCATTTTCCACTTTCTCATCAAATACCAAACCATTATCAATAGTAAGAGTTGTTCTGGGCGGTGAACTGACAGTTCCGCCCCCGTTCTCACTTCCGTTTCCGCTTCCACTCCCGCCTCCGTTCTCTTCGCTATCAGAACCGGTATCCAAAAACAAATCGCATTGGTCGGAAATTTCGCTTTCATTGCCGGCCTTGTCCACGGCAATAACCGTATAATAATAAGGATTGTTACCTGGAGTCATGTTGGCAAGGTATTGATGGTTGGGATGGAAAACCTGTTTGTGTCTTGGGTTAAATTTGGTTCCGAGCCAATAATAATCAATGTCAGTTTCGGGATTTTCCTGCCATTCAATGGTGATTTTGGTAGTATCCGTAACCCCGCCACAGCCCAAAAGCACTCTTTCTGAAGGCGTATGATTTTTATAAATAGTAAGCCCTGTCGGCTTTCCGGGCGCAACCCAGTCGCTGGTTACAAATTGGCTGCCGTTAACCCTTGTTGAAGCAGTAAATACCGCATTAGTCCCAAAAGCCGGGAAATTAACCAGCAATGCTAGTAAAAGTAAAAGTAAAATTTTTCTTTTCATTCTTGGTTGTTTTGCTTGGTTTTCTTTTTTTGCAAATAATCAACAAGGCGCTTTCTGATGTTCCTTATTTCCTCGTAAACTATCAAGGTACCGGGAATAACCAGCAGTAAAACAACTCCGTGCTGGGTTTTGGCAAAACCGATAACAAAACCCAAATAAGGAATAGTGAACCGATGTTTGGCGACGACTTCTGCTTGCGGAACCAACTGTGAATCTTCAACGCTGTTAAAATCGCCTTTGGTCTTGAAAAACTTGTTGCCGTCTTTTATTACTTCTTCAACTATCCGATGGGTTATCAAACCTTCGGCTCTCGCCAAAGAACCATAAGTAATAATGTCGCCCTTTTGATAAGTTTCCTGCTGTTTAACAAAAATCAAACTACCGGTTTTTATGGTCGGCTCCATGGAGCCGGATTTGACCACCAAAAACCGCCAGCCAAAAAAGCTTTGCTTGCCGGATAAAAAAACAAACGCGGCAATAAGCAAAACCAAGCCAAAAAAAACCGTATTGCTAATGGTTTTTAGTAATTTTACTTTCCCCATTTTTTTCCTCCTCAATCATTCCCGCCTGCCTGTGCAGCCAGGTGTAAACGGGAATCTTACTTGCCATTCCGTCATTCCCGCGAAAGCCACGTTAAACGTGACGGAGTCGGGAATCTATTCCTCTTGTCATCCCTGCCTGCCGGCAGGCAGGCCGCACTTGTTTAACCTGTATCTATTGATACAGGGATGCGGGATCTATATAAATAAGTTTTATCTTTATAGGTTCCCGCTTTCGCGGGAATGACGACATGATTTCACTGATCCGCTCGGGCCTGCCTGCGTTTGCCCTCGCAGGCAGGAATGACAATGTAATTTATATACACTCTATAAACTATTTTTAATTAATCAGCTTTATAATGGACTGGGCGATGGCAAAGTGGTAGTTGCACCCTCAGTGGTTCCGTCAAAAACAAAGTCAAAAACCGTGTTCTGGTTTTGTAAAGAATTAGGCAAATCCTCTTCTGTTTTAAATCTGAAAACCAATGGTAACGTAGCTTTGGCGTCAACTTGCCCCAAAAGAATTGGATTTGTTCTCCATTCCCGCAAAGTTTTCCAATTTTGATAAGCTAAAGTTTCTTTTTCACCTTCTTCATAAACACCATCACCATCATCATTCCATTTATATACTGCCACTTTAATATAATCTTGTAATGCAGCAGTCTGGGAGACATAGACACCTTTAACCGTAGTTTTTAAATTTACTGTCCCACTGTTGTAAAGTTTTGCGGGATAATATTCTTCCCAATTTGGATAAACATCATCAAAAGAGTTACCTGGCAAAAGATCAGTCAAGTTTGCGTTAACTCCGGGTGTGCCGGCTAAATTACCATAAAGTTTTAAGGCTGCACTACCAGTGCTGAAAGTATTGCCTTCAACCTTGGCCTGAGCTGTCCAAGCAGCATAAGTGGCACCGGAAACAACCGCTACGGTAACCACAATTAAAAAAAGGCTTTTTAAAATGCTTTTTCCGCCAAAAAGGGCGGATTTCATTTCATTCAACATTTTTCTTTTTCACCTCCTTTCAAACGCTAAAGACGCTAAAAATATAACGCTAAAAAATTCAATTCAAAAGGCTAAATTTGCTAAACCTATGACGCGAAAAGACGCGAAAATTTATTTTTTAAAACGTGCTGATTCATATACACGACGACGAATATCTACTTTCTCTTCCGCTCCAAAATTCACCAATAAACCAAGCTTATAATCAGTTGCTTTTAAATAGTTAAAAAGCTGCGCTTCAAAATATTTTGGCATTTCCGGAATTGCCTTGATTTCTAAAATAACTTTGTTTTCAACTATGAAATCTGGCCTATAAAAACCAACATTCTTGCCTTTATAGCTAATTTTCAAAGGAACTTCTTTTTGAAACAAAATATTTTGTTTAACTAATTCTTCCTCCAAAGCATTCTGATAGATTGATTCTTTAAATCCCGAACCAAGTGTTTTGTAAACCTCAAAAATAGCTCCTTGCACTTTATATGCTAAATCTTTATAGAGCAGATCTTTTACCATTTTTTTTGCGTATTTAGCGTCTATTTCGCACTTTTCGCGTCAAAAAAAACCGACTTAGTCTGAAGTCGGTCTAATAAAAAAAATATAATTTCTTTCCTGGTAATCTTCCATTTTAAAATGTAAAAAACCCAGATTTTTTGGGTTGGGTAGAATAAAAGACTAAGAATAGTCAAACATGTTCCGAAATAGTTGTCAAGTATCAGTATTCTTTTTCTTATTTCCAGTTTTATCAAAATCCGCCAGTTGGCGGAGTTCCTGGATCGGAATAAGTGCTTTTTGATTTTAAATTTACTTATTCTCTGGTAAAATATTTAAATAAACACTTAAAATTTTACTCAATTTTTTTATGAATCTTAAAAAAATAAAAATCATTAAAGCTGACAAAAGAGGGGTGGTTTATGAATGCGGGCCGGCAATGTATGTTTTAAGAAAAAAAGGCACGGTTACCGCAGACCACATTCATGATGATATTTCGGAAACACTGTACTTAGTTAAAGGAAAAATCGAGCTTACGATTGGTAAAGAAGTTGAAAAAGTGAAGGCGCCGATGAAAATTGAGATTCCCAAGAAAATTTATCACAAAATTTTAGCCCTTTCCGATATTGAATTTATAAAAATATAAATTAGCTGATGATGGGAGAAGTAATTAAAAGATGGCACAGGAACAAGAATCAAAGCCTAGGGATAATTTAGCTAGTCGTCTAAAAACGGGAGGTCCGCCTGAGATACCAAGTAGGACACCTGTAGCCCAAGAGCTAGATGCAGGAAGCCATACCCAACCACTTCTCCAAAGTGCAGCTGAAACAGCTAAACGTACAGGAAAACGGCCTAAAGGGGAACAGAGGAATGTCGGGAGTATAATGAGTTTAATTTGTCGGGCGGGAAGGGACAGGGAAACAGGTACAGATACGGAAACAAATAAGTAATAATCTAAGACAATTTCAGTTGATCCTAGTCTTCAGGTTCTTGAGGTTTTTCCGGGCCGAAAAATTCTTCAGAAAGCCTTTTAAGTACGTCAATTGTTTCTTTTATTCCTTTTGTTATTATTTGTCTTGCTTTTACCTCGTCATCTATTATATTAGTTGGTTCATTTTCGCTAAAAAAGCTAGTAAAACGTTCCCTACTGCGTTCAAACGCCTCACGGGTTTGCTCTATGCCCAACCGAATTATAACTTCAGGTGTTAAGTTCTTAGGTATAGCTGCGTCTTCTCCTTTTAACTGCCTGAAAATATCCTCCAAACCTACACCTACTACTAGTTTTGTGCATGTAAAACCAAGGCTAAAACTATCAAATAAAGCCAAAGCTTCACTAAGGCAATTTACTCTTCTTGTAACAGTAGTTTTTTGGCCACCAACTATTTTCTCTTCAGTTCGGTCATAAACAATGTCTGGGGGGAAAATTAGACCTTCATTTACTAAAACATCGAAGAATCCCTTTGCCGCACCTATAGCATTACGTACTTCATGATTTAAGTTTCCTAAAAATTTGAACCGCTGTTTGACCACCGAACCCTCTTTGGAAGAAGCAATAATTTGATTTAAATCTTCCTCGCTAAATTCTACCCCCTCATCCATTATTTGTTCTCCTTTATTTTAATTTACTTTTATACTACTTCTTAGGCTTTGATGATTCAAGGTGAAACAATTCAAAGAAAGAATAGAGAAAAACCACAAGCCGGGGTCGTGTAAGTAGTTTCGTTAAGATCCGCCAACCCCGCTAAGTGTGGTCAACTGGCAGAGATCCTGGAGTAATTTTAGCTTCGGGTTCTTGAGGGCCGAAAAATTCTTGAGTCAAACTGTTAAGTCTACTAATAGCTTTTTCTGTACCTCCCATTATCCTTTCTCTCACCACAGCTTCTGTCATACTTTCTGCTTCTTTACCCTCTTCTTTATTTTGCTCAAAAAACTCAGACAACCGTAGCCTACTACCTTCTAATGTCTGCCGTACCCGGCTCATACCTAACCAGATTATACTTTCAGGCGTTAGATTTTTCGGAATAGTTGCCTCCGGGCCTTTCAGATTCCTAAAAGCCTCCTCTAAACCTATACCAACTGCCAATTTATTTCTTATTGGACCTAAACTGAAACTATCAAGTAAGTCAGAACTTGTATCAAAACAATTACATTCTTTTTCATAAGTTATTTTTTCACCATGAAATTTTTCACCATGAAATTTTTGGGTTGCAGTTCTGGTGTAAAAAAGATCCAAAGGCACCCTGGCATGTAATTGATCTTTTAAAACTTGGAGGTATCCTTTTGGCCCAGCCAAAGCTGAACGCACATCATGACTTAAATCTTTTAATAATTTAAACCGTCTTCTAATTGGTGAATTTTCTTCGGAAGAAGAGATTATATTTTCTAAAACTTGATCTAAAAGCACTGGGTCTTCTTGACCTAGTTTTTCTAAAGAATAAGTTTCTCTTTGTTCGTCTGTTATTTTCCCCCTCCTACTTTAATTTAATTTGACACTAACTCTTAAAATGCAAGCTGTCAAGTTGTGATAAAAAAACGGGGACAAAAAAACACGAGCCGGGGTCTGGGTTTAACTGGATAACTCAGAAATCGCCATAAAATTGGTCGACTGCCATCTGGGTGAGCTTTTGCATAGGAATATAGGACCTTAATTCTTCAAGAGTATAATCGTTTTGGCCGTGAAGCTCTAATGTCTGAAAATACCGAGCAGCCAAAGACATACAAGTTGTTACCCCAGGACTGGGAGTATGTCTTCTTTCTTCTGTGCTACCTATTGCCAAAGCATAAGTATATAAGGTTGCAAGATTGTACCAAGGATAAACACCTAAATAAGGGCCTGATTCTTCCATCGTACTAAAAGCTTCCTGTAACTCTTTGGGGTTGGCTCCTAAACTTTCAAACGCAACTGGTCTTGGCCTTCCAAAACATATTTTTTGCTTATATATACTGTTTACTGCGTCACCAATTCTAACCTGAGCCACTAAATATTTGTCTCTTAATTCTTCAATTGTCCTAAATCCTTCTCTTGTATGGCCTTGACCAGCCACCTCTGCCCCTTGAACCAATCGATATTGCTTAGAAAGCTGCAAGGTTCTTCCATATCTTGCGGCTAAGGCATGGTAATTTTCTTCCACAGGATCGTCGGCGCTTTTTTTACCTGTAGCGCTGGCTATTTTTGAAGCAAAAACGCATAAAGTTTCAAGGTTATACCAAGGGTTAATCCCTAAATGAGGACCTAAGCATTCCATCATCCTAAAATCTCGGTATAATCTCACACAGTCAACTTTTAAAGCCTCAAGCGTTTCTCCATAACCACCACCAAGATATGTTCTTGAATTACATATATCAATAACTATATTTCTAATTCTTTCTTGGGCTTCCATGTAGTGGGTTCTTAGTAATTCTAAGCCGCCTCGACGTTGCTCGGGACTACTTCCATTAAGGTCACCAAAATCCAAAGCTTTGGCTAAAGCCTCTTCTAAAGTAGGACTTTCACTAGCTTGTTCTTTCATATAATTTAAAAAAATTAACCTAATTTTTCTTCTAATTTAATTAGTTAAATCATTAAGAAAAACTTTACTTTAATTAACTAAACAGAAAATAATGTTATATTTCTCAATTTTTCTAATATAGGTTGTATTTTACACCAATTTTTTTAAAAGTAAAGCTTTTGCTTTTTAGTAAAAGCCACCCATTATTTAATCTTAAAACAAAAATCAGCGCCAGTAAAACTTCGGCCAACCCATAATGCTTGATTAAAGGTTTAAAATACTGTAAAATGTTTTGTTCCAGCCTACCGGTTGGTTTTTTGTTTGAATTGTTAGTAAAAATTCATGAATAAGATAAAAATGCTGGATATTATCGTGCCTGCAAGGAACGAAGCCAAAAATATCCCTTTGTTAGTAAAACGGATT
>Ga0307379_10008932_pt1 | contig 13463 bp, 13 predicted proteins | sample UN2MG_FD_202237 | JGI IMG/M metagenome (GOLD analysis project Ga0307379, IMG submission 202237) | Soil microbial communities from Risofladan, Vaasa, Finland - UN-2 | ecosystem: Environmental > Terrestrial > Soil > Coastal area > Acid sulfate soil | place: Finland: Risofladan, Vaasa | collected...
ACAACACTTCAGAATCTCTGTTTTTGTTGAAGTATCTGTCTGCACCATGATTGAGGGCTTCAATAGCTATTTCTTCTCTGCGTTCCCCCGTGAACAAAAAGAACGGAACATCGTTTCCTCCATCTCTTAATTCCTTCAAAAAGTCCAAACCGCTTCTTCCGAACATCTGGTAGTCAGAAATAATCGCGTCATACGGTTTTTGCATAATTTTCTGCAGGGCTTCCTTAACCGATAAGACAGATTCTACTTGAAACGAACCCTGCCGTTCCAAAAACCGTTTAGAAATTATCAGAAAATCATCATCATCGTCCACATGCAAGACATGTATCACTGCTTCCCTTGCTGGATATACAGTAGTTGTTGGTGACGGTTCATCATCTATTTTTACCATGTCGTGATCAAGCGTCCTAGTTTACGGCACATTTGTTTTTTTGATGTCTTACTCTCAAACGAATGCGCTAGAGTATAACCGTTGTGACAGTATGTTATAGACCACTGATATTGATGAATCGGATTAGGAACATCGCTTTAATCCTGTTTGTTAAGTTGCCGTATTAGGCTCAGTATGTCGTTGGCTGAAGAGGCGATATAGTTAGCGCCAGATCGGGTTAACTCTTCATTAGACGAAAGGCCTGTCGTCACCCCAACAGCAAGGACATTGAGATGTTTAGCACAAGCCACATCTTTGACACTGTCTCCAATCAATACAGCTTCTTGAGGCTTAACTTTCAAAACATTCAATGCAGCTTCCAGATGGATAGGATTGGGCTTAACCTCCAAAACAGATTCTCGCGTGATTACAGCATCAAAGAAGTGCGCAAGATTGAAGCGCTTAAGAAGAAAGCTTGCCGCCTTTTCGCCGCTTATGGTGCACAAGGCAATTTTTAGTTTCATTTCTTTCAGGGCTTTGAGGGTTTCTGGTATGCCCGGAAACATTTCGGTTGTTCTGGCAGCCTTAAACTCAAAGCTCTCCACAATAGAAAACACCGTCTTTTCGATCTTTACAAACTCTTGGTCCTCTATTCCCTCTGCCTTACGGTATTTTTTCACTTTCACTAGCATGTCGAAGGCAGTTTCTGTCATTGAGAATAGAGAGCGGGGGAAACCCTGTTCCGTGAGGCGCTGTATGACTTCGGTCCTGCAAGCTTTAACGTCAAGGTTAAAAGCTACGAGGGTTCCGTCAAGGTCGAAGATCACTGCTTTGATTACTGTTCTAACCAGCCTGTTGTTGATTAGAGATTGTCCTTTGGTTCATAAAACTGCTTTGGGTTTCGTCAATTGAAAAAACGAAAATGTAGGGCATGACCTAAATCAGAAGAACGGACGACGCTTTGAAAGTGAGAAAGACTTCAGAGTCGACATTCAGTTTCATTTCAGTTAACGATTTTTTTGTGATTTGGACACTAAATTTCTTTCCTGCATCAACAGTTAATCTTGCGGTGGAACCCAAATCTGTGATTCCAATAATTCTTCCTTTGAATACGTTTCTTGCACTTGATTCCAGTGGCTTAGTTGAGACCAGAATATCTTCAGGCCTCACATGAACCGTAATTTTTCCAGGTTGATTAAATGATGCTTCAATCTTTAGATTTTGATCAACATGTATGGCTGAATTACCGTCTTCGCTGATTTTAGAGACTCCTGAAAAAACGTTTTCAAGACGTGCAAAACTCGTTAAATATTTGTTTGAGGTCCCAAAGATTTCCTGCTTTGTCCCAACTTGCTTTACGGTTCCCTCAAGAATCAACGCCACATTTTGGCTGATGGCTTCTGCCTGAAACATGTTATGGGTTGCCAAGACAATTGTTGTGTTCTTTTCTCGGTTTACGCGCTGGATTGTTTCTTCGATTATTGAAACATTTTTGGGGTCAATGTTAACGGTTGGTTCATCTAAGAGCAGAAGCTCTCTGTCTAGCACTAACGCACGGGCAAGAGAAACTCTCTGCTGTTCTCCACCTGACAACTTTTTTGCTCTTCGTTTTTCGAACCCTTCCAGTCTAACCAGCTCTAAGGCGTCCCTGACTCTTCTGTCAACCTCCTCTTTTGAATAGTCTCCAAGTTTTAAGCCATAAGCTATGTTGTTGTATACTGTTGTATCAAAGAATACTGATTTTTGAAATACCAATGTGGCTTTTTGCCTAAGGAAATTGCGATCGCCATCCGTAATCGGCTTGTTACCATAAAAGACAGCTCCCTGTGTTGGGTTATCCAAACCTGCAAGTATTCTCAGAAGAGTTGTTTTCCCTGATCCACTTGGACCAACTAGAGTTGTTATCTTTCCACGCGTAATCTGCAGATTAGCAAACTGAAGTGCATTTAATGATCCAAAACATTTCCAGACATCACGAAGCTCTAAAATGACAGAAATAACTCATGACCTCCTCAAATAGTTAAGAATAAGGCTCATGGCGAAGACTATACCCACAAGTATAACACCCAAAGCAATGCTGAAGGCTATGTCTGCTCTATTAATCTCCAATGCTATGGCTGTAGTTAAAACTCTGGTTCTGCCATGAACGTTGCCGCCAATCATCGTCGCTACGCCTAACTCTGCAAAAGCTCTATTGAAACCCGCTATAACCGCGAGTGTCACCCCTCCAGCAGCTTCGCGCAGAATAGCTGTGGATGCTTGAATCTCTGTTGAGCCCAGAGTCCTAGCTAACTCTCTGAGTTCTGTGTCCACAGATTCGATGGCACTCATTGTGAAGCTGACAAGTATTGGGGTAATAAGAATGGCTTGTCCAATAGATATGGCTAAAGGAGTGAAGAGAAGCTCGAACATGCCGAATGGTCCAGATCGTTTTAAGAGCAAAAAGAGTACAAGACCAAGTACCACGGTTGGCACTCCTAGAAAAGCGTTAAAGGATGCCTTAACAAAGCGCTTGCCTCGGAAATTTTTCATTCCTAAAATAACTGCGATGGGTAGGCTCCACAGCATTGCCATGGCTGTAGCTAACCCAGATACATACAATGATCGAAAAACTATACTGTAAACTGTGGGGTCAAGAGAAAAAAGTAGGTGGAACGCTTGGATTACTCCATCGATTATTTCGCTTGTCAATTAAGGCTCTCTCGTCTGATAATTGTGGGTATGGTTGCAATCTTTAGGAAAGATAGGTTGCCCGTCTCATAACGTTTGTCACTTGGGCATTCTGTTCCATCGATGTACGCAAAGTCTTTAATCCAACCAGCTACGGTAGGATCAGTGTTTTCTTTGAGAAGTTTAACTGCTGGATTGAATAAGGGTTGACCAAAATTGTCGACGCCGAAATCAGCGAATATTTCTTGAACTTCGTCTGACGCTAGAAAGTTAATGAATTTCATGGCGTGATCGAATTTCACGTGTGCTAAGTCTGGATTTTGTGGGTCGCAAGCTATTGCACTGTAGACGTTTAATGTTTCTTGTCCAGCTTCAACCATGATCTCCAAGTCAATTGCTCCCGAGACATAATTGTTTAGGTAGCTTCCCATATCGCATATTGTGTAACCTCTCTTCTCGTTTGCCATAACTAATGTCGCTGTCATGCCCGCTCCTCGTTCCCAATACCATTTTTCATCTCTTAATACTGATGCATCTTCGTCTCCAGCAATCCACAGTCTCTTCTCCATTGAGTGTGTACCCGAATCGTCGCCTCTGGATACCCATATGGCATTACCTGCTTCTCCTGCCTCTTTTATTGCGAGAAGGGCATTTACAGGGTCAAGACCTTTAACTCCAGCAGGATCGTCTTCTGGACCAACAATAACAAAGAAGTTGTAGGCAACGATTTTCCTGTTTACTCCATAGCCCTCATTGAGGAATGCCTGTTCTCTGTCGGGGTCATGAACAAGGATCATGTCTGCGTCTCCGCCCATCGCCGTCTTTATTGCCAATCCTGTTCCTTGTGAGATGAAAGTAACGTTGATGTTAGGATATTTTGCTTCGAATTCGGCGTCGAGTATGTCCAGTAATCCTGTTTCGTAGAGGCTGGTTGTGGTGGAAACTGTTAGTATTTCTTTTTGTTGAGTTGCATTGAGTGCCCATGCAGCTATTACGATAGCTGCAATTATGATTGCGACAAGGATTATTCCGTAATATTTCTTCAGATGTTTCATCGTTCTGAATGGGAAAACATATCGGCTATTTAAGTTTTTACATCACCATTTCCTTATGCTCACAATTTCCAACAAGTATTTTATACGCATAACGACAAACGTGATTATGAAGCCCATGTTTACTCACAGCAAACACAAACTTCTATGCAAACTCTGGCTTGAATACAACGGAGAACCATTAATAGGAAAAGGCGGAGCAGAAATCCTAGAAACAATCAAACAAGTAGAATCCATTTCAAAAGCAGCCAAGAAAACTGGAATGTCCTACCGGTACGTCTGGAATTATCTGGCAAAACTGGAGAGAACTTTAGGCGAACCTGTGGTAAAAACATTCAAGGGAGGGAGCAAGGGGGGCGGAGGAGCCATTCTCACAGAGCTGGGAACAACTCTGCTGAGCGAATATCATGTGGCTGAATGTTATATGAGTGAAATCATGGGCGATAAAACCTGTTGGGAGAATGTTGGATTGAAAATAAGTGCACGAAACCGGCTGAAGGGAACTGTTCAGCAAGTCGAGAAAGGCGTAATAACCGCGAAAGTCAAAATCAAAATTGAGACACCCGTAGTCGTAACGGCAATCATCTCCAAAGAAGCCGTCGAAGAACTGGATGTAAAAACTGGCGACACCCTTGAAGCTGTAATCAAGGCAACTGAGGTAATGATTGCAAAAGAAAAGTAAACCAGCCGTTTACTGCAATTACATTGATTTCTAGCGTAGCGGCTACAAAAGCATCAACGAAATTCTCTCAAATTTAATATAACCAACATAACCCTCTTTTTCAGCGTAGCGAGTAATCCATTGGAATTTTATTCTTCGAAGATTATTGTAAGATGTGTGCATAATATTAGAACTGCTTTTTAGAGAAAAGGAAAACGGCTATGAGCAACAAAACGCAGGAGACCACGACTCCTAAAACAAGCGTAAATGGAACTGGGTTAGATATGTTCAGCAGATTCGGCAGCAAGGGTAATACAGAGATTTGGTTTCCTCCATAAATCATCAAGATAACTCCAACCAGAACAGAAGGAGCCACCACACCTATCAAGACCCCCGCCGAACTTGACACAGCCATCATAGATAGACTGACAGCTAATGATTGTATTGCGTCGTTCAAAATCGCCTCAGGAGCTCCACCCATGACAAAGTAATCGATAGCCACTCCCAATATCACAGTCAAGATGCTCGCAATAGCTATACACGTATAGACAGCAAAGAACTTGGAAATGACAATGTTCCATCTCTTAAGGGGCCTTACTAGAAACAGATCATAGACATGCTGGCTTTTCTCATGAACAATAGATACGGTGAGCATTACTGCAGCAAGGGTGCCGCCTATACTTGATACTAAAAGGGTTGAGAAAATCGTAAACGGAATTTCTTCTCCTGTATTAGGGGACCATAGGTGAAGGAGAACAGTCATTAATGGTAGTCCAATCCAAAGAAAAATCATTACTTTAGACTTGTAAAATCCGTTCATTTCGTCTTTGAATAGTAATAAGCTCATGCGTTTTCACCTCTTCTGATGTACTGAAGATAAACTTCGTCCAGAGTGGGAGAAGCAGGAGTTATGCTCCGGATGCGACACCCAAGATTCATTAAAGATTGGATAAGATTGTTAATGCTTTCGTCAACATCTGCTTCGCTGTCAAGGTGCACCAGGAGACTATTACGTGCGGGCTGTTCTACGCCCGTTACTCCCTTGAGGGATTCCACTTCTCTACATCGTCCTGAATCATGGGATAATACTACATTCACGGCGTTTTTTAGGGGAAAACCCGACTTTAGTTCATCCAATGTGCCGATCTGCATTATGCGACCATAGTTAAGTATCCCGATCTTGGTAGCAACATCTTGGACGTCGCTCAGTATATGTGAGGAGAAAAAAATTGTGGTTCCGCTCTTGCCAAGTTTCTTGATAACCTGTTTAACTTCGTAACGGCTTTCGGGATCCAGCCCAGACAGGGGTTCATCCAGAACTAGGAGCTTGGGATTATGTAAAAGCGCTTGAGCTAGACCCAACTTTTGGGTCATGCCACCAGATAACTCAACGATTTTCTTATTCCTCACATTGGGTAAAGCCACTAACTCTAAAACTTCTTCGATACGGTCTTCAACCTCATTTTTCTTGAGTCCCGAAAGCTTTCCAAAAGTTCTGAGGGCATGATCTACTGTACGCCATTCCTGAAAAGCAACGTTCTGAGGAAGATAACCCAACAGTTTATAGACTTCACTTTTCTCCTCAGGCATCGGATGATCACCTATGCGCAGCGTCCCTTGTGTTGACCGAAGGAGACCCACCATAATCTTTATCGTTGTTGTCTTCCCTGCGCCGTTGGGACCAATATAACCAAAGATTTCGCCCTCTTGTATCTTGAAGGAGACCTCGTTCAGAGCCAGCAGAGATTGATATCTCTTTGATACGCCTTCAAAAACCAAAAACCCGTTTCGTTCATTACCCGCACTCAAGCATTCAGCCTCTGAGAACGTAATGAATGGAGCTTTCTATATATTTATTGACAAAAAGCAAATCCAGCGGTAACGTTTTTTACCCTTAACGGACGTATCATTCATTGCTAGGAGGAGATGCAAAGTGAAGGTTTTTAATGAGAACTTTGTTTTTTCGACCAAGGGTGAAATAGATTTTCTGGACTTAACCGGAAAGGTTCAGGCTGTCGTGAAAAAGTCCGGAATCAAAAACGGCTTGATTCACGTGTTTGCTCCCCACGCCACCGGAATACTCATCTTAACTGAACATGAGCCAAGCCTAGACAAGGACGTTAAAGATTTCCTCGAAAAAATAATCCCAAAACATGGGGGCTACCGGCATCCGCAAAACGCTCACTCGCATCTCAGATCGATGCTTCTTAGCCCAGACAAAACTGTGCCCATAATTAATGGTCAAGCAATTTTAGGCACTTGGCAGTCCCTAGTCTTCGTGGAAACTGACGTCTACCCCAGACAAAGGACAATAATCATGCAGGCAATCGGCGAATAACACTACCTTTACAAAAAATTGCAAATAAATAAAACTCTGGACGGTTGGAGGCGGACATTTCGTAAACCAAGCTCATTTTCAGACCACCTTAGTTTTGGTTTTGGGGTTAAAATTTAACCTTTCTCTCTTCCTTCTTCTCATGTGCTCAAGTTCACACTCCCTCCATCTCACACAACTTCAAGAGTTCACACTAATTAAAGGAACAAACTAACACACAATATGATTTACCACATTGGTTGACAGTTCTAAGTTTTTCCGTTTAAAGTATAATCTACTCTAATTACATAATCACCGGGCTTTCTTTGGACAAATCTTAATCATTGCGATGTGTTTTGGGCTATTCTTTAACCGGAGTTTAAAATCTAACTCAGCTTGTGCAAGACTAATCATTTCAGTTAGCCTGTCAACAGTGATTCACGTTTAGATACGAAGCTTATATAACACCCAAAAACGAGGCAGTTCTCCCCTAACATCGTCCTGGGACGACACCCCAAAACAATAATTTCGGGCGCTTTTCTGCGAAAAAACCGCTCTTTTTATTCTTCAACGCCTAAATTTTTGCTAGTTTTAACCTACACAAGACCCGTTTTAAGCATTCAACTGTTCTCAAGGAATTTGTTGTCCAACTAACTGAAACGAAACGAGACGAAACACAACAACATTTACATTTTTAACTAAAATTCGTGGCAGTTTATTGAGTGTTTTAGCAGTTTTTGGCATGTTGACTCTGGTTCCCCTGTTTTTTATCGTTGAGGTGAAGTTGAAATATGGTGGCGAGGCAAACGAAAAATGACGAAACGGTTCGATGTTAAAGGGGGGACGAAAAGATTGGTACATGTCAAAAATTTTGGGCATTGAAGGTGTTGCTGTCTGTATGGGGGCATTGAATGGACCGAAATCAAACATAACGTTAACATTCGTCATGCCCAGCTATGCTTCTGTGGCGCAAAAAACAAAAAAGATGCCAAAGTTGCCGCTTCCAACATAGCCCTTTTATAATATACGGTTAAATAATACGCTTCTTCGTCCATCTTCGCCTTTTTTCCAGCAACAGAATCGGAAACTTCACTGAAGAAGATTGACGTAAAGCGGACACAACAATCATATTAGGAGACTAATAATACTTCATTGTTGAAAACAGTCTTTTTCTGGAAAACCTAAGCAACAAAAAGTTGCTGTTTCCATAAAAAATGACACCCAAAAACAAGCAACTCTGATGCCATTCTAGCCTCAAGAGCAAGCACCAGCTCCAGCAATTTTTGTGGTATATAAGCTTCGAAGATAATCGCAAAAGTTTCTTTGTTATCTTGTGTGGATTTCCACGGTGTCGCCGTCTTGAAGAGCAAAGGTTCCGCCGACCTTCTGGGGACTAAAACGTAGCCGCTTTGACCAAACTTTCGCGTACGAAAACTGTTCGTAGAAGTCACTGTGAATTCTTTTAGCCAAATCAAAGACTGTGGCGCCTTTTCTGATGGTGAAAGGTCGCATGGAAGCATCTTTCTTATTTGGCTCCTTGGTATAGACCCGAATTATATCCAGCATTCCAAATATTTCGGACCCCAACTTTTCTATACCCTCCCTTGTTGTACAGGACACAGGAATAATCTTCAGCGAATTTCCTACAAGTTTTTTCAGTTCCTCTAATCTTTCAGCAGCCATCGGATGGTCTGCCTTGTTGGCTAAAATTATGGCGGGTCTATACACTTTTCCCTCGAAGATGGCTTCTTCAACATCATCCAGCATAGCTTCGCCCCGAATCTTAACCGTGGCATCGCGTATTCCATAGCTTTTAAGAAGCTGCGTCAAATCCTTAACCGTACAGTCAATCAGCTTACCCAAAACGATAAACTTCAATTTGGCGCCCATATGCTTCTTCTCAATTTCGATACGAGCTTTGGGCCTTTTAGTAAGAATCTTTGACTTCTCCAACTCTCTAGAGACAAGCGAGAACTGTTCAACTGGGTCCTGCGACAAATCCACCATAAGAACAAGACCGTCAGCGTTTCTGGCAGAAGTTAAAGTTTGCAGTCCCCAAGCACCACCCTCTGAGGAACCCTCCATGAGCGCTGGCGCCTCAACCATCTGCAGCTGCAGGTCTTGATAGTTGAACATTCCCGGCGTCGGCTCCGTTGTGGTGTATGGATAATTTAAAATCGCCACTTTCGAGTTAGTTAGAACAGACAATAAGCTGCTACGTCCAACATTGGTTGGTCCCAAAATAACGATTTGGGCATCTCCCTCTTTTTCCACAAAAATTTTGGGTCCACTTGCTACACCAGTTCTCTTTTGCTTTTTGTCTTCAATCTCCTGCTTTAGCAGCGAAATCTTCCTTTTCACTTGAGCGCGAAGATTTTCTGTGCCTTTGTGCTTAGGAAACAGGCCCATGAACTCTTGAAGTTTCTTGATTTTTTCCTCAGGGTTCCTAGCAAGAGACGCTTCTCGGTATTTATTTTTGGCTTCTGCAGGAAGATTAGCGGGCATAGAGCAGTCATCTAAATATTAACTCACAGTGGAAGGAGATATTATCTTTTCGAAACTGAGAAGAGAAAAACATGTTTTGGAATGGTGTTCTATGCCAGAATCAGTTAATTAAAATGTAACAAGATGCATCGGTGTTTAATGGGAATTAATGTTTACCAAGAAAAGGGGAACCAGAAATGAAGAAGTCGCATGTTTTTGACCCGAAACACATCGATGTTTTGGAATCAGAGGACAGGAAGACTTGGCAGAATCCCGAAGAAATCTTGGAGTTAATAGAGCTTAAGCCTGACTACGTTGTAGCTGACTTGGGTTGCGGAAGCGGTTTCTTTACTGTTCCGCTTTCTCGTAAGGTCAAGAAAGTCTATGGCATCGATGTTCAGAAGGAGATGTTAAAGTTTCTTGAACAGAAGATTCAAACCCAGAAAATCGGGAACATTGAAACGTTGCTTTCGGGTGAAGAAGAGATTCCCCTCGAAAACGAGAGCGTAGACCTGCTGCTGTCAGTAAATACGCTTCACGAATTCCGTGACAAAAGGAAGATGATTAGCGAGATGCGAAGGGTACTCAGACAGGAGGGGCAGGCAGTGATAGTTGATTTCAAGAAAGAGGAGACCCCCCTCGGACCGCCAGTAACCATCAGGGTTTCTAAAGAGCAAGCGGGGCGCCTATTCGAAAAACAGGGTTTAACCGTTTTGAAGTCACATGACCTCAAGTATCACTATCTGATAGTTTTTCAGAAATAATAGGTGCTGAGAGGGAGTTTTGTTGATGCTTTTGTATCCACGCTACGAAAGGAATTATAGTAAATAGCTGCCGTAACCCCGTTGACGTGCCCGCTTTTTGGTATCACCAACGTTTTTGCTTTGTTGCTTGTGAGATTAGTGTCAACAAAGAACAGTTTTTTGGGCTTTGATTTTGAGAGTGGTGCTTTGTGTAATGCGCTAAGTAGGCAAAACTAGCCACTTTTACCCCCTGTGAACAGGGATTTTAGACTGTTTAGTGATGCTGGTGAATGGTGTATTATCGCTGAATTTTTGCTTCACCAGCTCCAACTGTGCCTCTGGGATGGATATGAAGCACCCCATTGGTCCAATGACCCGATTAACAGTTCTCGCCAACTGTCAATCTTAAATACACAAACCGTCATAAACCCCCTTGAGCGGCAAACAAAGATGGACGACCTGACTTTACCTGAAGTCGAAACCGTGAGAAAAAGAATAGAAACAGCAACAAAAAAAGAGGCAAAGTTCTGTTTGATGGCTGCCTACCTCTTTTGTGCAAGGGCTTCAGAAATAATTGGAACAACAAACCGCTATGACGTAGCAAATAATCAAACTGTGGCTCGTGGACCAGCCGGACAGGACGTTAAACTTGAGACCTTTGAAGTTGGAGACATCAAAGCAGAAGCTGCAATCTTCACGGTTAGAACCGCGAAGCGTGACGGGAAAATAAGAAAGATTGCTTTGCCTCTTGAAAAAAGGTTTGAACCATGGACAGAACAGCTTTACAATTATTATCTTGAGCATGGAAACGACAAAGTCTTCCCGTTCACTAGACAAAAGGCTTGGGAGTACGCAAATGAGACTTTTTCGGGTCTAAGTTATCCTATAGAAAGATATAGTCAATATGATCCTGAGGACCCGAAACCTATGCCAGTTAAGGCGCACATGAAACCGTTTAGAACTCATGCTTTGCGTCATTTGCGAGCTACAGAATTAATTGAGACTTTCGGTTTCACGGGTTTTGATCTTTCTGTTTATGGTGGCTGGACCCTGCGTAGCATGGTTGGTGTTGGGTCTTCCCTGTCCAGGTATGCCCATTTGGACTGGCGAAGATACTTCCCCAAATTACTGAAGAAAAGGTTTTAATTTATTCAAAGAAATCGCATTTTTGGTATCAATTTACTGGGTCTTTTTTTGCATAAGTTTTCTGGAATCCGAAATTGTTAATATCCATTGGTGAAAAAGGCTTAAATAAACATTTTAATGTTAAAACAATGTTGAAGTAACAGTTTCGTCAAACTGTTAGGAGAAGAAGTTGCAGAACAAAAAAACCCACAAACAGCCACAGCGCCTCGCCCTAAGCGAACATCATCAGCCCTAAATTACGCCATATCTATCACTTCCAAAAACTTTGAAATGTTCCACAGCCAACAATAAACACTCATATGTTTTACGCAAAAAGGGTAGGCTTGGGAACCTAAAAGATGCGAGTGTTCACCATACTTTGAACCAAAATTCAGGACACATCAATTCAAAACAGCCTCTGCGAACCTTAAAGAAGATTCCCTCGGGCATCCCGTGGATACAACAGCATCAACGCACTCCCGCCTAGACATCATTAAATGATTGTACCACAACACTTTCAAACACTAAACAATCACACCCTTGTACGTGAGGGGAAATGGAAGTGCAAACAATATTGGATTTCCATCAGTTCATATCCAAACGGGGCGACGGACAATGAAAGAAAAAGTTGTTGTGGCTTCTGCTTTGTGCAGGCAATTCGAAATTGACGATGTGGTTGTTGAGGCAGTAAAGAACGTAGATCTCACTGTTGAAGCAGGCGAATTCATTTCCATATATGGTTCTTCTGGAGCCGGAAAGACGACTCTCCTCAATCTGATTGGAGCCCTAGATAAACCAACAAGCGGAAAAATCGTTGTCTTTGACCATGACCTCGGAACATACGACGAAAACTTTTTGGCAACCTTCCGCTCGGCATACATCGGATTTGTTTTTCAATCATACAACCTCATCTCGACATTAACAGCCGTTGAGAACATCGCTTTTGTTGTAGAGCTGGCTGGCTGGTCAAGAGAACGAATCAAAGACCGCTCAGAAACCCTGCTCAGGCTTGTCGGTTTGGAGCATCGAGCCAACCACTTCCCCGACCAACTCAGCGGAGGTGAACGCCAGAGAGTCGCCTTTGCTCGAGCCTTAGCTAATGATCCTCTCCTTCTTCTCGCAGACGAACCGACAGGGAACTTAGACACAGAAACAGGTCTAGCCATTGTTAGTATCTTGGAGAAAAGTAAGGCGGAAGGAAAGACCGTTATCGTAGCGACGCATGACGAAAAACTGTTGAAGCTTGCAAGCCGTTCCTTATGTCTTAAGGATGGGAGGCTCACGGATATATGAGTGAGATATCCTTTCCAATCAAGGATTTGACAAGAAGAAAACAGCAAACAGCTTTAACTGTTCTCGGTTTAACAATAGCTACAGCTGCAACTCTTTTTCTCGTTATCTTCGGAAGCAACTTAGGCTTTGAAATCAGCTTCCTCGCCAGAGGGGGACGATTAACCAGCGGATTCTACAACATATTCTCCCAATTTATCCTCATTGTCAGTATTCTAAACATTCTAACAGGCCCAATCATAACATCCTTCCTAGTTCATCTGACAATGTCTGGACGAATGCGAGACATAGGAGTGATGAAAGCATCCGGATGTCTAAGTGGCTCCATTTTTGCCTATTTCCTCACAGAACTTTCTATGCTTGTGTTCCTCAGTTCAGCAGCTGGAATAATTTTTGGAGTCACAATCTATTACTTTTCTACATTTTTTCTGAAGAATGCAGGTTTTTCTATTTCGCAAAACATAAATCTGGGCGCAATTCTCGTTGTCTCTCTTATTTTAATCATCTTTTCGCACATCTTCGGAGCCTTACCCATACGTAAAGCAGCCAAAGTGAAGCCAACAGAAGCCATGTCCCCACTTTACAACCTCGGAACAACTGTAGGTCTAGGAAGAAAGGTTCCTTCAAAACTTGGTTTCACACTCAAAGTTGCATATCGTAATTTGGTTCGCAGGAAATCTGCGACGACCCAAGCGATAATCTGTCTCACCGTGGTTTTGACCTTAACAACAGTGACGATTGGTGGCGGAATGAT
>Ga0307379_10008933_pt1 | contig 13462 bp, 8 predicted proteins | sample UN2MG_FD_202237 | JGI IMG/M metagenome (GOLD analysis project Ga0307379, IMG submission 202237) | Soil microbial communities from Risofladan, Vaasa, Finland - UN-2 | ecosystem: Environmental > Terrestrial > Soil > Coastal area > Acid sulfate soil | place: Finland: Risofladan, Vaasa | collected...
CTTCGAAAACGATCTCGCCAGGTTCAAGGAAGCTGCGTCCCGGGCCGGTGGGGAAGCGCTGTCGCATGGCGACGCCGGATTCATGTTTCGGCCTCTGCCGAGGGTGCCTATGGCCGTCCTCTACTGGTTAGGCGACGACGAGTTCCCTCCCAACGCCAACGTGCTCTTTGACGCCTCCGCAGGTCACTACCTCTCCACCGACGGGCTTGCTGTGCTGGGCAGCGAGCTTTGCAGCAAGATTCTACGTCAAGCCTAGAACCTCACCGGCAAACCGATGAAACGACATCTATTGCGCGCACTCCTGCTGGCGGTCCTCCTCTGGCCCGCTGCGCTGCACTCCCAAGCTCCAGTTCGGGAAGATGCCGGGTCTCAGGCTCAGCCCTCCCAGGATCGCGCTTCCTGGCCCGCGTATCGCCCTGGTCAGATCCTGGTGAAGTTCCGTCCACAGACGCCACAGCAGGACCGGCTGCGGGCGTTGGGCACCCAAGACCTGCCCGTTCTGGAAGACCTGCCTGATCTGCAACTGCAACGAGTGGCCGCGCCTGAGGGTCAAGAGCATCAGATCGTAGAAGCGCTAAACAACGACCCCCGCGTGGAGTACGCCGAGCTCGACTACGCTGTTCACGCCACGATCATACCCAACGACAGCCACTTCGGCCTTCAGTGGGGCCCAGTGAAGATCCAGGCACCGGCGGCCTGGGACGAGGCTACCGGCGGCTCGGACGTCATCATCGCTATCATCGACACTGGAGTGGACCTTAATCACCCCGATCTCAACGACAAGATCGTGCCCGGCTGGGACTTCGTCAACAACGATAGTCTCGCGCAGGATGATCATGGCCACGGTACCCACGTCGCGGGCATCGCCGCAGCGGAGACCAACAACCAGCAAGGTGTGGCCGGCGTCTCCTGGGGTGCTCGCATCATGCCCATCAAGGTGCTCAACAGGGAGGGGAATGGCTTCTACAGCGACGTGGCGCAGGGCGTGCTCTACGCCTGCAACCACGGGGCGAAGATCATCAACCTCAGCCTGGGTGGATCCGAGCCTTCCAACACTCTCGAGGACGCGCTGGCGCAAGCGTACGCACAAGGCTGCCTGATCGTGGCGGCAGCGGGAAACGACGGGCAAAGCAGCGTTGATTGCCCCGCCAGGTACCCTGCGGCTATCGCGGTGGCGGCTACAGATCGGTACGACCAACGCGCCTACTTCTCCGACTACGGGCCCGAGATCGAGTTGGCGGCGCCGGGCGTGGACATATTTAGCACGCTGTGGACCCGCAGCAGCCACACCTACGGCTGGAAGCAGGGTACTTCCATGTCCACCCCTCACGTGGCGGGCCTCGCTGCTATCGTGTGGTCCGTGTGCCCTGGGATGAGCAATACCGACCTTAGAAGCGTGATGGAAAACACCGCGAAGGACCTCGGGGCTCCGGGTTGGGACCAGTACTACGGGTACGGTCGCATCGACGCCGAGAAGGCTGTCGAAGCTGCCGGCCCCCCACCCATCCTCAGCGTGAGCACGGAGCAGATGGTCTTTCTGGCGGACGCCACGTGGGGACCCTTGCCTCAGACACTGTTGGTGGGCAACGCCGCTCCCTGTGGTACGTTGGAGTGGAGCGCGAGCGGGGACGAAGCCTGGCTGGACGCGGATCCCGGCGAGGGCCAGGCGTCCTCATCACAGCCTGGCGAGGTCGCGGTCTCTGTGGACAAGTCCGGGCTGTCAACGGGCACTACGTACAACGCCATGGTGACCGTCGGCAGCGACACCCTGGGGGTCCAGGAAAGCCCTCAGCAGGTCAGCGTGAAGTTCGTCTACTCCGACTCCGACACACCTCTCTTGAGGACCTTCTTGCCACTCAGTTCGGCCAACTGACCTGAGGGGCGAGAGCGAGCGCCGTCAAATGGCAGCATCGCCCTTCCAGTCCTGTCATTGGTCCGCGTCTCATAGTGACCGAACATCATCAGCACCAGGATTGCCAAGCAGTGACTTCCACTGCACGGACATGGCCTGCACCACCGGTCACGATATCGGCCACTGTTCGACAGCGAGCGATTCCGGCACACACGGCGAGCCCACTGGGACCCAGTGCGCTCTCCACGAGGCCCCAAGGCACCGGTAGCTGCTTTGAGGATCAGCGAGGGAATCCAGCACCCTGGGCGTCGAGGGAATACGCCTCCAAGAAGGCATCCCGCGCGGGGAGAAAGCGGCTGTTCAGGATGTCCGTGGCCGTGCTCGTGGCGCGGTTCTCGCACTCACGGAAGTACTGCGCCTGCGCATCGCCCGAGTGGGCCACTGCGAAGACGTGGCACAGGCACTTCTCTTCCAGCACCGAGACATAGACGATGAAGGCCAGATGCATCTCCTCGGCGTCCGGGGGCACCTCCATCTGGTGCAGCCGCCGGTAGACCTCCCTGAGCCGGTCTCCGGTGTTCTGGTCGATGCCGCCAGGCTTGCTCAAGATATCCTCCCCCTCCACGCTGACCACCAGCGGCGCGAACCCGTCCAGATATTCCGCCACCTCGGCAGGCACAGTGGGCTGCGGCGCAGAGGTGGGGCTGGGGACCTGGGTCTCCGTTGCCGTGGGCGAAGGTACCGGTGTAGAGGTGGGCGGGACCGGCGTCGAGGTCGGAGTATCGCTGGGAACGACCGTTGGCGTGGATGAGGGCGCAGGCATGCCGGTCTCCACTGCTGCCGTGGTGGGTGTCGCCGTGGCCGTGGACGTTGGCGTGTGCAGGATGAGGGGCGAAGGAGTACCCTCAGGCAGAGTGATAGCCCCTTCCAGTAGCTGGAACAGAACCCAGAATACGGCAACGACGGCGCACAGCAGCACCAACAACGTCGCCTTCTGACATCCACGCATGGTCAACCTCGATGGTCCATGGGCGCCTAATACCTGGCAAGTTTACCCAGCCGCAAACAGTATAACGCATGCCCACGTGGTCGTCAACCGTGCACCGGCGCCACGAATGACCCTAAGGCGCCTGCGATGCCCGTCCCGGCCCCCCTCCTCAGGGCGGCTCGTTTGTCAGGGACCCTGCCTCATGGTATAATGACGGCTTGAATTCCGAAAGGCGGGTGGCTGTAGAGATCCAACGATGGCAAGTATAGGTGATGCGCTACGCGAGGCGCGAAAACAAAAGCACTGGTCCCTGTCGCAAGCCGAGGGGGCTACGAGGATCAGACAGCGGTATCTGAGCGCCCTGGAGAAGGAGCACTTCGCAGAGTTCGCCAGCGAGAGCCAGATCAGGGGCTTCCTCCGGGCCTATGCTCTGGACCTCGGCCTCGACCCAGAAGAGATACTGGAGCTCTACGATTCGGAGCCCAGAAAGGTATCGCGACGTCCCACCATTCTCAGGCCTCGCTCCCTCAGTCCGTGGTCGGCGGTGAACCTTCTCATCCTGGTCGTCATCCTCGTCATCATCGCCCTGATGACCACGTACGTTGTGTCGAGGCAGGCCGCTCCTCCTGCCACTCCCACTCCTGAGATCACGCCCACTGCGGTGGTGCAAACCCGCACGATACCGGAGTACACCATCGAAGTCAGTCTGGACTACGGCGGGCACAGTCTCCACGCCAGCGAGCGGTTGGATTTCACCAACATGACGGAAGACACGCTCGACGAGTTGGTGTTCAACGTGTTCGCTAACCATATGGAAGACGTTTTCCTCTTGAAGAGCGTGACCACCGAGCAGGCGGCAGAGGGTGAGGAGGCCCCGCAGCTGGACTATGCCCTCAACGCGACTAGCCTTCGGGTGAGCCTGCCCTCCCCGCTGGAACCAGGGGGCGATGTTGTGCTGTACCTGGAGTTCTCACTGGACCTGCCGCGGATGAACCCCTATCTCGAATGGAGCAATGGCAGTCTAGGCTATTCAGATCGTATGCTCGCCGCGGGCAACTGGTATCCTGTGCTGGTACCATACAGGGAAGGCCAGGGCTGGAGCGCCTTTGCCTTTCATCTCGTTGGCGACCCCTACGTCACCGAAGTAGCCGACTACGAAGTGGAGATAGTGGCCCCCTCTGAAATCGTGGTCTCGGGCACCGGAGAGGAGCAGCGGTTCGGCAACCGCTGGCACTATACGGCATCAGAGGCGCGCTCCTTCGCTTTCGCAGCCAGCGACCAGTACTCAGTGCTGACGCAAGAAGCTGGCCACGTAACGGTCTCCTCCTACTTCTTTTCCATCCACGAGCGCAGTGGGGCTGACGCGCTGGCTGGCGCCTCCGAAGCACTGCTGGCCTACGAGGAACTCTTTGGTCCCTACCCCTACTCCAGCTTTCGCGTGGTAGAGGTAGACTTCGCGGGGGCTTTGGAGTTCACGGGGCTGACTTTCCTGGGAGACGACTGGTACGGCGAGCACGCCGGTGGGTTCCGCAGCCGCATGATCTCCCTGCTGGCTCACGAAGTGGCGCACCAGTGGTGGTATGGAACCGTGGGCAGCGATCAGGTGCGAGAACCCTGGCTGGACGAGGCACTGGCCACCTACAGCTCCCTGCTCTACTACGAACGGATGCACCCCGAGTTGATGGAATGGTGGTGGGACGTAGAGGTAGAGAGTTACAGGCCACAGGGGCAGATTGACCGTCCGGTCTACGCCTTCATGGATGGCCGTACCTACTTCAACGCCGTCTATCGCCGCGGCGCCCTTTTCTTCGGAGACCTGAGAGACCGCATGGGTGATGAGGAGTTCTTCGCCTTCCTGCGCGACTATCACGAAAGGCAGGCGCTGAAACTCAGCACGGGCGAGGAGTTCTTCGCCATTCTGAGTCGCCATACCGCTGTGGATATCTCCTCGCTTACGGAGGAGTACTTTGGCCCCTAGGGAGGCGCGGGCGTTCGGGCTTGCGCTGATCTTGTTCCTGGGCTCCCTTTTCGCGGGCCGTCTTGTCTCCGAGAACCCGGTCGCCATCTCCCCTGTCGCCAGCTCGAGTCCCACGAGCACTCCTGTGGTCCCCACGCCTGGCGCCACGGCTACCCCAATCGCGGCGCCCACCGAGACGCCTACTCCCCCACCGCCAACGCCCACCGTACAGGAAACGGGAACCGTGTTGCTGGACGAGGCGAATACCACCTTGCACACGCTGCCAGCAGGCTGCTTGGTCCACCCCCTGCGACTGGTGCAAATGGGGAGAGACTTCTATGTCCTCGACACGGGCCAGTTGAAGCTCGTAGCCCTGGATGACGAACCGACGTGCACGCAGATCGTTCCTCCGGACCGCGTAGTGGTGCAGGAACTGGCGGATATAGACCTGTCCGGCGACGGCGAATCGCTCCTGCTGCTCGACCAGGCTGGCAACGGCTTCCGCTACACCCCAATCACCGATGATTGGCTGGTAGAGCGCGCGGCCATGGGACCCGAGGCGAGCTCGCGCCAGTATCTCGTCTCTGTCCGAGCCTACGAGGACTCCTTCTACCTGTTGGACGCCAACGTGGGTCAGATCTGGCAGCACACGGAGGAGCGGGGGGTGATCATTCCCACAGATCTGGACCTGCGCGAGAGTGTGGACCTGGCCGCGGGGGAGAGCATCTATGTGCTGGCCCAGGCGGGATATCGCGGCCCGCTGCAACTGCACAAGCTGGCGGGAGAGCCGCTCCAGTCCGACACCGGTTTCGTGCCCCCAGCGGATATCGAGAACCCTTCTCTCCTGTTCCTGGACAGGGACTCGGGAGAGCACCTGTACGTTCTTGACCGGAGTCACCACCGCCTGCGACTTCTCGATGCCGCGACCGGCGATCTGGTACGTGACTACGTGTTTGCCGACGAGGAAACAGAGATCTACGCAGTGTTCTCCCACGGGCAGACGTTGTATCTGGCATCGAGAGGCGGGATCTACGTTTATCCAAGAGAGCCGGCAGGGCCCGCTGAGCCGGCGGCGACACCAACCCCAGAGGGCGATCTGAGTGCACTGCCGCCCCACGACTCCAGGGTTCTGGAGCTGCTTCCTCCCCTCGCCCTGCCCATCGAGGGGACGATGCTCCCCGGACTCTCCTTCCGCTTGCCAGGGGCGCCTCGCTCGTACCGCTACGGGGTGCACCAGGGCATCGACTTCTACTGGGCGGCCGGGAAGATGGTGACCGACACCACGCCCGCCTTGAGCGTGGCTGCGGGCGTCATCGTCCGAATCGACAGCGACTACCAGGCCCCTACACTGCAAGAGATGGAAGCCATGCTGGCCGAGACTGAAGAGGTCTTCCACACTCCAGAGGATATCCTGGACGTCCTTCGCGGACGCCAGGTGTGGATAGAACACGACGGCGGTGCGGTGAGCCGCTATTGCCACCTCAGCGCGGTAGCTGCGGGCCTGCGGGTGGGAGATTATGTGAACCAGGGTCAGATGATCGGCTACGTCGGGAACTCCGGCACTCCCGCCTCCTACTATGACTCGGGGCAGGAGATACACTTGCATCTGGAGATCAGGGTCGGCGAGGGTTACTTCGGTCAGTACCTCCGGCCTATCGAAGTGAAGCGCTGGCTCGAGCAGATCTTCAGCGCCGACGCTTGACAACTTTTCCATCCGGGCACTATAATCTGCACGCTTCGAGTCACACACACCCTTTGCGGCCTCCAATCACAGTTCAGTGAGGTATAAGTGCGCAAACTCCAACTCGCTATCACTGCCCTTCTCCTGGTGGTGCTAGCAGTGGTCGGCTTCCTGGCCTACAAACTCCGTCAGTACGATAGCTTCCGCGAGGCCATATACCCAGGCGTCTCGGCTGCTGGCGTGCCCCTCGCGGGACAGACCCGAGAGCAGGCAATCCAGACGCTGGACGAGGTGGTCGTCGCCCCGCTGAGCCAGCCCATCGCTCTGCAATACGTGACCGACACCGTCGTTCTACTGCCCGGCGACGTCAACTTTGAGATCTTCCTGGACGAGATGGTCGAAGAGGCCTACGCGCTGGGCCGCGGGGAACAAGCACAGTTCTGGGATGGCTACCTCAAGTTCTTGACCGAAGGCCTGCAACCAGTGAATGAGGACCTTCCTCTGCTGTACGCCTATGACCCCTCACTGCTGGAGGACTTCCTCCGTGACGTCGCCCAGGACAAGGATCAACCTCTGAGGGAAGTCCAGCCCATCACGGACACACTCTCGTTCCGGCCGGGCCGCCGCGGGCGAAAGCTGGATATCCCCAGCTCCCTCCCCCTGGTCGAACAGAGCCTGACCTCCCCTGACAAACGGGAGGTGGCCCTCGTCGTTGACGTTCTGGAGCCCGCCCCGCCCGATCTCGAGATGTTGCGTGGCGTGGTGCAACACCGCATTGATGAATTCGCAGGGATGGTCAGCATCTACATCTCCAACCCGGCCACAGATGAGAGGATGGAGATCAATCCCCAGATCAGCTATTCGGGGATGAGCGTGGTGAAGGTGGGCATCATGCTGGAAACCTTCCTCCACTCTGAGGGCACCGAGCTGGATGAAGAGACTCAGGAGTTCATGGTCAAGGTAGTCACGGACCCCACCGGGAGCAACTACTGGGCGAATCTACTCCTGGGTATCATCGGCGACGGGAGCCAGATGGAGGGATCCCGAAGAGTCAACGCCCGCATGGATGAGCTGGGCCTGACGGCGACCTTCATCCGCGAGCCCTATCGCCTCGAGACAGAGGGCTCCCATCGCGGACCCGGCCTGGCGAAGTTGCTCCTCCTCCAGGGTCCCATCACGGCCAACCCAGATCCCTTCATCCAGACCTCCGCCCACGACATCGGCGTGCTACTGGAGATGATCTACGATTGCAGTCAGGGAGAAGGAAGGCTGCTGGAGGAGTACGAGGGACGCATCTCCTCTGAGAGTTGCCAGCTGATACTGGACGACTTGAAGCAAAACCCGGTACGGACGATGATAGGAGCGGGCATCCCCGAGGACGTTCCGCTAGCGCACAAGCACGGCTTCGCCTACGACACCCACGCCGACGCCGGCATCGTCTTCCTGGAAGATACCGACTACATACTGGTCCACTTCCAGTACGCGCCGACGGATTGGCTGGTATGGGCACTCAGCCAACCTGTCTTCGAGGACGTCTCCTACGCCACCTACAACTTCTTCAGCCTCGACGTGGAGTGATGACCCAGCCACGGCCCACTGCCAGACGCCCGATCTCTCAGGCTGTGGCCATTCTCGCTCTCGGCGTTCTCATACTCCTGATCGGCGCTTGCGGCAGCCCAGGCACTCCTGACACCACTCCCACTTCGGCGCCCACAGCCACGCTCAACGCGCCTTCCCCTACACCCACACCCCTGGGGGGCGCCGGTTTCGCGGTCTACCAGACCGACAGGGACGGCGACTGGGAGATATACCTCCTCGACCTCGTATCGTGGCAGGAGTATAACCTCACTCAGCATCCCGCCGAGGACAGGAACCCGGCCCTCTCCCCCGACGGCACGCGCCTGGCCTTCGAGTCCCACCGCGACGGCAACTGGGACATCTACCTGTTGGACCTGGGGAGCGGCGAGGTATCCCGCCTGACCGAGGAACTGGCCTTTGACGGCGCTCCCGCCTGGTCGCCAGACGGCGCGCGCCTCGCCTTCGAGAGCTATCGGGACGGCAACTGGGAGATATACCTCCTGGAGCTCGAAGGACTCCAACTCTCTCGACTGACGAACGATCCTGCGGGCGACTACGCACCCGCCTGGTCGCCCGACGGTCAGCTCATCGCTTACACATCCTGGCGTGACGGAGATAAAGAGGTCTACGTCATAGACGCAGACGGCTCCAGCCAGCGCAATCTGACCCAGGCAGATGGCGATGACGAGTATCCAGCCTGGTCTCCGGACGGTGAGAGGGTGGCCTTCGTTTCCAATCGCGATGGGCACACGACCGAGATCTACCTGATGGAGGCGAGCGGGCAGGATCAGACGAGGCTGACGCACAACGACGTCTACGACTGGGCGCCCGCCTGGTCTCCCGATGGCAGGGAGATAGTCTGCGCCTCGTACAACAAGGGAGAGGCCTTCGAGGTCTATCACGAGTACCGAAGCGGCCATTACGACCTGAACACGATCAACGTGAGCGATGGTGTAGCCGCCGCCCTCAACCTGAGCACAGCTCACGAGAACAACCCGGTGATGACCTCGCACCTCTTGCCCCTCGCCAGCAGGGAGCCAGCGCCGCAGCCCGCAACACCGACGCCGGAGCTCGTCTCCAACCCGGAGGAGAACGAGGGGTTGTACGAGCTAGTGGAGTTGCCCGGAGTCACAGCCGGTAACGCGCGACTCAACGATCGCGTGGACGACTCCTACAACGCCTTGCGGGCCGCAGTCTACGAGCGCACGGGATACGACTACCTGGCCCTACTCAGCGACGCCATGCGGCGCCTCGACTATCAGCGCACCAGCTACAGCGTCTTCAGCTGGCACAAGACAGGGCGCGCTTTCGATCTGCGCTTCGAACTCCTGGATGAGAACGGCGGGCAGCGGCTGGAGTGGCTGCGAGAGGACATCGGCGAGGAGCTGTACTGGCGGCTGCTCATCAAGTGTGCCGTTCAGGATGGCACCCAGGGTGAGCCCTTGAAGGCGCACCCCTGGCAGTACTGGTGGCACATCGTGCGTGACTCAGACCCAGAGGCGTATGCACAGGGAGGGCGATACCTGCCCGTACCCGACGGCTACTACGAGGATTTCACCACCCTGGCCGAGAGACACGGTTGGGAACGTATCGCTTCTTACGACGAGGAAGACTACTACTGGCGCCGGGATTCCAACGGTGTGGAGTACTGGCACTACCAGCGCATGGACGGCCTGACCTGGTACGAATCTATGCAGGAGGTCCATCCCCAGGAAGCCTTGGACCAATACTTCACCTGGGAGATAGGCAAGGGCCTGGGCTTCAGCGACGAGCTATTGGAGAGGAAGGGGATTCCTCGTCCGGAGGCATAGCCCCCATTGTTTGGAGACCTTGGAGGTTTTGGAAACCTCCAAGGTCTGAGTGCAGGCTAGTCATCTTTTTCCGACAGCGACCGCCCAGTGCCTCCGTGTCTGGCCATCACCACCTCAGCCATCACACTGAGGGCGATCTCCTCCGGCGTCAGCGCTCCGATGTCCAAACCAATAGGGGCGTTCACGCGTGCCAGTAACTCCTCCGCGTAGCCCTTCTCCCTGACCATGCCCAGCACGCCTTTCACGCGGCGCCGGCTGCCAATCATCCCCAGGTAGGCCACCGGCTTGTCGATCACCTGCACCAGGCATTCCAGGTCGTGGGCGTGTCCTCGGGTCATCAGGACCACGTAGGTCTGGCCATCGAAGGGGTAATCCGCCAGTGTCTCGCCAAAGGGAGCAGCAATCACTCGAGCGGCATCGGGGAACCGCTCCTCATTGGCAAAGGCCGGACGGTCGTCCAGCACGACGACCCTGAAGCCCAGCATGGCACCCATCCGAGCCAGCGCAACCGCGATGTGTCCCCCACCGGCGATGAGCAGCACGGGAGGTGCCACCTGAACATCGACGAACAACGCAGGCCTGGTCTCGGTGCCGGGCACCGTCCGCGCCGTTCCCTCCTCGAGGGCCTCTAGCGCCAGGGGCACGATGGAGGCGTCCGCATCCTGGTCGCGCAGGCTACCCAGGGTCTGGCCACCCGGGAGTACCAGCAAGTGCGGGCGCTCCTCTCCTGTGGTGAGCGGGGTGACCACAGCGAATCTCCCCTTCTCCTCCCCGGCTCTGCTCGCCGCCTGCACGAGCTCCAGATCCCCCTCATCCCACAGATCCACGAAAACGCTCATCACCCCGCCGCAGACCATCTCCGCATCGAGGGAGATGTCGCCGGTGAGGTCGAGGGTCACCGTGCGGCGCCGCCCGTCTTTGAGGGCATCCATCGCCGCCTGCCAGACCTCTGCCTCTCCGCACCCCCCGCCGATCGTGCCCACGGTGTCTCCAGAGGGTCGGATGAGCATCTTGGCGCCCACTTCGCGAGGAGTGGACCCTTGAGTCGTGACCACAGTGGCGGTGGCCACCGTCTCTCCACTACTGATGTACCGCTCTATGTCCTGGTAGATACTGCTCATGCGTCGCGCTGCCCGTTTCTCGAGTGAATGATCCATGGAGACAGACTTGACCCGTCAAGTCACCACCGTGCCGCCTCCATCTCGCCAAGCTGTCCGCTACGGGCTACTCGTTGCTCCCGGTCGCATTCTTCGCCCTGTCTGTGCGGGTTCCGCCTTCTCCGGCGACAGATCTCCTCAGCAGAGTGGCCAGCGCGAGCACGCCCTGGCTTAGTAGATAGTACCCCTGCTTCACAAGGCCCCACTTACCCAAGCTGAGTCCCAACTCCCAATCGTTCCAGGGTCGGGCGACGATGGCGTTGGTCTTCTCCAGCTGGGGCCTCAGCTCCTCCAGTCTTCGCCCATCGTCTTCTGCCACCCCGTCCAGCAATTCGAGGAGCCTCAACGCCTGGCCGGTGCGCTCTTCGGCGAGCGTGACCTCCTCCTGGGTCATCAGGCCATGACCTAGCTTGATACGGTTCAATTCCAGGCTGGCCTCGTAGGAGCTGAGGACGATGTCCTCCCTGGTCATCCACTCGGTCTCGTAGTTGAGCACGTACTTCCAGCTGGGGCTGAGCAAGGCGCGCCGGTGCTCCTCCAGCGTGCGGTGGAAGATCTTGTACCCATATCGCTCAGGCTCTTCAAAAGCCATGCTGCCGGGATCCAGGAAAGGAGCCAGGGGAGAGACGAACGGATGTAGCCTGTCGTCCCGGCCATATCTGTGGAGCAACTCATCGCAGTAAGCCACAGTATCCATCACCGATTGGCGCGTCTGCTTAGGGAGACCGATCATGAAATAGATGTCCAGTCGCTTGCACCCGGCGCCAAAGGCCTTTTCGATGGTCTTCTCCACCGCACGGTTGGAGTAGTGCTTGCCAAAGGCGCGGCGCACCTGTTCGTCGTGGGACTCCAGTGATATCTCCAGCGCGAAGTTGGGAAGGGCATCGCCCACCCGCTGAAGGAAATCGTCGGTCGCCGGTGTAAACAGCTCCAGGGTGATAGGGTCTTTGAGTACGGCCATCTCATCAAGGAAGCGCCGCGCATAGTCCATACCGGCCTGGCGGACGTCCCCCACGACGATCATGAACCCTCTGCCGAAACCCCGGATGTTCTTGACGTCCTCCGCCAAAGCCGCGGGCGGACGAAAGGCAGGCTTCTCGCGTCCGAAGAAGCGCTTGAAGGCATATTGCGAGCCACCACAGGTGATACAGTTGTGAGTACAACCCCGACAGGTGATCCCCGCACCCATGGGGTACTCCAGCCAGTCCCTGAAGGGCATATTGCTGGTCAGGTCCCGATCCCGGAGCACCGCGCGGACCATGAAGGCATGGTCGATGGGACGGAGTCCCAGAGTCTCGGGCACGTGGGTGAGCGGATTCACCCTCACGCCACCGGCTGCATCCCTCCAGGTGAGATTGGGTACGTCAGTGGGTTCCCTGCCCTCCCTGAGGCACGACAGCAGCTCTGCCAGGGGCGCTTCCGTCGAGTCCCCGCGCAGCACATAGTCCACCTCCGGGTATTCCATGAGTTGCTCGTGGTAATAGGACGACGACAAGCCCCCTAGGATCACCGGGGTGTCCGGATGCTGTCTCTTGATGACCCTGGCTATCTCGATCGCACCCTGCGCATGACAAAGCCAGTGCAGGCCGATGCCGAAGGCGCCAGGGTGCAAGCTGCCCAGAAATCTCTCTGCATCGAACGAAGGATCATTGATCATCCGCAGCGCCAGATTCACTATCCGAGCGCGGTAGCCTTTGCTGTGCAGGTATCCCGCGATGGTGGCAAACCCGAAGGGGTACATCTCGAACACAGGCGTGGAGGGCACAACCTCGCTGACGGGACCATAGAGCTTCGGCTCCCGGCGGAAGTCGTACACACTGGGTGGGTGCAGAATCACAAGGTCATGTCTACTCATAAACTGCCTTCTCCGACGATCGATGCGAACGTATCTTCGCGCCAGTAGGGTATAGCTATCCCCGGCACCGAAGAGGTGTTCCGGGGATAGCACTCGTGTTCGATATTAGTGAAACGCGGACTAGGCCGCCTGCTTCTTTTTCCTGGCGATGGCCTTGCCGAGACGCTTGATGCCTTCATCTATCATATCCTCCGCACAGGTGGCAAAGGTGAGGCGCAAGGCATCGTGGCCCCTGCCGTCGGCGTAGAAAGCCGTCCCCGGAACAAAGGCGACCTTTTGCTCGACGGCTTCCTGGATGAGATCGAGGCTGTCCACCCCCTCCGGCAGCTTCACCCACAGGAACAGCCCACCCTGGGGGTGCGTCCACGAGACGTCCTCGGGGAAGTGCCGATCCATGGACGCCAGCATGGCATCACGACGCCGGCGATACGTCTCGCGTATCTCCAGGACGTGGCGGTCGAGGAAACCGTTGGCCATCACCTCGTAGGCCATCATCTGGTCGAAGGTGCTGGTGTGCAGGTCCACGCCCTGCTTGGCCTGCACCAACTTCTTCACAACCTCGACGGGCGCCACCACCCAGCCC
>Ga0307379_10008934_pt1 | contig 13462 bp, 8 predicted proteins | sample UN2MG_FD_202237 | JGI IMG/M metagenome (GOLD analysis project Ga0307379, IMG submission 202237) | Soil microbial communities from Risofladan, Vaasa, Finland - UN-2 | ecosystem: Environmental > Terrestrial > Soil > Coastal area > Acid sulfate soil | place: Finland: Risofladan, Vaasa | collected...
GTGGAACTCGGATTTATCATTAAATCCTAAAACAAATATACCTTTCAATCTCACTCAACGCAATTGATTAAATTTTACAATCTTATCACTAATAAGATAGCAACATTTATGTATATTTCAATCGATAGTAAACAATACCGTCCTTCGAGATCTAGCTCAAAATATGAGGATACGATTTTTCAATGGTAGGATATCATTAAAAAGGTTAAAAATTAGATTTCTATAATAACTCTGATTTAGTCATCTACGCTAAAAGATTTTTAACCAGATCTCTAAATTCTTGGACTTTGATCGGTTTGGACACATAATGATTAAATCCTGCTGATAAAATTCTTTCTTTATCGCCCTTCATCGCAAAGGAAGTAACAGCAATGAAAGGAATATCATTAAATTTATCAATTTTTTTTAATTCGGTACAGATTTCTATTCCATTCATCTCTGGTAATTGTATATCTAATATTATTAAATCTGGATTACCCGATTTTATTAGTTCAAAGCCCAAATCACCTCGCGTTTCTTCATAAACAGTGATATCTGGTACGAGTTTTAAAATCGCTCTAAATAATTTCATATTCTTTTCATTGTCTTCTACAACATATATATTCTTCATGATTTCACATCTTTTCTAACATTAGATTACTGTAATAAATGAATGTAAAGAGTTAATAGTTTTTTTCCTAACTTTCTTTTAGATATGTTTATATATATCATTTTTTATAAATTATTTAAATTTATTTTTTAACAAAAATCTTAAACTTCTTACTCAACCACGGTTTTTAATATGGTTATTGGAATAGCTTTGTTTAGTTGGGATCAAAAGATTGGAGCTGTAATTGATGTTAAATACCCTGAAAAACTCGCCTTAAGCAATGACTTAATAAATAAAATTTATATGACATTTGCTTATAGCGAAGATTTCGATAAAGACGAACTAATTGAAATAAGTTACAAAAATCAAGATATATTATCCTATTGTGATAAAACAAGAGTAGCAGAAGTAGGTTACGAGATTATAACGCTTATTTTGGAGGAAAAGGAAAAAGTTAATATATTTAAGATTAAGTCTCAGCTTCTTGAGTTCGGTAAAGAAACATTTAAAAAAGAAAAAAACGAACGTAACAATTACTTTTTGGAGAATATAAGTATTTTCTTTGAGAGTAGTTCAGCTAAGAAAATCTTATTATTAGGAAGGGCAGGAACCGGAAAAACAAGTATTAAAAAGATTATATTTGAAGGATTGAATCCGAAAGATTTGTTGTATAATCCTCTCGAACCAACTCGCGGTATTGCTCCTACCGTTTATTCTTGGCTAGATTTGAAATTGGGATTGTTTGATTCATCAGGACAAGAATTGAGTTATCTGTTAAATAATGAAACTGATAGCGAGCATGCTTTAGCATTTGAAAATACTGATTTCGTAATATATTTGCTCGATTACACTGGCTGGATTTCTCAGTCTGAAGAAATTATAAACGAGATTAAAAAAATCCAAGAAATAATGGGAAAAAAATCCCAATCCGCAAAGTTGCTCTTATTTTTCCATAAAATAGACTTACTTGGAAAAGTAGTAGATAGCAAAGATTTGGATAAAATAGAGGTTAATCTAAAACAACAATTTGACTTGCCTATCCATTTTACGAGCATTCATCCCGATTTGATTTACAGTTTATATAATGCGTTTTATGAGATCTTAAGCAGTTCATCTGCAGAAAATACAAAATTAAGAGAAATTTTAGAGAGCGAAGTAAAACTCCATCCTAAATCCATGGTCTTTATTACTAACAAATATAATAGTATCGTAGTCCAAGCAATGTCAATAGATTTCAATACAGTTATAATAAATCATTCCCATAAACTTATTGCACAATTAACTCAAACGTTTGAAGATATGACGAAGAGTAGCAACATAGATCACTTAATTCTTTCCAGCTATGATAATTTAAATATTATTATGAACAACACTAATTTATCTAAATTTAGCTTGAAGTATCTAATTTGTATTTCTGAAACAATAACGGTGAACAAGTTAATTTGGTTAGTTGGTCAAATAAGAACAAAACTTAAGGATTTTTACTATTTGAATAAATAATTTACTTTTAGAAAAGGTAGGAATAAGCAGCTAAATTATGTCTAAAAAAGTTATTTTTGTAGGCCCAAGCGGAGCAGGTAAAACTACTTTACGTAAAATATTTTTTGAAGGCGAAAATGCCTCAAAATTGTTAGAATACGCTTTAGAGCCTACATACGGAGAAGAATCGTTAATTCTTCGTTTACCTGGTCTAAATGAAGATGTCGGAGTTTTCGACTTAGCTGGTCAAGAGAATCATAGATGGCTTGAATCCGAGGATAAATCTATCTTTATCGACGCTAAAGTAATAATGATAATCATTGATATTACTGCTGAGTTCGAAATAATTCTTGATTTTATTAGAAAAGTTATTGGAATAAGAGACGATATAACCCCAGATTCATTTATTTATGTTTTGATGCATAAAATCGATTTAGTTGGCCATAAAAAAATAAGGGATTTAAGAACAGGAGTTAAAAGTTCTTTTCCCGACGAAAAGTCAATAAAAATTCTTTTTACCAGTTTAAAGAAGCAATTTATTACTCAAACATTTTCATATTTCATTGAAATTCTCAAAAAATGTTTGCAGGACGAAACCCATGATGACAACTTAATGTTTAATGTAATTGATGAATCTGTAAAATTAGTAAATATCATCGATAATGAGATCACCATCACTAAAAAAGTTCTTGAAGAAAAGCTTAATCGACCAAGTAAATTAGTTGAGTACTTAATAGAAAGTTTAATTAATAAAAATCATATTGAAAGAAATATCGTAAATAATCAAGAAGTGCTTAGTTTAACGGATAAAGGTAAAACTAGTTTTAAGGAAATATTAAAAACATTTTCAGCAGAATATGTCAATGAAACAGAAACCGATGGGCTTATAACAGAGTTTTTTTACGAAGAAAAAATACCAACCTTTATTGGAGCTTTTATAGCAGACAAAGATGGGAGAACATTACTGACAATAGAATTATTTGAAAACGCACTCAAAAAATTTATTTTAGGCTCCGCTAGAACTGATGAGGGTGTCGTTCCAGTTGATCTTGATCTAATACCTATGTTTATAAGTGCTTTAGAGAAATTTTCTTTGGAGTTAAATATCCAAGATTTAACTGGTTTTAGCTTAGAAGGAAGTAATTTAAAATTGCATATTTTTGGTTATGATAATTATACTGTTACTTTCTTTATGAATCCCGACATAAACATGAATCCCATTCAAACCAAAATTTACAACTATTTTAAAAACTTGTTTGAAGAAAACAAAGATGACTTTGAAGAATCACTTACTACGGGACAAATTGACAATCTCTTTCCATTGGTGGAAAAGGGTAGAAAATGGCTTGAGAAATTAAACGATTATTATGAAAACATGATTATCAATTTAGAAATTTACGATACCGAACACGCTAAAATTCTATACAATAAGATGGACGAACTTTACCAAAGAGTTAATGTGAAATACTCCCTGGCTCTTGAAAAGATTAAGAAACTGAAGGTGAATCTAATGCAATCAATAATCGAGGAAGATTTTGAGGAACTTAGGAAAATTGCGGAATTAGCAAAAGAATTAAGCGCTAACTACTCTATTTAAAAATCTATTGCTTTACTTTGTTAGCTAATTTTTTTGGTAAATTAAAAGTGAAAGTCGTACCTACTCCTAGCACGCTAAAAAATGAGATTTCTCCGCCATGTAACTCAATTAACCTTTTTGTTAAAGATAAGCCTAAACCAGTACCTGGCGTGGATTGAACATATGTAGATTCTACTCTATTAAATTCTTTAAATATCAAAGGAAAATCTTTATTAGCAATTCCGATCCCTGTATCTCTTACTCTAAATATCCAATTATAATAGTCTTCTTTAAATAAGAATGTTATTTTTCCATCTATCGTAAATTTTATAGCATTAGTTATTAAATTTAAAATAATTTCTTTAAATCTGATAGGATCAGCAGCAATAAAAACTTCCTCATCTAAACCTTTCACTTTAAACTTGAGAGTTTTATTCGAATAAAGGGGTTTAAGACTAGATCTGATCTGTTCAATAGTAGAATTTAAGGAAAACCTTTGAATATTTAAAGATACTTGACCAGATTCAATTTTAGAAATGTCTAAAATCCGCTGAATCATGTCAAATTGGTGTTCTGCTGAACCTTTTATATCGTTCATAAATTCAATCTGTTCCTCATTTAATTCTCCATAAACCCCTTCTAATAGAAGATCCGTAAAGCCGATAATGGCATTTAATGGCGTTCTTAATTCATGAGACATCGTAGCCATGAACTCCGTTTTAATTTGAGATGATTTAATAATCTGGTCTAAAAACAACTTCTGTTGATCTAAAGCGTCATTTAGCTCTTTTGTTCGTTTTTGAACTTCGACTTCTAACTCTTCCTTAAATTTCTCTGTTATGAGTTGACCTTTCTTCTTTTCTGTAATATCCTGAAAAAGGAATTGAATTAAGGATTTATTAATCTGTTTTATTAACGAGGCTTGAAGATTAACCCATATAAGATCTCCGCCTTTAATTTTAATTTGAAGTTCAATAGGTTTTGGAAAATCTTTACTGAACGATGCTTGAAAAATTAATTTAAAGAGATGTTTGACCTCTTGTGGGAAAATATCTTTTAAATTATTAATCGGTTTATCTATAAATTCTTCTTTTTCATACCCAAATAGCTTTTTAGTTGTGGAATTAGCGTCAATAACGATACCATTAAAATTAACGAGTAAAATTGCGTTTGGTGAGTTTTCAAATAAATTTTTATATCGCTTTTCAGCTGATTTCCGATCCGAAATATCCCTCGAAATTATTAAAGTGTTAAATTCTCCTTCTTTATTTGTAAACGTTTGCCCTCTACACTCAAACCATATCCAGTTCCCCTCTTTGTGTTTGAATCTTAGTTCAATTGTCGACATCCCTGTTCGGAAGTCCGTTGTCAGAGATTCGATTGTTCTATCTTTATCTTTCTGATGTACAAAATCTAAATACGATCTACCGATAATTTCTTTGCTTGTATAACCTAATAGTTTTTGCAGACTATTTTCATTAATATATTCAAATTTAAAATTGAAATCTATTATGGAAATTAAATCGTTAATGTTTTCAATTATTAACCTATATTTTTCTTCGGAGACTATTAACATCTGCTCTATTATATCCCGTTCCAGAGCATTACCTATAATTTGAGACGAAATTCTAAGAATCGAAAAAGCTTCCTCACTCCATTCGATTGCCCTTGAAATGTTACTAAATCCGATAAATCCTGCTGATACTCCCTTTACATATAATGGATAAACTAATACAGACTTAATACCTTGTAGTTCCAAAAATTCTTTTGTTTGCCTTGCTTCTTCTGGTAAATCAGATAAATTATAGATATTTATTAGATTTCCACTCGTTAATTGTTTGATCCACCAAGGAAGCGCTTTAAATTCTAAATTCTGAAGAATTTGGATTTGTGGCGATACTCCCTCTGCACACCACTCGTGTGTATTATTCATAACCTTTTTTTCTTCATTAAAAAGAAAGAGATAAGTGCGACTTGCTTCACTGAGAATACCCATGTCTCGTAATGTGGCATTAATATCCTCATCAATATCAATATTTGCGAGAAATCTTGATGATATTGTAGATATATAAGCCTCTAATCTCGACCAATCCTTAACAGACATATCTTTTTCCTTAATATCTTCTATTGTTCCTTTAACAATTTCATTCTCTTTATAAATCATAATACATTAATTTTACAATTTTTTAAGAAAAGATGCGACTTTTATTACATTGGTTGATTTCTCCTTTAAATTCTTTGGAAGATTAAAAGTAAAGGTTGTTCCTTTCTCTAATTTACTACTGAAGGAAATAATTCCTCCGTGAATATTAATCAATCTCTTTGTTAATGCTAAACCTAAACCAGTTCCTTGAGTGGCATCTACATAGTCTGATTTTACCCTTTTAAAATCTTTAAATATTATATCAAAATCTTTCTCTGAAATTCCAATTCCGGTATCTTTTACAAAGAACTCCCATTCTTTTTTGTTTTCTTTAAATTCGAATATTATCTTACCTTTCTGGGTAAATTTTATGGCGTTGCTTAAAAGATTGTAAATAATTTGTTTGAACTTAATTCGATCTGCAAAAATGAAGTGTTCTTTCTTAAGACCAACTAATTCCCATTTAATATCTTTCTTGGCATATAAAGGTTTTAACGTCGATATCACTTGGTCAATCATATTATTCAGTTGGATTTCTTCAATTTTTAACGCTACTTGACCAGACTCGATTTTTGAGATATCAAGTATATGAGTAATTATATCTAACAAATGTTTAGAAGAGTCGTCAATATCTTTAATGTATTCACTCTGTTCCTTGTTTAACTCACCAAAAACACCTTCAATAAGTAGGTCTGTAAAACCGATTATTGCGTTTAGCGGAGTTCTTAATTCATGAGACATGGTGGCTAAAAATTCTGTTTTAAAACGAGAAATTTTTTCTATTTGATCTAAATACAATCTCTGTTTTTCTAAAAGGTCTTTTAAGTCTTTAGTTCTGTATTCTATTTCCCTCTCTAAACGTTCTGTGAACTTCTCTTTTAGTCTCTCACTTTTTTTTCGCTCAGTTATTTCGGTCATCCATAACCTCAAATTAATTGGCTTCTGATTAATATCATATGTAAATAATCTAGTGGCAACAACCCATTTTATTGTCCCTTCCCTCAGGAGAATTCTAAATTCAACATCTCTCTTTTCAAGAGAGGACGTCAAAAGCGATCTATCTTCAGGATGCAGCATTTCATAGAATACATTTTCAGCTTTTATATCATTTAGAGAACATTCCGTAATATCTAAAAGAGCGGGATTAACGTACTCAATTTTGTTCTCAATTAAGTTAATTTCTAAGATACCTAAAGTAGATGTTTCAATTAAATCGAGATATTTTTCTTGACTCTCTTTTAGTTTTTTCTGAATTTCTTTGAGTGATGTAATATCAACGAAAGCTTCAAGTAAATAGTCCATATCACCAAGAGAGATAGGTAATACAGATTTTAATACAGGAACTTCATTTCCTAACTTACATTTTAAGGATACTTCTGTTTGTTCTCTCCCCTTACCATGATCAGGTATAGGGCTAGCATTTTCTTCAACAGTGCGAATATTTTCATACCAATCTTTGCCTAAAATCTCAAATTCATTTTCGTAACCTAATAAGTTCAAAGCAGTTTTGTTCACTGACTGTATTGTTTCATCTTTATCTACCAGTATAATTCCCATGGGAAGCGCTTCCAAAACTTTCCTGGTCGTTTCAAGTGTTCGTTTTAATCTTTCTTCCGTTTTCTTACGAAGTGTGATGTCAACAATACTTTTAAAAACTGTTACGATTTCTCCATTTAGATTACGATGAACTGTTGATCTTATTAGTAGTGATAGTTTAGAATCCAAACCTATTTCTTTTTCAATTTCATACTCTTTAACATCAATTCCTTGCATATGTTGCCTTAGGGAACACATAGAATTATTGCAACGAGGGTTATGCCAAATATCGTAACACTTCTTACCGATAATATCATCTTTCTTAAGATTAAGAAGAGAAATTAAAGACTCATTAGCTTGTGTGATAATATAATTGCTGTCTGTGACATATATCGGAACTGTTAAATTAAAAATTTCATCCAGCTCTGAATGTGCTTTCTTTAATTCAATCTCCATTAACTTCTCTTCTGTAATGTCTTCAAATACAGTGACAAATTTACCTCTTTCAAAAGAAAATGCTGAAATCTTAAAGAATTTATCCATAGGTTTATAGTATCCGCTAAATGATTCAGATTTCATAGTTTCAGCTACATTTGAATAAATTTCAAAATAAGGAGGTTCTTCCACGCCATAAGCTTCAGTAACGAGTATATTTATTACATTCTCCTTCTTTAGATGTAAAATTTTCTCAAACATTGGGTTTACATCTGTAATCATATAATTAATTGGCTCTCCATTTGGAGTATAGGTGATTTTATGAAATGCAATACCACTTAGAGAGTTATTAAATAAAGAGTGATATGTCTCTTCTGATTCTTTTAATTTTTCTTCTGCCTTTCGCTTCTCCGTAGTATCAATAAAAGTTATTAAATCTGCTGGGCGTCCTTTATATATAATAGTTGTAGAGATATTATCAACCCAAAATTTTTCTCCCGAGCTCTTTACGCAATGTATTGGATATTGGAGTTTTACATCAGGATCTCCAATTTGTTTCTTTTTTGTTTGTTCCATAACAAATTCTAAAGAATCTTCTGCTATTGTTTTTGCGTACTCTTTTGGTGTCCATGTAAGCATTTCCTCTCTTTCATAACAAAACAGATCTGCCATTTTTTGATTTGTATATATTATCACATCATCCTGCAAAATTGTTATCACTAAATGAGAGTCCTCTGTGATTGTTCTAAAATTTTCTTCGGATTCTATTAACTTTTTCTCTAAAACAAACTTTTCTGTAATATCTATAAATGTACCATCTATTCTAACTGGCTTTCCTTCCTTATCTCTAATTACATGAGAATTCAGTTGCAATACAGCCTTGCTACCATCTTTCTTTATAGCATGGCAGACATAATTTTTAACATAGCCCTCTTTTAATAACTGTTTTAGGTATATTTTGCGGAGTTCAGGATTCTCCCATAGGAGTTCTACATTAGTATTTTTTAAATCCAGAGAGGGATCATATCCTAGAATAAAATTAAAAGCGGGATTATGGTTCAAAAGCGTTCCTCCAAGCAGCAACTGATAAAAAGCTACATCTAAATTATTTATAATCTCTCTGTGTTTCGTTTCCGAATCTATTAGTTTTGCTTCTAAAGTTTTACGCTCTGATATATCTCTTATAATCCCAACCGCGTTCCATTCTCCGTTTACTTGAAATGAGGAGAGAGAAAGTTCTATTGGAAATTCTTCTCCATTCGACCTTCTGCCTTCTAATTCAAGAGTTTTGTTAATGGCGGCACCTTCTCCAGAAATCCTGAATTTAGCAAAAGCTTTTTTAAATGCCCCTAAATATCGCTCAGGAACAATAAGATTATGTAAATCCTTATTTAATACATCAGTTTCGCTTAAACCAAAGTGTCTTTCTGCAGATTTATTCCAATATATAATTAAACCATATTCATTGATCTGAATTATTGCATCATGTGCAAACGAGCTCAGAAACCTGAAATTCTCTTCGCTTTCTGGTTTTCCTAAAGATATGTCTTTTTCTTTTATTTCATATTCCACTTTTAAGCGTTCCTTTATATTTTAAATTACGAAGAAATCTACATCTTCAATATTATGCAATTATTTTATTTAGTGATAGAAAAATGTGAAAAGACTCAATATTTCTCTCGAAATCATTATTTATAACATTTGAGAACTCTTTTTCTAAACCAATTTTGAAAAAATAAGATCTTTCTGTTAGTTTAAAAGAATTAAGAACTTCGTTATATTGCACGAAATTTATCTGGAGTAATCTATCTATATGTGAAGTAACATCATCCATTTTAAAATTAAATTCACGAGATAAATTTTTTTTGTCATAATATACTTCTTTTTCCATTTTCAGAAGCATCTTGATCTCATTTTTGATATAAGCTAGCTCATTTTCTCCAATTGGAGCTCGTTCCTCTTGGTTAAAAAGTAGATTCAAAATTTCACCTAATATTGAATATGTTGAAAAGTAGAATTCTTCTGTAATGGAGGTTTTATATATATCGATTTCTTGGCCTCTATGATATTGAGATATAAAGAAATCGTCAATGGCTTTAATTTTATGGAAAACGTAGGAAGGTTCGACTAAATCAATTTTATGAATAAATGTAATAATTTTGCATTCCGAGAGGTGTAATCGTTTTTTAATTTGGAGAATTTTAATTAAAAAGGATATTATTGATTCTAAAGAATTCATAACATCAAAAATACAAATTATTAAATTGCTATGTTTAAAAATATCTTGGCTAGTAGAAAACCAAAGATCATTCTCTTGACCTGCTAAATCAAAAATCCCGAAGTGTGAATTAAATAGGGAATACAAGCTTGAATTTATGCCCCTTGTTGGCTCTAAAGAATCGTCTAAAAGCGTTTTAGGGTTAGCCATCTCAAAATAAGAATTAAAAATTGAAGTTTTTCCCACACCAGCAGGACCCACAAGGACCATTTTTTTACTTTCTTTCATTTTAACATGCTCGACAATTAATTATTTACTAGGACAAGATATTGGCTCATCAAGTGTATTTATTATGTCTTTGCACGCATCCAACATCATTTCAATATAACTTTCTAATTCTTGCTCTGGGATTTTACCTACTTTTCTTTTTTGTTCTAAAAGTAACTCACAAAAACCCTGTATCGTGTTTACTCCGCTACGAATTTGTAGATTAGTAGATTCCAACGGTAATAATTCGTCTTTTTTCATGTAAATTTCATTTATTTCATTAAAAAAGCTTTCAAATGCTTCCTTATCATCTGAAAGAATTTTTTCGTGATCAATTTTGTAAAAAATCATAGCTATTCTTTTAAAGTGAAGTATAGGAATAAGAGGATATTCAACATCTCGGAGTATTATAATAGCATATAATTGTTTTTTCCCTCGAGCATTTTGATCTTCGATTTCGACCTTATAAATTTGAGAGTAAAAGCGATCAAAGTCTAAGATGACAAATTGATTTTTTGTGTTTAGAGCGTCTCTTAATAGGTTTCTTATAAAGGTTTCACTATTAAGCGCTATTGAAGAATAGAGTGCCCGTGGACCCAAAACATGATCATACTTTCCGATAATAATCACGAAGGGATAGCTGTCCAGGGCTTCTTTAAATCCTTTATATGGATCCAATTTCTCGTCCTTTTCTTTTAATTGTGTATTTTGAGTCATATAACCTTAACCTCTTTTATAGTCAAATATTATATTCAATTTTTTATAACAACTTTTTTTTTTTATAATAAACTCAATATATGTCTCTTTCACACACTTAATAGTATAAATTATATATTAATGTTTTGTTTTTACACTATTCTGTTTGATTTGCACCAAAAATTTATATAATTGAAGTATATTAATAATCTATGTCTGAATCAGCAAAAACAATAATAAAATATTTTTGTGATCGGTTTTTAGATATTGATTATTATCCTACGAACCTTAAGTCTATTCTCGATTTAGAGATTAGCAAGTTAAAGAATCTTGAGGATAACGACATAGATAAATTTAATAAAGTTAAACTCTTTAATTTAAGAGATTTATCTATGGTTCCTGTATCAGATTACGAAAAATTGAGCAAAAAAGCTCAAATTAATAGCATAACCTTTAAGAAGGCTCTGATTGCTGCTTATCTTATAGCAAATTCCTGGAGCAAGCGTAATCAGTATCTGAAGAAACCTAAAATGAAAGTTGTAGTAGCTGGACTAAATTACGCAGGAAAAACATCTCTTATTAATCGCTTAATTAATGACATCAATTACAATGACATGATTAATTTAGAACCAACAATCGGGGCAAATGTTGAGGAATACCAATCTGAAAAAATAGATTTAATTCTATGGGATTTAGGAGGTCAACAAGATAACATCAATGAATACCTTGAATCTCCAGAAAGGTTTTTCGTACAAGTAGACGTACTTATTTTCATAGTAGATTCACAGGATGATGTCAGATATGTTGAAGCTGTAAAATATTTAAATGACATAACTAATATCTTAGCATTTCTTAACGAAAATCCTTACTTTGTTGTGTTACTAAACAAAGCCGATTCTGATGTAGTGAATGATCCCGATTTTCAGATTAAAGTGGAATATTTGACCGATAAAATTTCAGATGTTTTTATGATAAGTGAAAAATCGTGGAACTTTGATATTACTCCTACCAGCATTTATAATTTCTATTCAAGTGAGCCTGATATAGCAAAAAGCATTAAAAATATTTTCTCAAAAGAAAAATCCGAAATGGATTCGAGTAAAATTTTACCCAACATAGAAGAAAAATTACAGAAAATTTTAGATATAAACCTTAAGCTTATGGATAAAGTTGTAGTAGAACTTTCAGAATTAAAAAGAGCAGTTGTTAGAATCTCTCCGTCTGATATTTCACAATCACTATTTTCGGTTCCATTCGAGAAAGTTCCTCGTGATTACATATCAAACAATCAAGCATTAGGCGAAAAGGAAAAGAAAAAAAAGAAAAAGGGTAAACCAGAAGAACAAATTAAAAAAGTAAAAAAGGCGAAAGCAGGGGCGGGTCCTCCTAAGCGATTAAAGGAAATAGTTCTACCTGAAACTATTGAGATAAACCATGCTGAAAGCAATAAAATCTCGAAAAATAAAATAGTTGCCCCTAAAACTTCATTAACACCACACACACAAGTGGACACTCCCCCAGTGGCGCCCCGTACTCCACATGATAGCGGTTTTGTGACTCTTGAATCATTAAAACCTCCTCCTCCGCCCCCTAAACCACCCGTAAGGGTCAACGGTAGTTCTGCGTCAGCACGAAGCGAGATAATCTCTGAACTTAAAGATATGTTTGTCAAGCGGGGACTTGTAACGCGTTGAATATATTAAATTCATTTAAATATTCCAAAGATTAAATTTTATTTTCAAACGACACATTTAATTAAAAATATAGATAAGTACACATTAAATATAGTAAAGAAATATGTTAGAAAGAAAATATTTACACTTTAATACCTTAGATTATTCAATATTATATGATTATTTTGCAAAACTTATTTTTCTGATATTTTATAGGTGAACATTATTTCTAATAATGAAAAAGAAAAAAAGGATTATTATTCGGGAAAGAAAAGAATATCTGTCTATATTTCAGATGAAGTGGAAGAAGAATGGCAGGAATTTATAAAAAAGAATAACATCTCATCTATATCTAAATTAATTAGAGAAGGTATAAATTATTTTATCGAAGAAAAATCTAGCCTGATGAGCCAAGACTTATCTGTTTTTACCCATTCATTAAAAGAAAGATTTACAATTATTAAGGGAAATCTTCAATTAATTATTGAAAAATACCAAAAGGACCTCAATAATGATGTCCTAGTAATCATAAATCATCTATTAGAAGAGATTAAGCAATTCGAAGAGAGATTTATTTTCAAATTAGATAAATCTAATGAGACCACTACTGAATATGATATATTATTAATTGAAGATGATTTGTCTACAATTGAATTAGTGACTAATTTTTTCGAAGCAAAAGGATATACTAGTAGAGGTGTAATAACAGGTGCGAAAGGGTTGGAAGAGTTGACCTTCAATACGCCCAAATTAATCTTACTAGACATCATATTACCTGATGTTAGCGGGTTTACGATCTGTAAAAAAATAAAAACTCACGAAAAATTCAAAGATATACCTCTCATTTATT
>Ga0307379_10008935_pt1 | contig 13460 bp, 17 predicted proteins | sample UN2MG_FD_202237 | JGI IMG/M metagenome (GOLD analysis project Ga0307379, IMG submission 202237) | Soil microbial communities from Risofladan, Vaasa, Finland - UN-2 | ecosystem: Environmental > Terrestrial > Soil > Coastal area > Acid sulfate soil | place: Finland: Risofladan, Vaasa | collected...
CTATGACTGTCGCCGGAGGCGGATGGGGAGCCGAAAATGTCGGCCAAAGAAAAAACACCGGCACATCTTATGACCAGCTTATTGTCACAGGAAGTATCACCGAAGCCGTAAGCGGCCTGGTGGGAACCGCCCCGCCTTTGTGGCTGCCAAATATTCGAAACGGTTACACAAAACATTATTACTTCGACAAGCGACTGCTGGAAGGTATTTTGCCGGGCAATATATGGCTGCAGGGCAAGTTTATTCCCGCGCCGGCCGGCTGGCGCGACTATCGCCCGAGCAGTTGAAAAACGATTTCCCCATTGTTACTAACAAACCCACTTTAGCCGCCCTGATACAGGTCCTATAAAGCCCGAATATCCGGTTTAAGGCCTTTCTGTCGATTTTGTTTTGGTTTTTTTGACACAGGTACCACAGCCTTCCCGGCCTGACCTGAAATCAATTATACGGTGTTATAACGTGTTTTCTGCCTGCCGGGGCGGTATTATCGGTCGAAGGCCGCGCTTTTACGGATATTGGTGTTTCTGAATGACCGGTTAATCCCCCACCGGTTCCATAGTGCGATTTGTGAATAAAACAGCTGTTTTTTTAAGCCGATAAATTGACTTGAGAGCTTGATACTATTGCGCTTATACGACATGTGCATTGGTGTATGCTGATGGACTGGAAACGACTATTTAATCCCGACTGCCACAATGTTGTGGGGCTGGATATCGGCTCATCTTCGGTCAAGCTGGTGCAGCTGCGCAAAAATGCAGGCCGGTGGGCTGTTGCCGCCGCCGCCACGGCTGATATTTCCGGCGGAAACCGCAGAACCGCTGACAGGAAAAAGGCTGTCCTGACGGCAATTAGAAATTGCGTGCGGTCGGCGGGTATAGAGACAAAATTTGCCGTTTGCGGTGTCGGTGGTCCCGAAGTGGCTGTTCGATGTTTTAAGTTTCCTGCCATGCCGACCGATGAAATTGCTTCAGCGGTGTTACTTGAAGCCGAACAGGTTTGTCCGTTTAACGTTGCTGAAGGTGTTATTGATTACCAGCTGATACCCAACGGAAATAATAGCGTCACTGGTGTGCTGGTGGCCGCTACTAAAAGGGTCATAAAAAGTAAGAGCGAGCCGGTAAAACAAGCCTTTCTCACGAACATCCTGATGGATGTGGACGGCCTGGCCCTGCTGAACTGCCTGGATGAATGCGAACAATCACAGGCGGGCAGTGCCATAGCAATCCTGAACGTCGGATGCTCCTGCACCAGCCTGGCCATTAAAGGCGGTAACAACATGCCGTTTATTCGAGATATGTCTTATGGCAATGAGGAAACTGCCGGGAAAATACCGGCCGAAAAAGATTCTTTAACCGGCCGCGAACCAGCAGCTCTGCCCAACGGTGTAAATTCCGGCCAAAATACCCAAAGACCCGGCCAAGGTTTGGAGAAGGCCTTTGATAAATTAATTGTCGATGTTACGGAAACCTTGAGGTATTACTCCGCCGAACAGAAGTCAGCCCTTGTCGAAAAAATATTTGTTTGTGGTGGTTTTGCTTTGGTGGACGGCTTCGTACAGCACCTCGGCGAGAAGTTACCCGCACCAGCGGTATTGTGGAACCCGTTTGAGCGAATAAGTTGCGACCCGCTGTGCCCCAGCGAGGATTTGCTTGGAAAAAAAGGCCCTGCATTTGCAGTGGCCGCCGGTCTTGCCATGAGGTCGATTTGAAGCGGGCCGGCTGACAGGTCAAATAACCGGTAACAACATACATTATGTGAGATACGCAATGAGGTTCACGATAGACTTGTTAAAGGGTCAGGGTATTCCCATCAGGAAAAGACCCGAGTGTATAGCTGTTGCGGCGGTTACGAGTGCTGTGCCCCTGCTTGTTGCGATTGTGATGCTCGGCTGTTATCTGACAACGCGCGTAACTATATCCGTTCAAAAGCGCGAAATGATTAATTATCGGGCAAAAATTGAACAATCCGCCGACGCCTTGAACCTGCAAAAATCATTCGAACAGGAGCAAAGCATCATAAGGGACTGCCTGTCCGAGGTTGCGTCTTCAATCGAAAGACACACGCAGTGGTCGCCGCTGGTGGCAGCCGTGGTAACAAACATGCCGGATTCGGTGGTTTTGACAAGACTTGAAGTCAGGCAGATGTTCGTAAACAGGAAAGTGCCGGGAAAAGACGACCCCAACCAGATATTTGAAGTGAGCGTTCCTGTAAGGACGCTGGAGATGAACGTTTGCGGCAGCGGGCGCTTACAGTGTGACAAAGCTGTCCAGAGTTTTCGGGACAAACTGCGTAATTGTCCTTTGCTGCAGCCGCAACTGGATAATATCAGGATTTCCCAGAGGTCCGACAAACTCGACGGCAGGGACATCGTTAATTATGAAATAAGCTGCGATTTCAAGGCGCAGTTGTAGAGATTTCTATGAAACGCCCTTATAAAAAATACTGCACAACCGTAGCTTTGATATGGATATGCTGCTTTGCGGTGTTCCTGCTGCTCTATATGCTGGTTTTGGCGCCCCAGCGTAAACGTCAAATACGCGCCGAACAGGACCTGCTTGAAACCAGGCTTCTGTATGAATCCGTACATCAGGCAACAAAAGAAAATGCCAAAACACGGCTTATCGGCCAGATTGAAGGACTGCGAAACAGGATGGAAGATTTTGTGGTTGATTACAATGACCTGGCTAACCTGACATTTGATATAAGCCGAATGGCAACTGAGGAAAAACTTATTTCGTTCAGCATGAAAACCAGAAGCGATTTTTCACCGTCGGCTGTTTCTGAGAACAAGCACCTCTGCGAGAACCAGATTGACCTGAGCTTTACCGCCGGCTTCAATCAGTTTGCACGTTTTATGAGCGCTTTGGAAAGGCATCGACCGGCAGTTTGCGTTGATAAGTTCAGTATAAGTCGTTCCGGTCGAGACCACAGGCAGCACCAGGTCTCTATGAACCTGGCCGTATTTGTCAGAAAGTCAGCGGCGGGCTAAATCGTCTTATACGCGGCGATGCTGCGGATTTCGTACGAAAGGTAACCAGCGTTGGTTTAAGGATAAGAGTAAATGGCCGAAGATAACACAGGGCTGGACAAACAAGTCTCATCGAGTTTTGACACTGTCCCAATCCCGCAGTCCGCAGGACTCCTTCCGGAGGATGCTGATTGCAGCCAATCATCTAATCCGGCTATGTCCCGCAAAGGTGATTATCCCCCCGGACAACCGGATGTTTCTCAACCGCAGATGCCGCCCCATACAAGGCCGCAATCAAACCAGCCTCCACAGCCGGCACCTGTCCCGGACTTATCTGAACGACCCTGGACCAACCTGCCCGCTGAATCTCAAAAGCAAAACCACTTACAGCAGCTTTGGCAGCAGACCAGGGACAGGATTGTTATACCGTACAACACCTCCAGCCCCCGAACGCAGAGAGTAATAACTATGTCTGTACCGGCGGTGTTGGTGGTTTTAGTGGTTTTACTTATTCAGGCTCTTACTATCCCTTCTCCGGACAGCAGCAGTGCTGCGGACGTTCAGCCTGAAGTTACCACAGCCGGTGCTGACGGGAAAATTGACTGGCCCATTCCGGAACCATATCCTGAGAATCTGCGTGACCCGACACAGTTCGGTACCGTGCATCAGGGCCCAAGCGGCACCAGTGAACTGGTGGTCAAAGGTATTGTCTATAGCAGTGATAATCCGTCGGCGGTTGTCGGTGACAGAATAGCTCACGAGGGCGATGAAGTTTTCGGCGCAAGGGTGGTAAAAATAAACAAAGACAGTGTCGAATTTGAAGCGGACGAAAAAAGATTTACTCAAAAAGTGCAGCCTTAGCAGGCTCGTGCAATACCATAATTGAAATGGTATTAGCCGACCGGCCTGTGTAAGAAAGGAACAATTATGAGCGGCCTTGTCAGATGTAAATGGTTGAGGTTTCTTGCCGTTATCGTGTTCGTCATAGTGGGCCGGTCTGTTACAAAGGCCGACAGCCAGATGCAGAATCCGGCCGGCGGCGAAGTACTGACAAGTCTTGAGCAGCGCATGCTCAAAAAAGTAAGTGTCGATTTCAGAGCTACTGCCATTGATGATGTGTTGAGAATTCTTGCCGACCAGGCCGACGTGGACATTGTCAAAAGCCCTGCGGTAGTGGGAGATGTAACCGCTACCCTCACCGATGTACCTCTTCAGGAGGCCCTGAACAACATCCTTGCCGCTCACGGATACGGGTACGTCGCTGACAAAAATATGATAAGAATTGCACCCATAGCCGACCTTACAGGGCCCGCTGAAAGACTCGTCAATAAAATTTACCGTGTTACCTACGCCGATGTTGGTGAAGTCGAAAAAGCCCTCAAGAAGTTCATCTCCGAGCGCGGGTCACTGTCCTCAAATCCGGGTACAAGCAACATCATTGTTACCGACTCTGAAAGCAAAATCAAGGCCATCGATGCCTTTATTGATGAAATAGACCGTGTCACGCCGCAGGTTCTGGTTGAGGCCAGAATCTACGACATAACCAGTAAGGACCGCTTTGACCTGGGTATTCAGTGGCAGGCCGGCCGAAATACCACATATAATACTACCAGCGGAATAACAGGCGTCGGCACAAATCCCGACAGTGGTACAGATAACCCTTTCATCACGGGTGTTTTCAGCACCAGTATCAGCAAGACTAATACCTCAACCGGCGCTATACGGCTGGGCTGGCTCAATGCCGGCATCGACATCGATACGATACTGAAGGCCCACCATGAAAAAATTGATGCCAAGCTGCTGGCAAGCCCGAGGGTGCTGGTATTAGACAACGAAACCGCCACCTTCAAGATTATCTCGGAAATCCCATTCCAGGAGCTTACCCAGACCTCCGGGGGCGGCAGTATAGGAAGTACCGGCTTCAGGGAAGTAGGTGTTACACTCACTGTTACGCCGCATATTACGCGCGATGAAATGGTCAGGCTGCGATTGAGACCGGAATTCAGTGTCAGGACCGAGAGTGTTACAATAGGTACAGGCGATACCAGCTTTGCCCAGCCGGTAGTTGACAGGCGCGAGGCTGATACAACTTTATTAATCGCCAGCGGACAAACAGTAGTTCTTGGCGGCCTGCGTAAAAAGGAAGCCACCCAGCAGATTGACAAAATTCCGCTGCTTGGCGATTTGCCGCTTGTGGGCGCGCTGTTCAGGTTTGAGGCTGAGGATACTGTTACCAGTGAACTGGTGGTTTTTGTAACGCCCTACATTGTCCAACAGCCGGTTTTGTCGGAACTGGAACGCAGCCAGTTTGACATTACGGAGTTTCCCGGCCCGCCGGTTACCTCCACCAGGGCCGAGGAAAGCGAAGAAACGAGTAGTAGGGTATTTAAAGCCCTTGAGTGACAGCCTGGGCTGTTTCATCGCATAAGTCTTACAGACGGCGGCAAACCCGGCTGCCTGATTACGGTCAAAAGGTCATGCCCGTAGTAATGTTCTTGCAAAATCACCCGTTCTTCTGTAGATTACCGTAATACCTGAAGCGGTATTTGTCACATGCTAATTTTGAGAAGGCGCTATACGCGAAAGCGTCAACTAAAAACTACCAACTAAAAACTCAAAACTATCAAGGAGAGGTGTCGGAGTGGCTGATCGAGCCGGTTTCGAAATCACAATATATTCTCTAAGAGTAACTCAGAGCGCTCCTTAAGCTCCTTAAGGATCTCACTCCTAAGAGGGCATTTTTGAAAATGCGCCTAAAAGCGCACACAGTTGTTTTTAAGACATAGGTAATTTTTTAACTACTCAAAAAAGCGTACCTAAATCAAAATAGAGCAAAAAGAAAGGAGTACACTAAAATGGATTTTGTTAGTATTTTTGTCATTGTAAGTAGTTTGTTATTGATTTGTGCCGTTGCATTCAAACCTGTTAGAAAAGCCATCGGGCTGCTTTTTATTATTCTTGGCATCATTGAGTGTGTTAGTATAATAGGCTTAGTCATAGGAATTCCATCAATTTTGGTTGGCGGAATCCTACTATTCAGTTAAGAAAGGAAAACCGAAAAATGACATGCGTACAGTTGTTTTTAAGACATAAAAAAAAAACCGCCCTCTTTTTCGGTAGTTTCCGATAAAGAGAGCGGTCTTTAATGACTCTTTGAAGATTAAGCATTCTTTTCTTTTTCGCCTTTGCTTGGCTTTGCTAAATCTTTGAAGGCGTCTGCGATGGCTTTTTCCTTTTGGCCTCTTAGAGTATGTGTATATAGAGACATCGTCAAGTTGATATCGCTGTGTCGCATTATATCTTGCGCGGCTTTGGGATGTACACCGCCCGCTGCTAACAAAGTTCCAGTTTGATGCCTGAGCGAGTGAAAATCAAAATAACGCCCTTGTTCATCGACGTAGGGTATGCTAGCTTGTTCTAAATCTATTTTCAACATTATCGAGGTATGGCTGGTTAGCTGCGTGTGTTTGTTGTAGGTTCCCGGAAACACAGGTGCAACTGGTAATTTGTTGCCTAAATAATTCTCAAAATCGAGGCTTAACTTTTTTGAAATTGACTGCATGCTTTTGCGCCGATTTTTTGAATATCCATCAATTACACTGACTGTATTGTTCTTAAAATCAAAACTTCTTTTGACAAGGCTCCTTAGCTCATTCCGCCGTAGGCCGGTTTCAACAGCTAGTCGATAGAGGAGACATCTTTCAAAACCTGACATTCCATATAGCTCAGGGCCTGATTTTGTTACCTCTAAAAGGTGATTCAGCTCAGCCATAGTAATAGCTCTGCGCGGGTGTTTTAAGTCTTCGTCTAAAACTTGAACAGTCTGCAAATACTTTAACAGGTTGTCGCTTGCGCGTCTGTCCTGAACCATCCAGTTACCGAATTGCTTAGCCGCCTTAAGATAGAAGTTTTTCGTTCTGCGTGACCTCTTTATATTTGAGACGTAATTTTCAACTGCGCTTGCTGACAAATCCCGCCAGTAGGTAAAGTCGCAATTTTCGATGATTTGCTTTACTCTTGATATAACGAGCTGAATATAATTGTGTGTGTCGCCTTTGTTTTTTAAGTGACATTTCCAATCGTCAATATGCGACAATAAAGTTTTGTTTGATGTGCCCCATTTTGCATCCAGTAAGTTCAGGTCAACTAATTTCTTTTGTATTTTGAGGGGCAAATCACTAAACCAAAGCTGTAATTTTTTTGACGGCTCCAATCCTGCGTCTCTGAGGTGCTGAAGTTCTCGTATGTTCATAAGTAGAACGTTACAGGCGTGTTTATTTTCGAAAGCTGCAAAACGATGCAGGCGTTTGTCAATTCGTAATTCAATCCGGTATTTTCCGACCGTTTTCTTACAGCCGTGTTTGTCTTTGTATTGTGATTTGTAAATTCTCATTTTGGTCACCTCTTTTTAATAGCAATAAAAATGTTCGGATTTGTCAACAATAAAAATACCTGCGCCGACTTTAGAAAAATAAAACGGCGCAGGCTTTAATGAGGTTACTTCTTTTTCTTCTGGGTCTCTTTTTTCAGCTTTCGTAAGTTTGATTTGAGTCTTGCAACCAAAATCTTATGATATATCTCGTTGTAAGTAGTGTCGGGCTTGATTGAGCGAGCTAATTTTCTGCACTCTGCAAACATGACTTTGTCGGGGTCTTTGGCTGTAATGAAGGCGGTTAGCTCTCTAATCAGGTACCGTTTTTTAGGCTTGCTTGTTTTGACTTTTTTGACCTTCTTGGTTTTCGTGTTCTTAGACTTTGACATTTTAGTTTTCCTTTTTGATTTGTATTCTTTAGTAATTTAGTTAAGGTGACCTAAAAAGCCTTCGCTTTAGCTATGATACTATCAAAGGACTGTCTGTTCGCTTTACTGTTGTTCGATAAACAGGTGACATTCTTTTCAGATAAAGAATTTGTATAAGCTTTCAATCGCTTTGAATTACATGTTCGCTAAGGTATAAGCTTTTCCTCGTTCAGGCTTGACGACGGCGACCCATATTGAATTATCAAAGAGCTTTATCCTATGTTGGAGATAATATAGTACCGCTATCACTCCAAACAGTAAAGGATAAAAGCGATAAAAAAGTGATATTTTCCCTATTTCAAGGCAGAATCATTGTTCTGGTTGCAAAAACAAGGCTTTCAAGGGTCAAAAAAGAGGGAATTATTTTGTCTTTTCTGCTGTGTATGGTGTATTAAAGAGGGTTTTCCGATTGAGTGCCGTCTTGATCGCTATGATTGTATCTAATTAAGAGTTTCTTTTGTATGTTTAGAGCCATCTCATCACACATGTGATCATCAACTAAAGCGGAAATTTGCACTGCGGCAAGATCAGGGTGCAGTTTTTTGATTAGCGCGATGAGTACTCCATCATCGTCGAAAGCGCGCTCAATAAAATACTCAAGAAGATTTTTATTTTCACGACTCTCTACGCGACGAACGGCATTGAGAAGCAGTTCTAATCTGTTAGTGCCGAGTGTGGGACGTCCTAAAGGATTTTGTGAAGCGCATCCTGGTAGCCAACGGCCGCTAGCCAGATCCCTTTCTACGGTGATCTGTTGGATTCGTACTTTTGCCGGCTTAAGAGAGTCGGCTTTCTTTTTTTTCATTTCCAATCGGTGTGTTTTTAGTTTTTCTTTTCCAAGTAGCGGTTTCCAATTTTTCTGTGAGTCGTATTCCTTGCGCTCGGCTTTCTTATAAGAGGGGCATTTTTTATATTTTGTAGTTCGTTTTTTAGATCGTTCAGACATATTTCTTATTAGAAGATTAAAAGCTTAAAAGAAGATGGAGCTATCATACTACCCGGCCGATAGCTCCATCCACAAATGAAAGAAAATTGAAAAAGCCATATTTTTAATAATGCCTTGCAAAACGATGATTTGCCGTGTCCATAGCATTTTTTAATTGCACTCTTTTTTCAATGTGATTAGAGATTGCTTTTCTGATTTCGTTTAATTTCTCATTCAATTTGTTGAGTTTATCCTTGTCTTCTTGAGTATCAGAGTCTAAAAGAAGCGAGCGTGCTTTTCCTATTTGAAGCAATTCTTCGTTGTCTGCGGGAATCTGAACTAAAGCAAAATCCATCATCGCCGTTCGTGCTTTTATTACAGGAAGAAGATGTAGTTCTAAACGCGCCAGTTCTTCTATACTCAGGTTTTCAATACTTTCAAGAAGTTGTGATTTTGTCTTTGTCTTTTTTGATACAGGCATTGTTTTTATCTCCTTGTTTTTTTTTCTGTTGTCTTTCGTATTGTCTTCGATGTTTTGCTCTTTCCTTATCCTGCCTACAGAGTGCATGAAGGATATCGCTTTTTTGACTCTTGCTACAGTGTAAATCATCATCCCAGTATGCGTCTTCGACTTGTTCAGTATCTTTTAGATCTATCTTGTGTCTTTTCAGTGTTTTCATTTTCTTAGAATATCAACAACACCAACATCAACATCAAAACAAGAACCGCTAAGCAAGCCAGTATTTCTGTTTTCATTGTATTATACTGCTGAAATACTTTCATTATTAGATACTTGACATCGCGCCCGTCAAAGAAGGCCAGATAGTTTCATCGGTTACTTCGTTTTTCTGAACTCTGCGAGACGACGCTGAAAAACTCGGCCATAAAGCATCGGACGCCTTGCTTACAGCAGTGTCCTGTTGGTCAGAATCAATCAATTTTGACAAAAGCAGTATTACGTTTGACAGTGCTTCGACATCTTCTGATTCTATAGTATTTAGCACTTTAAGTGCTTTTTCAATGTGTACGTTTTCTTCTTCGCTTAAGCTGTAGTTGTCTTCAACAGCTTCTAGCGTATTAAGAAGGTCAATACAGGAGCCTTCCTCAGAGGATTTGAAAAAGAGGAATTTCTTCTTATTGGCGGCTTTGTTCACCAGCGAAATTTCATCGACATCAATGGCGGCAAGCGTACGACTTTTTTCAATCCTATCGGACTCATAAAACTGTCCTGTAAAACTGTTGTGTTCTCTCATATTAAAATTCCTTTCAAACTTTCAAGATTTCAAAATTTCAAATAATTCTTTAACTCAAAGAGACGTACTTTGACTCTGGCTCAAGGAGGGCCATTTTTTTGGTTCTTCAGTTTCGTCTTGAGCGATGATACTTTTACGAAGACCTGTTTCGTAATCACCAATTTTATATTGTCTCTCAACAGCAGAAAGACGTCGATCTACCTTTGCTATTTTACTCAATATGAGGTTTTTACGCGCAGTCTTCGCGAAGAAGAGGGCGATCATTTTAAGATTGTCAGCCAGTTTATCTATTTCAGCAGCGCTCATTTTTGCAATAGGATATAGTTCATCGTCAGAATAAATAACATTTCCATCTTCTATTTTGATCGGTTCGCACATAGTATTCCTCAGACTTTCTTGTTTTGCAAGGTAAGTTCTTTCTTTATACGACTGCTTAATTCTTGAACAGTCATTTTAGAATCTGGCTTTTCCTTTTTTAATACACGCTTAGCGGCAGTAATCGCTAAAGCTTGGCCGAACTCAGCAGCGAACTTTCTACATTCTTTGAAGGATTGCTTTTGTGTTTTTGTCCATTCTGTCTTTGGCGAGAGCGATGCCACTTCTAACGCGGTAGACATTATCATAAAGGGCATAAGCTTGTTTCTTGTTTCATAACCGTAGAAAGTCTTTAGTACAGAAAGCAGATATAACATGCTCAGGTCCATACGAAAGCATATTGTTTTACGGCCATCACGTTTTCTATTTTCATTGCCCATAGTGTTCCTTTCTAACACGGCGAAAGTTTTTGCTATTTGAGACGGCGTTCTCGCGTTTAATAAACTCATCAAGTCTTCTGTCATATTAAGAAGGTAACATATTGCTGTGGTTATACTGATACTTTTTAATACCAATGTGGCGTGTTGGCGAGCGCGTTAAATCCTTTGCACACAACGACGTATGAATTTATCAAGAAACAATTAGACAACTATTTCATAGATTTGGCTAAAGTAGTATCAGCGTTGAATAAGTATTCTGGTATGCTGATACTAAAGATAAAAAGATAAAAAGGTAAAAAAACAGGGACACAATGAACCATTTACAAAACAAACATACAAATAAAGACAGCGGCGATCAGTTGGAGTTAGCGTGTCCCTTACTTCGATTGTGTCGCCCTGTCTTTTATAAAAGGGACACGAAAAATGAAAGCGAAAAAAACCAAAACACTACTGACAAATCCTGACTTGATGAACATCCTCATAAATGAGGTGCAACACACAGTATCAGAAGCAAGAGATGATATATTATCGTTGCTTTTGTTCATCTCAGGAAGGCTGGTAAAAAACTCCCGCGCAGCTAGTTATAATGTTATCGTACACAGTGACAGTGGCGAAGGCAAGGACGCTATTGTACGCGCGGTTGGAAAACTGTTACCTACGGACCTTTTTATAGCCCGGTCGTCAATTTCACCTACAGCATTAAAACACTGGCTAAGCGGTCATGAAGGTTGGACATGGAAATGTAAAGCCCTCTATGTAGAGGATATTCCAATCAGCACATTGAATTGCGATGATTTCAAAAACATATCCGGCACAGAAGAAAAGATATCTACCGTCACAAGTACCAAACAAATAGCCGAGGATCTTAGATCAGGCGGAAAACCCCCCATTATTCTTACTATGGCAGATATTTATATGAAAGCACAAACGAAACGTCGTTTTGCTATTTGTCATATTGAAGAACGCGATGGACAGAAAATTCTACTTAAAATAAGTCAAGAAAGCAGTCACGACATTGATTACATATCGCCTGAGTGTGTTGAAATAAGAAACGCTCTATCTAAATTAAAGCAAGTTCGTGTTTTGATTCCATACAAAGAAGTACTAGCGCTTACATTCATCTCGGATAGAAAATACAGAACACTTTTCGGTCGCTTTTTGGATATAATAGCTGCAAGCGCAGCACTGCATCAAAAACAGCGTACGACAAAACATGGCAGTATCATAGCTAACCAAACAGACTATGAGTATGCGTGTATCGCCTTGATTAAAGTTATCCAAGGTATACATTATTCGCTGTCCAGTCAACAGAGAGATATCATTGAAATAATGAAACGCAAATACTCCGAAAAACGTGTCGGAAACGCAGAAGAGTTTACTGTACGATTTTTGGCTGATCTTTTCAGTATGTATCCCAAAAATATGAGAATGAACCTAGTCACACTAAAAAAAGAAGGCGTTATCGAATCGAAAATAATTCGTGGAGGAATTTATGTCAGACGTCCTGTTGAAGTATATTTCATAACCAAAGAAACACCGTTTTTGGTAGTGCCTTGGAGAGTAATAGCAAAAGATATGGAGAGTAAGAGGTATAAAAGGCGTAATAGGTGTAAAAGGTAGAGGGTGTTGATATATATACAGCACACACACACACAGCCTTTTACGCCTTTTACTATTCGAATCGGTTGTTTTTGAGCTAATAAATCAAAGACTCTGTCTAAGATACCGGCTCTTTTCGAACATAACTATCGACAAGTCAAGGAGTTAAGACTTATCCAACTATCAATAAAGCGTTGAATCGTGCGCTTTGACTCTCAATTTAACCTAATAAGACTTCATATTCGAGCTCTCCAGATTGCAATATGTGCAACGAGGATTTGACAGGACAAGCGAACTTAAGCGATTCGATAGTATCCTATATGTAATATACAAGGACGCAGGGCACTTTTAACAAGTTTTTCTCTTTGATTTCAAAGTATCGAGTACTATACTCTTTGATGTTGAATTACGACAGGCAATCGTTAAAATGGCGTGGTGATTAACAAAAAACTATGAAAGGAGAAGATTATGGAGCTTCAACAATTTGTTACAACAGTCATAAAGGCTATCGGAAAAGGAATCACAGAAGGAAAGGAAGGAGATATCGTACCCGGTTTTCCAGTGCTAGCTAGTGATAACTATAAAGGTGTCGAATTTGATTTGGGTATCAAATTCACAAGTGAAAAAATCTATGTGGTAGACAGTCAGCCTAAAGAGCGTCCTATATCGAGCCGAATAAAATTCTCTATATCTATTACGCAGGAATAGATGATAGTTGTATTGAATTTGCTCAATATAATGCGCGTGCTTGGTAGTGCGTCTGAAGATCGGAGATAAACAGAGCGCGCCTAGTTTAGCGCCTGATTTTTGTACCACTTAGTAAAGTCAACAACAATGAATTGTTATAAACTTCTATGAGATAAGCACTTAACTATTCAAGGAGAGGTGTCGGAGTGGCTGATCGAGCCGGTTTCGAAAACCGGTGTGCCCTTTTTGGGCACCGCGGGTTCGAATCCCGCCCTCTCCGTTGAGTTGTTTACTTTGGTGCAGGCGGGATGAGAACACGCCTGATGCGCAGCATCAGTACGCGGGTTTGACACGCCGAAGGCGAGCCGCGCAGCGAATCCCGCCCTCTCCGTTGCTTTTTCTGTTAATTTTCGCAATTCTTTTCTTGACAAGGATTTAGGGAAATATTTAGAATCGCCAGAAACTCGTTTGTG
>Ga0307379_10008937_pt1 | contig 13458 bp, 15 predicted proteins | sample UN2MG_FD_202237 | JGI IMG/M metagenome (GOLD analysis project Ga0307379, IMG submission 202237) | Soil microbial communities from Risofladan, Vaasa, Finland - UN-2 | ecosystem: Environmental > Terrestrial > Soil > Coastal area > Acid sulfate soil | place: Finland: Risofladan, Vaasa | collected...
TATTTTTGTTAGGATAATTCATTTCAAATTTTTCACCTATTATTGTGCCAAGAATCTTGTTTTGTTGTTCTAGTAAATCTGCACCAAGGAGAAAAGTGTAAAAATTATTGCTTTCAGATTCTTTTTTGATAATAGATAGTAATTGCTGATCACTTTGTGATAATGATTCTTTATTATATTCTTCAATACCCCAACTTGTCCAAATACCAGAAAAATCATTAGCTGTAAGACCTAGAATTGGATAAGGTTTGAACGTTTGTGAATTTTTCACTTCTTCAATATTAGTGAATAATATCATCTTAATGGCGCCATCTTTTATATCATTCATTGAAGGCATTTGTCCTCTAGTGTGTTTTTTCTCAATAAGGAATACTTTATCTCCAAATATTAAGCACTCATCCGCTGTAAAATAATAAGCTCCACCAAGATAATTTCTAATTGTTAGTTTAACCTTTGGATTATTTGATAATAATTCCTTAGGTTGAATGGTCTGCACCTCTCTACTTTGAGCTCCTTTTGCATGTTCCCTTGAGAATTGTTTAAAATTATCACTACTTGAGATGATTTCTTGTATTTTTCGTCTAAATGACACTCGATCATGCATTTTAATTCCTAAAGAAGGGCTAATCCTCTCATAATAACTTTCTTCACATTTCTGTGCTACTTCATCTAATTCATCCAATTGCTTTAAATTCCAGTGTAAAGCGTCGCTTTGATAGCTTAGATATTCCTCTATCTTCGAGCTCAAATAACCGTAATCAAAATCTTGGTTAGTGATTTTTGTTTTCTGATATTCAGGTCGTGGATTAGGTTCTGCTGATGTATAATACGCAATGATTACATAAACACCTAATAAACTCATGAGTGAAACAGTATCCCATTGAAGAAAATCACGATCTCCGCCAATACCCTCATCTTTTACTAGAGGGATAATAGTTAATCTATTCTTATGCCCTAATGTTTCGTATACTCTAACATAAGGATAACTCCTGGTTCGTTTGGGAGAAACCCAGCGACTAATAGCCATTAATTGATTTTTTATTCGTAAAAGAAACTGGGATTTACCTACTTCCCCTCTCTTGAATTGCTCAAATGAATATTCATTCAAAGAAGATTCAGTAATCATCATAGGAGTGTACTGAATGTTCTTTATTTTCGCGCTAAAATTTATTTCATCTTCTGGCAAATAAAATACCCTCTCAGAATGAACCAGGTATTCTTCTTCTACTTGGTATATTCCTCTAACTTTGTTTGGCCTTCAAGATTTTTAATCTTTTGAATGGTATAATCGATATATTCTTTCTCGGTATCAATACCAATATATTTTCGACCAAGCTTTATTGCAGCCAAACAAGTCTGCCCACTACCCATGAAAATATCGATTATTGTATCTCCCTTATAGGAATAGAATTGAATAATCCTTTCAGGAAGTTCAATAGGGAAAGGGCAGGGATGAATATTCTCTTGAGGAGCTACAGGACGAATTTTCCAGGCATTCTTACTCATCTCACCCTGATAATTTTTTAAATCAATTATATTTGCCTTTTTCTCTTCATCAGATCTGTACCAATAAATATTATTTTCCTTTTTCTTTGAAGCTGGTTTTTGAAAAACAAAATTATATTCAACCACTAAACTGGGGTAATAATAACCAGGGTAAGGATGCTGTAATAAAACACCTGAGCGCTTATCACGAGCAATTTCTTTTTCCCAAATGATATCTTCTTTGAATTTCCAACCGATATCTTCCATCCATTTAACAAAATGAAAAGCTAATGCTGTCCGTTCACCGTTCCAAGATATAGGAGAAATATTAACAATATTGTATCCTCCAGGACTAATAACTCGAAACAATTCTGTAAATCGCTTTATCAAGAATTCTTTATACTCTTCATAAGATACCTCTTTTCGCTCCCAATGTTCTATTTCCTTGTTTAATTTTTGAATGTGACCTTCATAATTTATTGCATTAAAATAGGGGGGAGATGTAAATGCAAGAATGATTGAATTCTCAGGAAGCGTTTTAAGAACCTCAAAGCAATCACCTTGATATATATCACCGTTTTTTAGCTCGATTTTTTCAATTTTAGTCAAATTTTGATACATCCTTAAAGAGAGGAAATTTTAGTTATAAGAATATCTTGTTGTTATTATAAATTTAGTTTAATAATTCTTTATTCAAAAATATATAATATTTTGAAATTATTAACCCTTATCTTTTTTTAAGTAAATAGTTTTCAAATCATTTAAATCTTTTATATATATTTCATTTAATTCATCAATATTTAACATCCATTTACCATTAGATAAATAACAAGCAATTTCTAAATTAATAATACAAATCCCCACAAGAAATCTATTAAATAGTGCTATCCCCATATCAGTAGCATATTCCATTGCATCTTCTGAAAATTCAGCATTAGCTATTACAAAAGGTTTTATATTCAATTCTACATCATCATCAATTAAAAAATACTTCTCTGGTTTTTTCTTGAAATGCTCTAATGATCCAATAATTTTTAATACAACGTCATAGCCTATAGATTTAGTTTTAGTTGTAGGTTTTTTTGTTTTTGCTTCACCAAAAAGTAAAAATAAAGTTTTTTCATAAAATTTTCTCTTAAATATGGATTGTAGATTAATTGAGAAAAATGCATAAACATCTACCCCTTTATCTCTTGTAGGTTTTGTAAGTTTCACTTCTTGATAACCATCTTTCAATAAAATAACAAAACATAACTTCTCAAATTTATGTCCAACAATAGTCTTTAGGTATGCAAGTAATTCTGGTAATAGAAAGAATTTGCTTTTAGGATCTTTATTAATAAAGATATAATCATCTGATTGTTCAGAAAAGAAAATGAATTTCTCTATTTCATTAATTTCGCATTCCATTTCCTTATCTTTAATAAAAACACAAAAGTGATTATATATTCTATTTGCTTCTAATTCAATATTGGTTTTTGATTTATTTGGAAATAAGCTAAATAAAGCATTTTCAAGTACTTCGATTAATCTATAGGCTTTTTCTTTCTCAAGATTAGCAAATAACCAACAATAGATATCTAAAAACAGTGATTTATTAATTTCTATACCCCCAAGATGAACTATTCCTAATCCATATATTTAGTGATATCTTCAATTCGTTCTATCACAATTTCATGTAATTTATTTAATAATGATAATTGCTCTTCATCTTTCGCTGCTTTTTTGATATCTTCTATCCCCATTTCCTCTAAAGCTTTTATTGAAGCTTTTATTTTCGTTGGCCAAACAGTTTTTTGTACAACTTCTCCATGCTTTTCAAGAGCTGGATAAATTCCTTCAGTTTCGAAATCTTCTAAAGCTTCATCTCCATGTTTTAATAATTTCTTAACATCTCTTAGCTCTCTCCCAGCAGTTAGCATAGGTTTATCTTCGTCTTTTGGTATTTCCATACTATCTAGAGAATAGCTAGGTTCCACTAACCAACTAAGGAATCGTTTTAGATTATCTAAATTTTTTATTTTTGATTCCAAAAGATTCGATCTACTTTCAGTAAATACTAACCATTTAAGCCATTCAGGTGCTTGAGCAAGATGGATAAAGAAATCCCATTTATTTGGTTGCACAATTTCACCATAATCAATGTCTTTTTTTGCCTCTTCAAAAATTACTAATGCTCTTAAGTAATTCACAATTTCTTTGGGGTTTCTACCAATTATTTCTCCAACAACTCGAGTATTATATTTATTTGATAAATAGAGATTTTTCATTGCTTGAGATTTCTCAAAAGCTTTCCATTCAGAAATTCCACTAATATGTCTTAATCCTTGAATTAGCCAAACATTATCAAAAGATGCATTGTCCAACACAAAAATTTCGATTGACTTTAAACTTTGTAAAATAAAAGGTTCTAATTGTACCTTTAAATTTTTGACATCCTCTAATAAATCCTTTAATGCTGCTATTCTTCTATTTCCTTCTATTAAAAGGTAGTATTCCTTATCTTTAATATTGATTGTTTTGCAAACGACACGATCGATTTTTAAAAAACCAACATTTCGAATAGATTCTTTGATCAATTTTCCTTGATACTCATTTAAGATTATTTTTTTAATTTGATTTTGAACTTTATCTGTTGCTATTTCCTTTTCTTGGCATTTTATAATATCGCTACTTAAAAAACGAGGATTTTTAGGATCTAATAAAATTCTATCGGGTTCTACTGATATTGTTCTAAAAATTATTTCTTTCATAGTGGTATTCTTCATTTTCTTTCTTTTAGATTGATTAAAGCTATTTCTCTTTCAGTATCTTTTCTATCTTGAGAAGATGTTCAGTAACTTCCTTTCCTTTAGTAGTAATTTGGGAACGTTTTCCAGTGGATTACCCTTAAATATTTTTTTCGAAAGTTCCTTTTCTTCAAGAAGAAATAATCATTATTCCAATTTAATTTTTTAAAACATATTAATCTTTTTTTTGAGGATTATTTCGATTTTTTCACTAAATTTTTGTTAAAATTTCGAGGTCCTGACTAATTAGAATAGCTAATCCATGGACCTGCTCATTGAATTGATTGAGTTCTTCAAAGGATAGATTTGTTCGAGTAAGTAACTGATACTCTCGAGATATTGATCTTACTTTTTCTATTAACTCTAATATTTTTTCATTTTCATTACTCATTTTAAATCACTGGTCTTATCCATGAAGAAAGTTAAAAAGAATACTAAAAATGAAAGCTGCAATTGAGATAGCTATAGCAATAATAGATATAGTAACACTTATTTTTTGCCATTTGAATTTTTTATTATCTAATTCATCTTTTATTGATGTATGTCTTTTATTTTGTCTATCATCTAAGATTTTTTTCAAGATGTCAATTTGCTCATTAGATTTGGAAATGATTTCTTCTACATATTTCCTATCTTCAGGTGAAACTCTAGCTTTTGCAGCTCTAATTTTTGCCACCTTGAAAACTTCAATAAAATCTATCAGTAATTCATTTTTATAAGGAGTAAGATCTATTTTTCTAATACGATTATAGATCATATCATTGAAGCTATCACATTCATTCATTGGGGCCCCAAATGCTTTACTAAGAGATCCCTCATAATGAACCATAATAATCTTAATTTCATCTTCATCAGTCATTGTTATCAAAAATACATCCAGTTATTCTAATTTAAAAACATATTTTCTCTGAGAATTTGATGATTTTTTCTCTCACATCTGGTTTGATAGTTTGTGGGAAAAAAGCTAATATTCGAAACATTTTATTTTAAATTAACCATTTTTTTTAACGAAATCATTAATTTTTTTCTGTGGTTCACTGATAACAGCAATTGGGTCACTTTTCTTGATTACATTATTTATTTTTTCAATAAATAACTCATTTTCCTTTATAATTTTAAGACGAATATCTTTAATCTGTTTCATTCTCTCCATCCATTGACTTCCTATATTCTGTTGTATATGATATTCAGGTAATGGAATTATTGTTTTTTGGATATGGTCTTTCAATATTGCAGGATAGGATGATCCAGATTGAAATCTTTTAAATTGTTTTAAAACGAGATCAGAACGCAAAATATAGTGTAAATAGTGAAGATCGATACCTTTTTTGGGTTGTATTACACAAAAACCCGTTGAGCAAATTTGGTTTTCTAATTTTTCTCCAATAATAGCAATAGCTTTTCTTGTTGGTCGTACAGTGGAGATAATTATATTATTTTGATGGATGACTTTTCTGGCTCTTGAAGGAACATATTCTTCATCACAAGGAATTTCTTCAACATTAGTTATTTCTCCATTTTCAGAATCGATTGCACTAATTTCAACATATAGAAAAGAATTATTGTTATCTTTGGATGGATCTCTTGATTCTTCAGAAAAATCAACACATTCTTGGAGTTCAAATAACATTTTTTCTGAATATTGTTCTAAATCTTCAATGGGAGCATAATAATCAAAATCATCACGATTTTCAGTAATTAATTGTGAATTTTTTTTGATTATAATTTTGAGAGTAACTTCTCCCTCTTTAATAACAATATCCTTTAATTTTAAACTCTTTATTTTGAGTGTTTCTACCATTTAACCACCTTGTGAAAATATGAAATTAATGCATCAATCTCATCTGGAATTTTTGGATCAATCCTGTGTTTGGAACAAATTTCACATTTGCAATCTCGTCCATCACTTAAATATGTGATATCACTAATTTTTGCCATAAAAACTTGATAATCCGCGAGTTTATTCTCGTCTTTTTTCCATTTTCGCAAAAATAGAATACTCGTTTCAACATTTGCTCCAAATGGAATAAATGTATATTCTGGGAGGCTAATTATAGCAATTATTTTTGCTACATTTCTATACCAATTTCGTATATATGAATCGCTGGTATTTTCAAGAATCCCTTCCGGTAATATAATTGCTAATTTTCCCCCAGGCTGTAGAAATTCCAAACAGCGTTCTAGAAAAAGAGCTTCTTTTTTTTGGCCTTTCCTTATTGTTTTTCTATTTTTACCTTTTCCTAAGTTGAATCTTTGTAAGACATTTTTATCCTTAATTTTTGAGCCAAATGGGGGATTCGTAACACATATTGAAAAAGACATAGGTTTAATGTCTGCATATATTGCCCAATCACCCAAACCATCAGTACATCGTATGTTTGAATGCCCATCACCATACATAAACATGTCTGTCATAGCTAATCTGCAAAGCATTGGTGAAATTTCAATTCCATGAAGTCTTTTTTCTCGGAAATCTTTATCCATTTCACTATTCTCGCCAAATTTTGGAATAATTACACTTTCCCTAACAAATTTTAATGATTTAGTTAGAAACCGACCACTCCCACAAGCAGGATCGATGATTAAGTCTTTCTCATTTGGATTTAGAATACCAATCATTAACCGTATTAGAGGTTCAGGGGTAAAATATTGCCCCATGGCTTGCCTAACCTTACCTTTAAGGAATGTCTCAAAAGCTTGACCTCTTACATCAACATCAGTATCAATAAGTGAGAATTTCTGTAATTTCTCAACTATCATTTCTAATACTGAATCGTTCAGCAAAATCTTGTCTTTAAATACCCCACGGGATGAAGAATAACCTTTTATTCTTGAATCCATTTCAGCTAAATCTTTTTCTATTGCTTCTTCATATAGAAAGCGAATTGAAGAACCTAATTCTTCAGTGTTACTATATATCCAAGTTTGAAACTGGAATTCTTTTTCAAGTGGAGTTGAAATTTCATCATAAATTTTCGTATAAAGCAATTTACACATTTCATCCAAAGCTTGGTCAGCATGAAGACCATTATGATCTCTCATAATACTATGACAATCAAACAACACTCGTTGAAAATTTTTTACATCCAATGTTTGCAATCCGATTTTCCTTTCTTGAATCGTTTTTTTAAATTCTGAACTTTTCAATAATCTTGAGGGTTGTTTGTGATTGGGATTATCTCGTAATTTATATTCTGGGATATCGGGATGAGGGATAAATTCTTTAGGATCAATCTGTTTTAGAAATACTTTAACATCGTTTCCATTTGTTGCCATTCCTACGTTAGTCGTATATGTGACAGATAATGCTGATTGTAATTGTTCTATTGCATTATTTGAACCTTCAAGTTTTTCTGTTTGTTTTTTACATTCCACAAATAAAAAAGGTCTTAGTCTTTCATTTAAAATCGCAATGTCAGGATAAGCATTTGTCACTGTATTTATCATTACTTGATACTCTATTACAATTCTCGATCCTAACCATTCTTTTGGATAATTATATGTTTCAATTAATTCTCTTAAGACCCACTGACGTACGTATTCTTCTAACTCTGATTTTGGATTCGCCTTAGCTAATTTATATTCTTTTTGAATATATGGATGATCTAGTAGTAACCATTCATTGGGGTCAATTTTGTAAAATTTTTGAATTTTCATATATGCAATATTTATCATAATAATAAAAAATCCTTTGATTAGTAGATGATTTGATGATATTACTCCCTAACTCTTTGTTTTTTATCAAAGTTTTCATCTATTTCTCTTTCAGTATCATATCTATCTCGAGAAGATGTTCAATAACTTCCATTCCTTTAGTAGTAATCTGAGAGCATTTTCCAGTGGATTACCCTTAAATGGTTTTTTCGAAAGTTCCTTTTCTTCAAGAAGAAATAATCATTATTCCAATTTAATTTTTTAAAACTTATTAATCTTTTTTTAGAGGATTTTTTTGGAAATTTTATAATTTATAATAATTCTTTATGTGAGTTATTGTTGGATTCATTTAATTTCAACATGTACAATTAAAAAGCAAATTCATTAATTCTGTTTGTTTTCTAATAAAATATTTTCAGCAATCTGTAAGTTTGCTTCTTTTGCAGTTTTAATTCTTATATTGAAGCTTTCTGAAGATCCCTTTTGGTTTGGCTTAATCAAATCTATAAGCTTATGATCATTTGTTATCAAAATGGCTTGCGATGATCGAGCTAAACTAACTAATGGTCTATCTTCCTCCTTAATTTTCTTATCATTCTTAATCTCATTATGAACATCCCAAACTAAGGCCTTTTTTTGTATAGATAAATAATAGTTCCATATTTCCAATAAGTGGTCATCTTTCAAATCGTCGATAATTTTTCGATAATTATCTTACAATCTTTATATATGTAGATAAATCATATCAATTAGATAAACATGACATTAATATCTGATTTTGCTGGAATTGGTAGTTTAATTTTAGGTGTAGCTGCAATAATTTGGGCTATATATGTTTGGATACCAAAGGGACCTAAAGTGATAATCTTAGGTGTTGAACTAATAGAAGAACCATTACAAACAGGCACCAAAAAAATAAAATTTGACTTTTTTTACACGAATAATGGCGATATGAACACTTATGGTACACTAGCAATACATCTTTTAAAAGATAACAAAGTACTAGCTGAAACCTCACCTGATCTTCATTATTTACATTTTGTAAAAGATACTATTGGTAATTCACATTTTACAGTAGATTTTCCTTTTGAAATGAAATGTCTAGAAGATCTTTTAGGGACAACAATTATATTTAAGGGATGTTATTATGGTAAAAAAGGTAGAGCGAAAAAGCTAACCGCAACTCTAAATTATATTATACAAGGATATGATATTTCAGATTGATTAATCTCTAAAATAATCTTTAACAATTTTTTGATGTCAATATCTCAAGGTCATGACTCACTAAAATAGCTAACTCATGCACTTGTTCATTGAATTGATTGAGTTCATCAAAAAACAAATTCTCTCGAGCGAATAATTGATAGGCTCGATTAATTAATTCATTTTTATTTTCTACTAAAGATTTAATATATAAGATTTGTATCAGAACTTGAATTATATGTTTTATATTTTAGAAGATATTCACTTTTACAGCAGATGAATTTAAGAATCAAATTATTATATTATCATAAAATAACAAAATGGTATGAATTTGAAATGACAGAATATAAAGTAGTAGGAAAGGTAAAAGGATTAACAGAAGAAGCAATTAGAATACTTTTTAGATGTCCAAAGTGTAAAGAAGAAATTATTACTGATTGGTTATTCCCAGATACTCCAATGGTTTTTACAACTAATTGTTGTGAAGAAGAAGTATTTTTTGAGCCAAAAGAATAATTTAAATCATTCATTTGAATCCTTTATGAAACTTGGTGCTTTCCATTTATGGACCCAACCATATCCTTCAGATGGAATACCCACATCAATTCTTACATTACCAAGAAATTCACCGCATTCTTTACAATAAAATTCATAAATATCTGCGAAACCTGGCATTGAATCATCCCTTTCAGGAAGCTCATATTTATTTTTACATTTGGGACATTCACCCGATTTTCCACTAATAGTTAAAACTAAATCTGAATTTTCAATTTTATTTTTTTTTTTCATCATTATTTCCTCTATTTATTATGTTATGATATTATTTCAATATTAAAAATCATTTCTCTTCTAACTTCTTGTTATTAAAATTTCAAGGTCTTGGCTGATTAAAATCGATAATTCATGGACCAGCTCATTGAATTGATTAAATTCTTCAGGAGAAATCTCATTGATATGTAATAGTAGTGCAATGATAATCTTCAAACTGAAGTTTATTTCAGCCAATTTCTCTTCTAACTTTACTATTACAGCCATGTTAATCATCCTTATTTTTTTTCTATCATTTTTTATCATATTCTCAACGAGCCTTCTAAAATCAATCAAAAGCAGTTGAATGCTCAGCTTGTTCTTCTATTGGTCGTTTCCTATTCTTCACAATATCTCTTCCCCAATCTAATCCTTTCAAGAATCCCTTTAAAAACATATATTTCTCACCTTTGTCTTTATTTAGGGGAATGGTATGGAAGTCTAATTTAACAATTTCAAAGAATTTGTCTATCTCTTCTTCAGCAGAAATACCTATTTTTATTGAATTATAAATATCTCTCATTTTAATATAATATTCTTTCATTTTTTCAGAATTTTCATGATAAATATTTAGGTAATCAACTGTTTGTTTTTTATCGCTAACATCTATCATTCGATCGATTGTTTTAATTTGTTCCTTATTTTCCACTTTAATCAACTATTTCTTTTCAATTCCATTTCATTATTCATCTGAATCCCATGAATAACAAGTTAGCAAATATAATTTTAGTTGTTTATAATAATTACGAATAAGACAATTCCTTAACTTTCACTTATTTTAGATAATATTGACTAGTCACATACAACTTTTTTAACAAAAGATTTTCTAAGTCTTGACTTGCAAGATATGAGTAATTAAACATTTGAGTTTTAATCTTATAACAGAAATTTGATAACAGATGCTTTTAGATAAAAAATAGAGAGCTATAAACTCTCTAAGGCTTTTTTGATAGCTTAATTGCTATAATTTCTGCTTTTTGCTGATCATCGTTAAACCACCAATCATTCTCACCATCTGAGGAATACTCAATTTGAACAACGCATTCTTTATGTGTATGAATAATCCAAGCAATAGAACCACCTAAATAGGTAATAAAAGTATAATCTGGGTGTAAATATTTATCATTGCCACAAAGCTGTCTTTTTGGGGGGAATTTTCTTGTTACATCATCATGCCATCTGATCATAGCAAAACATCGGCTATTTGTCATTATGTTCATAAAACGTCGAATTGCATAATTGGCAATTATAAGATAGGTGCCTAACTCAGGAACACTAATTTGTTGAGTTACTACCCCTTCTAAAGGGATTTGAATATCAGTATTGCCAATAGGTCCTCGAGTATTATACCATAGCTCACCAATAGGTAAATCATCGACTTTCTTCTCTAGATTACTAAGAATATGAGCATAAGACTTAATGCTCTCATCAAAATGTTTTTTGAAAAACTCTTTAAAGATATTTTCAAGCATACCTTTATCTTTAGTATTAACATCTTTATTCATGTTAATAAATCACTTCCTTTTCATCATAAAAATGACCCTCCTCAAAAAAAGGATAATATAAATCATAATACTCTTTATTACTAAATTCCCTTTCCCTAAGAAGAAATCATTATTTTAAGTTGCTTTTTTTAGATTTATTAACCTTTTTTTAGAGGATTATTTCGATTTTTTCACTAATCTCTTTTTGCTAGAATTTCAAGGTCTTGACATATCAAGATTGTTAATTCATGGATTTACTCATTCAATTGATTGATTACCTTGAAAAATCAATATCCCATTTTTCTAATTTTTTCTTATATTTACTATTTTGAACTTTATTAATAATTGGGATAATAATAAATGGTAAAAATCCAAGTCCAGTAATACTAGCTATAATAATAAACACCACAGCCACGTTTTCTAAAGTAAATGCAAGACTAATACTTGTAGCAATGATACCAATTAAGGAAAAGATTGTTCCCAAAATAAGCATGGTATCAGACAAAGTAATTTTTTTTGGTTTCAATTCTTCAACCATTTCATTACCGTCATGAAAACAAAACTTTTTTGCTAGTTTATTCAAAGCATTTTCAGCAGCAGCTTTTTCTTCTTTAGATCCTTTCTGCATTACATACATTAAAACAAATCGTGATTCAACAAATCCTACTTGGGTAATTGCTTCCATTAATATATTACGACAATGTGGTTCTTTCTCATTAAAGATAGCTTTTTGTAATTCAATTTCACCTGACTTTCGACCATACAAATGTAATAACTTTCCACTTTTCAATCTATTCTCTTTATCTTGAGTTAAAACTAGTTTTATAATATTTTCCTCATTTTCCTTCCAAACATCAATTGCATAGTATTTGAAATTATATACTTTTTCCCACACTCGAAGTTTGCCTAAAATTTCTTCAATTAATTTCAGATAATTTAACATTATGCCAATATCATTTTGTATCTTAGGTAGTTTGTAAATGATGTTTAAAGTTGATTGTAGGTTTATGAGTAATTCTTCCCTTAAATACAAATTATTCCGTTTATCAGCTTCACTTTTTTCATGAGTCTTTGCAAAAAAAGCTTTTATTAGTATTAATAAATTTACTATACTCTTAGGATTTATTTGACCAATTGGCTTATCTAAAGTAGAGTTGATAGAATTAATTAAAGATTGAATAATTCCTTGCTTAAAGTACTTTGGATTGAGAATATCTATCACAATATTAGTTAAATTATCAATTGTATTAGACTGAACTGTTTCATATTGATTTATGTTTTGAATTACAGCAAGATAAAATATTATCAATTTTTCTTCAGGTTTATTTGGATTCCAAAAAGTATAAGATAAATCAATTAAAGAATTAAGCTTACTTTCAACCTTTTCCTTTTCAAACTCTTGAATGATATCAACTATAGAACTCATCTAAACCACTATTACTTTTCCTTCAATATCTTATCAATCTTGAGAGGATAAAATAAATCTTCATAAAAAATAAGTCAAATTGCCTATTTTAGTTTATCTCCAAGTAAAAATAAGCTACTAAAATATCATAAAGATAATTTTTTTTATTAAAACAAAGTAGGTTTTTGTTTAGATAATAGCAAAAAGAAATTTCTGCAACCATTAATTGCTTGTAATTATTTGATCACATTTCTTTATGAAATAATCCAGCGATTTATTTCTGCTTCTTGCAAGATCTAAATCATAATTCTCAAGGAGAGAGTGTATGAAAATATCTTTAGGAATTTTTTTATGTATTAAAAGCTCAAATTGTTCTTTTATTAAATTTTCATGGGCACGTACTTTTTTCATAATATTATTATTTTTGGCAATATCTAATATATGTAAACTGCTATCATCAATACCTGCTGCATACCAACTTTCTATTTCTACCACAACAACTATAATTTCTTTATCATCAATTACAGTAGGATTAACAAGTTCTTTAATTTCATTTTTTTTCAATGTTATGCAATTATAATGATCCAAATCACCACGCAATATAATATCAGTAGAAGGTTTATGTCGAATT
>Ga0307379_10008938_pt1 | contig 13457 bp, 11 predicted proteins | sample UN2MG_FD_202237 | JGI IMG/M metagenome (GOLD analysis project Ga0307379, IMG submission 202237) | Soil microbial communities from Risofladan, Vaasa, Finland - UN-2 | ecosystem: Environmental > Terrestrial > Soil > Coastal area > Acid sulfate soil | place: Finland: Risofladan, Vaasa | collected...
AGCTGTCCCCGGCCTTAAGGATCCCGGTTTTGCGCGCGCGGTTGTATTAATCTGCGACCATTCAAAAGACGGTGCATTCGGACTTGTGATTAACCGTCTCCTGCTGAGCAGTTTTCTTCCCCTGAGCAGCAGTTTTGACATAAAGGAATGCAGCATAGATATGCCGGTATATTATGGTGGTCCGGTCAAACCTGAACAGGGATATGTGCTGTATGCATCCCGACATGATTACTATCCCTCAATAAAGATTCATGATAACCTCATTCTGACGACAGCAAAGGAGATCCTGAAAGATATTGCCCACGGCAAAGGGCCGGAAAAATTTCTTTTTATTCTCGGGTTTGCAGGATGGGCTCCCGGGCAACTGGAGAGTGAATTAATGGAAGACAGCTGGCTCATCGCTCCTTCAGATAACCGAGTTATTTTCGATACGCCGGTGAACGAACGCTGGATGGCAGCTGCGGACCTCATCGGTGTTGATCTGAAACGGGTCATATGCAGACAGGGTTCTGTGTAAATTTGACATTTACCCCTTATTTTTATTATCTTATAATGCTTTAAAATATTTGAGGAAGGTGTAGATATGAGGACTCTTTTTGCCAAAAAAGGCGAAATACAACAGAAGTGGTATCTTATTGATGCAAAAGGCGCGGTTCTGGGCAGGCTTGCAGTCACGGTAGCTGATTATCTGCGCGGGAAGAACAAGCCGACGTATACCCCAAATGTCGATACGGGTGATTTTATTGTTGTGATAAATGCTGATAAGGTCAAACTGACCGGTAAGAAACTTGACAATAAGATTTATTACAGGCACTCAGGGTATCCCGGCGGTATAAAATCTGAAACCGCACGGGAGCGTCTTTCACGGTTGCCTGAAAAGGTTATAACTGCCGCCGTGTGGGGAATGATCCCGAAGGGAAGGCTGGGAAGAGCGATGATCAAGAAATTGAAGGTATACAAGGGAGACGAACACCCCCATCAGGCACAGAAGCCTGAAGTATTGACCATTGAGAGACCAGGGTAATTCCGATCATAAAAAGGAGTAATACATGGCAGACATTCAGTACAATGCAACAGGCCGCAGAAAAACATCTGTAGCACGGGTAACCATGGCACCCGGGAGTGGCCAGATAACCGTCAATGATAAACCTGCGGATGTGTATTTTCCGAGGGAAACATTAAGGATGGTCATACGTCAACCGATTGATCTTGCCGGCATCACGGGGAAATACGACGTACAGGTGAAAGTTGCCGGCGGTGGTCTCTCGGGTCAGGCAGGAGCTGTGAGACACGGAATTGCGAGAGCAATCGTTGACATGAACAGTGATCTCCGGTTACGACTGAAAAAAGAGGGATTTCTCACAAGAGACCCGCGGGAAAAAGAGAGAAAGAAATACGGGCAGAAGGGCGCCCGCAAGAGATTCCAGTTCTCGAAGAGATAACTCCGCAAAAAACAGTAGACAGTAGGTAGTAGACAGGATAAAAATAATCTGTCATTCCCGCTTGTCGGGAATCCATCTGGGGTAATGCTTTATACAGAACAATACAGGAGAGCAAAGAAAGATTCCGGCCAAGCCGGAATGACATCTTTGATACCTCGTCCCGAAAAGCCTTCGGGACTGCGGGTTAGTTTATTAAAAAACCCCTCTACTCCCTACTAAACAATGGTTCGAGTTTTCATATGCGGCGGCAGTGGTTATACAGGTGGTGAGCTGCTCCGTATCCTCTCACGACATCCTGAAGTAGTTGTTACAGGAGTTACTTCCCAGAGATCTGCCGGGAAATCCGTCAGTGAACTTTTCCCTCACCTGCACAAATACGCAACTCTCATGTATGAACCTCTCCGGAAAGAAATGATTCTCGGAAAAGCCGACCTGTTTTTTATGGCACTGCCGCATGGAGAGTCCCAGGAGGCAGTTGACTACTTCTTTCAACAGGGCAAGATGGTCATCGATCTCTCGGCTGACTACAGACTGAGAGATGCAGGGATTTATGAACACTGGTATAAAGTACCCCATGCATTTCAGGCAACGCTGAAGCAGGCTGTTTACGGTCTGCCCGAGATTTACCGGAGGAGGATAAAGAGGTCACGCCTGATTGCCAATCCAGGGTGTTATCCGACAGGTGCTCTATTAGGGCTTTTGCCCGCGGTGAAAAACACGTTGATCGATCTCTCCTCTCTTGTCATCGACGCAAAATCAGGCACGAGCGGAGCAGGGAGAAAAGCAGATATATCGGTCGCCTTCTGTGAGGTGAATGAAGGCTTCAAGGCATACGCAGTCGGTACGCACCGGCATATACCTGAAATCGAACAGGAACTTTCCGTGCTGGCCGGGAAAGAGGTTACTATTAATTTTACTCCTCATTTATTGCCGGTTGACAGGGGCATTCTGACAACCATATATACACGCCTCGAAAAGGGGATCAATGCCGGAGCAGTTGAGAAAATATACCGTGATGCCTATAAGAGAGAACCTTTCGTCAGGGTCCTTCCCTATGGCCTGTATCCGAATATCAAAAATGTAAGGGGGACGAATTACTGTGATATCGGACTGAAGCTGAATGAACGGACGAATACGCTTATTGTGATTACGGTGATCGATAATCTCGTAAAAGGGGCTTCAGGACAGTCTGTGCAGAATATGAATATTATGCTTGGGCTTGACGAGACGGTTGCACTGGATACCCTTGCAGTATTCCCATAAGAGAAAAATGATTCCCAGGGGATTTTTATTTTCGGCAGTCGAAGCAGCGATAAAGAAACCCGGCAGGAAAGACCTTGCTCTTATTTACTCTGCAACAGAGTCAAATATGGCAGGCGTCTTTACAACAAACACGGTCAAGGCTGCCCCGGTTTGCGTTGATATAAGCAAGATACAATCAGGCAAGGGTCAGGCGATTATCATAAACAGCGGGAATGCAAATGCCTGTACCGGGAAAAAAGGCATGCGGGATGCAATGGAAATGACGAGACTTGTTGCTCAGGGTCTCAAACTCAAACCCTCGCGCGTTTACATAAGCTCAACAGGTGTCATCGGTTCCCCGCTGCCTATGGAACGCATACGAACCAGGATGCATGATTTACTTGCGGGACTCGGAAAATTCTCGATCCATGATGTTGCACATGCAATTATGACGACTGACACATTCCCTAAAGTTATTTCGAGAACAGTGGAGATGAATGGTAAAACCGGGACCATAACCGGAATCTGCAAAGGTGCCGGTATGATCTGCCCGCATATGGCAACCATGCTCTGCTTTCTCATGACTGATATCGCGGTCAATCAGAGGACGCTGGACAAAGCATTGCGTGATGCGGTGAAAAGGTCATTGAACAGAATCACTGTCGATGGCGATATGTCCACCAATGATACGGTCCTGATCATGGCAAACGGAATGCTCGGAAACCCGGTGATCACGGGGAAAAGCAAATCATACAGAGTCTTCCAGGATGTACTCTCTGACGTTACCTATGAACTTTCAAAGCTCATCGCCCGGGACGGTGAAGGTGCAACAAAGTTTATAGAAATAGAAGTGAAGGGAGCGCGAAGCGAGACTGACGCTGAAAGGGTTGCATTTTCGGTGGCAAACTCAAATCTTGTCAAGACAGCACTCTATGGAAACGATGCAAACTGGGGCCGGATTATGGCGGCTCTCGGTTATTCAGGCATCAGCCTCGCAGAAGAGAAGATTGATATATATTTTGGAAAAGTAAATGTTGTGCGCAGGGGATTGTCTAACGAGATGGATGAAGAGGCAAACAAGGTTCTCAGAGGGAAGGATATTCAGATAGTCATTAACCTGCATCTCGGGAGATCATCTGCGAGGGTACTGACCTGTGATCTGACCGAGGAATATATCAGGGTAAACGCCACCTACAGGACATAATTATATCGGGCGAAATTAATCTTGACAAAAGGCTTTCGGCAATGGTATTAATTATCAAATGCCTCGTTATCTCCCCTAATGCTGCTGCCCAACTCCCACGGGCAGCAGCATTCAAATTTTCAGGCCAGTTCAATCAATTCGTAGTTCCTGCTTCCCAGGCCAAGCCGTTCTGATTCTTCGATCTGGATATGGTATGGCTTTTCGCTGAGTTTTAGAAGAATGTCATCTCCTGAGACGATACTTTTTTCTTCGATGACAGACTGTGGCAGCGGAGCTGCTTTCAGAAGAAAATCAACGCTTGCCTGTTCGATTGCAACGATATCATCGGATATCATGATCCCCTGATCCTGAATAACGGGGACATCAGCAACAGGCATGCAGTCACATTCAGGCTGTATTTCTGTCAGAAAATTTATATATATGACCTTATTCGCTTTGAAAGTACTGAGGACAGCTTTTGCGGCCTCTGCGAGTGAACGCATAAACCGGTCATCATTCCCCGGGAGTGAAAGCGCATCAGACTGGCAGACACGTTCACACCTGCCGCATCTCCAGCATTCATTGCTGTCCCACTGCAGTTCTTCGTTCACAAATTTGATAACATCAAGTGGACAGATCTCCATGCACTGATAGCAGAGTTCACATTTCTCTTTATCCCAGGAAAGTATCCCCTCGCCGAGCGTATGCATGGCACCCCTGCCGCATTTCCAGCCACAGTCCCTATGGCGGGAGCTCACCCCCCCCATTGCCACATTCTTAATTGCTCCACCGTACCCCGCCTGAATATGTCCTTTTATATGGGAGCATACAACCATTGCAGGCACATCGTGGATGACGCTTGAAACGGCGATCTCACCAAGTATTTCTCCTGCCTTCACCATGAGATTATCGTGCCCGTAAAGCCCGTCAGCGAGTATAACCGGAGCCCCGACCGAGAGGTGGTTAATCCCGTTCTGGTTTGCCACTTCAAGGTAATCGAGGCCTTTGATCCTTACGGTATCCGTAACAAAGGGTTTTGCACCTATGCTGTGCAGCGCATCAACAACCTTCCTCAGGAAAATTGGCCGCACAATTCTATGGGCACCTTCGGAGCCGAAATGGGTCTTTACTGCAACCCATTCCCGGGGCTCAAAATAATTCGATACATGAAATTCCTTGAGCAGGATTTCAAGCTTGCCAGGCATGCTGTCCTCGTATTTCCATTTTTTTGCCCTTGCCGATGCAAAATATACCTTAGACATAAGTGACCTCCTTTGCATTCCTTACGATACTGGCTTTTATTATAGCAATTCAGGGTTTCAATTGAGCTTCATATCTTTGTAAAATGGAGGAAAATAAAACAGGAGAAAGACCATGTACATATTAGAGAGTATCACCATGCATGAATTCAAGAGATATCTCAGAGAGACGAAGACGATTGTCTTTCCCTTTGGAACAATCGAGGAGCATGGAAGCCATCTGCCCCTGAACACGGATTCTTTTATTATCCAGGAAGCCCTGAAGTCAGCTGCACAGAAGAAGAAGTTTTTTCTTGCTCCTATAGTCTCTTACGGTGTTTGCACGACGACAAAAGATCATCCCGGAACAATAAGCATAACACCCGAGACCCTCAGGCGGTTTTCCTATGATCTTGTTACAGAGGCATATAAAAAAGGGCTGCGAAAATTTCTGCTTGTATCAGGCCATGGCGGCAGCCTGCATATGTCGGCATTAAAAGAAACAGCCGAACTGCTCGTAGAACAGCTCAGTAAGGTGAGGATTGCGGTTTTTTCGCCGTACGACCTTTTGTGGAGAGAGTTATCAGAGATGACAGAGACCCCGAATGATTCTCATGCAGGGGAACTGGAGACCTCGATGATGCTTTTCTTGTCACGGAATCTGGTAAAGGGGAGGGCACCGGAAGAATATCCGCAAATTCCGAAACCTTTTGTGGTAAGGAATAAAGTACGCTACTGGACCGGAGGTGTATGGGGAAATCCGGGGAAAGCGTCAGCAAAAAAAGGGGAAAAGGCAATGAAGCTGATTACTGATAAAATTCTTGAGATACTCGATCAGATTGAAAGGATGAAATAGTATGATGTCATTCATTCCTTACTACTTGATTTCCTTTTCCGCATCCTTTATTCTTGCTGGTATATGAAAGAAGAACATGTGGATTTTCTTATTATCGGAAGCGGCGTTGCGGGCCTCAGGGCTGCAATTGAAATGGCTACATACGGAAGCGTCCTCGTTGTTACGAAAGACCGGCCTGCTGAAAGCAGTACTGAATATGCGCAAGGAGGTATTGCTGTTGCCCTGAGCGATGAGGATGAAGTGGGCATCCATTTTGAGGATACCCTGCGGGCGGGAGACGGTCTCTGCAGGGAAAGAGCGGTAAAGATTTTAGTTGAAGAGGGTCCGGAAAGGATACGTGAACTCATATCGTGGGGTGCTGCATTCGATAAGGAGGGGACGAAACTGGACTTCACCATGGAAGCGGCCCATTCAAGGAAGAGAATACTGCATGCCCACGGTGATTCAACCGGAAAAGAGCTTGAGCGGGTACTCCTCAGTAAGGTGAAATCCTTCTCTTCAGTCAGGAAATACCCCTTTGCTTTTACTGAAGATCTGATTGTGCTGGAAGGAGAATGTTGCGGCGCATCGATCCGCGTTCATGGGGAAACCACGGCGTTATTTGCAAAAGCCACCGTGCTTGCCACCGGGGGAGCCGGCCAGATATTTTCAAGAACAACAAACCCGGCAGTATCAACAGGAGATGGGATGGCCATTGCTTCCAGGGCGGGTGCTGTCCTTGAGGATATGGAATTCATTCAGTTTCATCCAACGGTTCTCTTTGCTCCGTCAGCTCCCCAGTTCCTCTTAAGCGAGGCGATGAGGGGCGAGGGTGCGATCCTGCGTAACATTCACAAGGAACCCTTTATGAAACAGTATCACTCTGATGCAGAACTCGCTCCCCGGGATGTGGTCTGCAGGGCAATCGTGTCTCAAATGGTCAGGACAAACAGCAATCATATTTACCTGGACCTCACCCATCTCGATGGGAATTTTGTCAAGAACAGGTTCCCGAGAATCTATGCAACCTGTCTGCAGTACGATGTTGATATTACGAAAGAACTCATTCCGGTCTCTCCTGCTGCCCACTATAGTATGGGCGGGGCAAAGACGGATACCGATGGAGCAACAAGCATCAGGGGATTATATGCAGCCGGAGAGGTTGCATGCACAGGAGTTCATGGGGCGAACAGACTTGCATCCAACAGCCTCCTTGAAGGGCTCGTGTTTGGTGCCAGGGCGGGGAGGGCCGCAGCGAACTACGGAATAACGAAAACAGACAGAAGAACAGCGAAAGTAACCCTCACCCTCAATCAAGGAGAGCATGGAGGCACCACTTCCACATCTCACCCTCCACGTTTCGATAGAGAAGAGATTCGCCATTTACTGAGGAAACTGATGTGGGAGAGGGTAGGAATCATACGATGCGCGGAGTCATTGGGCGAAGCAAGGACAAAACTAAGAGAATGGTCATTCATCCTGAATTCATCCTTTACGACAAGGCGTGAACTTGAACTGCAAAATATGATCGAAGTTTCGCGGTTGATAACGGAATCAGCCATATTGAGGCAGAACAGCGTTGGTGCACATTACCGCTCTGATTATCCGGGAAAAGGTGAGGGATGGGATAAACACATTATATTCAGAAAGGAAGACGGGCTACAGTATGAGTTTATTTGACAGCAAACAGAGGAAGGCGAAGATAGTATGCACAATCGGGCCTTCTTCAGCAAATGAGGAAACGATCACTGCTTTACTGAAAAACGGGATGAATGTGGCACGGCTGAATTTCTCTCATGGCGATCATGCAACCCATAAAACTACCCTGGAACTCATACGGCATGTTTCAAAAAAGTTTGACAGTCCCGTGGCTATCCTCCAGGATCTTCAAGGGGTGAAGATCAGGGTCGGACGTATTCAGGGCGGAGAGGTCACATTAAAAAAAGGGGGAATACTTTCCCTGATACCCGGAGAGGGTACCGGCAATCAAGATCAAATATTTATTTCGTATCCAGGACTGCTGAAGGATGCCGGGAAAGGTGACAGAATTCTCCTTGACGACGGGCTTATCCAGTTATCTGTTCTTGCCAGGGAGAAAAATGCTCTGAAAACAAGGGTTATTGAAGGCGGGGTGTTAAAAGACAGGAAAGGTGTTAATCTTCCGGGGATGAAGCTATCAGTCAAATCATTCACGGAAAAGGATGAGAGGGACCTGCGTTTTGGTGTCCAGATAGGCGTTGACTACATTGCAATTTCCTTTGTCCGTGAAGCACGGGACATCATAACGGTCAAAGAGTGGCTCAAAAAAAAGAAAAGATATATCCCCATAATCGCAAAGATAGAAAAGCACGAGGCGTTATGTAATATAGACAGAATCCTGTCAGAAGTTGACGGGATTATGATTGCACGGGGTGATCTCGGGGTTGAAATCCCGCCGGAGGAAGTTCCCTTAATCCAGAAAGCACTGATTGTAAAAGCAAATCAGAACGGGAAAATAGTCATCACAGCAACACAAATGCTTGAATCCATGACAGAGCACCTGAGACCGACGAGGGCGGAAGCAACAGACGTTGCGAACGCAGTCCTTGACGGCACTGATGCACTAATGCTCTCCGCTGAAACAGCAACCGGAAAATATCCGGTTGAAGCTCTCAGAATGATGGACAGAATTATCAGGCATACTGAATCCATGCAATCAGGTGATTCACCATATATCCGCGGCCACACATTTGCAGAAGCTACAGTAGATGCGGCTGCCAGGGCTGCTGAAGATATGAATGCGAAAGCCCTCATTGCGTTTACCCAATCGGGCTTTACCGCAAGGCTTCTGTCGAAGATCAAACCGGGTGTTCCCATCATTGCCTTTACCCCGGATGAGAAAATACGGAACAGAGTATGCCTTTACTGGGGCATAACCTCTAAGATCATGAGGCTGCCCGGAACCACTGATGAAATGATCTCTGAAGTGGAGAGATTGCTTATTCAGGGGCGTATTGTTAAAAAAGGCGACGGTATTGTCATTACCTCAAGCTCACCTCTTTCGACACAAGGCAAAACAAACTTCATGAAACTGCACAAGATAGGGGAGTAGGAAGCTCGATCCCATAACTTCTTCCCTCCTGCTGTATGGCTTTGCTGCTGAATAAATTCTTTTTGCTTTTTTTCTCTATTCCCTAATATTGATGTTTAAAAAAAGAATAGTTTATCTGCAAGTATGCATGCTGGATACCTTGAACACATGCAACATAACACATAGTAGTAAACAGTGAAGAGACTTCGATAGTTCTGTTGATTTCCAAAAGAAACGAAGGCTAAATGCATACCTAATTTCACCGTGTGGTCACGTCAGGGCCAGGGTTAGAGTGCTTCGGGGTTTTTGTTGTCTTGGAGAATGTAGTCTCTTATATCACGAAGCCTGTTCTATCACAAATAGGAAATTTGTGCTAATCTTTTTTTAGAAGCCGCAAGAGTTTTAAGAATATGACTATCAATTCCTTGATGAGACTAATCAAAATCTATCAATGTTTTGATCGAAGGATTATTTGCAAAGGAGGAATTAGTGAAAAAGAACCATGATAAAAAAGATTGTAAGTGCAACCATGGAATAAGCCGTCGCGGATTTTTAACCATGATAGGATCAGGGGCTATGGCTGTTGCAGTTTCAGGAAAGCTCTCTGCCGGAACAACAGAGTATGCAGAAGTGATAAACCCCGAAGAAATGACCAAGCTTACACTTCTCATAAACGGCTATCGCCATCGTCTCCTTGTCGAGCCGCGATGGTCTCTGCTCTACGTGCTCAGAGAAAGGCTGGCAATGACAGGAACGAAAGTCGGCTGCGAACGGGGAGAATGTGGTGCCTGCACCGTGCTTATCGATAATATTCCTCGCTATTCATGTATGACCCTTGCGGTTGAGGCTGAGGGGTCTCAGATCATTACACTTGAAGGACTGATGAAGGAAGAAGAACTCGGACCGGTGCAACAGGCCTTTCTCGAGAAAGACGCCTTCCAGTGCGGGTACTGCACTCCAGGTCAGATAATGGCTGTTGAGGGCCTGCTGATCGCTAATCCTAATCCTTCACCTGAGGAGATTCGCAGGGGTGTGAGTGGCAACCTTTGCCGATGCGGATCTTATGCAAATATTTTCAAGGCTGCAAAATATGCTTCTGAACTAAAACGCGCCAAAGGAGGTGCGGAATGAAAGAAGAACCTAAGGGACTTTACTATGTGCAGGGGATTCCTTTGCCGGAGACTCCGGCACCTGGTACTGCGCCAGCCCCATGGGGAAAGACTAACATCATTGGCAAGGCAATACCCCGCGTTGATGCTTACGACAGAGTGAGCGGCTCCGCTGTCTATCCTTCGGATGTTTCACTACCGGGGATGCTTTACGGAGCTATTCTGCGTTGTCCGCATGCAAACGCAGTTGTCAGAAAAATTGATACTGAAGCAGCACAGAAGATGCCTGGCGTCAGCGCTGTAATCAGTGCCTCAACTCCTGAAGCAGACATTCAATGGTCCTATTCGAACGATATCAAGACAAAGCTTTTTGATCCTGTTTGTCGCTTTGAGGGTGAAGCGGTAGCAGCAGTGGCGGCTGACACACTTTATCAGGCATGGGACGCTGTGCGTGCCATTAAAGTAGAGTATGAAGTCCTGCCTTTTGTTGCTAATGAGAGAAGAGCGCTTGAAACCGGCGCGCCTTATATCCATAAAGGAGGTAACAGAGTTAAGCCAGCTGAAACTTATGAACGAGGGAATATTGAAAAAGGATTCGCTGAAGCCGCTGTCGTTCTGGAGAATACTTTCCGAACAGAGTGTCAGATACATGTACCCGTGGAACTGCATGGATGTGTGGCCAGTTGGGATAGAGACAATCTTACTATCTGGGAATCTACGCAAGGTGTATACTCTGTGCAAAGCAGGGTTGCTCAAGTTTTAGGTCTTCCCCTCTCAAAGGTTCGTGTAATAGGACATTATATGGGTGGTGCCTTCGGCAGCAAAATTCAGCCAGGAAAATATACCATCATTGCAGCACTGCTTGCAAAGAAAACAGCCCGGCCTGTTAAACTTTTCCTGTCACGGGAGGAAACCCTTCTTGCCGTCGGTAATAGGCCTCCTGCCAACATGAAGATCAAAGCCGGAGTCAAAAAGGATGGTACTCTTACGGCAATCGACTTTTCAGCTATTGCTACCGGTGGAGCCTATCCGGCAGGTGGCGCATCACTTCTTGACTGGCTGGCAAAAGATCTCTATTTATGTCCCAATGTCCGAACCGAAACTGCAGATGTATACATCAATGCCGGTCCAGCTCGCCCCTTCCGGGCTCCAGGGCATCCTCCCTGTTCCTGGGCTCTCGAACAGATACTGGATGCCCTTGCTGTAGCGATTGATATGGACCCTGTTGAGTTGCGGTTGAAAAACATACCCAAACACAGTCAGGCAAGGGAAGGGAATCCTCCTTATACATCAACTGGCCTAAGGGAATGCCTGGTTGAAGGCGCAAAGAGTTTTGGGTGGCAAGAAGCCAGAAAAGGTGTCGCAGAAAATGGGAACAGAGGTCATATCAAAAGAGGAGTAGGCATGGCAAGCGCCCTCTGGGTTGCAGGTGGAGGGAGGCAGCCGTCAACGGTAATTATCAAGCTCTTCTCAGATGGCAGCGTGAATCTCAATATGGGTGCGAGTGATATCGGAACAGGTACGAAAACAGTAGTGGCTATGGTCGTCGCAGAAGAATTAGGGGTAAGACCTGAGGTGGTTCAAATTGAAAACGCTGACACCGGTACAACCCAGTATGCTACTCCAAGTGGCGGCAGCAAGACAGTCCCCACCGAGGCGCCTGCAGTGCGGGCTGCTGCTATTGAAATAAAGAGACAGTTGATGGTTATGGCTGCAGAGGATCTGAAGGTTGATGCGTCAAGCCTTGTCTTTAAGGGCGAAGAGATCGTCTCAAAGATCGACACCTCTAAGAAAATAAAGGTCTCTGCAATTTCAGGGTTAAAGAAAACAGGGCTCGTCGTGGCGGTGGGCTACAGAGATCCGAATCCCGAGGGTAAAGTCGTTAACCCCTTTGCGGCCCAGTTCTGCGAGGTAGAGGTAAACACGAGAACCGGAGAAGTAAAAATCATCCGGTTCGTTGGCGCACATGAGAGCGGCAGGGTAATGAATCAACTAACCTATGATAATCAGGTAATCGGGGGCATAACCATGGGGATAGGCTTTGGAATGACCGAAGCCCGGGTGCTTGACGGAAATCAGACCGGAAAGCTGGCAAACAAAAACTTGCATGACTACAAGGTGCCCACTGCGCTTGATGTGCCTGCAGATATTCTCTCTCTCAGAATAGAGCCTGACGACCGTGAGGCTAACACAACCGGAGCAAAAGGTTTGGGGGAACCGGTCACCATCCCCACCGCAGCTGCTATAGCGAATGCAATATATAATGCCATAGGTATCCGGATTACCCAGACCCCTATAAATCCGCTTCAGCTCGTTGAATTGCTCTCTGACAACAGGAAGGAGGGATAAAAGATGCTATCAAACTTCACATATGTTAAAACAACATCTTTAAAAGAGGCGAAGAAGCAACTATCTTCAGATAATGCCCGTATCTATGCAGGAGGGACAGACCTTCTCGGATGTCTTAGGGACCACGTTTTTAGTGTAGATAAGATTGTAAGTATCAGCAAGATCAAGGAACTTCAGGGGATTCGTGAAGCTGCAGAGGGTCTTCGAATCGGTGCGCTGACTACTATTGCTGAAGTGGCAGGGAATCCAGTTATCCAGAAACGTTATGCTGTACTTGCACAAGCTGCTGCCTCGGTGGCAAGCCCTCAGCTCCGCAATCAGGGTACGATAGGCGGCAATATTTGTCAGAAGCCCAGGTGTTGGTATTACCGGGGAGAATTCCTCTGTCTGCGGAAGGGCGGTGACCTCTGCTATGCTGTTGGAGGAGAGAACCAGTTTCACTGTATCCTTGGTGGAGACAAATGTTACATGGTCCATCCTTCTGACATTGCGTCTGCCCTTGTTGCACTACAGGCAAAGGTCAGCATAACCGGCCCCATGGGAAACCGGACTGTTTCCATAGAGAATTTTGACGTTCCACCATCCATCGATGTACGTAAAGAGACGATACTGGCAACCAATGAAATTGTTACAGAATTTTTTGTTCCATCAACGTCGGCAGGTTTTAAGAGTTCATACCGTAAAGTTCGGGCACGCCAATCCTGGGACTTTGCTATTGCCGGCATAGCGCTTGCTGTAGAGTTCAGTGATGACCGGCTTAGACGGGCCCGGGTAGTGCTTAGCGCAGCTGCGCCTATACCGTGGCGTTCTATAGAAGTAGAAGAGATTCTTACGGATAAACAGATAAATTCAAAAACTGTGGCAAAGGCTGTAAATGTTGTAATGAAAAACGCCCAACCACTTGAAAAGAATGGATACAAAATTCCATTGTTTAAGGGTATCCTTGAAGAGGAACTCTTAGCGATTGTATAAACCAAATAAATTAATCT
>Ga0307379_10008941_pt1 | contig 13450 bp, 11 predicted proteins | sample UN2MG_FD_202237 | JGI IMG/M metagenome (GOLD analysis project Ga0307379, IMG submission 202237) | Soil microbial communities from Risofladan, Vaasa, Finland - UN-2 | ecosystem: Environmental > Terrestrial > Soil > Coastal area > Acid sulfate soil | place: Finland: Risofladan, Vaasa | collected...
TGGTGGACGGCCAGGACATCAACGACCTGATCGCCAACTTCTCGCCGGCGGACCCGGGCCCGGCCGCACCGGGCACGGCCATCGCCGAGTACAACCCGGCGACCGGCGAGTTCATCATCTCGGTCGGCAGCGTGATGAGCTGGAACATCCAGAGCAACGGGCTGTTCACCCAGGAAGGGCTGCTGGGCGTGCAGGACATTCTGCCGCTGGGTCAGGGCTTCACGCTCGTGTCGGCCAATCCCAGTACCGTCGGCGAAGGAGCCTTCGGGTCGCAGATGATCTACACCGACGTCAACCTCGGTCCTCTCGTCCTGCCCGGCACCGACGTGAGCGAGTTCACCCTCGAGTACGTGGCCGGGTTCGGCAGCCCCAAGGAGTACGGTACGATCACCGTGGTCAACGTGATTCCCGAACCGGGCACGGTGGTGATGTTGCTCTCCGGGCTGTTCGGTCTGCTGTGGTTCTGGCGTCGCCGCCGGGCGTAAACCGCAGAGCGAGTGACGTGTAACTCAAAGGGGGCGGCAGTGGAAAACTGCCGCCCCCTTCTTTTTTTGCTCTATGTCGAACGGCCGGGCATGGCTCGAGTGACGGATTGGCGAATTCGTCCTGCGTCGAGAACTCTACGCACCGGCCGGCTTGACTTGCGTCTGCCTGGTGGGCGCGAGCTTCTGGCACGGATACCTTTTCTCGTCGACCTCCACGCCGCGGACGCGCAGCGAGTGGGCCAGCGCGAGCCGGAAGTCGCCGGGAATCGATTCCAGGGCGTCGACCAAGAGCTTCGTCGTCTCCTCGTCGGGAATCCGCTCCAAAGCACACCGGGCGTCCTCGCGGAGTTTTTCGTTGCGCAAGAGCTTAGCCAGCACCTCGCCGGAGCAGGAACCGCAGCCGATCTCCGAAAGCATCCACACCACCTCGCGCCGCACGGCGACCGGCCGATCGTCGCCGAGCAGCTTGAGCAACTCGCCGATGACCGGTTTCTTTTCCTCGTCGGCACCGGGGCGCCCCACGTAACGCACGATCGCCCACAGGGCGCGCTTGGCCGCGCGAGAGATTTCCAGTTCGCCTTCGGCCATTACTTTGGCCAGCGGCGCGACGGCCGCCGCCCCGACCGGCCCGGCGGCGTCCCAGGCGGCCGCGCGGATCTTATCGTCCGGATCTTGGATCTTGGCGATCAACAGATCGAGAGTCAATTCTTCGTCCATTTTCGAACCCTTGGTTATTGGTGTACGGTTGGTTGTCCTAATGTTGGATCGGTGCGAGTCGACCGATCAGAGGTAATACGGATAGCGTTGCGGCGTGCTCATCATCCGCCGGGCTTCTTCGTCGCCGACGATCTCCATCTTGGACTGGTCCCAACGGAGCTTCCGCTTGAGGATGAACGAGAGGTTGCCCAGGATGGTCAGGTTGGCCACGCCGGCGCCCCATTCGATGTCCATGATGCACCGCTTGCCGGTGCGGATGCCCAGCAACCAGTCCTGCATGTGACCGGGGCTCTTGTAGACGTCTTTTCCGCCGGCGGGCAGTTGCCATTGGCGGACCTTGCGCTCGGCCCAGGTGCCGCCGTCGCCGCCCCAGTGCATGCACTTGCCCCCCTCGCCGTAATAGATGGCCCCGTAGCCGGGCCGCGAGATCCGGGTGACGCCGTCGATCAGCTCGTCCGGCGTCCGCTCTTCGGCCGGCGGGAGTTCCTCGTTGGGCATCTGCGTCCAGGTCATCACCCAATCGGGATTCTCGAAGGTGTATTTCACGTCCATCAGCACCGCGCTGTCCCACACGCCCTTGGTCGGCGAGGTGCCGGTGGCCTCGACCGTCACCGGGCCGGTCCCGTCGGCGCCCATCCAGTGCATCGCGCAGCTCATCACGTGGGCACCCCGGTCGCGAATCTGCCCCCCGCCCGACTCCAGCATCCAGCGGAACACGCCGTGCAGGTACCGCGCGTTGTACGGCCGCCAGCGGAGCGGACCCAGCCACAGGTCCCAATCCAATTGCGGCGGAGGATCGCTGTCGGGCGTTTCGGTCTTGTCCTCCGGGCTCGGGTAGTGGAAGCACTCGACCCGGCCGACCTTGCCGATCACGCCGTTGGCCAGGTAGCGGTGCATCAGGTAGGCCTCCGGCTGCGAGCGGCCCTGCGAGCCGATCTGCGAAGCGATCCCGGCCGCCTTCGCCGCCGCCACCATCGCCCGGCTCTCTTCGATCGTGCAGCAGGCCGGCTTCTCGCAGTAGATGTGCTTGCCGCACTCGGCCGCGTGGACGAACTGGACGCCGTGCCAGTGGTCGGGCGTGCCGATCACCACCGCGTCGATGTCCTTGCGCTGGAGGATGTATCGGTAATCGCGATAGACGGCGGCCTGCGGCCCGACTTCCTGCGACGCCTGGGCCAGACGCGTCTCGTCGACGTCGCAAACGGCCACGCTCTGGCAATCGCCCGACTCCCGCAGCGGTGCCAGCTCGCGGTAGAGGCCGCGTGCCCGGCCGCCCATGCCGATGTGTCCGACGTTGATCCGCCCGTTGGCGCCCGTTCGGCCGGGTGCCGCCAGGGCATGGGCCGGAATGAGCTGGGGGGTGCCGATCGCGACTCCCGCCGCCGCACCCGCCGTCTTCAGAAACGTCCGGCGTGGCACTTTCCGGTTCTGTTTCGTCATCTTGTGTGCCTTTCCCAATGGGATATGTGGAATGAACTACGAGCGTCTGGAATCGCCGGCCGCGATGCACGCCGCCGACGCTGACGGGAGTCATCTTATCCCTCTTACCCAACGCGCACAACCACCACCCGCCTTCCCGGCACCCCCGCCCGAGCGATATGATACAGAGAAGAGAATAGCGATTTGACACACAAACGCCCGCCGACTGCCGTCGGCGGGGTCCCTGACTCCATGACCACTGATCTGCAACCGCCACGGGAACGAGAACCTCGACCGCCGCGCCGGCCGCGTGCCGCGGTGGGCAATACCTCGTGCGAGGACGAGCCGGTTTGCCGGGCGGTGGCTTGTCTCGACGCCGACCTTCCACTTGACGACCTCGCCGGGCAAGCCGCCGAGTTGACGCGTGCGAACTTCAGCGACCCCGCCACGGGCAGGCGGCGGATGTTGCTCTACGCCCCGCTCTACCTGTCGAGCCACTGCATCAACGTCTGCACCTATTGCGGGTTCCGCAATCCGCACCGTGTCCAGCGGCGTCACTTGGAGCCGGACGAGGCCGTCGATCAGGCCGAAATCCTGCTCGGGTGGGGTTTCCGACACATCCTGTTGGTGGCCGGCGACTATCCCCGGCTGACGACGACCGACTATTTCGCCGGGATCGCCCGAGCACTGGTCGAACGGGGCATCCGTCCGGCGGTGGAAATCGCCCCGCAAAGCACGTCTTCCTACGCCCGACTGGCGGCGGCCGGGGTTTGCGGCGTCACGCTGTACCAGGAAACCTACCAGGAGGAACTCTACTCGGTCTACCATCCCTGCGGCAGCAAGGCCTCGTACGACTGGCGACTGGAAGGGCTTCAGCGGGCGGCCGAGGTGGGCATCGGACGCTTGGGCCTGGGAATCCTGCTGGGCCTGGCCGATCCGCGCGAAGACCTGCTGGCCATGGTCCGCCACGCCGCCTATCTGCACGACCGGTTCCCCGAGCACACGTTGGCCTTCAGCCTGCCGCGAATCCACGAGGCGCCCGAGGGCTTCAAAGTCCCCTTCCCGGTCGACGACGAAACGTTCGTCCGGCTCTACGGCACGTTGCGTGTGGCCTTTCCGCGTGCCGAACTGGTATTGTCCACCCGGGAACCCGTATCGTTAAGGAACCGCCTGGCCGGGATCTGCATCACCCAGATGAGCGCCGGCAGTTGCACCATCCCCGGCGGCTACGAAGACGCCCACGCCGCCGACTACGGCCAGCAGTTCCCCGTCAGCGACCACCGCCCGCCGGCCGAAGTCGCCGACTGGCTCGACGCGGCGGGCTTCGAAGTGGCGTGGGACGTTTAGGGCGGGCGGCCCATGCTGAGGGTGGCGCAGCCTGGGGAACGAAGGACGTGTGTCGCTGTTTCCTCCTGCATCGACAATTGGTCGAAAACCCCCAACAATCGTCCCTCTTGTCCACGTCCTCACCGCTCCTTCCTCGGTGCTTGATTCCCCGCGAGACAAAGGGCATAATGAGGCTCAGTTCCGTTCCCTGATTTGTGTTCACCCAGAAGAAGGGGGTAACTATGGCATCCGCTTCATCCGGTCTCGGCAGCCTGTCGCAGGCAGCCCGCGGTAAGAAACTGCGCACGGCTCGTGGAGTGCTTCTTTTCGTCGGCATCCTGACGATCGTCGTCAACGCAGTACTCTTCACGGTGGTTGAGAGTCAAATCGACAAGGAGATCGAGAAGGAGAAGCAGGCGCTGCGACAGCGGGGATTGATTGCCGATCCTGGCGAAGTGCAGAAAGTCCGAGCACAAGCGATACGGATAACACGCTTGGTCCAGGGCGTGGCCATCGGTTTGGGAGTGGTGTTTGTGATTCTCGGCATCATCGTGAAACAGTTTCCCGTGGGCGCGACTCTGACGGGGCTTGTGCTATACATCGGGGCGGCCGCCGTGTTCGGGATGATCGACCCGGCGACTCTCCTAACGGGCCTCATAATAAAAGTATTCATAGTGGTCACGTTGATTTACTCGCTCCAAGCCGCGCTGGCCTATCAGCGGGAAGAGCGGGAAGCCCGAATGGCGGCGTTCCAGTCCGACACACCCGTTTGGCCGGGAGTGGGTATCGATGGACAGCAGGCCGAATGAACCGCAAGAGGCCGAAGCACCTCCCGTGGAGATGCAGACGGTCGAGTGTTGGCGGTGCGGGAAGCAGATCGACCGGACGCTTGCGCGGTGCCCGTTCTGCGCCGCGCGTCCCAGATCGCTTACGCGGCCAATCCGCCCGAAGGTCACCCCGACCGCCGAAGGTCGCGCCACCGTGCGGTTGATCGTGATGTTCACGATTTTCCTGTTCATCTCGGTCATTCACGGCGTGGTCATTCAAGCGGCTCTATCGCCCGACGAGGTCGGCCGGGCGAACGACGAAGGAATGTTGTATGCCGCGCTCTTCCTCGAAGCGGTCGATACCGTATTGGTGATCATCGCGCTGGCGTGGATCTCGATTCCTCGCCGTGCCGAGCGGCCGTCTCTGGAACGGCGCGCGACCACATGGCTGATGTCGCTGCCTGTGTTGACTGTCGTGTTCTTGATCAATTATTGGTACCACTGGTATCTCCGCGAGGCGCTCGATCTGGAGCTGCTCGAAAGCCCGCTTGCCGGGCAGACCGATCTGTTGCCGCTGTGGATTGCGGTCATCTGCCTGCAGCCGGCGGTGATCGAGGAGCTGTTCTTCCGCTACCTGGGGCTGGGCGTACTGCGCAACGTGATGGGCGTCCATGGCGCCGTGCTGGTTTCTTCGTTGATGTTCGGTCTGGCGCACATCTACGTTCCGCTGAGCATTCCCGTCATGATCCTGCTGGGGATCGTGTTCGGCTACGCCCGGTTGGCCAGCGGCTCGCTGGTGCTGCCGATGATGATGCACGGGCTGCACAACGCGGCCGTGATGGCCGCTGAATGGTATTCGGTACACGCAGTATGACGTCTCAAAGCATCACCTCCGACCGTCCGTTTCCTACGGCAGTCTTGATTCTCTCGGTCTGCGGGCTGGGCCTGCTGGCGGCTGCGGCGGCCACGGGCATCCTGCAATTCGCCGTGGGGGCCGTCTTGCCGTTGGCGTTGGCCATCGGCCTGTTTTTCGCAAGGACGGGAGATTTTGTCGCGGAGATGACCGAAAGCGGCCTGTCCCTGACGAGCCTCGGCACGGAAATCGCCTATCAGGACATCGAATCGCTGAACCTGGCCGGCGCGCCGCAAGACCCTCACGTTGCGCGATTGAAGACGGGCCCCTTGACGTTGGTCTTCCGGCATCGGTCGGTCGAGATCCCCGGCCGGTTGAACGTGCCCGTCGAGGAACTCTACCGGCACTTATTGGAGCGGATTCCCACGGCGGGCAGCCGCCAGGTTCATCCCGATCTGGCCGGATACCTGCGCGAGCAAGAGGAGACGTTCGGCGCCGATCGCGTCGCGACCTTCGTGAGCCGTTCGCGCATGGGATGCCGGCCTTCGAAGCGCGGCGGAAAGGCGGTCGGTCTGGCACTTCTGGTCACCGCCATCGCTTGGTTCGTGGCCCCGCTGATCGTGAAGATGGGGCAGGATGCGAAGGGGGGGTGGATCGGATGTGGGGTCTTGCTGGCGATTGCTGGTTTCAGCGTTTGGCTCGGCTGCAAATTGGCTGAACGTCACCCGGCGACGAGAATTCGTCAGAAAGGCAAGTGCAGCCTGATCATCAGTCCGGTGGGCATCGCCATGGTACAGGGCGACTTGAGCGGCCGGCTTCGATGGGACGAGATTCGCAACATCCGCTTGGGCAAGCGTCCCCGAGGCGTTTACCTGACCGGCGCCCAAGTCCCAGCAGGCGGTCTTTCCGTCTACGTGGAAGGAGCCGTGATTCACATCGCCGACATCTACGATCGCCCGCTGCCGATCATCCATGCGCTGATCCAGCGCAATTGGCAGCCGGCTTGATCCCTCCGTCTCATACTGGCCGGCATGGGGTTCCCCGCAGGTTGACATTGACCCGCGCCGGCCATCCATTACAATGCCGCGACGCCTTATTCTGCACCCTCGGGACCGCATCGACGCTGAAATCCTGGCATGAATACACCCACCGACGACAAATCCGCCAAAGGGGCCGCTGCTCTGGAAGCCGCGCGCAGGGAAAAACTGCGTAAAATAGAGGAAATGGGAATCGACCCCTGGGGCGGACGATTCGACGACCATATCCCCATCGGCCAAATCAGGGATCGAGAGAACGAGATTGTCGTTCACCCGCTGGAGGAGGGACAACGTTCGCCCGAGCAGACGGGACCCAAGGTCCGGGCCGCCGGGCGGATCGTCTTGCAGCGAAAAGCCGGAAAACTGATCTTCGTCGATATCCTCGACTGGACCGGCAAGGTCCAATTGTTGCTCGGCAAGAACCAGATCGGCGAAAGCAACTGGGCCTTGGCCCAGTGTCTCGACCTGGGCGATCTGATCGGCGTCGACGGGGAACTGAGACGCACCCGAACCGGCGAGTTGACGATCTTCGCCGAAGATCTCCATTTCCTCTCCAAGTCGATCGCCACGCCGCCGGACAAGCACAGCGGCCTGAACGATCCCGAGCTGCGCCAACGGATGCGGTATCTCGACCTGATCCACACCGACGGCGCACTCGAGCGGTTCCTCCACCGCACCAAGATCGTCCACTCGATCCGCAACACGCTTTCCCGCGAAGGTTTCGTCGAAGTCGAGGGGCCCACGCTGCACGCGATCGCCGGCGGGGCCGCCGCCCGGCCGTTTACCACCCACCACAACGCGCTGGACATCGACCTGTTCCTGCGGATCGCCCTGGAGCTGCACCTGAAGCGACTGCTGGTCGGCGGCGTCGAACGGGTGTACGAACTCGGCCGCGTCTATCGCAACGAGGGGATCAGCCCGCAGCACAACCCCGAGTTCACCATGCTCGAGGTCTACCAGGCCTACGGGAACTACGAGACGATGATGGACCTGACCGAGAAGCTCATCGTCGAGGCGATCCGGACGACCGGCCAGGACCTGAAGCTCCCCTGGGGCGGGCGGCAGATCGATTTCACCCCGCCGTTCGCCCGCAAGACCTATGACGCGCTGTTCGCCGAGCACACGGGCGTCGAGCCGGGCGACGCGGAGGCGGTCACAGCGTTCGCGTACGATATGGGCTTGGAGACCAAGGGCAAGCACATCGACGTGATCAAGAACGAGGTCTTCGAGGCCAAGGTCGAGGACGCCCTGTCGGGCCCGATCTTCGTGATGGACTATCCGGCCAGCATCTGCCCTTTGACCAAACGCAAGCGCGACAACCCGGCGGTGGCCGAGCGGTTCGAGCTGTACATTGCGGGCATGGAGCTGGCCAACGCGTACACGGAGCTGAACGATCCCGACTTGCAGGAAGCGCTTTTCAGCCGGCAGTTGGAAGGCTTGGCCGAAGAGGACTCGATGGCCCGGATGGATCACGATTTCCTCCGTGCGTTGCGTCACGCGATGCCCCCGGCCGGCGGTCTGGGGGTCGGCATCGACCGGCTGGCCATGGTGTTGACCAATTCGCAGACCATCCGCGAGGTAATCCTCTTCCCGCTGCTGCGACCGGAGGCAGGAACGAGGAATGATGAATTATGAATGAGGAATGAAGAGGGAATGACGAATGACGAATGACGAATGATGCGCCCACTCTGCGAAGCCGCAAGCGGCACTCACCACTCACCACTCTCCACTACCCACTACCCACTGCCATGTACAAACTCCTCCTCTGTTGGCGTTATCTCCGTACGCGATACATTGCCCTGGCGTCGATCATGAGCGTGATGCTGGGGGTGGCGACGATGATCGTGGTCAACAGCGTGATGGCCGGGTTTACGCACGAGATGCAGGACCGCATCCACGGCATCCTTTCCGACGTGACCATCGAGTGCCACAGCCTGGAAGGCATGCCCGATCTGAACGACCTGGAGTTCTTCCCGCCGGAGGGCGACCGGCGGCGGACGGTCCGGGAGCGGATCGAGCGGACCGTCGGCGATCGGATCGAGGGGATGACGGCCACGGTCATCGTGCCGGCGATGCTCAGCTATCAACACGGCGGCCGCTGGGTCACCCGCCAGGTCCAGGTGATCGGGATCGATGAGAAGACGCAGAGCCAGGTGAGCGATTTCGGTAAGTACCTGCAGCATCCCGAGAACCGCCAGCAGATGGAATTCCGGCTTCGCGAGGGCGGTTACGACACCCGCGATCATCAAACCGGGCCGGATGCGCCGGAGAGGGTAGAAATGCGCAACGCCGGCTGGGCCCATCGCCGGGCGAAGTTCGCAGGGCAGCAACTCATGCCGACCGGCCTTCAGTCGAGCGGGCCGTCCGAGAACTTCCGACCGGATCCCTTCCAGCGGCACCAGCAAATGGCGGCCCGGCAGGAGGGTCCTGCCTTGGCGCCGGCGGCAGCGCAGACCGGCCCCAACGAGAATCCCGCGGATTGGTTCCCCCCGACCGACCCGTTTGCCGCGAGAACTCCTTCATCGCAATTCGACCCGACCCGACAGACACAGCCCGGCACGGCGGTGCTGGGCATCGCCCTGGCCAGCTTCCGGACGCCCGAGGGCGAAGAACGCTTTCTGGCCCTGCCGGGCGACGACGTGCAACTGACCATTCCCACCGCCGGCACGCCGCCGAAACCGATCAGCGACACGTTCACCGTCGTCGACTTCTATGAGAGCAAGATGAGCGAATACGATTCCAGCCTCGTATTCGTGCCGATTCAAAGACTCCAAGAGCTGCGCGGCATGAAGGGCATGGTCAGCTCGATCCAGATCAAACTCAAGCCGGGCGTCGACGCGGCGGAGGTCCGCGACCAGCTCCGGCTGAAGTTCCCCGCGGCGTACTACGGGATTCTCACCTGGCGCGACAAGCAGGGCCCGCTGCTGGCCGCCGTGCAGATGGAAACCGCCATCCTCAACGTGCTGCTGTTCCTGATCATCACCGTCGCCGGGTTCGGCATCCTCGCCATCTTTTTGATGATCGTGGTGGAGAAGACACGGGACATCGGCATCCTCAAATCGCTGGGGGCGTCGGGCCAGGGCGTGATGGGCATCTTTCTCGCCTATGGGTTGTCTTTGGGGTTGATTGGCTCAGGGGTAGGATTGGTGTTGGGGCTGCTGTTCGTCGGGCATATCAACCAGATCGCCGACCTGTTGGGCCGGATCACCGGCCAGAAGTTCTTCGACCCGTCGGTCTATTACTTCTATGAGATCCCCACCGTCGTCGATCCGCTGACGGTCGCCTGGATCGTCGGCGGCGCGATCACCATCGCCGTGTTGGCCAGCGTCCTGCCGGCGCTGCGCGCGGCGCTGTTGCACCCCGTGGAGGCTCTGCGCTATGAATGACGATCGGGAACTTTGGGCAAGCCAACCAACGGAGGAAAGGACCTCGACGGCCGACCGGCTTCTCACGGGCAGCTCTCCCGGCGGTCCTCACATGACCATGCGCCCCCGAGAATTGGCCACAACGGACGATCTCGTTGGCCAGACTCCAGGCATCGTGCCGGCCAGGAAGCCGCGTCAAGTGATGACCAGCAGCCAACTGGAGGCCGTGAACCTCACGAAATCCTACCAAAAGGGGAAGATCAATATACCCGTTCTGACCGGCGTGAGTTTGAGCGTTCGCGAGGGCGAGTTCCTGGCCATCGTCGGCCAGAGCGGTTCCGGCAAGAGCACGCTGCTGCACCTGCTGGGCACGCTCGACGCGCCGGACGACGGGGAGATCTATTTCGACGGACGGCGGATCGACAACCTGCCTTCCGCCCAGCGCGACACCCTGCGAAACCGGCAGATCGGCATGGTATTCCAGTTCTACCACCTCCTGCCCGAACTGACCACGCTGGAAAACGTGCTGGCACCGCTGATGATCGCCCATAGCACGCTGAGCTATCTCCGCCAGCGCCGCCGGCACCGACGGGTTGCCGCGGAATTGCTCGAAACGGTCGGATTGGGACACCGGCTGAAGCACAAGCCGCGGGAACTCTCCGGCGGCGAGATGCAACGGGCGGCCATCGCCCGGGCCCTGGTGGCCCGGCCCGACCTGCTCCTGGCCGACGAGCCGACCGGCAACCTCGACCGGGCCACCGGACGCGACATCATGCAGATCCTCGGCACCTTGAACCGGCAGGAAAACCTGACTATAGTCATGGTTACCCACGATCAGGCCCTGGCGGACCAGGCCGACCGCGTCGTCCACCTCGCCGACGGCCGGATTGGGGGGTAGGATTTCGGACTGGGTCTGTTCTCCGGGCAGTGGTCGGGTGTCGGTGTTCAGTTGTCAGTTGTCAGTTTTCAGTTGTCAGTTGTCAGTTGTCAGTTGTCAGTTGTCAGTTTTCAGTTGTCACTGGACAGTGGACTTCTGCAAATGGATCCCCTCTCCCTCCGGGAGAGGGTTAGGGTGAGGGCGATTCGCCGAGAAAGGTCTTGCCGCGATTGCGTGTCTTCCCTATGCCCTCACCTATGCCCCTGCCCCAGGGAGGGCGAGAGTGAATCGAGGTCTTGCAGAAGTCCACTGACAACTGACAACTGAAAACTGACGACCGACTTCCGCTCGCCACAACCTCCAGCCATCGAACAATGCCATGTCCTTGAAGGTCTTCATCAACGGAACCCTGTACGACAAGGACGACGCGAAGATCAGCGTCTACGATCACGGTCTGCTCTACGGCGACGGTGTCTTCGAGGGCATCCGCAGCTATGGCGGCAAGGTGTTTCGCTTGAAGGAGCATCTCGACCGGCTTTGGGATTCGGCCAAGGCCATTTGGCTGGAGATTCCGATTACCAAGCGGCAGATGGCCCGGGCGATCGAGGGCACGCTGGCCGAGAACGGCATCGAGGACGGCTACATCCGCGTGCTGGTCACCCGGGGCGTCGGAACTTTGGGGCTCGATCCGAACCGCTGCAGCGATCCGCAGGTGATCGTGATCGCCGACCGCATCGAGCTGTATCCTCCCGAGCTGTACGAAAAGGGTCTGGAGATCATCACCGTCAGCACGGTCCGCAACCATCCGGCGACGTTGAACCCGCGGATCAAGTCGCTGAATTATCTCAACAACATTCTGGCCAAGATCGAGGGCCTGCAGGCCGGCTGCATCGAGGCGTTGATGCTCAACCACAGGGGCGAGGTGGCCGAGTGTACCGGCGACAACATCTTCCTGGTTCGCAACGGCCGGATCGCCACGCCGCCGAACGAGGCCGGCATCCTCGAGGGCATCACGCGCGACGCCGTGATCGGTCTGGCACGCGAGCAGGGCATCGAGGTCCGCGAGGTCCCCTTGACCAGGCACGACGTCTACATCGCCGACGAGTGTTTCCTGACCGGCACGGCGGCGGAAGTCGTGCCCGTGGTGAAGGTCGACAGCCGCACCATCGGCGACGGCACGCCGGGCAAGACCACCCGCCGGTTGATGGAGCGGTTCAGGGAGTTGACGCGGAGCTGAGCCGAAGCACGCAGGTAGGCTTCCGAATCCGGCAAGGGGGGAACGCTTCATGGCCGAGAAGCCGGTTCGTCGAAAACTGCCTTGGTGGAAGAAACTGCTCTTCACGACGGCCGTCTTCCTGCCGGTCTTGCTCGTGATCGAGGCGGGCATGCGGATCTGCGGCGAGGGTCCGGCGATACCCGTGGTGCCAGCCGAGGTTGATGCGCAAGAACCTCCGACGAAACCACGGGAACTCAACGCGTTCGAGTACTTCACGATCTGCGACGCGCATCTCGGCTTCTGCAACTACCCCAACGGTGACTTCCGCTCGCCGTACATCGTCGGAAACCCCGTAAGCACGACCGACAAGTTCGGCTATCGCAACGGCTACGGCTGGACGGCCGAGGGCGACTCGCCGATCGTGCTCTTCGTGGGCGATTCGATCACGTTCGCTTCCGAGGTCAACGACGACCAGACCGGCCCCTCGGAAGTCGCCAGGCTGCTGGCGGAGGAGGAGTTCGACGTCCGCGTGCTCAACGCCGGGGTCCGCGGCTTCGGCACCGTGCAGTCGAAGCGGATGCTCGCGGAGTGCTTCGAGCGATTCGCGAACATCGTAGCGGTCGTTTATACTCATTGTGGAAACGACCTGGAGGAAAACGTGGTCCCCAACCTGCGCAATCCGGCCCGGGCCCCGGTGATGCTCCGCGACGACGCGACGGGCGAGTTTCGCGAAGTCGACGTGGCCGAGTTGGCGGTGCCGCCGGGCCGGAATTTCCTCGGTTGGAAACCGGAGCCGCTGCCGCCCAGGACCCCGACGGCGTTGGAAAGGGCGGCCGTCTGGATCGAGGAGCACTCGGCACTGGGCCACTTCTTTCTCTCGGGGTGGCGGAAGATCGAAGAGGAATTCGACTTGCGCGAGTACGAATTCCCCAGCGGAAAGCATTTCGTGCCCGTCTCGGAGTACGCGAAGTGGAACACCTGGGCAGGGCGCCACGGCGGCGAGGAGGTTTTGCAGCGGCTGGTCGTCGAGATGGACCGGATCTGCCGCGAGCACGGGGCGGCCTTCCTGACGACCACCTACGCCGACGGCTCCGAACTCGAAGCGGCCGAGATGATCGCAAGGATATGCGCGGCGGTGGACGTGCCGTTCGTCGATTCGAAACCTGCCTTCCGGGGCCCGTGGCGTTTCTATTCCGCCTTGCGCACCGACGGCACGTACGATCCGCATTACGGCCCCGAGGGTACGAAAACGTACGCCGTGGCGTTGGCTCCCGCGTTGAAACAAGTCCTGCGGTCGCAGGGAATCGCCTCGAAGCAGACTGCCGAACCTTAGAACTCGTATAGGAGTTACTTCCCGAATTCGGCGCGTATAGTAGCCATCTCGCTCC
>Ga0307379_10008942_pt1 | contig 13450 bp, 8 predicted proteins | sample UN2MG_FD_202237 | JGI IMG/M metagenome (GOLD analysis project Ga0307379, IMG submission 202237) | Soil microbial communities from Risofladan, Vaasa, Finland - UN-2 | ecosystem: Environmental > Terrestrial > Soil > Coastal area > Acid sulfate soil | place: Finland: Risofladan, Vaasa | collected...
GCGACGCTTGATTTGCCGGTGGGGTAGTCCATCGGCACAGTAGAGGATAATGCGGGCACGGAGTACCGAACGCTGAGCCAAGGTACGCTTTCGGACCATAGCCTCCAGGGTTTCTCGGTCTCCCCGGTGTAGATGTAATGGTGGTGCAGGTGGAAATGGCATGATATGACCTCCATGTTTTCATAACTGAGTTCCTTACTATTACTTACCATTACCATTATCGAACCATCTGCTTGAAAATCTTTATATAGTCGCATTATTTCTGAAATGTGGTACTAGGAGTGTGTCGGGGAACCTGCTGTGGCAGAGACGTTTTTGGGCAGTTATTGCTCGCCGGTTTTCGGGCTTCGTTAATTCTGTGTTAATCGAAAGGAGAAAAATGACGTTACGACGATCATTGGCTTACGCAATTGGGTCGCTGCTTATGCTCGTCGCCCAAGCGCCTGCATTCGGAGTAGAAGGCGTCGTCAAGCGGGTTGATCGGGAGCAGCGGAGACTCGTCATCGTGGCCGGAGGACGGGATCATACGATCCAGGCGCCCGCCAGTGTCAAGGTGCTGGACGCAGCTGGCCGCGAGTTGCCCGAGGGATTTAAGGCGAAGGATCTCCGCGAAGGGGCAGGTGTCACCTTGATCGTTGACCGCCAGGGTGACAAACTGATACTTCAGGCGATTCGCTTCACAGGGCGGCAGGAGTTGCCTTCGGGGCGCAGCCCAGCCGCAAAGCAGACAACCGACCCCGCAACCAAGGCTCCTCAAACGCGTCCCTCGGAGGCCAGTTCCAGCACGGCTGTGCTCGGAGAAGAATGGGAATCACTCCCAGACGGCTCTCTGGGCCAAGTGACCGCGTTTCAGGGCGTGGGAGGCGTCGCTATCCCGGCTTATATCCGCAAACCGGCCAGCCCCGGTCCGTTTCCGGTGGTCGTTCTTCTCCACGGCGGCAACGATTCCCTCGAAGTGACATATGGGATGGGGCGTTCGGCCAGGCCGCCGACCGCGGATTTTGTCGCCGCCGGCTGGGCTGTGTATGCCGTCGACTTTCGGCCCAGGGCCGCTATGCCCGCCAACGTCGGCAAAGGCGCCCGCCTAATCCAGGAGGACACGATCGCCGCCATCGCGAAGGCGCGCGCGTTCCCGTTCGTCGATCCCAAGCGAGTCGCTATTCTCGGCGGCAGCCGCGGCGGAGCGATCATGATGCGCCTGGCCTCGAAAGTGGACGTTGCTTGCGGCGTGCTGTGCTCGCCAGCCGGTATCGATCTGATCGAGGTCGGGAAAGTCATTCAGCGAGGCGAGGAGGAAGTCAACCCCGCCCTCAAGAATATGGTCAAGGCGCTGGAGAAGCGGAGCGGTGCGGCGATCGAGGAGATCGAGAAGGATCCGGCCAAGTACAAGTACTCCTCTGCAATGACGGAGGCGCCCAAGGTTCGCTTCCCGCTGCTGATGATCAACGGGCGCAACGACAGTGCCTCGCCCATCTCGGTGATGGAGGGCTACGTGCGCAAGCTGCGCGAAGCGGACAAAGAAGTCGAAACGTATTTCCCCGATGATGCGCCTCACGGGTTTTACTTCGGATTTCCCAAGGAAATTCCGGAAACGAAAGAGGCGGCTCAACGGGCGGTGACCTTCCTCCGCAAGCATTTCAAAGGCCGGCTCGGCGCGGCCGCGCCGGCAGCCTCCGTTCCGGCTCAGAAATCCGTCAAGAAGATCACCGCCTGGGTCGATCCCGTCTGGGACACGCCGGCAGGCACGACATATCAAATTCTTCACAGCAAGACGATCCACGGCGACTGGAGTTATCTCCTGTACCTTCCACCGGACTATGAGACGTCGCCGACCAGGCGCTACCCGGTCATTTACTGGCTGCACGGCGGGGGCGGCAATCAGCGCGGCGGCGGCGCCTTTATCGAGTTTCTCGACAGCGCCATCCGGCGGGGAAGAGCGCCGGCCGCAATCGTCGTGTTGCTGAACGGGCTGGGCGAAAGCTGCTGGGCGGATTCGAAGGACGGGACGCTGCCCGTCGAAACCGTATTCATCAACGAATTAATTCCCTGCATCGACGCGAACTACCGAACCATCGCCCGCCGCGAAGCCCGGGCCGTCGAGGGAATGTCGATGGGCGGATTCGGGACGTTGCGGCTTGGATTCCGGCGTAATGACGTGTTCGGCGTTGTATCGGCGATCGCCCCTGCGCTGCTGAGCGAAACGGATCAGCCGATGAAGATCCCGCCGGTTGCCTTTGAGCGGGCGATGGGCGGCGACCTGGCCTACTTCCGCGAGCACACCGCCTGGACCGCAGCCGAGCGTTTCGCGCGCGAAGTGCGCAACCGCAGCCGGATTCGCATCGTCGTGGGAGACCAAGATTCCTGGGTCTACGCACGGTGTCAGGCCTATCATGAGCTTCTCAACGGGCGAAAGATCGCCCATGAGTTCGTGGTCGTGCCCGGCGTCAAACACAATTATGCGGGGCTTTATCGGGCATTGGGGGACGAGGCCTTCGTTTTCTATCAGAACGTTTTCGGAAGCCTGACCGCCACGCCGGTCTGGGGCGCCGGCTTCGACAACGCGCCCGACATTCGCGGTAGCGGCGGCAAGCCTGCGGAAGACAAAACTCAGCAGAGGCGCGATTACGTCAAGGAGCATCCGCCGCGCGAATCCGTAGGACTAATTCCATTGACCGACCTCGGTAAGGGACTCTACCAAGGCGAGCCGGGCGGGCTGTATCCCGGAGGCGAGAACTATCCCCCATCGGTGCACCAGAAAGCCGGCATCAAGATCGCCCGCAAGATCGTTCCGCGGGACCAGGAAGGGCGTTCATCCCCCGATGGCAAGATCGTGCTCCTCTCCCTCGGCTTTTCCAACCCGACCATGGAGTTTCAAACATTCCAGAAACGCGCCGCCGCCGATCCCGATCTGAACCCCAGCCTCGTGATTGTCGACGGGTGTCAAGGCGGGCAGGCGACGTTCATCATCGAGAACCGGCATTCGAACTACTGGAGGGTGGTGGACGAGCGCCTTGCCGCAAAGCGTGTGACGCCGGAGCAAGTGCAGGCGATCTGGACTAAGGGCGCATATTCCGGACCTTCTGACCCGTTCCCAATTGAATCGAAGAAACTTCAGGCCTATTTGATGGGAAGCTTGTGGACTGCCAATGCGCGTTTTCCCAACTTGAAGATCGCGTATGTCTCGAGCCGAACTTACGCCGGATTTGCCGAGTCGGGAATCAGCCCAGAGCCATTCGCTTATGAAACGGGCTTCTCGGTCAAGTGGCTGATCGCCGATCAGATCGCCGGCAAGCCGGAGTTGAACTACGATCCCGCTAACGGGCCGGTCTGTTGCCCGTGGCTGGCGTGGGGACCGTATCTTTGGACCGACGGAGTCAAGGGCCGCGCAGACGGGCTGCTGTTCACGCGCGTCGACCTGGCGGAAGACGGCGTGCACCCATCGCTGTCGGGGCGTGAGAAGGTGTCGACGCTCCTGATGGATTTCCTTAAGATCGATCCGACCGCGCGGCCGTGGTTCCTTAAGAAAGAATGAAACCAGATCATTTTCCCATCGGTTCGCGTCCTAAGTTTAACGCATGTCATCTTTAGTTGTTGTCCAATCTGCCGCCGCACAGGACTATGGCGGCGGCTGCCGACGGGTCCTTCAAAATGACCAACAGTCGCAACGGATACACCAAGCGGTATCCGCCGCGGAAATAGTGCTCGGTAGACACGGAGGTAATCAAGGTGAGATATTACAGACACTCTTTTCTATGGTTCATTCTGTCGGCCATGGCATGCAGTGCCAATGTGTCTTCGGACCAGCAATGAGTGGCGGAGGAACTCGCCGTCGCCTCATCGCCGGTCTCCAGGCTGGCTTAGGTGATCTTCCGAGTTGGCGATCTTCAGAAGGCGAGGCGTTTTCTTAGCGACGTCCTGGGTTTCGAGGAAGCGTTTCGAGTAAAAGATACACGAGGCCGCCTCCTCGGCCTGAACTTCAAAGTCAACGATGACCAATTCCTGGAGTTCTCGCCGAACGGCCGCGATGAGGGTGGATTCTATTTACAGCTGGTCTCGCTGCTCACTCCCGACATCCAGAAGGCACATCAGACGCTCCGCGAGCGGCAATGTGACCACGGCGGGGAAATCCGCTGGATCAACCTGATGATGCCCGGTGATCAAGGCGACTACCTTGAGTTGATGGTGCATGCCGCGCACCCGCCTGTGCGCCGACAGCACGTATGTTTTGTGATCCCGGACATACATCTGACTCACAAGCATCTTTTCGAGCGGGGCCTGCCGCCACGGTTCAAGCCATTTCTTGTGCAAACGGGCCAATGGCTGATGAACATCCGCGATCCCAACGGTATCCGCGTGGAATTCATGGAGGTAAAGTAGATCCAAGAGCCGGCTGGCGTTTGCCAGTAGTAGCTCTGCCGTACTTTAGACTATTGATTTTAGGAGAACCTATGTCTGTTCAGAATCCCAACCAAGTCGTAACCGTGTGGGGAATGCTGGCCTTGCTGTTAGGCCTGGCTGCGCATCCGGTTTTCGGACAATCCGATGTCGGGACGCTCAGCGTCTCGATTCGTGACAAGGCCAGCGGAGAGGTCGTGCCGGCAATGATCTGTATCACCTCGCTGGCGGATAACACGTGGCGGACGCCGCCCGACGGGCGGGTCCCGGCGGGCTATGTCACCAATGGGAACATTATCGAGGGGCGGTTGAAGGGGCCCGAGTATGTCGCTGGCACGGAAACGCCTTGGTATCCCGGCGATCCCGGCCCAGCGGTGATCATGACGGGCGACTTCCCGGAGGACCCTTTGGACGCAACGCGGCCGTATACCAAGAAGAAGCGCAAGCGCAACCTGTGGTACTACGGCAAACCAGCCGTTCCCTTCTGGAAGGATCCGGCGGCGTACTTCGTCTCCAAACCGTTTACCATCACGCTGCCGTCTGGGAAGTGGCGGCTGTCGGTGATGCGAGGGATCGAATACCTTCCGGTATTCGAAGAGTTCACGGTCACTGCCGGCCAGAAGCTGGAACGTAACGTCCAACTGGCGCGCTGGGTGGACATGCCGCGGCAGGGCTGGTATTCCGGCGATGCGCACATCCACTCCCCGCGCGTCGCGCCGTCGCAGGACGCGTACATCATGACTTGGGCGCAGGCGATGGACAGCCACATGACATGCGTCCTCAGTTACGCCGACCGCAGAGCGGAATTCGGCGCGATTCAGGCAAGTTACGGCCGGCAGTCGCGTTATCAGCAGGGAGACTATTGGCTGGAATCGGGCCACGAAGATCCGCGCGAACCGATCAACGAGCAGGGCCACGTCACCCAGCTCAATATTCAGAAGATCGTTCGCGACGTGAGCAAGTACCAGCTTTATGACTACGTGTTCGACGGGGTGCACGCGCAGGGCGGGCTGGTCGGTTACACGCACCTGGCCTGGTCGGGGCCGTTTTTTCACCGCACAAACCCGGATCTCAACCCGGGCTGGGATGTGCACATCAATACGATCCGGGGCAAGATCGATTTCATCGACATCCTGGAAGCTGCGCAACTGGGCGTGGAGCACTACTACGATTTCCTGAACCTGGGCGTCAAGCTGACCGCAATGGCCAGTTCGGATAATCCGGCCGCTGTGGTCGGAGAAGAGCGGACCTATGCGTATACAGGTCCCGGAAAGTTTACGGTCGACACGTGGTATAAGGCGATGAAGCAGGGGCACACTTTCGTGACCAACGGTCCGATGTTGCTACTGACGGTAGAGGAGGCGATGCCCGGCGACGAGGTTAAGGTCGCCAAGAACGCGAAGGTTCACGTACGTGCCGAGGCCTGGGCGCCGGAATTGATTGGGACGCCGAACGTGCTGGAGATCATCTCGCACGGGCGGGTAATCCGCTCGGTGGAGGCGGGCGGTCCAAAGCAGGAGAGACTGGTGGTGGAGTTCGATCTGCCGGCTGCCGAAAGCCAGTGGATCGCAGCGCGCACGACCTGTCTCAACGGTGCGGTGGCCCACACCTCGCCCGTCTATGTAATCGTGGACGGCAAGAGTTTTGTCGACCGGTCGCAGGTGCGGCAGTTGGTTGCGAAGCAGCTGAAGGCGCTGGACTTTATTGAGAAACAACGGTTGGACAATCCCAGATATACAAAGAACTGGGCGCCCGGCGTGGTGGACCAGCTCAGATTGCGCATTGAGGATGCTCGCGCGAAGTACTTGACCTTGGGGCAAAGTCAGCTTGGTGCGGCCCAGGGGGAACCTATCGACATTCAACGGGCGAAGCAATTGTTTGCACGCGTGCAGAAAGGGGAGAAACTATCGCCCGCAGAGCAGGACTATCTCGATCGTGTGCGCAAAGAAGTGCGACGACGCCAGCAACAGAACGAGGGCACCAAGGCGGTCGGCCCGACGGGCAAGAAAGAAGGCGGCAATCCAGAGCCAGTGCCTCCTGCCACCCCTTCCACCGGCCTTATCCCGCTGACGGATCTCGGCACGGACAAGTACAAGGGCGAGGACGGCGGCCTGTATGGAGGCGGCAGTAACGAGCCGCCCGCGGAATTTCTCGCCACCATCGTGAAGCAGTTGAAATTGATCCGACCCCTGGACGCCGGCGGCAATCCGGCCCCCGATGGCAAGATCGTCTTGCTCTCGGTGGGCATGTCGAACACCACGATGGAGTTTCAGGTTTTCAAACGCAAGGCCGACGAGGATCAGCAGAAGTCGCCGCAGGTGTTGATCGTCGACGGGGCCCAGGGAGCCCGCGTAGCTTCCGTCTGGGCGCGCGGTGTCGAAGGGATTCCCCCCCACATCAAGTTCAGCAAGGAAGCCGCGCAGAAAATCGATCCATGGCCGGTCGTCGACCAGCGGCTGAAAGATGCCGGGGTCAGCCACAATCAGGTACAGGTGGCCTGGATCAAGCACGCCCAGGCGCGTCCCGCCCAGGAAGGCGAGTTTCCCAAGCATGCCGAGCTGTTGGCAGAGAACACGATTCTGACTCTGCAAAGACTCCGTGAGCTGTTTCCCAATTTGCGTGTGGCTTACCTTTCCAGCCGGATCTATGCCGGCTATGCCACCACGGCCCTCAACCCAGAGCCGTATGCCTACGAGGGCGGCTTCGCTATGCGATGGGTAATCCTGAAGCAGATCCAGGGCGACCCGCGATTGAACTTCGATTCCAAAAAGGGAACCGTGACGGCGCCAGCAGTGCTGTGGGGACCGTACTTGTGGACCGACGGCATCAAGCCGCGGCAGGGTGACAAACTGGTCTGGCAGGAAGACGACGTGGTTCCCAGCGATCGTACCCACCCCAGCGAGTCGGGGCGCGAGAAAGTCGCCAACCTGCTGCTCGATTTCATGCAAAATAATCCGCTGGCCCGCTGCTGGTATCTGGCCAAGCAAAAGTAGGAGAACTGTGCTATGTTTCAATGCCTTCAGTCCTTGAAGTCTGTCTTGCTGGTTGCCGGTATGCTGGCGGCAGCCGGTTCCGCGATGCGAGCCTCGGATGAGCCGTGGGAGAACCTGCCCAACGGCGTGTTGGGCCAGGTCGCGGATTTCGAAGGCGCTGGGGGCGTACGCGTCGCCGGCTACGTCCGCCGGCCCGTCGGCCCCGGCCCTTTCCCCCTCGTTATCGTCCTGCACGGCGGCGGCCCCACCGCGAGGACAGTCCGTCACGACGACCAGCAGGTTCGCTTGAAGATGAGGGCCGACGAGGCCCTGCGGGCAAGCCAAGTCCTGGGCCGGGCGTCCAACCCGCCCATCCCGGATTTCCTCGCTCAAGGATGGGCCGTGTACACAGTCGACTATCGTCCCAATCCGCGTTACACGCTCGATCCGCTGGAGCTGGAAGATACCGTTGTCGCCGTCAACAAGGCGCGATCCTTTGCCTTCGTGGATCCCAAGCGTATGGCAATGTTCGGCGGCAGCCACGGCGGTCATGTCACCGGCCGGATGACGTCGCGCGTAAATCTTGCCTGCGCCGTGCTCTGCGCCCCCGCCGGACTGGACCTGATTGCCCTCTCGCACCAGGCCGAGCAGGGCGCTCTCATCGGCGGGAATCAACGGCTCATCCGCGAGCTGGAGCAACGCAGCGGCGTCAAGATAGCCGAGATTGAAAAGAATCCCGAGGCCTATCAGTACTCATCCCCGTTCACCGAAGTCGCCAACGTGCGGTGCCCCATCCTCTTGATCAGCGGTCGCAACGACGTCAACGCACCGCTGGCCGTAATGGATGCCTACGTGGACAAACTGCGGGCAGCCGGAAAAAAAGCCGAAACGTATCACCCCGATAACGGTCCCCATGGATTCTACGTGGGTCTGCCGCGTCCAATCCCGGAGACCGCAGAATCCACGCGTCGGGCGGTTGCCTTCATCAAGATGCATTTCGAGCGGCGAGCGACAGCCTCCCATGGGACACCTTGAGCATACAACGGAAGCCGGTGCCTGGACCAGAGGCAGACGACTGGGATATCGCATCTGCCCGCGTGAAGGCTGTGGGCGGAGATATCAGGCAAGCCACTGGAGACAGCGGTAAATGACTCGGGTCAAACGTGGCGGTATCTTGGCCCCTTACAAGAAGAAGATTGATGCGATGGTGACTCAATTCCCTGAACTTTTGGCGGTTCGCATTTGGGAGGAGATTAGTAAAGGGCCTGATGGATTCCACGGCAGCGTGATTACGGTACGGCGTTCTGATCACGGATTTCTGGGCGGCATACAATGTTGTCTGCTGCGCTGATCGTCAGATGTGCCTGGTGCATCTGCTCGGCGAGGCGAGTTGAAGAAGGTTGTGATGTATAAAGATTCAAGCGGAGATTGTGCGGCGTTTTCAAAAAAGCTCAAACGGCTGGTGCAGGATGCTGTCAGACTGTGGAAATATCGGGAAGAATTTGACGAGGTGATATATGCTTTACGACAAAAACGGATTGAGCTTCGCCTTAGAGAATTGATCGCGACACAATGGGATAACAGCGAAGCTAAGCGTTTGCGCAAACGTCTTGATAAATTGCAGGTTATGATTAAGTTCAAGTGACATTAGCTGGGAAGTTTATAGCAGCAATGAAACGAGAATGACCCCGATAATTCTAGCCGGATGTTTCCATTGAATACCATTACCGTAGGTTATATGGACTATGTCTGTTATATTACATATTCATAACTTCCGCCATTCCGGGGGAGACGGTACTGGAGAAAGTTTATGAAGAAAGGATGTTCGATGATCATTTTAAGGCTTCTTGTAACAATGGCTGTGGTTTCGAGCGTGTCTGCACAGTCTGGGACAAAGGTCCGAAGCAAGATTTCCGTCTATGACCTTACTGCAAAATCAGTGCAGGTTGTCCACACAGCGGACAAGTTGTTCTCGGCGCCCAATTGGGCTCCGAACGGCAAGTACCTGTTGCTGAACGCCGAGGGGGCGCTTTGGCGGGTACCACTTGCGGGCGACATCCAGCCGGAACGGGTCGATCTCGGTTCCGTGAAGGGTTGCAATAACGACCACGGGTTCTCGCCCGACGGTAAACTGCTTGCGATCTCGGCTTGGGCGGAGTCGAAGCCGTCCTCTCATGTCTGGGTCGCCAACGCCGACGGCACCAATCCAAGGCAAATCACGCCTAACGGCCCCAGCTACTACCACACATGGTCACCGGATGGCCGTTGGCTTGTGTATACGGGCAAGCGCAGCGATGAGACCGGCAAGGTGAACTGGGATATCTTTCGAATCTCCGCAGACGGCGGGGCCGAGCAACGGTTGACCACCCACGCGGCATACGACGACGGCGCTGATTTCTCACCCGACGGCGAGTGGATCTACTTCAACTCACAGCGAAGTGGCACCGAGGACATCTGGCGCATGCCCGCCACCGGGGCCGGCCCCGGCGATATGAGGGCCGAACAGGTTACCAACGATGAATTCGAGAATTGGTTCCCTCACCCATCGCCCGACGGCAAGCGGCTCCTTTTCATCTCATACGCGAAAGGCACGGTCGGCCACCCGGCAAACCTGAACGTCGAGCTGCGCATGATGGCCATGCCCGGACCCATTTTGGGAAACAGCCACGTCGAGACAGTTCAGAAGCTTTTCGGCGGCACGGGCACTATCAACTCCCCGTCATGGTCCCCCGATTCCAAGAAATTCTCTTTCGTGAGCTACGAGCTTCTCAACCCCGGGCTGACCGGGCAGCTTGCTCCGTCGCCCAAGGGACCGATGAATTACTCCCGTAGGCCCGATATGGAGAATGTCACCTACGGTCCTCACGAAAGGAACGTGTTGGACTTCTGGAAAGGGCGTTCCGCCGATCGTCCTACACCGTTGTTGGTCTATTTTCACCCCGGCGGCTTTACTCATGGCGACAAAAGCTGGATCGAATGGCTCGACAGACCATTACGCGAAATGTGTCTGGCACGCGGAATATCGGTGGCGACTGCCAATTACCGTCTCGTTGCCCAAGCGCCGTTGCCGGCTGCCATGGAGGACGGCGTACGCGTCATACAGTACCTGCGTTCGCGCGCGGATGAGCTGGGCCTGGATTCGAGAGCCGTGTTTGCTGTTGGCGGGTCCGCTGGTGCCGGTATGTCCATGTGGATCGGATTTCACGACGACATGGCAGACTCGAGGAGCGCCGACCCCGTGAAACGCGAATCCAGCCGCTTGCTCGCCGTGGGCAGCATCGACGGGCAGAGTTCCTACGATCCCCGCGTCGCAGCCAAACTGATCGATGAGCGGCTTATGCAGTACCCCACACTTCCGAGGTTGTTCGGGCTGAACCAGGACGACGCAAACACCGAAAGAGCTTTCCACCTTTATGAGGTCGGCTCGGCCATCACCTACCTTTCGCAGGACGATCCATCCGTTTTCCTCTACTACACAAGAGACATGAGGCCGCTGCCTGCCGCAAACTTGGGCGAGATGATCCATAATCCCCGTTTCGGAGTCTTACTAAAGGAACGAATGGATCCGCTGGGCATCGACTGCATTTTTCGCACGCCTAAGGACTATCCGGACGGTCTCGGCCCCCGACCTTTTACTAGTGAGATGGTGGATTTCTTCTTCAAGTACATAGAGCGTCTGTGATACCTGTGCGAATACTCAACAAGGACGGATTTGTGACCTTGTTTCCGGTGGCGTATAGGAGTCTGTCGGAGAACTTCGTTTCAAGGTAAGTAATCATTCAATTCTACAATAACTGTGTTATAATGCGTTGATGAAGAATCAGAAACGTTTCAAGCCATATCATCCGAATCAATTGTTACTCTTACCGCCGGACATGAAGGATTGGCTGCCGTACAAACGGTATTCAGTAACGATGGCAGGGTCTGGACGAAACTCGCCTGTCTGTTGAATCTTCGGTTTATCAATTGCCTTACCGGGGCCTTTATAACCACAGTCACCACTATCAGCGTAAAGAGGGATCGTTTTGTCAATTTGATCCTGCTGGAATGGCTGTCGATTGATCCCTTTATGGCCCTACTGGCCGCCCTGACGAAGGGGTTCGTCCGATTGTTTGGGTTTAGGTGGCTTGACAATATCCGAGGACGGCGGCTTGGAAGAATTGGAGGAATTCTTGGAAAGTTTGGCGATTTGCTCAGCAAGCTCAGCGTTTTTCTTCACAAGGGCTTCGTTGGCTTTGAGAAGTTCGACAACTTGCTCTTCAAGTTCTGCAATACGTTGCTTATAGAATTGTTCTCGTTTAGATGTCAATTCTTGCCCTAAAATTACTCAATATGGCTATTATAGGACGAACGTAGCCCTCCGCTTGAAAAAAACAGATATTATTTGCTTGATTACAACTGCAATGTGTTATGATGTAGTCTGATATCAAAGATTGGGCATTTAATGTTGGGTGTGTTGCCTGATACCGTCAAAATACCCGTGAACGGTTACGGAATTTCTTTGAGAGGACTTGCATCATGAGAATACTCTTTAGTTTCTGGCTGCTCTTAGGAGCGGCCTTTGCCGAGGACCTGCCCTTGCTCGGGCTGGCGCACGTCGGCTTCCGGGTTGGCGATCTGGAAAAGGCGCGGGCGTTCTATCACGGCGTACTCGGATACGACGAGGCGTTTGATTTCAAGGCGCCCGACGGCCACGTGTCTATCGCGTATTTCAAGGTGAACGACAACCAGTTCATCGAGGTTTTCCCTGGCATCCCGCCGGGGACAAAGGTCATGATGTCGCACATCGCCATGTACACCGGCGACATCGAGAAAATGCACAAGATGATTGAGGATCGTGGCTTGGCTCCCGGCAAGATCAACGATGCCAAGGACGGCAACCGCAGCTTTGCCATCCGCAACCTGCCGGGGCAGAGCCTGGAGTTTCTTGAATTCGTTCAATACATGCCGAATAGCTGGCACCGCCAGTCGGCTGGCAAGTTCCTGAGCGACCGACGTGTTTCCACGAAGTTGCTGCACGCGGGCATCGTGATTACCGACTTCGAAGCGGCCCGGCACTTCTACGTGGACGAGTTGGGGTTCACCGTCGGTTTGCAGCCCAAGCCGGGCGGGCAAAGCAAGCCCGTCCAGGTGCCCTTCGGGCACCATATCGCCATCCGCATGCCCGGGCCGAGCGGTGATTACATGGAGATCGGCAATGCTAGACAACCTCCCACAGGGAGGTGGGTGGGCGTTTATGCGCACGTTTCGCTGGCAGTGCCCGACATCGACGCGGCGTACCGGTTGGTGCAGGAGCGCGAGTTACCCGAAGACCAGAAGTCGCCGCATGATCGCTGGCTCGATTTGTACGATCCGGAGGGATCGCGTGTCGAGTTGGCGGCGCCAAAGGCGTCAGGAAAATGAAGATGCGCAAATCCAATCGTTGTGAATTTCTCGAACAAGCGGCCGTTTCTTTGGAGGACTTTCTAATGCCGCTATTTCGGATCTTGATCGTTTCAGCGTTCGCATCCGGCGCGGTCGCTGCTGCCGCGGCTCCGGTAAGCGTCGTGGTGAAACCGGACCTCGTCCGGCAGCATTTTGCCGGACCCGGTTTTCAATGCGAGATGTTCCTCGACTCCGCCACCAAAGAGTATTTCGACCAGGTGCTGGCGAAGCGCTGGCGCGAGTTGAATCCCGGCTGTGCCCGCGTCGACTCCAGTTGTTATGATAGTCTGGTCGCACCGTAAGCCTGTGGATTTGTCAACGGGATAAGAGTAGCGTCTCTTGAATTGAAAGTTGCGTTTGCAGTGTGTCACAAAAAAGCGGATGCCTGCTGTATTGTAAAAAGACGGGCGAAATCCACATAGCCGCGATCCATCAGATAGAAGGATCCTGGCTGAACAACTAAAATGTCGAGAACATTGACATCGTGCAGTTTTCCGTCGGAAATATGGATGAACTCGGGAATACTGCCTCGTAAGTTGAGTAATGTGTGAAGTTTGATGGCACCTTTGGTTTTGCGAAACCGTGCCCAAGGAAATAGTGACAGGCACAAATCGATAGTTGTTGAGTCGAGAGCGTACACTTCGGCTTGAAGATTGATG
>Ga0307379_10008943_pt1 | contig 13449 bp, 23 predicted proteins | sample UN2MG_FD_202237 | JGI IMG/M metagenome (GOLD analysis project Ga0307379, IMG submission 202237) | Soil microbial communities from Risofladan, Vaasa, Finland - UN-2 | ecosystem: Environmental > Terrestrial > Soil > Coastal area > Acid sulfate soil | place: Finland: Risofladan, Vaasa | collected...
CCAGGGATGTGCTGCCGTGGCTGGAGTTTTCCGAGCGCATCGACAGCAAGGGGCCGTTCGCGACGGCGGCCCACTACAAGTGCGACCCCGACGCGCTCCTGGCGGCGATGTCGCCGATCGAGGGCGTGCTCTTGCGGATGTTCGGCGACGCCGAGATCGTCAGGCCGACGGACCCTCTCGGCAGGATCATGGTCGAGGTTGGCCTTGCGATCGTCGATCAACTGCGTGAAATCTCGCAGCGGTTTCTGTTGCTTGACGAGATGGCCGTGATCGATGTCCCGACGCCAGGGGTCGTCATCATGGACGTGAAGTCGATCACCGAACGGCCGACATTCGGCCTGGAGCAGTTCTGCAAACTTCAGTACCCGGACGTCAACGTGACGATCACGAAGGATGATCGGGGCGAAGGGTACTCACTGTTTCGGAGGAACGACGACCCTCGGGTCGACTTCTCGAGGATCGAAGGTCGGCGAGGAGTCGTCTTCGCCCACAAGAACGGTTTCGTCGCGAAGACCACTGCGGACGCTGATCTCAGGGAGTTGGTGTTGGCGTCGATTGTGTGGGAGAAGATTTAGGTCCCTCTGAAAGGGAAAAGAGTCGCTCGCCGCGAAGGCGAGAAACCACAACTGAAAGGCAAAACCATGTACTGCAATTCTTACGCTGCGGCCCGCAAGCAGGCCCAGGCGAACGCCAACTTCTGCGGGTGTGACTGGGTGGTGTTCTTCGACACGAGCGGCAACGCTCAGTGCGAGCGGCGAGTGCCCACGAACGCGAAAGGCTACACCCACCGGGTCGGAGACCTGCTGTTCGACGCGGAGGTGTTCTCGCCTCGCCTGACAGGAGGGGGTTCATGAAGTTCACCTACATCGTGCATGTCTCCCACGCGTCGTTCGGGCAGCACAACCTGTCGGTTACGGCGGCGGGCCGAACAACTGCCGGGATTTCCGCTCAGCAAGTCGCAGCGAAGGAGCATGGCGGAGCGGAGGTTGACTGGGCTGTCGGGTCGATCACTTTGGTTTCACTTTTCGAAAGGCGAAGGCAATGACCAGTGTTGATGAACTGAAACTGTACCGCATCCGACCTTTGGGCTCCGATGCGGTTGGGAACTGGGTTGTGGAGATGTCTCGCATCTACCTGCCCGACGTGTGGACCCTGGACTCGATCCATGTGACCCGCAGCGCGGCGCTGCGGCGAGCTGGTGACCTCGCAGAGGAGGATGGGCGATGAGAGAGGTCAGTGGATTCAGGTTCCCTGAGACCGAGCAGGAGGCGATTGAGTGGCTTCCTCAGACCCGCGTTCTGGCGTTGCACCGGAACGTCCTGGCGGTCGCCAGGACGCGGATCGAGGGCATGTGGGCATGCTACATCTTCCCTGTCCCAGGCATGAGCCACTCGGTCGAGGCTAAGTTGTGGAGGACGGAGGGAGTGAAGCAACCGGAGGATATCGCGCGGGCGATCTTCCCCATTTTCGATGGCGTCCAGTATTCGAGGTGAGAAACATGGGTGAATTCCTTCGCTTCGTCCTCGACTCTCAGTCGAGCGAGGCGATCCGAAACGTACTCGCGGCGATCGATAGGCGTCGTTCGGAGCGGCACTGCGGGAAGATCGAAGACTTCGTCCAGTCGCTCGACTCTGACTCGCTGGACACGATGATCGCGCTCGCTTACTGCGAGGGCAATCGCGAACTCAATAGGAGGCACAAGCGAGATGAAGACATTCCTGATGATTCAACCCGATGAATGGCTTGCCGCGTTCCGCGAGCAGGCCACTCGGAACGGCGAAAACCTGTCCCAGTTCCTCGGGGACTGCGCGATGGCGAACCTCGACCGTGATCTGCGGAAGGGGTTGCCGAAACGTCCACAGCAAGGCGGTTCTCGAAAGAAAGGCTCAGCCAAATGACACGACTAACACGAGCGTCTGACCTGACGTCGGCGCCAATTAGCGACGGGACAATCTTTGCGATCGACCTCGCGATTAAAACCAGCATCTCCGAGCGAGGCTTGGCGTCGGGATGCGCGACGGTCGCGGCGGAATTCATCAGAGAGCCGATCTCTGAGGTCATTCGATTCGTTCAGGAGCATGGGTACACGGGGACATTCGTCGCTGATCAGAAGGAAGGCGACTACTACAAAATTGAGTGGCCTGGGGCATTGAGTGGCCTGGGACTAGAGGCTGATGAGGCCCTGCGCGAGATTGAGAGGTTGAGGGCGCAGCTTGCCGACTGCACCGCATCCCACCAGCGGGCAAACGAAGAGATCGAACGGTTAGATGCGGCCCTTGACGGTCACAAGGCGTGCTCACCTGATGGGTTTGGGCTGTGCGACACGCACCCGACTTGTGACTGCGTTTGCGAATCGCTTCGGTCGGCACATGTCGCGGCGGAGCGATTGCGAACGGATTACCAGAGCATTGCGATCCTCTGTACTGATCGCGGTGCCGACCTGCGGCAGGTGGCAGAGTGGGCGTTCGCGGAGCGGGCCAACGACAATCTCTACATGTCGGATGGAAGCCCGATCCACAAAATCCTGGAAAGGCATCGAATCAAATGATCTACCTCGACGAATACCTCGTCGCCGCCGATCGACTGGAAGAATCAGGCTCAGGATTCCTGGCGGTCGCCTCGGCTCTGAGAGACATGCACGACCGCGTGGTGAAAGTGTTCTGCGATTCCGAATCCGGTCCCAGGGTCGACGCTCGCGAGCCAGTCGTGGTCGATGGGCACCTAGTCGCGACAGATATGCGGATCCTGATTCGGATGCCGACCGGCGAGCCGGAAACGGAGTTGACCGAAGTGAAGAGGCGGATCCCTGGCTTGCTGGCGTACATCGCCAAGTGGCTCGAATTCGGGGAGGGGGCATGGCACCCGATGCGGCAACTAGTCCCAGGCGATGACGACCTGTGGGAGCGGCGCGTCAAAATCGCGAACCGCGACATCAGCGGGGAGTACGTGCGGCGGATTAACCTACTCCCAGAGCCCGAGTACCTCGATGACTGCGCGGACTACGTCGGGGTCTACGCGGAGCAACCTCTGCGGTTTCGTTTTCGCTGCGGTGAAGGCATCGTGATGCCGCTTCGGCCGCACATGACGGCTGACGAAGTGAGTGAGATCATCCGGCGGGGCAGGGAGGAAGCATCAGGGCTGGATGCGTCGCTGACGGAGAATCGAAATCAGTGGGAGGCTAGGTGATGGGGCTTTTCAACCAGGGCTGGGGCTGCAGGTGCGACCATTGCGAGGATCAAGCACTGGGTGAGGTCGGCGGTCTGCCAAGAGCGGAGATTATTCGGTACGCCAAGGAAATTGGCTGGGTCAATCGCGGAGAGAAATGGTTCTGCAGCGAATACTGCCTATTCGCTTGGCAGCAGAAATCACGGGCGTCGCAGTAGTGGGTCGATGGGTGGGTCTCCCTCGTCCTGCTGCTGCGGCTTTTCTGTTTCTTGGGGAGTCTTCATCTCCTCGAACGTGTCGGCTTGATACCCGCAATGTCGACACTGCCTCCTTCGCCGCACCCGCTTGTCGATGTGCCGAGTGAAGAGCGTCAGCCAGTGGCGGCATCCGCACTGCGGACACTCCAGGCCTCGCTCTCTCAATGAGTCGGCGAAACTGCGTTTGCTAGCCACGTCGCTTCCGTAAGGCATCCTGGAAACTCGATCTGTTACGGCGTTTTTGGGTTGGGAGGTCCTGCTGCAATTTGATTCCCTCGATGCTGGCCGCCACGCAACACCCGACCAAGCAGTCCAGGTAATGGTTGTCGCTCCGCCCAGGCCGGATCCTCCACTCTTGCACCTCGCGGCCGCGACCTTCAGTCTTGACAGGAGCCTCGGCAAGGAGGTGATCGATCAGCATCCGGTGGTATCGCCGGTCCCCAGAATGGAGCGTGATGCATCCACGATCTCCACGGTTGGTGAGCATGCGTGAGACGACGAACGACTTCCAGTGGTTCGTATCGTACAGGACGTGCTTCTGGCGCGGTGAGTCCGAAGTCCACGCCACCCGCCACTCAGATCCGATGAGGTCCCCGCCCTTACGTTTGTGACCTTGATTGAGAGGATTCGTTCCGGCGGTGATTCCCCGGCCGTAGGAGTGGTAGATGTTCGGCAGTTTCGTTTCGCGGAGGAATTCCCGGATGATTCGCGAGTTCCATCCAGCATCGATCAACAATCGCGACGTTGGCTCTCGGCCTCCGTCCTCAACGTCCCAGTGGCGACAGATGTGCTTGGACAACTCTGCAAGGCCGGCGTGGATCGCGGCGTCAGGGCCGCCCTCGTATCGGTCTTGCAGCGTGATCCTGATTGAGTCGAGCGACCAGTTCATTTCGGTCTGCTGCGGCCAGGAGCCGTAGGCGATCACGTGCCCGGTGAAGTGCTCGCCGAAACTGGCGACCATCCAGAACAGGCAATCGCCCTGGACGTCGATGAACGCCACGACCTTTTCCGTCTGCGGGAGGCAAACCCCAACCTCGAGCTTCGCGACCTTGGCGAGTATGATCTCCTCCGTCAGTTTTGAGACATCCCCCTCCTCGTCGGGCTCCTGCTGCATCTCGGCAGCGAACATCGGCCGATCCTTCAGCCACAGATTCATGGCGTGCTGAATCGCCGAGAGTTCGCCCGGCACCATCCGTTGGTCCCAACTGACCACGGCGCCCATGTCCATCGCCTCGCGGTGCTCCGTGTAGAACGCGTTGGCGTATCGCAGAGCAGTGTGCGGGTTGACTTCCGAGAGCGGCTCTTCGCCAAACGCTTCGCCAGCCTCCTGGTAGCCCCGGATCAGCTCCTCCAGGTACGGTCCCTCCCAGAGAGCGGTGTTGTCGGGGAAGCTGATCAACATCTTGGTCTTCTGCCCGCGCCAGTGCGGATTCTGATCCCGGTTCAGAAGCCGGTCGGCCAAGTCGTCGCGGCGGATGACCGTGCAGAGCGTGACGGCAGCGATCTCGACGGTCGGCCCAGCTGCCCGCAGCACCGCTCGTCCGATCACCCGCTCCCGCTTGTCACAGTCTGCGATGCTCCGGGCCGACTCATCGGTCTGCGGATCGTCCAGGATGGCGAAATCGGGCCGTATCGTCTCCCCGACGGCGCGTTTGTAGAACTGACCGCGTATCCGACCCCCAATTCCCTTGGACGCGATCACGCACTCGCTGGAGGCCTCTCCGTCGATCTTCGGGAACACGATCTTGTCGTGGGCCCAGGTGATCCTGGTCCGCTCGCCCTGGTAGGTCTGCTTTTTGGCTGCGTGCCCGGTCCCTTCGAGGCAGCGGATTGAGTGACATGTCTTCGGGAACCAGCAAAACAGCCTGTCGTTGCTCTCCAGGTCGGTTTTCAACGCGTCAACCATCTCTGATGCGTGCGTTTGCTCGGCTCCGACGATGATCACGAACTGCCGAAAGTTGAAGAAGATCGCCCACAGCGCGGCCGCGCGAGCCAGCGAACTCTTCCCGCTCCCTCGCGGCATCGCCAGCGCGAATGTCCCGCCCTCCCGGATGCTCGACTCCAACCGGGCGATCGCCTTCAGGTGCGCATCGCTCCACTCCAGGCAGAAGTCTCCGGGGAAAATATCCTTGCAGAAGAACGCCAGGCTACGCCGACCTCGCTCGCGAGCCTCGTCGGAAGGCGGGTCACCAGGGAGTTCGGGCTCGCCGATTTCGCGGCCTCGAGCAGTCTGCTCCTTGAGCCACTTGTTGGCCGCCTCGCTTCGCGCCTTGCTGTATTCTCGATCTGCGACAGCCATCAGACACCTCAGAGGGCCTGCATCTTGAGATCGAGCACATGCTCCCGAAAGGGCGTACTGTCCGTCCGCACCGTGGCGCGGACCCGGTAGAGCCCAGCGCCGTCGGCCTGCACTTGAGCCGCGAGTTGGCCTGAAACCCGGAACACGACAGCGCGGCCAGCGGCGACCCGCTCACCGTTGATCACGAGTTCCGTGGCGGAAACCGCCACGTTGTCAATCGTCAAAGCGACTGCGCCGGGAGCTACCTCCACGACCCCCACGCTCGCGACGAGCTCGCCCGAGTCCAGCCATTCGTCCAAGCTCATAGCGCCGATGAAGGTGCCTCCCTCGGAGATCCTCGGGACGTATTCGAGCGTTACAGGCATCTCATTCCTCCTCGGCTTTCCAGTGGGGTCTCTCGATTCTTTGGCTCCACGCCACATGATCGATCAACTCATCGTAGTGGACGCGGTCGACAATCACCTCCCACCACAGGCGATCCAAGTTGGCGGCAGTCCAGTGGACCCGGTCGCGGGGGGCAGTCCATTCGATCCCCGGAACCATCGTGATGATGAATTCGCTGATCCACAAGTCGCCCGCGACACCGCCCTCTGCGACGGCGCCGCTGCCTCCAGTTGCGGCGAGGATGTTGTCTCCGACAACAGACCCCTCGAACATTGTTGTCGTGGCGCCTTCCATCGACTGGAGGGCGTCGCCCGCCAGAGCGACTTCCGCGATCGCCGAGAAAGCGCCCTCCAGGGCTGCAAGCGATTCTCCGGCGATCGCGCCTTCAGCGACGAAAGCCGCCCCGCCTTCGATCGCGAGAATACTGTCCCCTGCAACAGCCCCCTCAAGCAGGGAAGCCACCGCTCCTTCGAGTGGCGCCAGCGAGTCGCCCGCCTTCGCCCCCTCCGAGAGGGCCGCGACGTACGCTTCCACGGACGAGACGAGCCGCCCTGGTGTGCCGATCAAAGATAGGCGGATACCGGACATCAGACCACAATGAAAGTGTCATTGTCTGAGGGGGCTTCGGTGAACGCATTTGTTGTGAACTGACCAATACCGCCAACTTGAGCGTAGCCAGTAATCTCTCTAGCCTGCTGAAACAAAACACCAGAGGTAAAAAATACCCAACGGTGCAAAAAGTGGTTCGTCGTCGCTTCCACAATGTCGTCCGCTTGGAACTCCGTCGTTGTCGGCGTATGCGTGTTCGTAACCGTGTCCACCGTCCCCGCCAAAATTTGTAGCGCGGACTTATTCAGGTTCGACGCCGCCAAAGCCGAACCATCGATCTGCTGAACGTCGGCGGAAACCACTCCCAAGGTATCGGTGGCCAGATAGTTCCACATTTGCAGCGTACCAGTGCCGCTGTCAGAAATCTCCGTGGCATTGGCAACCAGCCGATTATCGGTGATCGAAACCTCTGCTGAGCCCGATGCAATCGTGATTCCGACGACGTTATTCCGAATCAGGTTGCGGTGAATGCGGCAGCGTGAGGCGTCGGACCCTTGCATGTTTACGCCGCTGCCACCCGCGCCCTTGATGATGTTATCCGTGATCCGGTTGTACTCGCCACTGCCTGCGCCGGAATCAATGCGAACCCCATCCCGAACCGCGTTAACGATATAACAATCGCCGATCTCGCAGCGATTGCCGACGTTGATCCGCACGCCATCTCGATGCGAGCTTTCAATCCACAATTTGAACAACCGCACGTAATCGGCCCCGCCGCTGATTTCGACGCCCGCTGAAGTTGCTCCACTGAACGTCGTAACCCTGAAGCCGGACAACCCAACCCCGTTTGCGGTGATGTCGAACACGTTGCCGCTTGTGTTTAACGTAACCTCCACGTCTCGCCCAGGGCCGCGAATCTGGACGTAGTTTTTTGTGATAGCAATCGTGGCCGATTCCGTGATCGTCGTTGGCCCGCCTGCGGCATTGGGCAGCAGAATAATCTGATCGTGGACGTTCGCTGTGCAGGCCGTGTGCGCCTTGGAAATCGTTTTCCAAGGCAGGGCTCGGGTGCCGTCGCCGGTCGCGTCGTTGCCGCCCGTGCCGTCCACGTAGAACGTCGAGCCTGCTACGGTGTGTTGTCCTCGCGTGAACTCGATGCCGTCGAGAACACGAGTCAGGCCGCCACCTGAAATTCCAAGTGTGTCTGTGATTCCAGGTAGCTCAACCGAAACCTCAAATACTGGATCGGTCGTATCCGCCATGCGGACGTAACCCTGAGCCAGAACAACTCCCCCAGAGGATTCGACGACAGCACGATGCAATCCCGTCAGCGCTTCAGTCACGTTCGCAGAATACCAGCCGAGCGCGTTCGATTGTTCGGTCAAAGCGTCGCCACCCGCTCCGTTGGCGATTGTCGGGTCTGGCGTGCCCGCCGTTGGAATCGCGTACAACTTGAGCAGCAAACCCGCCTGCCCGGTTTGCAGCCCATCAAGGATTACCGGAGTCGTCGCCATCAGTCTTCTCCGAATGCGTCATAGGCCGCGAGCCGCAGCCGTGGCAAGAGGCTCGACCGCTCCAGGACAGATCGAATCAGCGTCTTGTCTTCTGGCGTCAGCGAGCACTCCTCGCCGCAGTCCCGCAGCGTGTCCGCGAGATTCACCTGCCGCTTGATCTCGCTCATCGGCTGGTTCGGTTGAGCCACGGTATCCAGCATCTCCGCCGTGATGGCGAACAGCCCGACTTCGTTGCCGTTGTGTGTCAGCTTCTTGTCTTTCATACTTGCCCTAGCTTGTCGGTGCGTTGTAATACGGAACCCAATAATCTGTACCGTTGACTTCAATTCGGAAGTGGCCTTGAACTGAGTTCCCTGTCGTCCACGTCGACAACGGATTCGCTGTGCTGGCCGCGTTCGTAGCGACGAAATTGACGAACGCGCCGCCCGTCTGCGTATGCTTGAGACGCAAACAATCGTAGCTCGTGTCGCTGGTGACGTTGAGCCGAGCGCCGTCCGGTGACGCTTCGTTGACTCCTACCATATTGAGTTCTAGATACAGCAGGATTTCGGAATCCTGTGCGACCCGAAACGCCATGTGATCGCTGACTCCGCCCGTCGTATGCAAGTAGGTGATCGCGCCCGCGTCGTTGTCCCCCGCGCTCCCGAAAAAGATAGACTGCTCAACGCTGTTCGCCGTCGAAAGAAACGACAATCCGTTGTAGGTGCCATTCGATTCAATGACAACGTCGTCCGCATTGGCGTTCGCTGTGACTGCACCTGCCGACCCGGTGTAAACGTGCAGCGTGCCGTCACCAGAAGCAATCCCGATTCCGACGTTTCCACCAAAATAATTCTTCGCTGTGCCCGTCTGATAGATGCCGTAGTTGTTGGTCGCTCCGGTGATCGCGTCGAGCAGCAGGCCATAGTGATTGGGGAACGTACCCGGCGTTACATTGCCCAAGCCCAAACCGTGAAAACACGCCGCAGAAGTTACCGTCGCCCCAGCGTCGTAGTTGTAGACGGAATACGCTTTAAAGCCCGCCGCTGCTGTGCACGTTCCAGTCGAATTGAACTGCGGAATCGCGTAGACACCGGAAAAGTTCGTGACGGTTCCTAAGCTCACGACCGAGAAATAACCACCCTGGAGTCCGCGACCGATGGAATTGTGCGAGTTGGTCCCGCTGACTTCGACATGGAAATCGAAGCCGGATTGACGGTTCGCTGAGCCTATCAGATTCGGTGCCGAGATTTGGAACAGCATATCCGACGACACAAGGATGTCGGTGTACACAACCCCGACAGTCTTCGAGAGTCGCAGTTGTGGGTTCGATGCGTGTACGACTTCGAGCATCCGGCCGGGCGTACCGGTGCCTCCAATAAGCACCCCTGTCCCACTCGGCACGATGCCCAAATTTCCAGCCGAGCTTACCGTGAAGCTGGCATAGTTGCTGGCGTCGTAGCCCAGCCGCAGTTGCTCAGTTGTGGCGAGCGAATGAAGCCTCGCAGAAATCGTCGCACCCGTGCCAATCCCCACATTGGCGGCGGAGTTAATTAGCATCGCTGTGTTGTCGGTCACGCGATTCAAGAACGTATGGAATTCAATTCGGGTATCTTCCCATGCGGCATTGCCATTCCACGCATTGCCTGAATCGTCGAAAATCGCTATGTAGCCTCGCTCGCCCGATGCGCCGGCCGAAATGTCGGACGAGTAAAAACTAATGCGCCCGAATTCATCGTTCGCGGAAATTGCACCCGCCTTGCCTACTGTCAACGTACCTAGCACATGAAACGCCGTCGCGGGATCGGTCCAGATTCCGACACTGCCGCCGGATGGTTCGAACCTCAAGTTTCCCGCGCTCGACACCGTGAACGCCGCGTAATTGCTGGCGTCGTAGCCGAGCCGCAATTGCTCGGTCGTGTGGATAGCGTGAATCGCGGCAGATGGAGAGGTGACATTATTCCCGACGCCGATTCCGGCTGTCTGAACGTATAGCCCCATCGTTCCAGCTGAATTGCTCAATTGCAGCGTCGTCGCCGTACCTGTCGGATGAATGATCGCCTTGCCCGTGTCCCATGTCAGACGACCCGCCGCTGTCGTCGTCGTCTGTCCCCACGTGGCAACGCCGTCCGACAACACCTGGAATACGTCCGACCCGCCCGAGTTTTTAAGCAGCAATCCGTAGGATGACGACGGAGCCTTAACCGTAAAATGCTCCCCGCTCGGCGCTACGGTGAGAGCACCCGTTGCGGACACCGTGAACGCCGCGTAGTTCGAGGCGTCGTAGCCGAGCCGAAGCTGCTCGGTCGTGGCGACGAGATGACCCTGAGCCGCAGCCGTAGCGATACCCGAAGCCAGCTTGAGCGAGCCAGCCGGATAGACGGTTGTCGCGTTGACTAAAAACGGTGCAATCGATTGCATTGTTTCGCCTCAATTTCCTCAGTCTCTCGCCAGCAACTCAGCCCGCAACTCGCGAACCTCCTGCCGTAGTTCGATCACCTCCTGCCGTACGTCGGCCGGAGCGACGATCAGCCGACTCTGGACGAACGCCGCAACCCACAGGGCGATGCCCAGGATGATCGCAGCGATCACCGTCATCATGACTTGAGCCGCTTGGTCAACTCGCATTTTCGATTTCCTCAACCGCCTGACATATCCCGGTCAGGTCGGCGTTTTTTTGGACGACGCGGCAGTGTTTCGCAATCTCTGCGATGATTTCCATTTTCGGTGAGACGGCCGTATGTACAACGCACTTGGCCGCCCCGAAATACTCGATGATCGCAATCGTGTCTTCTGCCGTTGAGGCATCCTCCAGAAATACGTCGATCACCACTACGTGGAACACATCAGGCGGCACAGCGAGCGCTTCCGCCTTGCTCCGGCAAGAGAAAATCGCCCGATTGTCCCGATTCAGTGCAAGGTTGAGAACCTCCAGTTCAGTCCGCGAATCGTCGATCAACAACACGCTTGTAGTGTCGTCATTCAGCTTCCTCGCTTTTTCCTTCAACCTGTCGGCCGTGCTTCTCGAATTCAGTCGTGAGCCGACCCAATGCCTCAGTGATTTGAGCCATTGCGGCAACATGGGAGTCTCGTGCCTCTTTGCGCTCATCTCGACAATCACGATGCAACCCCGGTATTACCCGACACTGAGTCCACCAAACCAGCCACAAGATCACCCCGAGCGAGCCGAACTCCTTGACGAACTCCAGGACAATTGTTTCCATTTTCGCCTCCGGTTCTGAGCCTCCATCGCAATCTCCATACCGGAGTAGCTACTCTGCCTCGCCCGCTCTGTTCCACGAGTTGCGGGCGAGGCATTTTTCATCTAGACCCCATCGTCGGCCATGGTCGCCGTGAACGTAATTGTGAGCGTCGACCCCAACGTCAGCGACTGGTCGCCACCTGTGAATGCGCCCGCGCTCGTAAGGATTCCCGTTGACCCTCCCTTCGTGCTGCTGTCGGTGGCGCCGCAGCCACCAACGGTGATCGATCCGCTCGCAGTGATTACTGCCTTAGATCCCGAGTTGTCGACCGACTGCGCAGAAACCGCGCCAAACGTAATAGCCTGGCGGCTCGCCTCGTCGTAGCCGGTAACCTCGGTCCACCCTCCGTGCGATGCCATCGTGTCCCCGGCGGCGGGTGATGGTGTCGCGCTGAGCATCAGCAGGTAGTGGGCGGATGTGTACGCGCTCGCTTTCCATTTTCGCTCGAGGTAATCGTCGAGGCCTGTGTCAACGATCAGGTTCTGGATCTCCGCCTGCCACAGGAGGCCGCCGCCGCCGATGATGAATTGGCCGATTCTTCCAGCGCGTTCTCGCGGGCCGAGGCGACACAACTCCTCGAAGTGCGATCTTGCAAGAAGACCCAGATCCGCGTTGCGAAGGATTGCGGCGCTCGCGACAGGAAGGTTTCGAACGAAATCCTTGAACTTCGAGAGCACACAGAACGGTGCGTGCGCTTCACACATGTACCTTCCGCCTGGAACGCCTCGCTCGCGACGACCAGAAGGCGGGCGCCCGACAGTCCCAGACTGATGTATTCCACCCATTCCGCTTTCGTTCCGCATTTTGAGATCCTTTGTAGAACGCCTCGATTTCAGTCGACCCCAGGCCCGACAACTCGCAGCCCGAGTTCTAGCTTGACTCCTTGGCCGAGTGGCTTGAGCGTGATTTCAAATCCGATCTTGCCGTCGATCCCCCACCGTTCGAGCGTCGCGTTGTCCGTCAGGTCGACGTGGCCGCGAAAACTGACGCCCTCGCCGGCGTCGACTTGGAACTTGGCTTGCAACCCATTGTCGCCAGCGAGCGCTTTATCGACGAGCCCCAATGTGCGAGCCACGGCGTCCTGGAGTTTGCTCATCATGGCAAGATGTCCTCGACTTCGGGTCCGTCGGCAAGCTGTCTCTCATTATTTCTTTGCCGTAGTTAAAACATCCTGAGCAACCAGAGTCTGGCAATCTAGCCTGTGCTCCGACGCTAGGAAAATCGCGTCACTCGTACGGGCGTAGCAGAACCGATCTACTCGTCGAGTCCACTGGCTCGCAATTCGGCCGCGAGTGCGATAGCCGGATCGGAGTCGGCAATTGCCGAGCCGAACACGGGATTCGCCAGGGCGGCGTCGACTCGCATGGTCAACTCCTCGATCTCGTCTTCGCCGACCAGTTTCGCCAAGGCGTCGATGATCGCGTCGTCGATCTCTCCGGGGATGACCGCTTTGAGATGCTGTGCCATGTGCACGATCGCTCTGATTCGGCCTTGCAGATCGGCCGCAGACAGCACCGCTTGGATGTCCTCCCACAAGTGCAGCAGAGCCGCGCCATCGAGACCCAGGCTCTTCAGCCACGCTAACATGGCAAACAATTTCGACATTATCTACTCCTGGTTAAGGCTGGCGGAAGGCGTGAATCATCAAGCCCAGTCCAGCGACGACAATCGCCATTGGAATCGAAAAAAACAAAAGGGCGGGAAGGGCTTGGATGCTGCTGTCGCGGCCGGAGTCGAACCCCAGCAGCATCGGGATCGCAGGCCAAAAGCCAATCAGAACAACGCCAGTTGCCCAAAGGATCGCCTTCATCTGCCCTCCACGACATCAACAAACAGTGACAACACCAAGCCCCACACCACGGACGTTATCAGCAATTCGAGCGGCCCTTTGGCTGCGAGGAGACAGCAGCACCAGGGGAGCATGCTAGGCCAGTTCATGTGGGCGGGCCGACCATGCCGCAACTGTCGTTGTCGCAGTCGCAGTCGCACGCCAACTGCACGCAGCATTTCAACGTGCAGCCGATTTTGCACAGGGCATT
>Ga0307379_10008944_pt1 | contig 13447 bp, 23 predicted proteins | sample UN2MG_FD_202237 | JGI IMG/M metagenome (GOLD analysis project Ga0307379, IMG submission 202237) | Soil microbial communities from Risofladan, Vaasa, Finland - UN-2 | ecosystem: Environmental > Terrestrial > Soil > Coastal area > Acid sulfate soil | place: Finland: Risofladan, Vaasa | collected...
CGCCGAGGGGCTGCGGGCATGGTGCGTCTGTGGTCGCGGCGTTCTTCCCGAGAACTGGGCGAACCACCTCAAGCGCAAGGGCACGCACGCGCCGTTGCCGCTATCCCCCGCACCCGCCGAGGGGCTGCGGGAGGCGGCACAGGATGCACTGGAAGCTCTCAGCAACACCTGTGGCTGCGTAGATCCGAACCCGTTTCCCATCGAGACTGCCCTCCGCGCCGCTCTGACCCCGGAGGCCGAACGACCAGACTTCTCGACGCGGATCTACAAGGAGAACCGCGATGACTGACACCGACCGCCTCGCCGCGCTGCTGCACGCGGACTTCATGGAAGCCGTGCCGACCCACCAGCGTTACCCCGCACCCTGCTCGGTGTGCGAAGGCAGAGCCGCTCGCCTCATCGCCGCTGGCGTCACCCTCGCACCCGCCGAGGGGCTGCGAGACGTGATCGCGGCGTTCTTCCGCGCATACGACGCCACGCATCTTGTCCATGACGTTGCCTATGAAGGCGTGAATGATGCCGTAGCCGCCCTCCGCGCCGCCCTCGCCCAGCCCGTCGCACCCGCCGAGGGGCACGTTGTTCGCGACGTGAAGTTGCTGGAGGTGAGCATCGTCCCTACCGACGCCGCGCCCGGTGAGATGGACGAACACGGAGCGTGGGGCCTCATCCAGCCCGCCGCACCCGCCGAGGGACTGGATGCTCGCGGCGAGTGCCCGGCCTGCACCGAGCAGCCGCACATCGGCTGCGAGTACGCCAAGGAGCCGACCGATGACTGACCCCCTCGCCGCGCTGCTGCACAACTTCTCTCCGGCGCTCTGCCGTCATGGCGAAACGGAGGAATGCGGCGAACGGGCGAAGGCCCTCCGTGACGCAGGCGTCACCCTCGCACCCGACGAGGGGCTGGACGTGGATCGGCTGCGGAACGCGACTCGCAAAGCGGGCGGATGGGTTCCCGAGGACGACGAGGGCCGGGCCACCGAACAGGAATGGCTCGATGAAGTCGCCCGCGAGTACTCCGCCCTCACCCCCAAGGAGGCCACCCATGACTGACATCGACCGCCTCGCCGCGCTGCTGCACGAGATCATTGACGACTGCGATCAGGTCGGATGGGACGCCGCCCGCACGACCGACCTGCGACCAGAGGCCGTGTTCGACGCGGTGTATGCCGGATTGGTCGCCGCTGGCGTCACCCTCCAGCCCCCCGCACCCGCCGAGGGGCTGGACGTGGCGCGGCTGGCACGGGCGATGCGAGGCAACGTCGAATGCACATCGTCCGGCGTCTGGTACGACGCCGCCGCCATCGCCCGCGAGTACGCCGCCCTCACCCCGGAGGATGACCGATGACCATTGAGGGCATCGTGTTCGTCTGGCTGATCGCGGTGATCGTCACGGGCGTGGTCGCCGTCACCGCCGCGACCTGGGCGTTGATCAGGTGAGCAACACCCTGACAGCCCACGAGATCGAGATCCTGCTCTCCTCCGCGAGGATCGGGATGCGGGAGACAGCCCGCGACTACAAGATCAAGGAGCAGACGGTCAGGAACACCCTCGCCAACGTCTACCGCAAGCTCCACGCCAGGGGCATGGCCCACGCCATCCTCATCCTCTCGGAGGGGCACCACCGTGGATCCTGAGCCCATCAGCAACGGCCTGGCCTCGCTCCTGACGGGGATCGCGGCGGGCTTCGTCATGGGGGTCGTATTCAGCATCGTATTGAGGGCCATCCTGTGAAGCCGATGACCACGGCCGAGTTCTCCAAGGCCAACCTGACCAAGATCGACGATGTGGTGGAGATCCGGCGCTACAACACGGTCGTGGGGACGTTCTACCCCGCCGGCGATGCCGTGATCACCCTCCAGGGTGATGAAACACCCCTCAAGGAGGCAGCGAAGAGGATTTCCGAGCTGGAGGACGAGGTGAAGGCCCTCAAGAAGCTCCTGGCGGCCAAATCGACCGAATCTGAGCCCAGGATCACCTCCAGCTCGGTCAGGATCGCTTCCGACCCGTTTTCTGGCCTTCCAAAGCAGGATCGCGAGTTTTTCGAGCGGAAATCGGGCAAGAAGAAGTAATCTGGGCGGAAATCGCCACCTGGAGGTCACCTCTTGGACATCACGGACTGGACCAGCCGCTCCAGGCACCCTTCTCGCGACGATATCGTCGAACGGGTCATCGATGCAGTCGGCGAGGAGGAAGCGGAGACCATCATCCTCTTCGACGGCCAGGAACATGCCTTCCTCGGTATCGCCGAGAGGTTCGAGCCGATCCTCGTCGAGCGGGACGGGGAAGTGGTCTCGCAGGGAGGCCAGCACCAGTTCTTCGCCGTCTACAGCTACGAGAAGATGATCGAGGGCCACCTGAGCGACGGCATGAGCCGCGTCGAGGCAATCGAGTACCTCGAGTTCAACACGCTCGGCGCCTACGTCGGTGAGCGCACGCCGGCCGTCCTGCACGACGAAGGAGAATGATGGACCCCGTTTCGCCCCTCCGGGCACCCGAACCGAGGCATCCTGACCAGGTGGTCATGTTCGAGAGCCCGATCGACACCACCTACGCCTACGACGGCTCCTCGATGGCGATGAACCTCACCATCCGCCTCCGGCGGGCCCCCAGGCAGAAATGCGCCGCGTGCGGCAAGCGCAGGGTCCTGTTCTACGTCGGCCTCGGCGATGTGATCAAGAGCCCCGCCATGTGCGCCCGATGCGCCGGCATCCGCTGATGTCGGGTGTCCTCGAGTTCAAGGAGCCCTACCGGGTCGCGATCTCCGCGAAATGGGTCGGGTACAGCAACGGGATGCTCATCGGGCTCGCCATGATGGCCGATGGGCTCCATGGAGTCGTCGTGGGCGAGGACGGGAAGATCCTTGCCCTCAAGACCGACGATTTCGCCATCGAGTGGCGTTACGACGTGCAAAAGGACCGGTGGTTCGATGTTTCGGACGGAAACGTGACCGTAACAGACCAGGAGGTCTAGTCGAGGGCTTACAGGAGCTGTAGTCTCCGTGGTACAAATGCATAGGGTCCGAAGGTCGTTGTTCCGCGCCTCTCCTGGTTGACCTCCGGGTAGCGTCTAGAGCAGTGACCCAAACCCGAACGGACGGGTCGTTGAAGTTCCCCCCAACTTCATCGACCCGTCTTTCCTTTCCCCAGGGAGATGGCCCAGGTGAACCGCTACCTCAAGGCAAGAGCGTCATTCGATGCCACACACCAGGATCCGAGCGAGGGCGCGCACCTCCACGGTCACCATTTCCATGTCTCCGTCGTGGAGCAGTCGGAAGTCGAAACTGGCCTCCTGGCGGACCTCCGGGGCATCGTTTCCGAGTTTGACCTTCGTCCGCTCGGTGAAATGCTCGTCGGCGGCTCCCAGACGGGCCCAGGGCTTGCATCGTGGTTCATGGAGCGCCTTTTGACGCATCATCCCCGGATTACCTCGGTCGAGGTCTGGTGGGACGGAAATGCGGTCTACGGCGTGAAAAGGGATGTCCGGTGAACAAGAAAGTCGATTACGACCTCCTGGAGCGCGAATACGTCACCGGGACGATGTCCTTGCGCGGATTGGCTGATTCACACGGCCTGGCCTCCCATTCCTCGGTGATGGTCCAGTCCAAGAAGCGCCAGTGGGATCGGAAGCGGAAGGAGTTCCGCCAGACCCGGACGGACCGCGCAGTCCTCTACACGGCCGACGAGGATGCGATGCGCCTCGCCCAGGAGGCACGCGTCCGCGACAACGCGATCGAGGCGATCGACGAGGCCATCAGCGTGATGCGCGTCCAGATGAAGGCGACCCGGTCTGTCCTGCGCAACGGGGAGTGGATCGAGGAACCGGTGATCGTCGTCAGGCCCACGGACATAGCCCTGCTCATTGACCGGCTGAACGTGCTGTTTGGGCGCCCGTCGAACATCACGGAGGACAGGAACCTTGGTATCAGCCTATCCGGGAGCGTCGACCCCACCGTCCTCCGAGGCATTGTCGAGGCAACTCGCGGGATTGTCGCCAGCGGATCTGCTCGCTCTCCGATCCCACGCATTGATTGAGATCGCCAGGGGCGATGATGCAGAGGCGGTGTACGCCTACGGCGAGCTGGTCTTCGGGTATGTTCCCGCCGACCACCAGAGGACCATGGTCCGCGAGACGCTGGATGCGATCCTGCGCCGCGACCACGCGGTCTACCTCCTCCCCCGGGGTGGTGCGAAGACCACCTGGGACAACACGATCCTCTGCTCCTGGCTGACCGGGAAATACCCGGATATCCGCATCGGCATGGTGTCCAACACGGACTCCCAGGCCAAGGACTTCTCCAGGGCCGTCAAGTACACGATCGGCTCCAATCCGCTCCACCAGCAGGTTTTCCCCGAGAGCAAGCCCTCGGCCGAGAAGTGGACCGACAAGGAGTGGATCGCGTCCGGCAGCCGCTGGCTGGGCTCCAAGGACGTGACGATGTTCGCCGTCGGCGTGGGCGGCGCCATCATCAGCAAACGCTTCGACCTGATCCTCATGGACGACATCCTCGACGAGGAGAACACCCAGAGCGTCGATCAGCGGGAAGCGGTCGAGATCTGGTTCAAGAAGACCCTCAAACCCTGCCTGGCCCCCGACGGGGTGGTGGTGGTCATCGGCACGCGATGGGGCGAGGAGGACCTGTACGAGCAGTTCATGAAGCCCACCTATGACGGTGGCTTCGGATGGCGCAGCCATGTCGTGTCATCGCTCACCGAGGACGAGAACGGGCAGCTCATCAGCTACTGGCCCGGGTACTGGCCGGTGGAGCGCCTGCTCAAGGAGAAGGAGGAGATGGGATCCGCCCTCTTCTCCTGTTCGTACCAGAACGACATCTCGGGCCTGCTCGCGGGCAACATCTTCCACGGCCCGTTCGACCACTTCGTGACCCTGCCCGAGGGGCACCAGTACACCTTGAGGATGGGCGTCGACCTGGCGTCCTCTACCAGGGAGAGGTCGGACTACACCGCCAGGGTGACGGCCGCCGAGGATGTCTGTCCCAAGGAGAACAGGTGCGGCCTGACGGGGTCGTTCTACGTCCTCTCGTCCTACCGGGACAAGAGGGAGAGCCACCATGCCGAGTTCATCTACGACGGCTGGATGGCATACCCGAACATCAGCCTGGTGATCGTCGAGAAGGTGCAGTTCCAGTCCACCCTTGTCCAGGAGGTGATGGAGGACTACCCACGGATCCCGGTCATGGGAAGGCCAGCCGATGGCGACAAGACGACCCGGGCACGGGCGGTTGCCGCCAAGTACGAGGCGCACAAGGTCTTCCACCACGTCTCACTGCGGGGAACCGCATTCGAGACAGAGCTGTTGTCGTTCCCCAAGGGACATGACGACTTCGTCGACGCCCTCGGGTACTCGATGGACATGGGCGGCGACACCTTCTTCTACGGCAGCATGAAATCGAGGTCCAGATGAGCACAGACATGGTGGAGATGGAGTTCAGGGACGGGAAGAGGCACATCCCGGTCTACCTGGCCAGCCTCATGTCCGGCATCGAGACCTACCGCCTTTCCTACGAGGAGGCGATCCAGGCCGGCAACAGGCAGGCCGAGTCCCTCTTCCTCAACGCCCAGCAAGACAAGATCCTTGCGGCGCACTTCAAGGAGAAGCGTTGACGTGGGTCTGATTGCCGATCTCCTCCTCTCGTACCGGACGAGCCCGAAGAACCTCCCCCCCGGTAACGCCACCCTGGTCTTCCAGGAGCGAGGCAAGGTCGGCAAGACCTCGGGCGCCCTGTTCCGCAACTGGGCAGAGCACTCGGAGTGGGTCCGGGCTGCCATCAACGTCCGCAAGGCCCAGGTCTCCTCGGCCGAGTGGGACGTGGTCGCGTTCGACCAGAGCAAGCCCTTCGACGAGGGAAAGCAGGCAGAGTTGCGTGCCCTGTTCAACAGGCCCAACCTCGCGGTCGAGAGCTTCCGGTCATGGGTCGAGCCGATCATCGAGGACATCCTGGTGCTCGATGCCGGCGTGATCGAGAAGGAGCGCACCCTCGGGGGTGGGATCGCCTACCTCCATGCCGTCGATGGCGCCAAGGTCAAGGTCAGCGCCCTGTGGGACGGCGACCCGGACGAGACCAGGTACTACTGGGTGCCGGCGCCTCAGTACGAGGTCCCCTTCCTCAACTCGGATCTCGTGTACGTCATGGCGAACCCGCGGACGTATTCCGTCATGGGCCTGTCTCCGCTCGAGACCCTCAAGAACACGGTCGATGCCGAGGTGAACGGGTCCCAGTACAACCATCGCCAGGTCACCAACGCCGCCCCCGACGGCATGCTGGATCTCGGCGAGGGGGCCCGCCCCGAGCAGGTCGACGCCTTCAAGAGCTACTGGCAGTACGAGGTGGCCGGCAAGGGGGCGATGGCCTTCATCGGCGGCACCAAGGGAGCCAAGTTCTTCCCCTTCCGCGGTTCCAACCGCGACATGCAGTACCGGGAGTGGCTCGACTACCTGGTGCGGAAGATCTGTGCGGTCTACCTGATCAGCCCCCAGGACCTGGGGCTGACGTTCGACATCAACCGGGCAACGTCAGAGACGCAGATGGAGATGACCGAGGACCGCGGTCTCCGTCCGCTGCTCGCGCTCGTGCAGGACTACTTCACACGGGAGATCGTCTGGGACGACGCCTACGGAGGGAACGAGAACAACCTCGCTTTCCGCTTCACGCGCCTGAACATCAAGGAGTCCATGTCCAAGGCCAACATCAACAAGTTGGCGCTCGCAGGCATGCCTTACAAGTCGGTGAATGAAGCCCGGATGGACGAGGGTCGCGCTCCGATGGGTGACCCGAACAGCGAAGACAACCCGTACAACCAGCTCATGGCCAACACGCCATTGGGTGTCGTCATCCTCGACGAGATCCCCTCGGCGCGTGAGGTGAGCATCGACAACAAGCAGCCCGCCCCGTCATCGGAACAGTCGCCAAAGACTTCATCCTAAGATCCGGGCTCCGGGCCCAGCAAAGGAGTGATCAACAATGGCCGCAACCCTCGTCCTGGCCGTCTCCTACGGCGCAGGCCCCACGGTCCAGGACAGCGTTCCTGGCATCGACCTGATCAGCGCGGACAACTACTACAACACGTTGTCCAACCGGCAGGCCAACCCGATCACGGTCGGAACCAACTCGTACGAGAAGTGGATCCGGCTCAAGGTCACCGCGACCCCCGCGAACTACGTCCAGAGCTTCAAGGTGTGGTTCAACAGCACGGTCGACACCTCGACCACGCTGTACTTCACCGGTGGCTTCGTGACGTACCAGCAGGGCACCACGGAGACCTCGACCATCGCCAACGCCGTGTCCACCGCGTGGACATCGAGCACCAAGGCTGACTGGGATCTCGCCCAGTACACCGCCGGCCAGCTCAACGCGTACACCAAGTACCTGGTCATGCAGCTCGCCGTCGGGGCGACTGCCGGCCCGGGCAACTGGACGCAGCAGACGGTCAATTATTCCTACCAGGAGGCATAGCTTCCCCTCCAGGCCCCGGTGTCTCCCCGGCCCGGGGCCTGGCCTACCTCATCCAGTCGGAGGGATCGTGAAGACAGTTCTGGTCACAGGCGGCAATGGCTTCATCGGCCGCTACGTCACGGAGGAGCTGGTCGGGCGTGGATACATCGTTTCCTCCCTCGACACCCGATACCGCGATGGCGGATCCGGTGTCACCACCGTCCTCGGAGACATCCGGGACGCCACCGCCGTCACCGAGGCCATCGCCCATGCCGAGGGAGTCATCCACCTGGCTGGGGTTCTCGGTACACAGGAGACGGTCAGGAACCCTCGCCCTGCGGCGGAGACGAACATCCTGGGGGGATTGAACGTCCTCGAGGCAGTCGCCCAGTACGACGTGCCCCTGGTCAACATCGCCGTCGGCAACTACTGGATGAACAACACCTACTCGATCACCAAGAACACGATCGAGAGGTTCATCGACATGCATGTCCGCTACCGGGGTAGCAGGATGAGCATCGTCCGCGCTCTCAATGCCTACGGTCCCCGGCAGACCGTGTCCGCTCCCTATGGGTCATCCAAGGTTCGCAAGATCATGCCCAGCTTCACCTGCCGGGCATTGTCGGGGGAGCCGATCGAGATCTACGGTGACGGGGAACAGGTCATGGACATGATCTTCGTCAAGGACGTGGCGAGGATCCTGGTCGATACCCTGGAGGCCACCGAGAGGTACGGCCCCATCGGGACCCTCGACGCAGGCACCGGGAGGGAGACGACCGTCAACGAGATCGCCCGGCTCGTCGCCGACGAGGTCACCCGCCAGACGCGGATCGCTGTCTCGATCGAGCATCTTGACATGCGCCCAGGGGAGGACGCAGGAGCCGTCGTCCTGGGTGATCCGTCCACCCTCTCGGCCATCGGGATCAAGGCGAGCAGCCTGGTGAAGCTCGAGGATGGGATCGCCGACACGGTTGGCTACTTCAGGGCATACCTGCCGTGAGCGCTGTGATCGGAACGTCCGGCCCCATTTCCGTCGCCCCGGTCGATATCGACCTCAACGAAACCGTCAGGTCGTTCTGGAGGAAGCGCCTCGTCCAGCACCACTACGACTTCTACAAGGGCCGCCACCTGATGAAGCTGCCCGAGGACCTGCGTACCTACCAGCACGTCATCGAGGCGTGCCGGCCGGAGATGATCCTGGAGTTCGGGACGGGCTTCGGGGCCAGCGCCGTGTGGTTCGCCGACCAGCTCGATGTCCTTGTCGGAGGAGGCAAGGTCGTGACGGTTGGTGACCATCGCGTCGGCGAGGATGATGATCTCAACCCGCTCCATGTGGCCTTCCACGCCGATGAACGGGTCACCTTCGTCCATGGCAGCCTCCTCGATCCCAAGGTCGTGAAGAGGGTCCACTCCCTGTGCAGGGGCAAGCGGGTGATGATCTCCGAGGACTCCGGGCACACGGTGGAGACCACCTCCGGGGTGCTCGACCTCTACAGCGACCTGGTCCCGGCGGGAAGCTGGTTCGTGGTCGAGGACGGCATCGTGGATGACACCAACGGCCTGAGCCTCTGGAACTCGACCGGGGTCCAACCATCGATCAAGGCGTTTCTCGCCAGTGAGAAAGGATCCCGTTTCGCCGGGCACAATCTGGCAACCTATGGGATCACGATGCACATCAACGGATGGCTGGAGGCGGTGGGGTGAGGGTCCTGGTCACAGGTTCCGCGGGCTTTGTCGGGCAGCACACCGTCAAGGCCCTCCGCGATCGGGGTATCTCGGTCATCGAGGCCGACAAGAAGACGGGCCAGAACCTGGTCGAGTCGTTGTGGGTCCAGGCCCTGATCCGAACCGAACCTGACCTGGTCATCCATCTCGCCGGGTCCTGCTCGACGCTGGGCAGCATCAACCGTCCACTCGACACGTTCAGCGATACGGTGGTCACGGCGGCCCATGTCGCCCAGGTCGTTGCCCGGTTGCAGGTCCCGGTGCTGCTCACGTCATCGGTCAAGGCCCGGGATGGCATGACGCCCTACGGAGCCGCGAAGCAGATGGTCGAGACGTGGTCCCTGGAGATGTCACGCAGCTTCGACTTCCCGCTGGTCATCAATCGCCCGGGGACGATCTACGGCCCAGGCCAGGAAGGAAGCCTGGAGTCGGGCTGGATCGCCTGGTTCCTCAAGGCGAAACGGGAGGACATCAAAGTCGAGATCAACGGAGATGGCTTCCAGCGCCGCGACCTCCTCCATGTCTCGGACTACGTCGATCTCCTGATGCTCCAGGTGGCGAACCCCAGGCTGTACGCGACCAGGGTGTGGGACGTGGGCGGAGGGTCGTCCAATGTCGTGACCGTGAACGAGATGGCCGACTTCCTCGGCCTCGACTACTCCCATGGCCCGGAACGCTACGGTGACGCCAGGGGCTACGTCGGCCACAACGATGTTCCCGGCTGGGAGCCGAAGGTCCACTGGCGGGAGTCGGAGACGTTCCGTGATCTCTGACCTTCTTCCGTGCGCGATCCTGGTGCCATCTCTCAACAGGCCCCAGAACATCCGGGACATCGTCGCGAACATCCACGGCAACACGCCCGAGGAACACTTCATCCTGTTCATGGTCAGCGACCCCGAGAGCATGACCATCCTCGACGAGCTGGGGGAGTGGTATGTCGATGACAGCGACTGCGAGGACCGTCGGTACGTCACCCGGATGAACAAGCTGGTGAAGTGGCTGGACGACGCGAAGACGATCTTCTTCGGATCCGATGACGTGATCCACCACACGGGCTGGTTGACGAACGCGCTGCGGGTCATGGACGGGGGTCCGTCGGTCGTGGTCGTGAACGACATGCACAACAGGAACGGCACCCAGGCCGTCGTCCGCCGGGAGTACCTCCAGCGCGCCGTCTTCGACGCCCCCGGCCTGGCCTTCCATCCGGGCTACGGGCACAACTTTGCGGACAACGAGATGTTCGTCACCGCACAGAAGCAGGGAGAGTTCGCCAGGGCCATGAACTCGTTCGTGGAGCATCGCCATCCCATGTTCCAGGGCGCGAACGCGGCCCCCTGGGACGAGACCTACATCAACGCCCAGAAGCTCTGGGCCCGCGACGAGGAGCTGTTCCTGGACCGTCTCGAGATGATCCTGGTGCCGGCATGATCCCGGTCTTCGGCCTCCCGATCCTCAACCGGTACGACCTCTCGAAGAAGATGGAGGAGTCCATCGACGTTGAGATGGGCAGGTACTACATCGTCGACAACGGGGGAGGGTACGAGGAGGAGGCCCACACCTGGTTCCCCAACCGCCATGTCTGCAACCCGGGGGTGAACCTGGGCTGGGGGGCCGCGATCAACCTGATCATCCGGGCCAACATGAAGGCCGACTGGTGGTTCTTCGCCAATGCCGATGTCGTCTTCGGGCCTGGCGATCTCGACCGGCTCGAGAAGGCCATGTGGCAGGCCGTGGGACCGACGCAGGTGTCGATCTGCGGCTACTCGGCGTTCGCTGTCAACGACAAGGCCATCGAGCTGGCGGGCTGGTTCGACGAGAACTACATCCCCTGCTACTGCGAGGACTCGGACTGGCACTGGCGGGCCAAGACCCTGGGCGTGACGTTCATCATCCTGGAGTCCCAGACCGTCCAGCTCGAGGGCGGCAGCGTGACCATCAGGGAACGGGGGACGAACAACCCGTACAGCTACCCCCTCAACGTGCAGTACCACCGCGAGAAATGGGGTGGGCCGCCGTGGGAAGAGAAATACACGACCCCCTGGGACAGGGGCGGAGACCTGTCGGTGACGACGGCCCCAAAGTTGAGCAGGCTCAGGGATCAGGCTTGGTAAGCAGGATCACGGCCGACTATCCTACGAGCAAGGCCGCTCGTCCATAGCCCTGGAGGACTCCAATGGCAGCTTCGATCACCGTCACCCCCGCGTCGGGGAGCATTGTCGCCAAGAAAACGGTCTGCACCTTCGCCATCGCGGGCACCGAGGCCAACGATGAGAGCGAGTTCAACGCCGCGATCTACCCGACCGAGCCCGAGCACCGCTTCGTCCTGACCATGGTGGTCGGCGGCGAGGAGGTCGGACGCTCCCAGGTCTTCGGCACCAGCCCGGTCGGTGCGTTCCAGTTCAACGGGTACATCTTCCCGTCGGCCGGCAGCTACACCGTCCAGCTCTACGACGTGACCGATCCCGCGAACGAGATCGCGATCTCCGACGCAGCTTCCGTCACCGTCTCCTAGACGATGGCCAGGAGCACACCTAAGACCCGCCGCCCCAGGCGGGTCGGGACAATCGTCGACGGCACGGAGATGGAGGTCCTGGAGGTCCACGACAAGCTCCCTCTCAAGTGCGTGGGCACCATTGCGATGGTCACCCGGGACTGGGTCTCGGCACAGACGGCCGTCTCCTGGCTCGTTGACGACCGCTCGTACCTCGATTTCGGCGAGACGACGCTGCGCTTCATCGTCCAGGGGAACGTGCTCGTCCACCAGCGCAACGAGTGCATCCAGAAGATGGACGGCGACTGGATCCTGTTCATCGACTCCGACATGGTCTTCCAGGCGGACGCGATCAAGATCCTGCTCGAGACCCAGAAGAAGTTCGACCTGGACATCGTCGGCGGTCTCTGCTTCCAGAGGACGCCTCCCTTCCAGCCCACCATGTACGTGATGGCGCAGAACGCCGAACACGGGTACACGTTCCTGGAGCAGTGGGCCGAGGACGCGGCCGTCGAGGTCGACGCCACGGGCATGGCCTTCTGCCTGATCCACAAGCGTGTGTTCGCGAGGATCATGGAGAAGGCTGCCAACGACGCCCTCGAGCGCCTCCGTCCCTCCGCCGGCGACCCGGACGTGGACGAGGCGATCGCCGAGTTCGAGGAGTCCCTCAAGGACCCCTGGCCCGATCTCGAGCATCGCCTGCGCAAGAGGGCCAATGCGTTCTTCCGCTGGGAGGGGGAGTACGGTGAGGACTTCCTGTTCTGTCGCGATGCCAAGGCATCAGGATCCAAGGTGTTCGTGGACACGGGCGTGAAGATCGGACACTCGGGGATGACGATCATCAACGAGGAGAACTTCTTCCGGGAGATCGCCTTCCGCCGGCCCGATGAGCAGGAGTTCCGCGAGGAGCAGCTCAGGTCCGTTGGGCACACCGCGATCACGCCGGAGATGGCAAAGGAGAAGCTGGGGCTGTGATGGAGATCATCGAGGGCCAGTCCACCAGGCTGGAGGAGAATGTCATCCAGGCGGGCGGCAACCAGGCAGGGTGGATCGGGGACACCCCGTTCTTCCTGGTCATCGCGCCGGACGATCGCACCCGGGAGGGCGGGAACATCGGGATCGACCTGGACGAGACGGGCTGGATCGCCCGCCACGCGGAGGCGATGCGGATCCCGTCCACCTGGTGGCTGCACCTCAAGCAGACCGGGCAGCCGCTGTTCTGCGTCGTGGTCGAAGAGGGTGACCAGCCATACTTCACCAAGCTCCACGTCGGCAACCTGATGGCCGGCAGCGAAATCGTCTCGATCGGCATCGGCAAGAAGGGCAAGGATGGGACGATGACTCGCTTGTGGATCTTGCCCAATGGTGTAGTGTGCGGGGGAGACGACGTGGAGATCATCGCGTCGAGGATGCTCGGAGGCTGATGCCCTAACCAGGCAGGCCCGCCCCAATTCAATGGGGCGTTTCTGAACGGACCAATCCCATGGTCGAAATCAGCGCCAAGAACCAACACGCCAGGCCCCGGTCGAATGGCCGGGGCTTTGCCGTGTCTGGAGGAGTGTCATGACATACGCCACCACCTACGCGACCTCGATTGACGCGGCCTTCACCAGCAGGGTGTTCATGGCGATCCGCGATGCGGCGAGGGATGTCATCAACGAGGACCCCGGCACGGCCAACCACGCCAACCGCGTCCTGCTCGCCAAACTGGTCGTCCGCGATACCCCCGGCTGGGTCGAGACGTTCTCCTCCCGCCTCGCGGAACTGGGCTCCACGACGGC
>Ga0307379_10008946_pt1 | contig 13445 bp, 8 predicted proteins | sample UN2MG_FD_202237 | JGI IMG/M metagenome (GOLD analysis project Ga0307379, IMG submission 202237) | Soil microbial communities from Risofladan, Vaasa, Finland - UN-2 | ecosystem: Environmental > Terrestrial > Soil > Coastal area > Acid sulfate soil | place: Finland: Risofladan, Vaasa | collected...
CTGGGCGCCTTCTTGGCCGTGGAGATAGAGGTCGCGAAGGCTTTCGCTGTAGTAGCCGTAGGTCTTGTAAATGTTGTTGAGGTAGCCCGCCAGGCTGCGGCCCTGCTTCTTGAGTGTTGCGGCCATTTCGGCGAGCGTCAGGGCGGCGACGGCGGCATCTTTGTCGCGGGCATAGGTGCCCCGCAGGTAGCCGAGGCTTTCTTCGGCGCCGAAAACGAACTCCTTGCCTTCGGGCAGCAGGCGGATCGTCTCGCCGATGTACTTGAAGCCGACCAGCAGGTGGTTGACGATTTCCGCACCGAATGCCGCTGCGATCTGGTCGAGCTGTGCGGTTGTTACAATCGTCCGCACGACAACCGGATGGCTCGGCAGGGCGGCGCGCTCCTTCATCTGCGCCAGTGTGAAATGGCAGATGAGGCTCGCGACCTGGTTGCCGGTGAGCTTGATCCATTCGGTGCTGCCGTCGGGGAGCGTCTGCCGGATGGCGCACGCCAGCCGGTCGGCGTCGGGATCGGTGGCGATGGCTATATCCGCATCGATCCTGTCAGCTTCGCGCATCAGGATGTCGAGCGCCTGTCCGCCTTCCGGGTTGGGTTCATGGTCGGGGCAGGTTGAAAAATCGGGATCGGGATCGGCCTGTTCTTCCAGGATGTGAACGTCGGAAAAACCTGCTCGCTCGAGCACCTGCGGCACTGTCTTGATCCCGGTGCCGTGCAGGGGGGAATATATTATCCGCGCGTCGCGGTTTTCTGTAAGTGCCAAGCCACAAACTGCTTCGATGAATGCGGCGTCGATCTCCGCGCCCACGATCTCCAGCAGGCCGCGTTCACGGGCTTCCTCCAGGCCGACGCTGTTGATCCCGGTGACGAGGTTGACCTCCTCGATGATGCGTGTGTCGTCGGGGCTGACAATCTGAGCGCCGTCTTCCCAATAGACCTTGTAGCCGTTGTCGCTCGGCGGATTGTGGCTGGCGCTGATGACGACTCCGGCCTGTGCCGACAAATAGCGCACCGCGAAAGACAGCTCCGGCGTAGGGCGGAAATCGTCGAACAGGTACGCCTTCACGCCGTTGCCTGCGAGCACGCGGGCGGTTTCCTCGGCGAACTCCCGCGAGCGGTGCCTGACGTCGTAGGCTATCACCACGCCGCGTGCGCACGCCTCGGGGCCGAACCCGGCTATGTAGAGGCTCAGACCCTGGGTGGATTCGCCGATGGTTCGTTGATTGATGCGGTTAGGCCCCACTCCCATGCGGCCGCGGCGGCCGCCCGTGCCGAACGGGATGATCGTGTAGAAGGCGTCGTTGAGTTCGGGCCAGTCGCCGCTGTCGATCAGGCTGAGTATCTCCTGCCGGAAGCCTTCATACTGGGCTGCGTCGAGCCAACGCTCGATGCCGGCTGCTGCTTCAGGTGAAAGTCGGCCCTGGCGTCGGGCTTCTGCGATCATTGCGGCATGTGTTGAGTCATCTTCCGTGACTTTCATCAGGTGCTTCCTTTCTCGCTGCTTGTTGACTGCTGCACCGCGCCTTGTGTGTCAGCAGGGTTGCTGCCGGCGCCGTTCCATCAGGTGCGTAAGTGCTGTATTCGTTGCGGACTGCTGTGCGGTTGTCAGGTGGGTGAAGCTCGCGGGTACGCGCGTGCACAGCCCGAGGCGGGCGGCCAGCCACTCGAGCGCCGACTCGAGCATTTCAGCGTGGTCGAAGGCCAGCTCGGGGAGGTGCTCCAAGCTCACAAGCATCGCCTCAACTGCGTCGTCGGCTGGTTGAGGCGTGACACGCCTGCCGGTCAGGCCGATATGTGCGACGCTGATGGTGCGGCCGCGGGGGTCGCGGTCGACCGCGTCGAATGTGCCGAATGCTTCCAGGCAAACGTCCCGTATGCCCGTTTCCTCGCTAAGCTCGCGTGCTGCGGCGTCGGCGAGGGTCTCGCCGATGTCAACAAAACCGCCGGGAAACGCCCAGCAGCCCCTGAACGGTTCCGACCCCCTCCTCACCAACACCGTCTCGAGGGTTTCATCCACAAGGCTCAGCAGTACGATATCCACCGTAACGCTCGGCCTTGGATGCGAATATGTGTAGCTTCCTGCCATCCTCACACCGCCACACGCATGACTTCCGCACTGGTTATGAACTCGACGCCGCGGTCTTTCAGCTCCTCGATGGCTTCGCGCCCGGTTCGTTCGTGGATAGACCGGGTGACGTTTATGATCACGCCCACCTTGCAGCGGCGCTTCAGCAGCCCGAGGCACATCTGCTTCACGCAGTAATCGGTGGCCACGCCCGATACCAGGCACTGCGGCCTGCCCAGCAACTCGATCAGATCGCCGAGCGCGAGGTTCGAGAACGGGTCTATCTCGGGTTTCTCGATCACGATCTGCTGGTAGTCCAGAATATTCTCGGGCAGCGGCGGATCGTAGTCTACAGGAATCTGTATCCTGGAAGCCACCAGGCTCTGCTCGATCTTCTCCCAGCCGACGGTCCCCTTGACGCAGTGAGGCGGCCACTGGCCGAATTCAGGATCGTCCGGGGCGTGTGTGTCCATCGTCGACACGACACGAATGTTGCAGCCTACCGCATATTCCATGAGGTCTGCGACGCGGGGTATTATGTCTTCCGCCTCGGGCACGTACAGGGCGCCGGCGCGCTTCATGAAATCTTTCTGAGTATCCAGGTCCATCAGTATAGTCTTACGCATTGACCTCTCCTTGCCAGCCTTTCGCCGACCCAAGCTGTCCGTGCGGGCGCCGTCAGGCGCTGAGTTTGCTACAGTAAATTTCGACACCTGATGTTTCCAAGTAAGCAGCGATTTTTTCCAGTTGTTCACGCGTGTGGGGAACCACGTGATTCAGCAAATATTCCTTGCCGATGCTCGCGTATTTCCCCGATCCGATCCTGTGGTACGGAAGCAGTTCGACCTGCCGTAGCTCGCCGAGCCTGCGCAGGTCCTTGACGAGCGAGGCCAGCGCATCGAGGTCTTCCGGCGAATCGTTCAAGCCGGGCACGAGCGGAACGCGCAGTGTCACAGCCTTGCCCGAGCCGACAAGCCGCCGGAGGTTCTCGAGGATGAGGCGGTTTGAAACGCCGGTCAAATCCCGATGCCTGGCCTCGTCCACAGCTTTTACGTCAAAAAGAACTTCGTCGACCGGTCCGACGAGTTTCTGGAACGTCCGGGCGTCGGCGCAGCCCGACGTGTCCAGTGCGTTGTGCAGACCGCGTGCCTTGCATTCTTCGAACAGTGCGAGGGCGAATTCGGCGTGGCTGAGGGGTTCGCCGCCGGAAATCGTCAGGCCGCCGCCCGAGTTGTCGTAGAAGGGCTTGTCCTTCATGACCTCGTCGGCCACTTCCTCCACGGTCATGTCGCGGCCGTAGCAGACGATCGCCTCGGCGGGGCACTCATCGGCGCAGCGGCCGCACAGCTTGCAGGCGGCTTTGTCGTATTCGATCCGCTCGGCGCCGCGGCTGAGCGCCCCGTTTTCGCACGCAGCTATGCACCGGCCGCAGCCGATGCACTTGCTGGGGTAGAATGCCAGCTCCTTCTCGAACGCGATCGATTCCGGGTTATGACACCACTTGCAGTGCAGCGGGCAGCCCTTCAGAAACACGGTGGTGCGGATGCCCGGGCCGTCGTGGATGGCGAATTTCTTGATGTCGAATACACGGCCTGTCAGACGCAATGCTGGGTCCTCGTGATGATGTCTTCCTGGATGATCGGATCGAGGTTCACGAAATAGGCGCTCATACCGTGGACTCGCACGATGATGTCGCGGTGGCGCTCAGGATGCTTCTGCGCGTCGCGCAGCACGGCCGGGTCCTGGATGTTGAAATGGATGAACCGGCCGTTGAGGTCGAAATACGACCTGACGAGCGCCTCGATGCGGTCGCGGTCGGTGTGCTCGGGCTGGGCCGACAGCGTAAGCGCCAAGCCATGCGTGGCCCGCCAATGCTCAAACTTGGTGCACGACTTGAGCACCGCGGTGGGGCCGAGCTTGTTGTAGCCCTGCGTGGGGCCGATGCCGTATGCAAAACTGTCGCCCCTGTGGCGGCCGTCCGGCGTGGCGCCGCAACGCTGGCCGTACAGCACGTGTGTCGACGGCGTGCTGAACCCGCAGCGGTAGCATCCGCCGAAGGCGTTCTTCTGCGCCGCCACGAGTTCGGTCATTCGCGTGGCGATTCCGGCCGCGAGCAGGTCCACGCTGTCGTCGTCGTTGCCGTATTTCGGCGCACCCTGGATCAGGCGCATTCGAAGGCTCTCGGCGCCGATGAAATCGTTGCGGAGCGCCTGGGCGATCTCGGCGAGAGTCGTCTCGCCTTTCTCGAATACGAGCGTCCTGACGGCGACCAGCGAATCGGCCACGTTGGCCACGCCATGGCACAGGAACCCGCTGAAATTGTAGCGTGCGCCGGTGGTTCGGAAGTCTTCGCCGCGCTCGATGCAATCTTTCATTATCGCCGAGATGAACGGCACCGGCCGGTGCTCGGCCAACAACCTGTCGCAGCGGTTCGACGCAGCCGTCGAGATCGGCAGGGCGTGCTGTACCTGCGTCCAGAAGGCTTCTGCCACCTTTTCGATGGAATCGAATCCGGCGGGATCGCCGGTATCGGGTCCGAGCTGCTTGCCGCTGCACGTCGAGCGGCCGCCGTTGAGGGCAAGCTCGAGGCACTTGGGCAGCGAGAACCAGTCGGCGGTGGTGCGGGCGTTTTCGGCGCCTTGCACGAGCAGCTCCTGGCAGCCGGCGATCACTGAGTCGCGGGCGTCTTCGAGGCTCACTCCGGTTGCCATCTTGGATTTGACCACCACGTCATCGTTGATCATCGTGGGATTGCCGCGGCCCTGAACGGCGATCTCGCAGGCCCGCTTCAGCAGCTCCGGCGGTGTGCCGGCCCAGCATTTCAGCGTCACGGTCGGCAGGGGCGCCTTCAGGTCTTCCGTCGCGTCGAGGCACAGGTATGTGAGATCGTTCGTGGCGTCTTGCCCGTCGCGAGTGACGCCGCCTATGACCGCATTCTGCGACACGGCCCACACCTTGTTGCCCACGTTGAATTTCAGCCACAGCGCCTCGATCAGCTCGACCGCGTCGTCGCGCGCGATCGCTCCCGAGTCGATATCGGCCTTGTAGTATGGATACAGGAATTGGTCGATCCGCCCGATGCTGAAAGCGTAGGGGTTGGGCGTCTGCTCGATGTGCATTATCACGTAGACCAGCCAGTAAGCCTGCACGGCCTCGCGAAACGACCGGGGCGGATGCTCCGGCACGCGGTCGAGCGTCGCGGCCAAGTCAAGCAGGTTCTGCTGCTGCCCCGCCGTTGATGCGTCGCCTGCCATCTTGCGAGCCAGTTCAGCGTAGCGCCTCGGAAATTGGATCGCCGCCTCGAGCGCGATTTCGAGCGCGCGGTAGAAGGTTGCCTGCTCGCCGGTGCGGCCGCTGCCGGCGGCCCTGACTGCATCCAATACGCCCGACAGCCCCTTCTCGAGCACCGTCGGCGAATCATAGATGACGTGGCCCGTCACAGGCTCCACGAACCACAGCCCTTCGTTCATGCAGCGGATTTCGTCCTTGGTGAACGCGCGGCTCATTCCGCGTTCGAAGCCGTCGGCCAGCCAGAAATCGCGCACCTCGGCGATTTCCTCTTCGCTGAAGCGGCCCGCCACCTCGTCGTACAGGTCCGCATATCCGCAGTATCCGTCGAAGTTTTCCAGACCCGTCTTGAACAGGTTGTAGCTCGTGGCGAAAACGTGATCCTCAAGCCCCGCCAGCAGATCGTCCGGGTCAAGCTCGATCGGCATCTGCTCGAGCATGTCCTTGAACATGATCGCGCGGCGCACGCCGGTCGGCTCGCTCTCTGTGCGTCGATAGGATTCCATCTTGATCTTCTCGAGGCGAAACCAGTCTGTGAAGGTGATTTTCGCGTCGAGGCGATCCTTGAGCAGTTTTATTCTTTCACGCATTCTTGCGGCCTCACTCGTAAGCCTATGCCGTCTGAATGCCCCCGTCTATCAGATGATCGGCGGCCGGCGTTGTTCAATCCAATCGCTCGATGGGCATGTCCAGAAGCGTGCAGGCGTGCTCGACGGCTCGGACGTGGTCGCCGGGCACGAATGAATAATGATTGCTGCCTATCCGCTGCACGAAGTCCTGCATGTCCAGGTCGACGTCGAACAGCGACAGCGGCCACATGCTCCCCCAGCCGAGTCGCTTCACTTCGCGTTCCGTAACGTCGACCATCTTGCCCACCATCATCTGCATCGAGTATTCGCCTGCCCGGCGGATTATCCGGCAGATCGTGACGTCGCCGGCCGCTTTGCCGCTGTATCCGACGGCGGCGCCGGATGCGCCCTGGCACTGCCCGCACAGCCGCAGCTCGGGCAGAACGCTTGCCGCATCGGCCGCATTGGCGGCGTAATAGACCGACGCCGCTCCGCAGTTGCTGATCAGCAGGTGCTGGCGGCCGTCGACCTCCAGGTTGCGGATGTCGCCGAACCCGGCCGGCGCCTCCCCGTGGATGCCCTCCAGCAGCAGCGATGTGAGCAGCCCCTTCGTATCGCCTTCGCATGTGGTGGCGACCGCAGCACGCGGCCCTTCGCTGTCTTCCGTGAATGGCAGAAACGCCGGCAGCAGGCAGCCGGTCACGCCGTATTCGACCGACAGCTCGGGCTGGCATCGGAGCGAAACGCCCACCACCTCCTCCGCCGCAAGCTCGTCGAGCCGGTCGCGCGCCGCCAGATACAGCGCCACCTGCCGCTTCAGCGATTCGGCGGTGAGCATTCTGTCGTCATACTTGATCGCGGCTCCGCCGTTTTCCAGCCACGCGATGAACCGTTCGATGCGGTCAGGCTCGGCTGCCATTATCTGCTCCGCCCGGCGGATCAGCAGGTACTGGCCTTCGACCAGCACGTCGCCGATCAGGAAGCTTTTCAGTGCTGCGGGATCGTCGCGGAGGTGCTCCATCTTCAGGCAATAGCTTCCACCCCACAGGAGGATCGAGCTGCGGCGCAACTGCTGCACCGCCGCCGCCGCCCGCACCCATTCGGCCGCCGCCTCGAAATCGTCCACGATCCGCCCGTGGTTGAGGCAGTAGTCGTTGGCCGCGACCTCCCACAACGACGCCCCGATCGCGCTCAGGCAGCCCATGCCCGTCATCGTCTCGTCGCTGGTGCAAACCAGCAGCACGGGCACGTTCGACCGCTGGGCGGTCTCGACCGCCAGCATCGGGTCGGTCCATTTCCAGCAGCCCAGCACAACCGCGTGGATGTCGTCGGCTGCGAATTCCTTGAGCGCCTTCTTGACGTGGCCGCGTTCGGTGATGCAGGAATCGGGGAACGGGAGCGTCACCCTGAATCCCGCCGCCTCGAGTGCATCGAGAATCGCCTTCTGGCAGGCCATATTCTGATGGTGGAGGATGTCCAGCCCGCTGACCGATCTGGGATCGGAAAAACTTACAAGTCCAACTCGTGGCGTCACAGTTAGTCTCCTCGACAGACAATATCCGCCCGCCTTACCTGAAAAACATGCCCGGCGGCCGTGCCTGTATCTCGTGTGGCGTAGATTCTATCAACCCGCGCGCGTGAAATCAACGAAGAATTTGATTTGAATTCACATCAGCGGCGCGTGTTGTTAATGGCAGGTTTCGCCTGTGGGAAATGCACGGATCATTCCGCAGTCAGCCACGCGAGCGTGGTATCGATCACCTCGCGTTCCCACTCGAGCGAATAGTAGCTGTGGTTGGCTCCCTCGACGGTATGATGCTCGGCGGGGATCGCGTTTTCTTCGCAGAAACTGCGGTAGAATTCAGGGGCGCCGGCTGCTTCGTCGTCGGCGCTGCCATACACAAACAACGCCCGGCCGCTGTAACCCTGCAGGTCCGACATCACGTCGCGCAGCGAGTCTTTCGGATTGCGTCCGCCGCTGCCCGCCTTCGGATTCCCGCGCCCCTTGCCGCTCAGGATGCGCAGGATCAGGCGGATGTTCAGCTTCCCGGCAAACAGCTTCTGCCACGTTTCCGCGCGAAACAGCTTGCGGAGGTAGACGGTCAGGAAAAATCCGGTGCGGCGGAGTTCTTCGGTCTTCTTCTTGAACGGTGCAAACAGGGGAGTGGACCACAACGCAAGGCCGTCGAATGATTTATCCAGCGACGCCGCCCCGAGCACGACATTGCCGCCGGAGCAGATGCCGAGGGCGTACAGCTTGTCGGCCCCGTTTTCCCGCAGATGGCGCGCCGCTGCGAGCACGTTGCCGATCATGCCGTCGAGGTCCGTCGCGTCCTTGTCGCCCGGGCTGTCGCCGCGTCCGCGCAGATCGATCCGCAGGCAATGGAAGCCGGCCTGAGTGAACTGCCGGGCCGCGTTTATGAACATACGGTGCGGTCCGATGCCGTAGCCCGCCCAGCCGTGGACAAACACCACGCCTGCGCGGCGGTCGGCATCGGCGCAGGGCCGATGATGCACCGCGTGCAGCGCCACGTCGCCCGGTATCACAACAGACTGCTCCATCAGTTCCTGCCTTTTGATTTTTCCGCCGCCGGACATATCGCCTGCTGACCGCAGCCCAGGCAGCCGTTGGTGCGGCAATCGGGCGTCGGCTCCCCGCGCTCCGCCTTGTGCTTCTCACTCAGCAGGAATTCGCGGGTGATCCCCATATCGATGTGATCCCAAGGCAGCACCTCGTATTCCGAGCGCTCGCGGTTGGCGAAAAACGCGCCGTCGACCTGGCAGTCTTTCAGGATTTTCTGCCATTCCTCGAAATTGAAATGCTCGTCCCACGCATCAAATACGCGCCCGCGCCGGTATGCCTCGAACACCGCCATGCCCAGCGTGCGATCGCCGCGGGCGAAAACGCCCTCGAGATAGCTGCGGTCCGCCCGGTGGGCTTTCAGCCAGATGCTCTTGCCTTTGATGTCGGACCGCAATTTCCCCTGGCTCATGCGGATGGTGTCCATACTTGCCATCGCTTCCCACTGAAACGGCGTGTGAGGCTTGGGCACGAAAGGCGCCGCCGAAATATTGACGCGTGCGGCCGGCTTGCCCAGCTCCTTCCGCAGCAGCGATACCTTCCTCGCGAGCTTCGCAATGGCATCAACGTCCGCCGGTGTCTCGCCCGGCAGCCCGATCATGAAATACAGCTTGACGGTATCCCATCCCGCTCGATACGCCTCCTTCGCGCCGTTCAGGAGGTCTTCGTCCGTTATCAGTTTGTTGATCCGCCAGCGCAGCGACTCGGTGGCGGCCTCCGGCGCGAACGTCAGCCCCGATTTCCTCACGCTGCTGAGCACCGACGGAAGCTCGCGAAGCTCCTGGTTGACGCGAAGCGACGGCAGCGAAATGTTCACCAGCAGCGGGTCGAAATAGCTGGTAACGCCCTTAAGCAGCGGGTACAGGTGGGGGTAATCGCTGATCGACAGCGCAGTCAGCGAAATTTCGTTGTGGCCGGTCGAGCGGTAGGAATCGCGGGCGGCGTCCATCACCTTGATCGGATCCCGCGAGCGGAACGGCCGCTTGATCATGCCCGCATGGCAGAAACGGCAGCCGTGTGTGCAGCCGCGGATCACCTCCAGCGATATGCGGTTGTGCACGGCCTCTACCAGCGGCACTAACGGGTCGGTCGGCAGCGGGAATGCGTCCAGATCCGGCACAACGGCGGCACGCACCCGTTGCGGCACGCCCTTCGCGTTCGTTTTCACGCTTTCCACCGTGCCGTCGTCGTTGTAAGCGACATCGTACAACGACGGCGCATATGCGCCCGGCACCTTCTTCGCGAGATGAATGAGCATATCGCGGCGCGACAGGTTCTTGCGCTTCGCTCGGACGGCCTTCAACTCGTCGACCAGCACTCCCACCGCCTCCTCGCCGTCGCCGATGATGAACAGGTCGATGAACGCCGACATCGGCTCCGGGTTGCAGGCGCACGGGCCGCCGGCGATCACGAGGGGATGGTCAGGCTGGCGCATTTCGCTCAGCAGCGGCACACCGCCGAGGTCGAGCATCAGCAGCACGTTGGTGAAACACATCTCGTACTGCAGCGAGAAGCCGATGACGTCGAACTCGCTCAGCGGCGTGAAGGTCTCGAGCGTATACAGCGGCACGTGTTCTTCGCGGAGCTTGGCGGCCATGTCGGGGAATGGCGCATAGCAGCGCTCGGCGGCCGTGTCGTCGCGGGCATTCAGGATGGAGTACAATATCTGCCCGCCCGCGTGCGAAATGCCGATCGTGTACGCATCGGGAAACGCCAGCGCAAACTTAACGCTCACGCTGTCATGATCCTTTATGATAATGTTCGGCTCGCCGCCCAGGTATTGGCCGGGCGTCTCAACGAACGGCAGAATCCGTTCATCGAGGACCGTTCGCAGTTTTTCATTCATCACCATTTTAGAATACCACAGCAGCGGTCGATTTTCATCTGAAATTCGCGTCACATGGCCGTTGAGCAACCATCCCTGAACCCGCGGCTCGGCAGTGCGAGGCCGGTCATTCCTCGCGCCACTGCTCACCTTCGCGGCCCCAGATGATCGTGGGGCGCATGCTCACGTTCACCACCAGCCCCAGGCACACGAACGACGCCAGCAGCGACGATCCGCCGTAGCTGATGAAGGGCAGCGGCAGGCCTACCGTGGGAAACTGCCCGGCGGTCATCGCAGTGTTGATCAGCACCTGCGTTGCCAGCAGCACGATTACGCCGGTCACCAGCAGCCGCCCCGGCGGATCGCGCGTGCGGTCGGCCACGCGGCTGCAACTCAGGAATAATAGAAAATATAGGACCAGCACCGCCGCCGAGCCTGCCAGGCCCCATTCCTCGGCGATGACGGCGAAAATGAAATCGGTGTTCCGCATCGGCAGGAAATTGCTGCGGTTCTGCGTGCCCCGCTGCCAACCCTTGCCCAGCAGCCCGCCCGAGCCGATGGCAGCCTTCGACTGCGTCAGGTGGTACAGCTCGTCCATCAGCATCTCGGGGTCGCTCGAGTCCTGATTGATGAACGTGATGACGCGCTGCTTCTGATACGGCTTCATCACCAGCCACATTCCGGGCAGCGCCAGCAGGCCCGACACGCCGAGTATGATCAGATACTTCCGCTTCGCGCCCGCCACGTACACCATGCCGGCGGCCATCGGCAGCAGCATCATCGATGTGCCAAGGTCCGGCTGCTTCGCGATGATGACAATCGGAATGAAAGTCAGCAGCACCGGCGCGATGAACCCGCGCAGTTCGCCCCGGCTCTCCCAGCGCGCAAGATACCGCGCGAGCGCCATAATACCCGCAATTTTCATGAACTCCGACGTCTGCAGCCGAAGCGGCCCGAAATCGATCCAGCGAGTCGAGCCTTTGATCGTCACGCCGATGAACATCGTCAGGATCAGCAGCGCAAGCCCGACCACATAGATGCAGTATCCCCATTCGACCAGCCGCCGGTAGTCTACGGCGATCACCGCCAGAAACACCAAAAAGCCCATTGCGGCCCAGACCACCTGCTTTTTAGAACTGCTGGTGTAGTAGCCTTCCGGTCCTTCCGACCGATACGACGCGCTGTGCACGAAGGCCAGCCCGATCAGCAGGAGGAGCAGCGCGACGATGATGCCCGTCCAGCTCACGCGCTTGAGGTTGACGCCTTGGAATAATGCCACGGTTCAATCCAATGCCTGCAACAGGTTACTGCGTCTCCGTGAGAAACTCGTCAGGAAACGACTCGATTATCTTCCTGGCGATTGGTGCGGCAATATCACCGCCGTGCTCGTCGCCTTCCAAGTCCACCGCAACGGCGAAGGCTATCCGCGGGTTGTCGGCAGGCGCCATGCCGGTGAACCAGCCGAGATCGCTTGGGCCGGGCCGCTGCGCCGTGCTTGTCTTGCCGCCGACCTTGTACGGCCTGTCCCAGTCGGGGAATGCCCGGTTTGCGGTGCCGCCGCTTTCGTGAACAACCGCCTCCAGCGCGCGCCTCACCCGTTCCACAGCTTCAGGCGGCAGGTCGAGTTGTTGCGGTTCGATTGAAGGCCTGCCGCTCACCGGCACGCTGTCGCCGTGGGCGTCGATGATCTTCTTCACCACGTGCGGCATCGCCAGGCGCCCGGTTGAAACCGCCGCCAGCAGCCGCGCAGCCTGCAGGGGGGTCACGAGCAGGTCGCCCTGGCCGATGGACAGGTTAGCCGTATCGCCCGACCACCAGCCCCGGCCGGCCTCCCACGCGCGCCGCGCCGGCGAGGGCACGTAGCCGCTCTCCTCGCCCAGCGGCTCGTATGCGGTCTTGACGTCGAGGCCCAGCAGCATCGCCCATTCGGCGAGCTTGTCGGCTCCGGCCCGAGTGCCGATTTCGCAGAAATAGACGTTGCACGATTTCTTGAACGCCACGTGGAAGCCGAGGTCGCCGTGTCCCCAGCGCGCGCTGCACCGCGGCCCGCGCCCGCGGAACGTGCCGTTGCAGTTGACCTCAACTCCCGGCGAAACGCCGCCGTCCCACGCCGCGAGGGCCGTGACGATCTTGAACGTCGACCCGAGCGGATAGCTTTTCACCGCACGGTGAAACAGCGGGTTATCCGGATCGTTCACCAGGCGGCGGTAATCGCTGAAGAATTCTGCGGGCGCATATCGGGGATTCGACGCCAGAACCAGCAGGGCACCCGTGCGGGCATCTATGACGGCGGCGCAGCCCGTGCGCTCGGCGAATGCCTCCTCCGCGGCACGCTGCTGGGCGGGCAGCAGTGTCAGGTAAATATCACAGCCGGGAACAGACTCCTGCCGGTCGATCACGCGAACGACGCGGCCGTGGCGATCCTTCTCGACCAGTTCCTCGCCGCGCGAGCCGCGCAGCTCGGCGTTGAATCGCGCTTCTATGCCCGACCGCCCGATGCTGTCGTTGAGGAAATACCGCTTGCCTCGCGAGCCGGCGTATTCGCGGCGGTATTCGTCATACTCCCCGCGATTGAGCTTAGACATATACCCGATGATATGCCCCGCGAGGTCGCCCTGGGTGTATCGGCGTGCGCGTTTATCCTGTGCGAAGAACCCGCGAAGGTCGTCGGATTTCACCGTCACCTTCAGCACGAAATCGTAGGGCACGTCTTCGATGATAGGAAGCTCGTCCCAACTGTTGGCGCGGTTGTTCAGCACATCCTGGCACATTCTGACAAGCTTTTCCAGCAATTCGACTTCACCGACACCGGCGATCGCCGCCAAGTTTCGGACCGGTTCGATGATGTGCTGCGGGATCGGAACGCATTCCTCGCCCTGCACAGGCTCGCGGATGTAACGCCCCTTCCACACCAGCCGGATCGGGAACGCCGGCGGCTCGCGGCGCAGCACTACCCCCGAAAACGCGATCTTCGCCGCCCAGCCGCCCTCCGGCAATTGCACCAGGCTCAGCGACACGTCCTGCCTGTCGCGCACGCGGAGTCCGTCGACGCTCATCGCCCGGTGCAGGCTGGTGCGGAACCGCTCGTTGCTGTTTGATTCTCCCGGATCGTCCAGGT
>Ga0307379_10008948_pt1 | contig 13441 bp, 9 predicted proteins | sample UN2MG_FD_202237 | JGI IMG/M metagenome (GOLD analysis project Ga0307379, IMG submission 202237) | Soil microbial communities from Risofladan, Vaasa, Finland - UN-2 | ecosystem: Environmental > Terrestrial > Soil > Coastal area > Acid sulfate soil | place: Finland: Risofladan, Vaasa | collected...
TGGCAGGCCGTACTGCCTGATAACCTGCTTCAGCTCCACAAAAAGCGCGGTTAGCGGGGCACCATCCTGCTCGATGATGTCAAGCTGCCGTTGATATTCTCCAAGTTTATACAATCTTTGCGATGGCTGATCGTCGCCCTCATCAGCAAAATCGTCAGCAGTTCGGGCAAATTGGTAAATCAGCTCGATCGGCCGACGCAGCCGCTTGGGCAGCAAAACGGACGCAACCGGGAAATTCTCGTAGTGATCAATCCCCATCGTTTAGGAGTGGTAGGGTAAGTCTTAAAAAAAACAATGGGTTAAAAAAGACGGGCGAACAAGGAAATCGCCGATCAAGTGGCGGTACAAGGGGGGATTATATTAAAATGCTGCGGTCGCGAAAGTGGCGGAATTGGTAGACGCACCAGATTTAGGTTCTGGCGCCGCGAGGCGTGAGAGTTCGAGTCTCTCCTTTCGCACCAATTTCCTGTCAGCGGCCGGTTTGCCGCGACGGGATTGATCGACACAGCATTTTGCAAATCAGTATCTGGCCGAGCGGTATTGACGGCCCCGGGTCTGAACGACCGCGTATCCAACAACATAGACAGGGTTAATGCACTTGATGGCCAGCGTACCTTGTTCCGAAAGCTAGAGAATCGATGCAAACAAATCTAGAAACACTCAGTTCCCTTGAACGCCGTCTCTCTATCACGGTGCCGATGCAGGATGTGGACACCGAGGTGGCTAATCGCCTCAAGCGCCTCTCCCGTACTGTCAAGATTCACGGCTTTCGACCCGGCAAGGTTCCGGTAAAAATCGTTGAGCAACAATACGGGGGGCAGGTCCGGCAGGAAGTGCTGGGCGATACCATACAGAAGAGTTTCGGCGACGCCGTGCGTGAGCAGAACCTTCGTGTGGCCGGCCTCCCAAAGATTGAGGTTCAGTCCGGGGAAGACGCGGCCGGCAAGTTCGAATACACCGCGACCTTCGAGGTTTATCCTGAAATCAAGCTGGGAGACCTGTCTGCTGCCGTCGTAGAGAAGCCGACTGTCGAAGTAGGTGATGCGGAAGTCGACAAGACGATCGAGGTGTTGCGCAAACAGCGGGCCGTTTTCGAGCCGGTTGAGCGTGCGGCTGCATCCGGCGATCAGGTAAAGATCGATTACAAGGGCAGCATCGACGGCGAGGCGTTCGAAGGAGGGTCGGCGGAAGGAACCGTCGTTCAGCTGGGAGAAGGCAGATTGCTGCCTGACTTCGAATCGAATGTAATCGGTCTTGGCGTGGGTGAATCCCGGACATTCGAAATGAAATTCCCCGACGACTATCATGGTAAGGAGGTTGCGGGAAAACAGGCGAAGTTCGAGATTTCGCTGCATGAGGTCCTTGCGGCACGCCTGCCGGAGATCGATGCCGATTTTGCCAAGACACTGGGTGTTGCAGACGGTGATCTTGAGAAAATGCGGGGTGAGGTTCGTGACAATCTTGAGCGTGAGGTGAAGCGCCGTTCCGAGGCGCAGCTCAAGGACAGGGTGATGAAGACGCTCCTGGATACGGCGACGCTGGAGGTGCCTCAGTCGCTGGTTGAAGAGGAAATTGATCGCCTGGTGGAGCAAATGAAGCAGAATATGCAGACACGTGGCATGAACACCGAGGGTGTGCCGTTTCCGCGGGACGCGTTCAGCGAGGAGGCGACCCGGCGCGTGCAACTGGGACTGATCGTTTCCGAGGTGGTGAGCAAGCACGCATTGAGCGCCAAGCCCGAACAGGTCAAGGAGCTCGTCGAGGAACAAGCCAGGGCTTATGAGCAGCCGGACGAGGTGCGGCGCTGGTATTACCAGTCGCCGGAGCGGTTGCGCGAAATCGAGTCAGTGGTGCTCGAGGCGAACCTGGTCAAGTGGGTAGTTGAGCAGGCGAAGATCGAAGACAAACCGATGGCTTTTGATGATTTGATGGGGAATGCGCAATGAAGTGGATGCAGGACGGACTTGACGACCCCCGCGCTCTCGGGCTCGTCCCCATGGTTATTGAGCACAGCGGCAGGGGCGAGCGTGCCTATGACATCTATTCGCGTTTGCTCAAGGAGCGCGTCGTATTTCTGGTAGGGCCTGTCAACGAGGTCAGCGCCAATCTGATCGTCGCGCAGATGCTGTTTCTGGAGTCCGAGAACCCGGAGAAGGATATTTCGTTCTATATCAACTCGCCAGGTGGGTCGGTATCTGCGGGGCTGGCAATTTATGACACCATGCAGTTCATCAAGCCCGATGTGAGCACGCTGTGCGTTGGCCAGGCGGCCAGTATGGGTGCCTTCCTGCTCTGCGCAGGAGCCCGGAAGAAGCGCTTTGCCCTGCCAAATTCCCGTGTGATGATTCATCAGCCGATGGGCGGATTTCAGGGTCAGGCTTCGGATATCGAGATTCACGCCAAGGAGATCCTCTATTTGCGGGAACGGTTGAACCAGCTGTTGTCTCACCATACCGGGAAGGATGTTGAGACAATTCAGAGGGATACAGATCGTGATAATTTCCTAAGCGCCGAAGAGTCTGTAAAGTACGGATTAATCGATCAGGTGCTCGTAAATCGTGCTGCCGAAAGTCAATCGACCTGATGGCCGTGGCTTTGGGCGCAAAAGCCGGTGCGCGGCGACAAGGACCAGATTTCGCTTTGGAACCACTAGCGTTTTTGGTGTCCGAAACATCTACTGAAAGTGGAATTGATAACTGATGGCATCCATGTCTGACAAGCCGGGTGGTGAGAAACTCCTGTATTGCTCTTTCTGCGGTAAGAGCCAGCACGAGGTCCGTAAGCTGATTGCGGGTCCGTCGGTGTTCATCTGCGACGAATGTATTGAGCTGTGTAACGACATCATTCGCGAAGAAAGCCAGGTCGACATTTCGGGGAAAGGGGCAAAGTCCGATCTGCCCGTGCCTCACGAGATTCGCGAAATTCTCGATCAGTATGTGATTGGTCAGGGAACCGCCAAGCGGATCCTGTCGGTCGCGGTGTACAACCACTACAAGCGGCTCAAAATCGGGCAGAAGAAAGACGATATTGAGCTGTCCAAATCCAACATTTTGCTCATCGGGCCGACCGGGTCCGGCAAGACGCTTCTTGCCCAGACGTTAGCCCGTCTTCTGAACGTCCCCTTCGTGATGGCTGATGCGACGACACTGACCGAGGCCGGTTACGTTGGAGAGGACGTCGAGAACATCATTCAGAAGCTGCTGCAGAAATGCGATTACGACATTGAAAAAGCCCAAAGAGGCATTGTATATATTGATGAAATCGACAAAGTCTCGCGCAAGTCTGACAACCCCTCGATTACCCGTGATGTGTCCGGGGAAGGCGTTCAGCAAGCGCTGCTCAAGCTGATCGAAGGCACAATCGCCTCGGTGCCCCCGCAGGGCGGGCGCAAGCATCCGAATCAGGAGTTCGTGCAGGTCGATACCACCAACATCCTGTTTGTCTGCGGCGGTGCATTTGACGGGCTCGATAAGGTAATCCGGCAGCGTTCGGAAAAGAGTGGCATCGGTTTTGGTGCGGAAGTGCGTAGCAAGGACAACCCGAAGGATATTGGCGTGGTGTTGCGCGAGGTCGAGCCGGAAGATCTGATCAAGTACGGGTTGATCCCGGAATTCGTCGGACGCTTGCCGGTCGTTGCCACGCTTGATGAGTTGAATGAAGAAGCACTCATCGAAATCCTGACCCAACCCAAGAACGCGCTGCTAAAGCAATACAAGAAGATGTTCGCAATGGAGGGCGTTGAACTGGAAATGCGTCAGGAAGCGCTGCGTGCCATTTCAGGCAAGGCGCTTGCGCGCAAGACCGGAGCACGGGGCCTGCGCTCAATCATGGAGCATGCGTTGCTAGATGTCATGTATGACCTGCCGTCACTGGATAACGTCGAAAAAGTGGTGGTGGATGAAGGAATGATCAAAGGCGATGCCAAGCCGATACTGATCTATTCCGACCGACCGAAAGTGGCTGGATCAGGCGGGGGGGCTTGAATTGCAGTTGATTGTTCCCAACCTCCATAACTTGGCTTTTCTACCAGGTGCCCAATGACCGAAATCTATGAATCCCACGAACCCGCTGTGACCTACCCGCTTCTCCCATTGAGGGATGTAGTGGTGTTTCCTCACATGGTGATCCCGTTGTTTGTTGGGCGGCCCAAATCGATCAAGGCCCTGGAAGTGGCCATGGAGGCTGGCAAGCACATCATGCTGGTCGCGCAAAAGTCTGCCGCCAAGGATGAACCCGAACCCGAAGACCTCTATCGTATTGGCAGTATTGCCAACATTTTGCAGATGCTCAAGTTGCCGGATGGCACTGTCAAAGTCCTGGTCGAAGGCGTACAGCGCGCCGAGATCGTTTCGATCACTGACGAGAAAAGCCATTACGTCAGCGAGACGATGTCTATTGCCTCGGACGACAACGACAATAACGAAGTCGAGGCGATGCGGCGTGCCATGCTCTCGCAGTTCGACCAGTACGTGAAGTTGAACAAGAAGATCCCGCCTGAAATATTAACGTCGTTGTCCGGAATTGATGAAGCAGGCCGGCTTGCGGACACGGTCGCAGCTCACTTGCCTCTCAAGCTCGAGCAAAAGCAGGACGTCCTTGAAATGTTCGGTGTCAAGAAGCGGCTCGAACATCTCCTCTCGCTGCTTGAGGCGGAACTGGACATCATGCAGGTTGAGCGCAGAATTCGTGGCCGTGTGAAGCGCCAGATGGAGAAGAGCCAGCGCGAGTACTACCTGAACGAACAGGTAAAGGCGATCCAGAAAGAACTCGGCGACATGGAAGACGGCGCGGACCTTGAGGAGATGGAAAAGCGCATCAAGGCTGCGCACATGCCCAAGGAAGCGCGTCAAAAGGCTGAAAGCGAGTTGAAGAAGCTGCGTTTGATGTCGCCAATGTCGGCCGAAGCGACGGTCGTTCGCAGCTTTATCGATACGCTTGTTGGCTTGCCGTGGAAGAAGAAAAGCAAAGTCCGGGCGGATCTGCAGTCCGCTGAAGAAGTACTCGATGCAGACCATTACGGGTTGGAAAAGGTCAAGGAGCGTATTGTCGAGTATTTGGCTGTACAGCAGCGCGTCGACAAGTTGAAAGCGCCTATCCTGTGTCTCGTTGGCCCACCAGGTGTCGGCAAGACCTCGCTTGGTCAGTCAATCGCGCGCGCGACCAATCGCAAATTTGCACGTATGTCGCTAGGCGGCGTTCGGGATGAATCCGAAATCCGCGGACACCGGCGAACCTATATCGGGTCCATGCCAGGCAAGATTTTGCAGAACATGACCAAGGTTGGCGTGCGTAACCCGCTGTTTCTGTTGGATGAAGTAGACAAGATGGGTATGGATTTCCGTGGTGATCCATCGTCTGCACTGCTCGAAGTGCTTGATCCCGAGCAGAACGACAAGTTTGTCGACCACTACGTCGAGGTCGAGTACGACTTGTCCGATGTCATGTTCGTCGCAACTGCGAACACGATGAACATTCCGGCGCCCCTGCTTGATCGAATGGAAGTCATTCGCCTGTCCGGTTACACGGAAGAGGAAAAGGTCAACATCGCCATGCGGTATTTGTTGCCCAAGCAAATGCAGAACAACGGCCTCAAGGAAGACGAGCTCGTAGTATCCGAAGCTGCAGTGCGCGATATCGTGCGTTACTACACGCGCGAGGCGGGTGTGCGATCGTTGGAACGGGAAATTTCGAAAATTTGTCGGAAGGTTGTCAAATCGCTGGTCGTCAAGAAGCGCGATACACGCGTATCTGTTTCGACCCGCAGCCTCGACAAGTATCTTGGTGTGCGCCGGTATACCTATGGCATTGCGGAACTAGCCAATCAGGTAGGACAGGTAACGGGGCTTGCCTGGACGGAAGTTGGCGGTGAGCTGCTCACCATAGAAGCCATCGTCATGCCGGGCAAGGGCACGATTCAGCGGACCGGATCGCTTGGCGATGTGATGAAAGAATCAGTTGAAGCCGCGCGTTCGGTGGTGCGGGCCAGGGCCGGAAAGCTGGGCATCAAGGACGACGCCTTCGAGAAAAGAGATATTCACGTCCACGTACCTGAGGGCGCTACTCCGAAAGATGGGCCTTCAGCCGGTATTGCAATGACGACGGCACTGGTATCTGCTTTGACAGGGATTCCGGTGCGGGCTGACGTGGCAATGACCGGGGAAATCACGCTGCGTGGAGAAGTGCTGGCAATTGGCGGGTTGAAGGAGAAATTGCTCGCGGCGCATCGTGGCGGAATCAAGACAGTGCTCATTCCTGAGGAAAACACCAAGGATCTGGTAGAGATTCCGGATAACATCAAGAATCGTCTCGACATTCATCCCGTAAAGTGGATTGACCAGGTACTCGAAATGGCCCTGGAAAGGCATCCGGAGCCTCTGGAGGATGAGGATGCAGTTGCGATCCCGGCGATTGAACCAACTCCCGAGGCCACCAGCCAGATCAAACACTGACATACCCTACCAAGGCAGTATATGATTACAGGGGCAGCGCTTCGGCGCTGCCTTTTGTTTCGCCCGCAGCTTTGCTTGACACTGCGAATTCTGAATTGTTATATAACTACTCGTTCGAGGGAAAAAATAACTTGAATGCCCTCCGAATCGAACTTGCCAATTTTTCCTTTTTTCTCCCGCTAACGTCATAACGAAAGGGGACCCGCGTGAACAAATCTGAATTGATCGAGTCTATTGCGCAGGCAGCTGACATTTCCAAGGCCGCTGCAGAGCGCGCGCTCGACGGTACCGTTGCAGCAATCACTTCATCTCTCAAGCAGGGTGGCATGGTCACTCTGGTGGGCTTTGGCACTTTCTATGTAGGTGATCGCGCTGCACGCAGCGGCCGTAATCCGCGTACCGGTGCCACCATCGAAATCAAGGCCTCGAGAGTGCCGAAGTTTCGCGCTGGCAAAGCGTTAAAGGATGCAGTAAACTAGCGCGCTTTCCGATTTTGGGGGTACCAGGCGGCCCCGGGAAGCGGAAACGGGTTGTCCGCGTGACAGTCGCGTAGGGCACCTCCCGAAAGCGCCACCGGGTGCTTAGCTCAGTTGGTAGAGCGTCGCCCTTACAAGGCGAATGTCGGGAGTTCGAGCCTCTCAGCACCCACCAAAGTATTCAGGAGTGGTAGTTCAGTTGGTTAGAATACCGGCCTGTCACGCCGGGGGTCGCGGGTTCGAGTCCCGTCCACTCCGCCAGACCCAGAAAAGGCGAACGAGAGTTCGCCTTTTTTATTGTTGCTCCGTCACTGCCGGAAGAGCTAATTTCGATTGGGTGAAACGATGTTCGATTTGGTAACCAAAAACAGGCTTCTCGTTTATATCGTCCTCGGGTTGATCATTCTTACCTTCGCGTTTTTCGGGGTGGATTCGTATTTCCAGGGCGCTGGTCAGGTAAACGAGGTTGCAACAATCGGTGATGCTCCGGTTACTGTGCAGGAATTCGGCCAGAGCCTGCGGCAGGCCCAGGACCTGGTTCGCCAACAGGCTCAGCAGCAAAATGCCCAGCAAATGAACGCCTATCTGAACTCTCCGGAGTTCCGGCGTGCCGTGTTGGATGATTTGATCCAGCGCCGTTTGTTACTCGGATATGCCGGCATGGCCGGCATGTCGGTATCGGTTGATGAGCTTCGTAATGAGATTATGGGTGTGCAGGCTTTCTATGGCGAAGATGGCGTCTTCTCTGTTGAGCGCTACGAGCAGTTACTGCGTGCACAGAACATGACACCCGCCGGATTCGAGAGCCAGATTGAGCAGGATATTTTGCTCTCACGAATTCGCGAGTCGGTAGCCGGGTCCGCTTTCATACCCGAGAGCGTTGTGGATCGACTGGTGCGCTTACGAGGGCAGGAACGCGAAGTCAGCCAGTTGCTGATTTCGCCGGTAGATTTTCGCGACAAAATCGAAGTCACCGAGGAGGACGCCCGCAAGTATTTCGAAGAAAACACGTCGTTGTTCCGCATCCCTGAGCGGGCCAAGATTGAGTATCTGGTATTGACCCCGGAAATCGCAGCGGCAACCGTCGAGGTTTCCGAAGACGAGCTCAAGCGTGTATACGAAGAGAGGATTTCGGAGTTCCAGAGTGCTGAAGAGCGTCGCGCAAGCCATATTCTGATAGCGGTGGGTGCTGACGCGAGTGAAGAGGACCAGGCAGCGGCCAAGGCCAAGGCAGATGAACTCTATCAAGAGTTGCAGGCGTCGCCAGAACAGTTCGGAGAATTGGCCCGCACGCATTCGCAAGATCCGGGCTCGGCTGAACAAGGTGGAGATCTCGGGTATTTCCAGCGCGGCTTTATGGTCGCTGAATTTGAGAACGCGGCATTCTCCCTGAAGCCAGGAGAGATCAGCGCTCCAGTCCGTACTCAGTACGGTTACCACATCATACGCATTGACGAAGTCAAGCCGATCGAAACCACACCGTTCGCAAAGGTTAGGGATCAACTGCTCAAGGAACTTCGTGAGAACCGGGTGCAGGACGCTTATCTACAGGCGGCACAAACTTTCAGTGATATGGTTTACACGGAGTACGACAGCCTCAAGCCAACCGCGGAATCGCTCGGTCTTACGGTTCAGGCGAGTGACTGGATCAGCCCCTCTGGTGGCGGAATGAATCCTCTGTTAAACAACCCGGAACTGCTGGAAGCCGTGTTCTCTGGCGAGTCCCTCGAGGAAAAGCGCAACACGCAGGCGATTGAGGTTCAACCGAACACGATGTTGTCGGCACGCGTGGTAGAGCATGCTCCTCCAGCCGATGTGCCGTTCGAGGACGTCTCCAGAGACATTATCGATTTTCTCAAAACCGAACGTGCAGTCGAGATGGCGAAGCAAGAGGGTGAGGCCACCCTTGAGAAACTGACCAGCGGTGATCGTCTCGAGAATCTGAAATGGTCCAAGCCGGGTGTTGTGACCCTGCAACAGCGCCAGGGCCTGCATCCGGAGGGTGTTCGTGCTGTATTCAGCGCCAACGCGAAAGAATTGCCTGCTTACACGGGTGTCAGTGTCGATGACGGACGTTACGTTATCTACCGTATCAGCACCGTGCGCGATGTCGAGTCTGTTTCGCCGGATGACGTGCAAACGGCGAGTCGACAGCTGTCACAAATGGTCGAGCAAGAGCAGTTCAACGCCTTCGTCGGCCGCTTGCGCGAACGCTCGGACGTCAAGGTCAACGAAGCCGCGATTAATCCCGACCAATAGTATTTAACAGGAGCAGGGGGCCGGGTATTTCACCCGGGCGCACGCGCTCCCGCGTTCGTCGTGGTTGGCAGGTTCCGCATAGAGCAAGGCAAACACCGTTTTTGGGCCACCTTGCTCCCGACGGTCTCAGTCTTCGAATGGGGCCGCCCCCGCAATGTTGAAGCCAGCATCAACATAAGTGATTTCGCCGGTTACTCCGCTTGCAAGTTCACTGAGTAGGAAAGCGGCGACGTTGCCCACTTCATCTGTAGTGACGTTCCGCCGCAGTGGCGAGAGTTTCTCGCTGAAAGCGAGTAGCTTTCCGAAGTTGCCGATGCCGGCGGCCGCGAGTGTCTTGATCGGCCCCGCTGAAATGGCGTTGATGCGGATGCCGCGCGGCCCCAGGCTTTGCGACAGATAACGCACGTTGGCTTCGAGACTCGCTTTCGCGGGGCCCATCACGTTATAGCTGGGAAATGCGCGTTCGGCGCCGAGGTAGGTCATGGTGACCAGACTGGCCCGCCGGCCCTCCATCATCGGCAGGGCTGCCTTGGCGAGTGCGGCGAGGCTGTACGCACTAATATCATGTGCGATACGGAATGCCTCACGGCTGACAGAATCGAGATAATCACCGGCTAGCGCTTCACGTGGAGCAAAGGCAATCGAGTGCACCAGTCCGTCCAGGCCATCCCATTTCTTGTTCAGATCAGAGAACAGGGTATCAATTTCCTCATCGCTCGATACATCACACGGCAGGACCAGATCGGATTCGAAATCGGATGCGAGCTGGACCACACGATCCTTTATTTTGTCGCCGCCGGCATAGCTGAAAGCCAGTTCGGCCCCTTCGCGCTTGGCCGCCTTCGCAATGCCGTAGGCGATTGAGCGGTTACTGAGCAGACCCGTGACAAGAATTTTCTTGTTATCGAGAAATCCCATGATTCCCCCCCCTGATTGAAAGCGCGAATTATAGCGAATGACGCAGGATAATCCGTTGCCCACACCCCGGGATGGTGCCGCAACCGGGTTAGACTTGGGCGCATGACCGCGATAAAGACAGGGACGCTGCCAACGCTGCTGTTGATCGGCCTGCTTGCGGCGTGTGGCCAGGGCGCTTTGAACAACCCTTATCCCGATCGCGAGCGGGGCAAGAACATACTGTATTCGTTCTTTAGCGAGCGCCCAAAGCACCTCGATCCGGTGCAGTCGTATTTTGAAAACGAGATACGATTTACGGCGCAGATCTACATGCCGCCACTTCAGTATCACTATCTCAAGCGGCCATATCAGCTGATTCCATTCGCAGCGGCGGCAATGCCTAGCGTGACCTATTTTTCGCCGGGTGGCGCCATTCTATCGGCGCGGGCGCCGCCTTCTGCAGTAGCGTATACGCGTTACGAAATCAGCATCCGCCCCGGCATCCTCTACCAGCCGCACCCGGCCTTCGCGCGGGACGCACAGGGTAAGCCTCTCTATACCGGGCTGTCAGAACGCCAGCTCAAAGCTTATCGAAACCTCGGTGATTTCGAGCAAACAGGAACGCGTGAGCTGACGGCGTCGGACTATGTCTATCAGATAAAACGGCTTGCCCATCCAAGCCTGCATTCCCCGATTTTCGGTCTGATGAAAGGCTACATCGTTGGGCTCGACGAGTATGCGACGGAGCTTGAGCAGTTCGCAGCTACGGTACCGCGAGAAGAATACCTGGATCTCGATCGATTCGATATCCGCGGTGTGGTGGCGCAGGATCGTTACCGCTACACAATCGACGTGCGCGGCAAGTATCCGCAGTTCCTCTATTGGCTTGCGATGCCCTTCTTCGCGCCTGTGCCAAGCGAAGCCGAGAGGTTCTACCGGCAGCCGGGTATGCCGGCCAACATCTCGCTTGATTGGCAACCGGTCGGAACCGGACCATACATGCTGAGTATGAACGACCCGAACCGCGTCATGGTGCTGGAACGCAATCCGAATTTCACCGGTGAAGCCTATCCCTCGGAAGGCGAGGCCGGGGATGCCCGCGCTGGACTGCTCAATGACGCAGGCAAGACAATGCCCTTCATAGACAAAGTCGTCTACAGTCTGGAGAAAGAGAGCATCCCTTACTGGAACAAATTTCTACAGGGTTATTACGACCTCTCGAACATCAGCTCCGACAGTTTTGACCAGACCGTATCCGTGAGCAGCACCGGAGAAGTGGGCTTGACGGATGAGCTTCGTGAACGTGGCATACGGCTCAACACATCTGTGTCCTCGACGACGATCTACCTGGGTTTCAACATGCTGGACCCCCTTATTGGAGGGCTCGATGAGCGTGCCCGCAAGCTAAGGCAAGCTGTCTCGATTGCCGTCGACATGGAAGAGCTGATTTCAATATTTCGCAACGGTCGCGGCATACCGGCGCAGAGCCCGCTGCCTCCCGGAATCTTTGGTTACCGTGACGGTGCGGCAGGCGTCAACCCATATGTTTACGACTGGGTTGATGAGCGCCCGCGGAGAAAATCCGTTGAGTTTGCAAAACGCCTGCTGCGCGAAGCGGGTTATCCGGACGGAATCGACGCAAGTACGGGCAAGCCGTTGACGCTCTACCTCGATACGACCCTGGTCGGACCGGAGGCCAAATCCCGTGCCGACTGGTTCACCAAGCAGCTACGAAAGATCGATGTACAGCTTGTTGTGCGCGCCACGGATCTGAACCGCTTTCAGGAGAAATTGCGAAACGGTACCGCCCAGCTCTATGTTCTGGGTTGGAACGCGGATTATCCTGATCCGGAGAACTTCATGTTCCTGCTGCATGGGCCGCAGTCGAGGGCGCAGGGCAGCGGCGAGAACGCGTCGAACTATTCGAGTCCGGAATTTGACCGCTTGTTCGAGCAAATGCGAAACACGGATAACGGGCCGGAAAGGCAGGAGATTATCGATCGTATGGTTTCGGTCGTTCAGCGCGATGCGCCCTGGGCGTTCGGATTTCACCCCGCGGACTACAATCTTGCGCATGGCTGGGTGCATAACATCAAACCCAATACCATGGCGAATAACGAACTCAAGTATCAACGCATCGATGCGACGATTCGCGAGCAGCGCCGGAATGAATGGAATTCACCAGTGTATTGGCCGTTATTGCTGATTGCGTTACTGCTCATGGCGGGATTGGCGCCGGCCCTGATTGCATGGCGCCGGCGTGAGCGCAACATGGCACAGAGGCTGAGTCCGGAGTCAGCGCCATGACCGGGTATCTCGTCCGGCGCATCCTGTATGCCATTCCGATTCTGATCGGAGTTAATCTCATCACATTTGCGCTGTTTTTCTTCGTGAATACGCCCGATGACATGGCGCGTCTCGCGCTGGGTGGGAAACGCGTAACGGAAGAGGCAGTTGAAAAATGGAAGCGCGACAAAGGCTACGACAAACCGCATTTTTACAATGCAGAAGAAGCCGGCCTGTCCAGGTTCACCAGCACAATATTTTTCACCAAATCGGCAAGTATGTTTGTGCTGGATTTCGGCGTCGCTGACGACGGACGCGACATTGCACAGGAGGTACGCACACGAATGTGGCCGAGCCTTGCGATTGCGGCACCTACCTTTTTTGTTGGCTTTGCTTTCTACATCACGTTCGCGCTCGTGCTTGCGTTCTTCAGGGCAACCTATGTAGATGTGACAGGGGTGATCGTGTGCGTCGCTGCGATGTCGATTTCGAGCCTGTTCTACATCATCGGTGGCCAGTATCTGATCAGCAAGCTCTGGCACCTGGTGCCCATTTCCGGTTTTGGCGACGGGGTAGGGGCGTTCAAGTTTCTCGCCCTGCCGATCGCCATCGGCATCGTCAGCAGCGTCGGTGCGAATGCACGCTGGTACCGCACCATATTTATCGAAGAAATCAACAAGGAGTATGTGCGCACCGCGCGTGCGAAAGGACTTTCCGAATCTCGTGTTCTTTTCCGCCATGTGCTGCACAACGCGATGATTCCGATTTTGACCGGAGTGGTTGTGATTATCCCCGGCCTTTTTCTCGGGAGTTTGATCATGGAATCGTTTTTTTCCATTCCCGGGCTTGGCAGCTACACGATTGAGGCGATCAACAACCAGGATTACGGCATCGTTCGCGCCATGGTTTTTCTCGGCTCAATTCTCTACATCATCGGACTGATATTGACCGATGTCGCTTACACCCTCGTGGATCCCAGAGTCAGGCTGGATTGATGCCCTTCAAACCCGTCATTCTCTGGACAGATGCCTTGTTGTTTTTGCTTGTCGCAAGCACGATTGCGTTCTGGTTGTA
>Ga0307379_10008950_pt1 | contig 13439 bp, 8 predicted proteins | sample UN2MG_FD_202237 | JGI IMG/M metagenome (GOLD analysis project Ga0307379, IMG submission 202237) | Soil microbial communities from Risofladan, Vaasa, Finland - UN-2 | ecosystem: Environmental > Terrestrial > Soil > Coastal area > Acid sulfate soil | place: Finland: Risofladan, Vaasa | collected...
CCTACAGTTTCTTGTTGTGAAGATGTAACACTGGTTTACGTAGGAGGTGGATTTGTGATGGAAGATTGCGGGGGTGGAAGAGGAAATCCCTGGAGGTTTGATTGTTATAATGCTGGTGAACCTGATCATCATCTGATTGATGATTTAGACAATCCCTCTTCTTGGGGAGGGCTTTCCGAAAATAAGCGCAGTGCTTTAACTAATTTATTCCCTCAAGAACAAGTCTGGAGTGGTAGAAAGGGACATCCTAATAGCTTTAGTGGGGGGTTAGCTTATGATGAAGATTGTCCCGGACCAATCGGAAATAAACTTGGTAGTATACCTTCTGAGCTTGAGGATAAACTTTAATACTTAAATTTATCAGATTTAAATAAATAAGGCGTAAATAAAAACTAAGATATTCCTTAATTACGAAAATTTAAAATTAAAGAAAAAGCCGTTGATTAAATAAATTTATGAATTACTGGCATTAGTAAAATTTTTAAAAATATTTTTAAAAAGATACTAAAAAATGCCTTATTTATATGATATAATATAAAATCGAAAATTTAGCTTAGTAAGGAGGTGAAAAGAATGGCCAAAAAGACCTGTATCGTATGTGGGAAAGAAATAAAGAAAGAAAAATCTTGCACCGAACATGATGGTAAGCATTATTGTTTTTGTTCAGAAGACTGTCATGATGAATTTGAAAGTAACCCAGAAGAATATTTAGTAGAAGAAGAAGACGACGAAGATTGGAATTAATAATATAAAATTTAATAACTAATAGTACTTAAAATTATATAAAGCGAATAAACAGAATATTATTCTAAAAGTCCTTTGTTGTTTAACAAAGGACTTTTAGAATTTTTTATTTTGCTTCAATTCTTATAAAGCTCTTATTAAGGCCAAGAAACATACTTTTAAATGAGCCATTTTAATCATTCTGAAAAAGTATTGGTCCACTCTGGTTCGGGTGGGGGATTGAAATCTAATATTTTTCTCCACCTTTCATCAGTTAATCTATCCTCCATTGATTGTTTGAATTCATAATAACTAAAGGTTGGTCCTACTCCTATCAGTATGTGACCTTCCGGAAGCCTATAAGCTATTACTGCAGTTTTAATATAACCCACTCCTTCTTCTAAAACTTTTTCAGTATTACCATCTGTATGGACATCGGCCACTAAAACTGTTTTAAATACCTCTGGATCAACTTCTCCTCCCGAGATAGTCCTGATTAAATCTTCAGAGATACTGCCGAAGTTTTCGATAAAACTGTACTCATTATCATTTAATGGAGTGTTTTCTAACTCTTTTTTAGAGATATCAAGTAGCTTACTTAATATTTCTGCAAATCTATTAAGACCTGACTCTATCATTAACTTTTCTAATTCTTCTTGAGGAATCAAATCCTTAAACCCCTGGTTAGTCATTTTGGTTAGAGCTAACAGCCGGGCATAAAACTCCGGTACCGGTTCAACATAACCGACCACAGGAGGAGGTTCAAACATCCCTCCCATCTCAGCGATAGTATAACTCTGTTTGACATATAAAAGGGTATCATGTCTTAATTCAGTCCAGGAGGCCAGGGCTGTATTTAATTCTTTATCTTGCCAGGCTTCGGTTTGCATAAAAGTAGGATAACCTTTGCCGAATTCACTATTCAAGGATTTTAACACATAAAGCCAATTTAGATAAAGATTTTTAGACCAATCTTCTTTGGTAAGGGAATCTATAAAAATTTTCAGTTCAGAAAATTTCTTCTGGTAATCTGTAAATTGGGTATCCCCCGAACTTTCTAAAATCTTTTTAGCCTTTTCAGAGCCTAACAAAACCATTAAATCTAATCCTCGCGGGAAACCTCTAACCTCTCTCATAGCTGGTGGGGGACAGACTTTTACATTAGTCTTCACCCAGGTGAAAGGGCGGTCTTTTCTATATTCGGTATAGGCATCGTCCCAGCTAAAAGTAAAGGGTTTTTCTTCAGTTGGTAAGGAAGGTTTTGGTCCTATGTATTCGCCACTATAAGGAGAAACAATTTCGGAGAAAATCCAGGAGTCTAAAGTAAATCTCTGACCCATCAGTCTGAATCCTTTAGTTTCCGTCAAAAGTTCCTGGGCTTGTAATTTTAGGGCTTGAATTTCTTCCTCATCAAGAGGAGGGCAGGGCATTAATAATTCACAAGCTCCTAATCCACTGTAGATTTTAGGATTATAGGCAATCTCCAAGATTGCTTCTTTGAGTTCATCATATTTTTCCTCTATTTTTTGGGGATTTATTTCATCTTTAAATAATTTTTTTAACACCTCACTATATTCGTTTGGACCTAAATCATCGGAGAATCCCACCAGAAAAGAAGTAATAACATATATTCTGTTCCATCTTTCCTGAAGGTCTCGACTCTGAGAAAATTGGGTAGCCAATAAGAAGGCTTGCAGGGTTTGAATTCGGGCATCATATTCAGAAACAATTCCGCCTATATTACCGGTACAGACAGATTCTCCAGGAGATAAAAGGGGTGACCCTTCGATTAAGGCAGTCATCCTTCCATACCACATTAAAGCTTGAAAGTAATTCTTAAGTTTTTCTGATTTAGTATAATGACCTCGGGGGATATATTGGGAATAATCTTCCTGATAGATAAAAATTGGAGAATATTCCCAGCACTGATGTTTTTCAATTAGCTCTATTTCTTTTTTTACCAGACTTTTTACCGAATCGGGGACCTCAAAATTATATTGGTCAAATTCTGTTTGACTAAAATATTTATAACTGGCATTATCCCCGTAATATTCTTTTACTCCAGAGATCATCATTTCACAGTATTCGGTGTCCATCTCGGGGACACAATATTCTTCTCTTAAAGTTTCCTCGCTCATTACCTGATTTATCTTTGGTTTTAAAAGTTCTAAAGCCACGGAAAGATAAGCTACATTTCTTTTGGCTGCTTCTTTTAAATCCCTGCTACTTTTATGATATTCTTTCAGAGATTCTTCTAATAAATTTTTACTTACTGCCCATATATCTTTGTAGAAGAGGTCTCTTTCTAATTTCATTAAGGTAGTATCAAAGAAGATATGATAATAATGTAAAAGAGAATCGGCGGTGATAAAAATGGGCAAATCTTTTTCTCCGATAGCTTTATAATAAGCTACGAAATCATCTTTAGGGTAAGCATTCTGGCGCGAAGACATAAGAAAAATTTCTTGTTCTCCAATATCAAGAGGAGTAGGGATAACTACGAAACCATTCTTTTTTAAGAGAGAAAGGGCTTCAGAACTAAGTTTTATTTTTTCAGAAAAATTTTTAAAATTAGTAATATTTACAATGTTTAAAGGTAAGGGATAGGCAGGAACGCTGGGAGTAACATCTAATTCTTCCGACAGCATATCACCCGGTTCAATTAATTGTTTGGTTAGGATAACTTCGCCAAAGGTGTTACCTGCACAAGTGAAGAAGGAAATAGAGATTAAAAAAACTAAAATGATTTTTAATAAATTGATACTATTTTGTTTTTTTATATTTTTAAAATTTAATTTATAAAATAAATTTAACATGATTACCAGCACCTTTCGATTTTTATTATACCACCCTTTATTTCATCTACCAACTTATCATCTGAGCGTTTAGCTAATTGTATTAAAAATTCTCTTGCTTTATTCTGTTTCATTAAGACAGGCTGGCTTAAATTAATTTGGAGGGGGAAAAGCCGACAGACCAGCCGATCAGGATAAGCTTCTAATCCTACTGCTAAACCCTGCTGAGTATCGGAAAAAAAATATTGGTCAAAAATAAAATTTCCCAAAGAATAAAAGATAAGTTTTCCCTGATATTTTTCAATGTTCTGTACTACATGAGGGTGATGGCCAATAATTAAATCTGCTCCTGCTTCAACTATTTTATGGGCTAGCCTTTGTTGCGCGGAAGAGTTGATTAATTTATATTCTTCACCCCAATGCATACTTATGATTAAAAAATTATCGGGATTTAAAGATTTGACTGTTTTTATTGCTTTAATCATTTCTTCTTCTTTATCAATGAAGGGAAAAATTTGATTAAAAGCTAGAAAAGTTATATTATCCCTAATAAAAGAAGAATTAAGGTTATCCGAACTACCAGAAAGAGGGTCGCCTACAAAATTTATTCCATATTTTCTTAACCATTTTTTTGTTTCTTCCAATCCTTCTTTTCTCATATCCGGAGTATGATTATTTGCCAGGGAAAATAAATTGAAATTACTCCAGGAAGTCCCTTTAATTACTTCTGGGTTAAAGGCAAATTTTAAAGAATTAGCTGGAAATTCTGGGGGATTATTTATTATAGGACCTTCTAAATTTCCAAAAACAATATCTATTCCTCTCAAGAAGTGACTGATTTTTTGAAAAGGATAATAAATACTGTTTTGCTCTATTAAATCTTCTACACCTCGATCTAATATAATATCTCCTACCGATAAAATGGTTTTTATTCCCTTAGTAAAAGATGGAATGGGTGAGCCAGAAAAAATATCCTCAGTTTTTTTCTCCCCAAAGACTACACTAAAATAGGAAGTAGTTTCTTCTAATTCTAAATTTAAAAAATCAACAGAATTTTTATGTGCAATAATGCGAGGGACTTCTTTCTGCCGTAGTTTAGCAAAAAGTCTGGCTGCATACAGGGCTTGCCAGCAATCAACTTCTATGTTTTTAAAATTTTCTTCCTCAAAATTTAGTAAAACTCGGATACTTTTTGTATCATGAAAATCAGCTACCTGGAAAGGAAGATAGTGAGAAAAATCTACACTGGCAACAGCAATAGTATTGAGAAGGGTATTTTCATCAATTGTTTTTACCAATTGTTCTACTTGTTCTTTAGTAATATCGGCAGGTATCAGGATGGGCAAAATATTAGTTTCAGGGAAATATTTTTTGATATAAGGGAGTAGAGTAGTTACTCCATGTTCAGCAATAACTGCAGAATTATTAAGAATCATTTTATTTTCTTTAAATAATTTTTCCCACAATAAGGTATCAACTTTTAAATTATTAAATTTTTTGTTATTTGAATCCAAGGCGATAGTAATAAATGAATTACTTTCCATAAGAATTCCGCTTTGAAAATGATCCGGACTTAAAATAACTATCGTTTTGGGCTTTCCCTGGGAGAAAATATAACTAAAAAAATCCTCCATTATATCCTTAGCCAATAGATGATGGGGGACTACTCCGGAAACGATATCTTGTTTATTGCCCGAGTCAGATGTAAAAACTTCTATGGTGTTGATAAAGTTTAATATCAAAGCAATACTAAGAAAAATAATCAAAATACGAATAGGAACAGGGGACGGTTCTCTGTTCCCACGTCCCCTGTTCCCTGTTATCCCTGTTATACTGAGAAATCCAAAAAGATATGCCAGAGTAGCTAATGTAGCCACTACTTTAAACCCAAAGAAGAGGGCGATTATCACTGCGGAGACAGAGGCGATAATTGAACAGAAGCTGTTAGTCGCCCATAGCCAGGGGATAAGCCCTTTTTCCTTTCCTTGCTCTATCGAATTGACCAACCTTATCCCCAAGGGGAAGGGCATCCCCATTAAAAATCCTAAAGGGGAAATTAGTCCTGTAGTAATTAATATTCTCACTAACAAACTATATTTCAAAGTAGTATTAAAAATATGAGGGAAAATAATTTGATATAGTAATAAGATTGCACACAGGGAAAGTATAATAATTTTCAAACTTCCAATATAATTTTTCTCTATTTTTTTAGAATAAAAACTTCCCCAGCCGGAGAAGAATAAAAAGGAGAAGATGATAATTGAAGTAGAATAAGCAGGATTAGTCAGATAGAGGATAAATTTTTGGATAAAAGAGATTTCTAAAAGCATATACCCTAAACCTAAAGAGGCAAAATAAAGCAAAAAAGAAATTTTTACCTTTCTTTTACTTATAGGGAGTCCCTTTAAAATTAAAGGTAAAAATATGAAAATGATACTAAATATGATTCCCTGAAGGAAAGTGGCAAATATAATTAAATTTCCCCATTCTATTAAAGACTGCCAATTGCCTGTGCTTTTGATTATCTTAGGGATATTTTGCCATTTTAGAGTATAAAAGAAGTAAGGTTGATTATCGGTGACTGCTGAAACATTAAAGAAATAACTATCATAAAAATCCTTTAACTCATCCTCCTTAAAACTGTTTACCAATTGGTCTATCTCCTGATAATAATAACTCTGTTCCAGGATATGATTTATATTAGCATCTTCCTCCTTAATCCCCGGGAAATAGACTGTATCAAAGTTCCTTTTATCACAAAAATCTTTAATTATTCTTATCTCTTCCTCTCCTATTTCTTTTTTGCTTAAGACAAGGGTAGAAGTAGCCCAACTACGGATTATAGCCAGATGATTTTCCGGTTTTTCTATCCCCATTCGACTGAGGGCTTCTAAACTGATGCTGCAAAGACGCACAACCTCTCGAGGAGGGAATTTTAGCCAGCGAGTGATACTCAATTTTCCTCCTTCAGAAAGATGCTGCCAAAAGTCTATAAACCCCTCTACTGTATAAAGATAATTTTCAGATATGCTGTAAAATCCTCCGGAAGCAGTATTGGATGAGCCAATTAAAGAAATTTGAATCAAGTCAAACTTTTGCTCTAATCCTTTTAATACACTCCTTCCTTCACCGGTTAAAATATTAATTCCCTCACGGTTATAAATATTTCCCGAGTAATCGCTATAATTATTTTGCAGTAAAATCTTGACATTGAGGTTCATCTCAATTCCCCAGATCTCTTCTGTGCCGTTATAAATTCCTCCCAAGATATCTAATCCTCCACCAGGTCCGACGATTAATATCTTTCCCTGATTATCTGTATCGCTTACAAGATGAAATCCTAAAGCAGAAGAGATATAATCTGAAAACTCTATTTTTACCAATGCCTCTAAATCATCCTCTCCCTCCAATCTGCTAATCGCACTCAATCCATCACCATCAGTGACCAGACCTAATTGTTCAGGAATTTCCCCCGAGAAATTCAAACTTAACCCCGGGGCGTATTTTACCCCCTCACTTTCTACCACCTCCAATCTGGCGACACTATTCTCCTGCCTATCAATTATTCGGGAATTAGGGTAACGCAATAAAGTGAATAAACTTTTATAAGGATTTATCGGGAAAGAATAAAAACTCTCTGCTCCACTAAATAAAATAATAAAAATAAATATCCCCACAATATAAATTATTGAGCTTTTATCTTTCAGTTTTAAGGAAAATAAAAAAGAAGCTAAAAAAGAGAACAGGGGAGGGATGATTAATAAATGGCTCAAACTTATATAATTAGCCAGAACTAAAAAAGAGATACAGCCTATAGATGCACCTCCCAAATCACAGAAATATATTTTATTTATTTTTTCGGGTAGTTTAGATATAGCTAAAGAGATGCAGAGTCCGGCAAAGAAAAAGGGTGTAGCAATGGCTAAATAATAAATTACTAAGTACAGCAATTGATATCTATCTGTAGTTATCCGATAAAGGTCAAAGGGGATTTTGGAGATGATAAATAGAGAGAATAAAGAACCCAAAGAGAATAGCAGGGAAAAGAAGAAAAGATATTTATATAATTTTATCCCCTCAGCTTTCTTCAGTAAAGAAGAAAAGACCGATAAAAAAGTTCCGCTCGCTCCATATCCTAAAAAGGCGATACTAATAATCATGAAAGCCAGATAATTCCATTGGAGAATAGAAAATACTCGCATAAGAGAGAGTTCAAAAAGCAAGACTGAACCAGAAAAAAAGAATATTCCTATATATAAAGGAAAATCATTATCTTTTTTAGCTGTTACCATAATATCCATTGTTTCCGTAGTTTTTCTTTAATTACTCTTTTAATCTCAGGTATATTAATCAGGCAAGCCATAATACCACCTTTAATGAGCATTTCTGCCTCATCAAAATCAAAAAGATTGATTTCTTTAATTCCAAAGGGGACGATGATTACATCTGCCCCTTCCAGGCTTTGGTCGGTAATCTTTGCTCCCATAATATCGGTGGATTGGTTGATTATTTCAAGGAGATTAGGACCTTCAAATTTTGATTTAACATTCTCTATTTTTTGTTTCAAAAATCCTTTTTCTTCATCAGCTAAAGGAGTAATTTCTTCTGTATCCTTTGTATCCTTAAATTTTGGGCTTTCCTCTTTATTTATTATTAAATCCTCTAAATTTTCTACCTCTTTTAAGAGGCCGGTTTCTTTATCAATCATCAAGACAGCAGTATAAGGGCTTATTTTAGCGAGACTGACGGCAATAATAATATCAGCTCCCATCATCTGGACTACATCCACCGGGACCGGGTCAACCACTCCCCCATCCACCAGATAATAATCCTGATACTTTACCGGTGTAAATATACCGGGAATGGAAATGCTTGCCCTTACCGCATCAATTACTTTCCCTTGATTCAAGATTACCTCTGCTCCGCTTTCTACATCTGTAGCTACAGCCGCGAAGGGAATCTTAAGGTCATCAAAGGTTTTATCTTTTATGGCAAACTGATTGAGCATTTTTTCTATACGATCACCACTGATTAACCCAGAGTGGGGAAAGACAGGGTCTATCAGAAAAAGGGTCTTGCTCTTTTTAATGGAAAGTGCCACTTCTTCCAGTTGTCTAATAGTTGCTCCGCTGGCATAGAGGCCTCCAATGACCGAACCAATACTGGTGCCGGCGATTATATCGATAGGAATATTATAGGCTTCAAGTGCCAGAATAACACCTACGTGGGCTAATCCTCGTGCCGAGCCGCTCCCTAAGGCCAGGCCAATTTTCAATCCCTTCTTTTTATATTTAGCCAACAAATCTTCTAATTCTAAATCCTTTTCTACAATGACTTTAAATTCTTCATCTTTAGTGATAAATACATTATTGGCAAATTGAGCTTCCATATCAGCATAAGTTAGATCAATAGCAGTATTTTCTATTTTTTTCGTGCTTATGGCATCCGCATAGACAAAGAAGGCAGAATTCGACAGGCAACATAATAAAATAAAAAGCAATATAATTTTAAAAATATTTTTAGACATTTTTTCTCCTCCAATTTCTAATAAATTCACTAAAAACGAAAGTAAATATTCTTTTTTTATATTCTGTATTCAATGCTAAGAAAAAGTAAAGCGTGTCCCTCTTTACTGTATAAATTTAATATTACCCATATAATCATAATTCGCCATTTAAATCAAAAAACCCTTTTTATTGAAAATATTTTAATACAAATTTATCAAATTATATTTTCCTCTTCCTTAAATCAATAACTTTTTCTTTAAAAAAGAAGGATTTTCTACAACTTATGACGTATTACTTATATTGGAACCTTTTTAAATAAATACCATAACTTGTATGAAGGCAACAGGAGAGCTCTTTTCTTTTCATAAAAAGAGAAAAGGAGCCGAAGAGGCAAGATACTAAAAGTATCCAAACTTTCAGGCAAAAGGACTGTTACCGGACAGAACTCTGGAGAGCTTTATACCAAAAAGCACCGACGGGGCAATTCCTAAATTTTGGGAAAACCCATACAGAGTTTACTAAAAACCATTTCCTAATTTTTATAGGAAGAATCTTTCAGGTAAAAGGACAGAGTAAGAGAGTAATATAATTGTTTTCTTACTCTGTCCTTTTTAATTCATATTAATATATTAAATGGGGTAAATAAAATGATAGTTTTTATTAGTGATTTACACTTTGTAGATGAAACTGCTGGAAAACAAAACATTCCTACATCTGCTTTTGAATTATTTTTATCAAATATTAAAACCCATTCAGAAAAAACTAAGAATAAAGACAAAGAAGTAAAGATAGTATTTTTAGGTGACATATTTGATTTTCTTAGAACTGAAGAATGGTTCTGGGAAAAAGAAGAAGATAGGCCTTGGGGAAATAATACTGAAAACGTGAAAAAAAGAGCAAAAATCATATTAGAAAAAATTACTGAAAAAAACAAAGATACATTTAACTTATTCTCAAAACAAAATTTGGAAAATACATTTAAAGACATTGATGTTGAAATTATTTATATACCCGGAAACCACGATAGACTATGTTGGATGATAGATGAGTTAAAAGAAAAAGTAATAGAACTTTTAGGTTTAAGTGCTAATAATACGGATAATTTTAAGCATTACTTTTCTAATATTGAACATGGAGTATATGCCACACATGGACATATATTTGATAAATTCAATTATGAGGGAGGGCCTGCATATACCAATTTAGATTATAGATTAGTTCCGATTGGCGATGCTATTACAACAGAAATATTAGCCAAAATTCCTTATAAATTAATAAAAAATATTGAGTTAAAAAATACACTAAGTAGTGAAAATACAATTCAACTAAAATATAATTTTCAAGAAATAGGAAACATTCGACCTTTTTGGGCGACTTTAAAATGGCTTCTTTTTCAAGTAAAAGAAAATATGGTGTTAAAAGATATCATTGAAGATACCATAGATGAAGTAATGAATGAATTTAATGATTTGAAATTCGTAAAAAATTGGTACAAACATCATGACAAATGGTATCATCCCTTTGATACGGCAGATATGATTCAAGCTTGTATTTTTTGTTTAGAGAAATTTAAAATATTATCTTTCGAAAAACTATCAGGGATTATAGAATATATTATGAGTAAGTTAAGCGGACACAACGATATAGATGGGGCGATTAAACTTTTTCATGGTCTGAGCGAGAACATCCAATATGTAGTAATGGGGCATACCCATTTTCCCTCACAACAACCACTTTTTCTCGACAAGCAGGATAATGGAAAAATACGTGAATCCCTTTATTTAAATACAGGAACCTGGATAAAAAATTATTATGCATGCAGAGAAGGAAATGGTTTTATTGGGTGGAAAAATATAAATTATGTGATTGTTTACACACCAAAAGAAAAACCTAATAAATATAACTTACCGGTATTTGAAACTTGGCGGGGGACTGAAAAAAGAGACGAGTAATTCTTAAATCATATTTATTAAAAAATTGAACCAGAGTCAGATTACACAAATTCACAAAATATAAAACGAAAATATGATAAGAAATTGTGAAGACTTATCCCAAATCTTCAGGAGAGATGATTATGCTTTCTAATTGAATTTCCTTAGATGAAATTAATAAACTTATCGAATTATAGGGATTGAAATCTCAAGCAAGGGCAGGTCTCTTCATTATGCAATGTTATAACTTTCATGATTTTTACATATTGTAATCTTGCAAAGATGCTTAATCAAAATGGGGTGTCGCTAATTAAAAAGCTTGAAGAAGGACATCGGGCTTCACAGCTTTACATTATTTTAATCTCCATACTCGATTCGATCGTGAAGCCATTCTCTTTTATATTTTGTGAAGTTGTGGAGCTTGCCTCCAAAGAATATAAATTTTAGGAGTATAAAAACTATGAAACTTATTAAATTTCGAATACAGAATTATAAATCAATCAAAGATACTGGCTGGTGCTGGCTAGCTTCTGATTTGACAACGCTTGCTGGTAAAAATGAATCTGGTAAAAGCGCAGTTCTTGAAGCACTTAGGGATTTTAATATTAATGTTGACAAAATACCAGGTGAAGCTTTACCTCTTGAAGACAACAGCAAACCTTTAATTGAAATGTGTTTTGAAGTTGCGAAGCCAATGCTTGATGAAATTGCACAGAAAACGGGAGTAACTATTGGAAAAGAAGTTAGAAATTATATTGCGCAAAGCGGATTTACTATCAGTAAGCATTACGATGGAAGTTATGGTCTAAAAGATGAAATTAATAAAGCATTAGATAAACAAGTAAATAATGTAAACCAGCAATACATTGTGAAAATAGAAAAAGAGATTAAGGAATTATCCAAAATCGAGCAATTGGCGAACGTTATGAAACCTACATTTGTAGGTAGTATTGATTTAGACAAACAAGATGTAACTCGATATATTCAACAAATATAAGTTCAAGTGGCACCGATTACTACAGATGAAGAAAAAAAGCAAATTGCGGATAAAATTGAAGAACTAAAAGAAAAAATAATGCTCTAGAAGAAGTAAAAGCATCTCAAATATTTTTTGACGAAATTATACAATATGTTCCTAATTTTATTTTAATTTAATGACTTTCTTGATATTTTACCGTTTGAATTGACTTTCGCTGAAGCAAAAAACAATAAAATAGTACAAGATTTTGCAAAAGTTTCTGGTTTGGATTTAGATGAAGTAATTCAAACAACCGACTCACAACGGCGCAGAAATATATTAAGTGAGCATTCTGCAACTATCAGCGGTGATTTTTTGAATTATTGGAAGCAGAATGAACTTGATCTTATTGCAGAACCAGATGGTGAAAATTTGCGTCTTGGGGTAAAAGAATTAGGCAAAACTATGCTTTTCAAACCCGAACAGAGGAGCAAGGGTTTACAGTGGTTTTTATCTTTTTATCTTCGCCTAAATGCCGAACAAGGGGAAATAAATGTCATTTTAATTGACGAGCCAGGGTTGTATCTTCATGCAAAAGCGCAAAAAGACGTTTTGAAAGTTCTCGAAAGAACATCACAGGAATCACAGGTAATTTTCAGTACACATTCACCGTATTTAATTGACGCTAAACGTTTGGACAGAGTGCGATTGATTTTGAAAAACGAGAAAAATGGTACGAAAATTGAGAGTAAAATTCACAAAGGAGTAGATGCAAATAACGAAACACTAACCCCGATTATTACTGCGATAGGTCTAGATATCTCAAATAGCTTTTCAATTGTAGGGAAAAAGAACGTTTTACTCGAAGGTATCTCCGATTATTATTTTATGCAAGCGTTGGTTGCGAAAATATATAAAAAGTAGCGAAGGAAACTTGATTCCGCGTGTAGGCGCACAAAAAACTCCACAGCTAATTTCTCTGCTCATCGGTTGGGATTTGGAGTTTTTAGCTGTATTAGATAATGATACAGAAGGCAAAACGATAGCAAAAGAGCTTTCAATAAAATTATTAGTTGAAGGTAAAAAAATTATTTTTATTGCAGAGAAAGATGGTTTTTCTATTGAAGATTTATTCACTCAAGAAGATTTTAATCATTTCGTGCTAAATGAAAATAAAAATGATGATACAAACTTGTTGAACTCTAAATTTATTAAGAATAAAAAATACGACAAAGTTTTATTATCAAAAAAATTTTTTGAAAAAGTTGAAGAAAATCAAACTGAAATTAAACTTTCTCAGGATACAATCAATGCTTTCAAGCAAGTGTTTAATAAAATTTCAAATGGATTTAAATAAAAATATTTTGTAATGAATATTAATAAAAAGTTTAATAAAAAGGAAAGGAAGTGGGGTTAGGCTTCACAGCTTCACAAAATAGTAAAATAGGAAAAATAGTCGATGATTTTTATATACAACTAAATACAAGTTAAATTTTTTGCGTATTCATAGCTAATAATTTCTTTA
>Ga0307379_10008951_pt1 | contig 13438 bp, 9 predicted proteins | sample UN2MG_FD_202237 | JGI IMG/M metagenome (GOLD analysis project Ga0307379, IMG submission 202237) | Soil microbial communities from Risofladan, Vaasa, Finland - UN-2 | ecosystem: Environmental > Terrestrial > Soil > Coastal area > Acid sulfate soil | place: Finland: Risofladan, Vaasa | collected...
TCTGCTTGACCAGCCTGCGAAACGTTTCTCTTTAGATCAAACAGCGGATTGGGTTAAAAAAGAAGACCCAGATATAATGGGATTCTCAGTTTTGCTCAGCGCTGCAAAGGAGGCGCCAAAGATTGCTGAGCGCGTTAAAACAGAAAATCCAAACATTATAGTGGTCTTTGGGAGCCATCACTCAACCTTCAACGCCGAGAGAATCCTCAAGAAGTATCCCTTCGTGGACGTTGTAGTTAGGGGAGAAGGCGAGTATACAAGCCTCGAGATTGCACAGTGCCTAGAAAAGCAAAGAGACCTCGACAAAGTTGAGGGAGTGACCTTCAGGAAAAACGGCAGAATAGTCTCCAACCCTGACAGACCATTGAACAATGACGTGGACGCTCTTCCATTCCCTGACCGCAACCTACCAGAGATCCAATACGTTTCTGCGATCTTTGGCGCCAAAATCAACAGCCGAAAGTTCACCACTATCCTCTCATCCCGCGGTTGCCCCTTCAATTGTAGTTTCTGCGGAATCAGAAAGTTCACTCGTAGAGTTTGGAGACCCAGATCAGTCGAGAATGTTATGGCAGAATTAGAATACCTGCAAAGTGAGGGCTATGAGCAATTTCTCTTCGCAGACGACAACTTTACGCTCGATGCTAAGAGAGTGTCAAAGCTTTGCCGAAGCATCAAGAAGGCTGGAATGGACATTGAGTGGTTCTGTGATTCGCGAGTGGATCACGTCAGTTATGACATGTTCAGGGAGATGGTGAATGGTGGATGCAAATGCCTCTTTTTTGGGATAGAAAGCGGAAACCAAAGGATTTTAGATTACTACAAGAAGGGAATCACCCCAGAACAGTCCGAAAAGGCAGTCCGCAAGGCGAGAAAGGCTGGTACGGACATAATTGTGGGTTCATTTATTGTGGGCGCTCCTGACGAAACCCAGAGTGAGATCGTAAATACGTTGCAGTTTGCGAACAAATTAGACATTGATGTGCCTGACGTCAATATTTTAGGTGCTCACGTGGGAACAGACCTATGGAGTGATCTTGTGGCAAATGGGCTTCTGAACGAGGATGAACAGTGGGAAGATGAGATATGCATTCCCAGAGATGTGTCAACTCCTGTTCCCTACGAAGAAGTGAGGTCTCTAATATTCGAGTATTTCCGAGCCTTCTATCTGAATCCCAAACAATTTTTGACAGAATTATTGAGAACCTCAAAGAGCAGTTTCAGGATAGGTGCCGCCCTACAGAATCTAGTTGGTTTTCCCCAATTAATCGATACCTTGAGTCAAGCCATCAGACGAGACGAAAAATGAAAAGCTGATAAGTAAAATAGTAGATTTACTGAATATTCGTATAGTTGGGGAATGGTTCATGTCGCAGGGGAACGAAAGCGCCAGAAAAGGGATTGAAATACTAAGAATTTTGAGCGAATATGATAGCCCCGTGGGTTCAACGTTACTGAAGCGGGAGTTGAGAAAAAGAGGCTTTCTTCTCAGCGAAAGAACCGTAAGATATCACCTTCAATTGTTGGAGGCAAAAGGCTTCGTGTTGGGGCACGATCGAAGAGGAAGAACAATAACCCCGCATGGTCTTGAAGAACTGAGCAGGTCCCTAGCTACCCAAAGGCTAGGCTTCACCACAACACGCTTCATGTCCCTAGCGTATTCGGCAACTTACGACCCCGCCATAGACTCAGGAACAGTCGTCGCGAATGTGTCAATACTGGACAATAGCCTTCAGGATAAAACTGTAGACACCATGAAGGCGCTCCAGAGCATGAACCTCTTATCAGCACCATACATCAAGATACTGAACGAGAAAGAGGAATACTGCGACATATCTGTCCCTAAGGGGCAATTTGCTCTGTTCACAGTCTGCAACTTAACGTTGGACAGCATCCTAATTCACTCGGGAATCCCTCTGTTCTTCAAGTTTGGTGGTCTCGTCCAAGTAGTAAATCGCAAGCCCATCAGGTTCGTGGAAATAATCTCCTACGAAGGAACCACAATACCGCCCCTAGAAGTGTTCGTCTACAGGAAGATGACATCCATCTCAAGAATCTTGAAAACAGGCTCAGGCATGTTACTGGCGACAATGAGGGAGATACCTTCTGAAGCAAGAGAGAGAACAGTGAAGATTCTCGAAAACCAACAGAAAAAGGGTTGGGGAGGGATATTGGTTTTGGGAGAACCCAACGAGCCAGTGCTTGGAGTACCCGTGGGCATGGACAGGTTCGGCATATGCATGGTTGGCGGCATCGTCCCTGGAGCAGCCATGGTAGAGGAAAGAGAACAAGTTGTCACCTTCGCTCCCCACTGCTTCATTCCAATCGAAGAGATGACCCGAATCTAAACAACAAAACATATTCTTTCAGCGAGAATGATGCACACTTCATTTTCGGATGTTTCCAAAGAAGCCTTTAAAAGACGCTCGTCTGCATTAAGGGCATGATAAAGGGATAGCCCATGAAACACGACGCGATCTTGGTGCTGGACTTCGGCGGACAATACTGCAATCTCATAGCCAGAAGAATCCGAGAACACAAAGTATACTCCGAAATAGTGCCCTGCGACATAACACCCGAAGAAATCAAAGAACTGAACAAGACCATGAATGTTAAGGGCTTAATCTTGTCGGGAGGTCCATGGAGCGTTTACGAAAAGGACGCCCCAAAATTTGATTCACGAATCCTAGAGATGGGCATTCCCGTTCTTGGCTTGTGTTATGGGCATCAGATGATAGCCTACTTCGCCAACGGAAAGGTGAAGCCCGGCACAAAGAAGGAGTATGGAATAGCATACATCAACGTCGATAAGCCTGTGGGCGTCCTCAAGGAACTTGACCGAAAAGAGAAAGTTTGGATGAGCCACGGCGACACAGTTTACGAGCTTCCTGAAGACTATGAGATGCTGGCTTTTACAGGAAGCTGTCCAATCGCGGCTTTTCGTCACAAAACAAAGCAGATATATGGTCTTCAGTGGCACCCCGAGGTGGTTCACACCGAAAAGGGCATGAAAATGCTCAGTAACTTCATCTTTGAGGTTTGCAAATGTGAAGCAAACTGGAGACCCGAATCGGTAATCGACAAGGCAATCCAAGAAATAAGAGAAACAGTCGGTGAAGGAACCGCCATAATCGGCTTGAGCGGAGGCATAGATTCCAGCGTCGCCACGTTTATGGCTGCTAAAGCCATTGGAGAACGGCTTTTGGCGATTTATGTTGACCACGGCTTCATGCGTTTTGGCGAAACAGAATTTGTTGAAAGCACATTCAAGAAGCAGGGCATCAACGTTGTGGCAATTCATGCTCAGGAACGTTTTCTGAAGAGACTTGAGGGCGTCATTGATCCTGAGGAGAAACGAAAAATTATCGGAGAGGAGTTCATCAGGGTCTTTGAGGAAGCGGCAAAGAAGATCGCGGCAGATTATCTTATTCAGGGAACTATTTACCCTGACAGAATCGAGTCTGGTTTCAGGAAGCACTCGGACACGATAAAGACCCACCATAACGTGGGAGGCTTACCTGAAGAGATCGATTTCAAGGAGATCATTGAGCCCCTGCGGGACCTTTACAAAGATGAGGTTAGAGAGGTTGCAAAGATTATGGGTTTGCCAGACGAACTGGTTCATAGGCAGCCGTTTCCGGGTCCGGGTTTGGCTGTGAGAATCATCGGCGAATTGACAACAGAAAAGACGGAGCTTGTGAGGAAAGCGGACAAAATTGTTACAGACGAGATCGAAAAAATCGGGTTCGGAGACCGTTTGTGGCAGTATTTTGCGGTGTTAACGGAGACGAAGAGCACGGGAGTGAAGGGCGATTCCAGAGCCTACGGTTACACTGTCGCCGTCAGGATTGTTGAAAGCAAGGAAGCTATGACCGCTGGTTTCGCAAGGATTCCCTATGATGTGTTGGAGCGAATCTCGACGAGGATAACTAACGAGTTGCCTCAGGTAACGCGGGTTGTGTATGACATAACGCATAAGCCGCCAGCAACCATAGAATGGGAATAAACGAACAATCTTAAGCAATCTCAAAGGCTGAAGGAATCTTTGCTTTTTGCGAGATTTATTAGGGAAAAACTGCAAAGATGTAAATGGGGGCAGATTTGAGTGGAACTTGAGACAGTTAAAGTTGAAATGCCTGAGAACTGCAACGTAATTTTGGGCACGGCTCATTTCATAAAGACTGTTGAAGATATCTACGAAGCTTTAGTCAACGCTGTTCCGAACATCAAATTTGGTATAGGCTTCTGCGAAGCGTCTGGACCCTGCCTAGTTAGAGTTGAGGGCAACGACAAAGAACTGAAGAACCTAGCCATAAAGCATGCTTCCAAGCTGGGATGCGGTCACTCGTTTATTATTTTCCTCAAAAACGCTTATCCCATCAATGTTCTAGACAAAATCAAGCAGGTGCCGGAAGTTTGTACCATCCACGCTGCAACGGCTAATCCTTTAGAGGTTATAGTTGCTGAGTCAGAGCAGGGCAGAGGAATTCTTGGTGTCATCGACGGCTTCAAGACAAAGGGAATCGAAACCGAAGAAGATGTTGAAGCAAGAAAGGAGTTTCTCAGAAAAATCGGCTATAAACTATAAAATTGACATTTTCAATACATTATAGCATTCAGTAGAACAGATTAAATTGGGTGAATATTGCGTTAATTCGTAAAAATGTTGATTATGTGTAAAGTCAGGTTATTACAAGGGTAAACGAATATGGGAAATTGGTAATATTTATATGTGATGATAAACCACGACAAATGTAGACTTGTAGATTATGATAAAAAATGAGGTGATATGTTATGTCACAAGTTTCTCTTCGTGTAGGTGAGGCCCAATCCCGTGATGTGGGCCGTGGAATAGCCAGAATAGACCCAAAGGTCAGTTCTGAGATTGGTCTTTCCGCCGGAGATGTTGTTGAAATCCACGGAAAGAAAAAGACTGTTGCAATATATTGGCCCGGATACCAGGAAGACACAGGTAAAGGCATTATCCGAATAGACGGTTATACCAGAAACAACGCTGGCGCAGGCATAGACGAAAAAGTAGCTGTTAAAAAAGTTGAAGCAAAAGAAGCAAAAAGAATCACTATTGCGCCAACAGAGCCGCTGCGGATAACTGGAGGGGAAGAATATCTTAAGCAGATTCTGGAGAACCGCGTCATAGCCAGAGGCGACCTCATACCCTTGGGGATTATGGGTCGCAGAATAAACTTGATTGTGACAAGTGTTCAGCCGCCAGCAGCCGCAGTCATTGTAGTTCCGTCTACTCAAGTTGTTTTAAGCGATAAGCCAGCAAAAGTTTTGGCAACCGAAATTCCTCGGATATCGTATGAAGATATCGGCGGATTAACTGATGAAATAAAAAAAGTACGCGAAATGATTGAGCTTCCTCTGCGCTATCCAGAGTTATTTGAAAGATTGGGTGTAGAGGCGCCAAAGGGCATGCTTCTTCATGGACCACCCGGAACAGGCAAAACGTTACTGGCTAAGGCTGTAGCCAGCGAGACAAATGCGAATTTCTCGAGCATCAGTGGACCGGAGATAATGAGCAAGTTTTATGGGGAAAGTGAGGGACGTCTCAGAGAGATTTTCGAGCAAGCCCAAGAGAACGCTCCTAGCATCATTTTCATTGACGAAATAGATTCGATAGCTCCAAAAAGAGAAGAAGTAACAGGCGAGGTAGAGAAGCGGGTTGTTTCGCAGCTTTTGTCTCTCATGGATGGTCTCCAGTCCCGTGGCAAGGTTGTGGTTATTGGAGCAACCAACAGGCCCAACGCCTTGGATCCCGCTTTACGTAGACCTGGACGGTTTGACAGGGAAATCGAGATAGGTGTGCCCAACAAGGATGGTCGGCTTCAGGTGTTGCAGATTCACACCAGAGGAATGCCGTTGGCTGAGGATGTGGATTTGAAGCGTTTAGCTAATGTTACTCACGGTTTTGTTGGCGCTGACTTGGAGGCGTTAACTAAGGAGGCTGCTCTTCACGCTCTCCGGAGAATATTGCCTGAAATCGATTTCGAAGCCGAGAGCGTGCCAGCGGAGATACTCAACAAGATAATAGTTGACATGAACGATTTCCAGGAGTCGCTGAAGGAGATTGAACCATCTGCCATGAGGGAAGTTCTGGTTGAGGTTCCCAACGTTAAATGGACGGACATTGGCGGATTAGCAGAAGTAAAAGAAGAACTGCAAGAAGCGATAGAGTGGCCCCTGAAGTATCCTGAAATCTTTGCGTACATGAACACTGCTCCGCCAAAAGGCGTTCTCTTGTATGGTCCTCCGGGAACAGGAAAAACCATGCTGGCAAAGGCGGTGGCTAACGAGAGCGAGGCGAACTTTATCAGCATTAAGGGTCCCGAAGTTTTGAGCAAGTGGGTTGGAGAATCCGAGAAGGCAATACGGGAAGTGTTCAGGAAGGCAAGGCAGTCAGCGCCCACAATCATATTCTTTGATGAATTAGATTCGATAACTCCTGTCAGAGGCACAGGATTCGGCGGCTCTCAGGTGACGGAGCGGGTAATCAGCCAAATACTAACAGAACTAGACGGACTGGAAGAGTTGAAGGACGTTGTGGTGATTGGAGCAACAAACCGCATCGACATCGTTGACCCAGCTTTGCTGCGTCCCGGAAGATTTGACAGACTATTGCATGTGCCAGTTCCTGACTTGGATGCACGAAAGGATATACTGAGGATTAATTTGGAGAAGAAGCCGCTTGCCGACGACGTGAAGATAGACCAGTTGGCGGAAAAGACTGAGGGATACTCTGGAGCGGACTTGGTTGCGTTAGCTAACACAACGTCGATGCTGGTCATCAAAGAGCACATCATCAAAAGCAAGACCATAGAGAAGGCAAAAGAAAAACTCAAAGACCTAAAAATCACAATGAAAGACTTCGAAAAAACACTAGAAAAAATGAAACCATCAACCACACAAAACCACCAACACTAAAAACAGCAAAAACAACCCCCCTCTAGTTTAATGTTGAGTAGAAAAATTTTTAAGTTGAATTAAACGAATAAACTATAATCAAGACATTGGGGGATGATTTTGAAAACAAAAAAAGCTGTATCAATACTCATGCTTTCTAGTCTACTGATGTTATTAACCGTGGGAATCACCAGGGCAGGCAACCCAGCCTACTCAATCATAGAGTACACAGGGGGCGTAGTACCCGCCACTGTTGATGGAGATTGGACTACTGAAGATGAATGGACCGACGCCCTACTCGTCCCAGTAACTGACAACGTAATTTTCTATTATAATGTAGAACTGAACGCATATTCCTGTGAGTTCGTTGTCGAAATTTACAACGACAACACCGACGATGCCGGAGACTACTGGCAATTTTGCTTTGATGACAGCAATAACGGGGGCACTGCTCCTCAGACGGGCGACTTCAGGGTAGACATTGTAGGACACACAACCCTAACAGTTTATCAAGGAAACGGGGCCGGCTGGGATGAAATTACAGCAGCGGGCGAAATAACATGGGCTAACACAATAAGTGATTCTCCATCCGAAAGTAATCCTCATTGGATTCTGGAATTCACTTTCATAAAGATTGCAGGAAATGCAATGATAGCTAACGCACCACCAACAGGATTAAGAGTTGCAGTTTACGACGAAAGCAATAGCGGAGCAGGAGTGCAAGCATGGGCACCAGGTAGTGACGTAAGCGTTCCAAACGAGTGGGGATTAATCTCAGGATATTCAGCAGACCCAATTCCAGAAGCCCTAAGCTTCACAGTTCTTGCGCTACTATCCTCAGTCACCGTGATAGTCACAACCCTCGTATTCCGAAAACGATCAAAAAAGCAAGAGAAATAAACTACAGCAAACAAAATCCACCAGATTCGGATTCAAATCCTAGGTTATTCTATCGACACAACAATCCCATCAAAGACCCATGTCAATCAACAAAAGAGGAAACACTCAACTCCAGCGTATTCAGATGCTTCTTTTTGGTGAACATGGGAAAACAGACACTAAAATCAGCGTACAAAATGAAATGGTAATAAAAACGCCAAAAAAATTATCTGTATAGACAAATGAAATAGATTCTAAACCAAATCTTAAAAGTGCAATCCAAAGAAATAGCTGTTGAGGAGTCAAAACTGAACGTTCGATTCAGGGTAAGATTGAAAATAACAAGGAACGTGATTTAAATCCGAGTAATTGCCGACCTTCATATTCATAGCAGGTTTAGCCGTGCTACAAGCCAGAACATGACCATAATCGAGATTACCCGTTTTGCAAAAATAAAAGGACTAAAACTTGTGGGCACAGGCGACTTCACCCACCCAAAATGGTACAGCGAATTATCTGAAGAACTAACAGAAGTTTCGGATACCAGCCTCTACGGCTCAGCTAAGCATCCGGAGTCGCCTGTTCGCTACATGATAACAGCCGAAGTCTGCACCATATTCGATGTTGACGAGAAATCCAAGAAGGTACATCATGTTATTTTTACTCCCAGCCTCGAAACAGCCACACAAATCAACGATAGACTACAACGTTACGGCGACCTAAGCGTGGACGGCAGACCAATATTGGGCATGACCGCGCCGCAGCTTGTGGAAGAGGTTATGCAGGTTTCAGACGAAAATGAGGTTGTTCCCGCTCATGTTTGGACTCCGTGGTTCAGCCTTTTCGGCGCCTTTAGCGGCTTCGACACCGTGGAAGATTGCTACGAGGACATGACCAAGCACATTCATGCACTTGAAACAGGGTTATCCTCAGACCCGCCAATGAACTGGAGACTAAGCGCTCTCGACAAATTCACTTTAGTCTCCAACAGTGACTGTCACAGCCACTGGCCATGGAGAATCGGAAGAGAAGCAAACGTCCTCGAGCTGGAACAGTTAACTTACATGGAAGTGGTTGATGCCATACGCAAAAAAGACCCACGGCGCTTCAAATACACCATAGAAACCAACCCCGCCTATGGCAAGTATCACTGGACGGGACACAGAAACTGCAAAGTCTCCCTTTCACCCCAAGAAGCCATCAAGTATGGTAACCATTGCCCAGTCTGTGGCAGAAAACTCACCAGAGGAGTCGAGCAGCGAATCGAGGAACTGGCTGACAGACCCGCCGACTACAAACAAGAAAACACGATAGGCTACAAGCGCTTGCTGCCCCTCTCTGAAATCATCACTGCGGTCTTGGGAGTCAGCTATCCCGGAGCACAAAAAGTCTGGAGCATCTACAACCCGCTGGTAAAGAAGTTTGGCGACGAATACACCGTGCTCATGGACGCGCCTAAAGAAGAAATGGGCAAGATTGTTGACCCACGGATTGCGGAGGCGATTGTTCGGGTTAGAGAAGAAAAAGCGCATGTAATACCCGGATACGATGGCGTGTATGGGCAACTTGTAATCTTCGACGAAAAACAGGAAGTTAGCCAACAACTGAAGCCTAAGCAGAAGAGCATGGCTGACTTCATGTAACTTTTAGATTGCTAACAGTTTTAAGACGGAACCTAAACCTTAATCAACATACAAAAGGATTGATGCGTTTTGAAGGACATTCTGGCGAAAACTGTTGATTATGGCAGGAGCCTCGGCGCCGAGTATGTTGAGGTTCGGGCGCAAAGTCTCTTCAAGACTCTCTTAACGACCAAGGACGGCATGGTCGAGGGCGCAAAAGAAGGAACTGAAAACGGCGCGGGCGTCAGAGCCTTAGTGAATGGGGCTTGGGGCTTCGTGTCTCTCGGAAAACTTGCGCCTAAACTGCTGACAGAGGCTGTTGATGATGCGGTCCGGTTAGCGAAGGCTGCTAGTTTCAGGGTGAAATCGCCTGTGAAGCTTGCCGAGGCAAAGACTGTAGAAGACAGGGTAGTGGCTAAGCCAAGGAGGAATCCGCGGGATGTTTCTATGGAAGAAAAGATCGACAACGCTTTGAGAATGGATAAGACAATCTTCGGCTATGACAATCACATAAGGAGCTGCACCATCAACTACTTGGACGTGACAGGAACAAATTATTTCGTCAACAGCGACGGAACCTGTATAGAACAGGACAAACTCTACGTCTGGACACAGATTCTTGCATCAGCACGAGAAAACAGCGTCTTCGCCTCTGCAAGAGAGGAGATAGGCTCCACCTCAGGCTACGAAGTCTTCGACATGGAAACCCCAGAAAAGGTAGGAACCATGGTTGCCAAGCGCGTAGTTGAACAGCTGAAAGCTAAAACGCCAAAAGGGGGAGCTTTTCCAGCGGTTATAGGACCAAACGTTGTGGGCGTCTTCATTCATGAGGCTATGGGGCACCTAGCAGAAGCGGACCTCACCTTATCCGGTTCTGTGCTGTATGACAAGCTTGGAAAACAGATTGCGTCAGATGCTGTTACAGTCTTTGACGATGGCACAGTTGAGGGCGCTTTCGGGTCCTTCAAGTATGATGATGAGGGAGTTCGTGCACAAAAAACGCCCTTGATCGAGAAGGGAACGTTAACTGGACTAATGAATAACCGCGAAACCGCATCTAAGCTTAACCTGGAGCCCACAGGGAATGCCAGAGCCGAAGACTTCAGGGTTGAGCCCATCATCAGGATGCGGAACACGTACCTTGCAGCAGGCGACAGAGCCTTCGAGGAGCTGATTGAGGATGTTGATTTTGGTTATTATCTCAAGAGTTTTCGGGGCGGTCAGGCGAACTTGGATGGGACGTTTCAGGTGGGAATTCAGGAGGCGTACGAGATCGTTAAGGGTCAGCTGGGGGATGCTGTTAGAAGTGCTTCGATAAGCGGGAACACGCTTGAGACGTTGCATAGGGTGGATGCTGTTGGCAGGGACTTTGAGTTGTGGTCTGGAAGATGCGGCAAGGGGCAGATAGCGTTCATCTGTGATGGTGGACCACACATCAGGGTTGGAGAGGTGACTGTTGGTGGCGGAGCATAAAACTGCAGAACTGATCGAGTTCGGTAAGAGGGCAGTTGACTTTGCGCTTAGGAGCGGCGCCCAAGAGGCTGAGGCATATCTTAGCGTGAATAGTGGCACGTCGATAGATATTGAGAGGGGACAAATCGTCAGAAGCGCCAAAAGCGCGGATCAGGGCTTAGGAGTGAGAGCAGTTTACAGGAAAGCAGTCGGATTCTCCTACACAAACACGTTAACGGACAAGACTGTTGAAGAGGCTGCAACGAGAGCTTTCAGGGCTGCTAAAGCAAGCAAGCCAGACAAGAATTGGCTGAAGTTTCCTAGCCCCAGAAGTTTCTGTGAAACAAGAGGCACCTACGACAAGAGGATAGTGGACTTGTCTTCTGACGAGTTGGTGGAGATGGCGGCGGACATGCTGGGGGCGGTTGAGGCGTATGATAAGCGGGTTTTGGCGGTGGATGGAGGAGTCGGAACTTCTTTCTTCAGCACGGCTATTGTTAATTCTCGTGGCGTTGAAGCATCTGATGTGGGAACTGCTGTTGGATGTTCCATGGAGACGATTGCAAGGGATGGAACGGATGTGACTCCGGCATGTTATGAATTGGATGCGGAGAGAGTTTATGACATTGACCCTGCGGCTGTTGGAGCTGAGGCTGCGAGGCAGGCTGTTTCTTCTCTTAAAGCCAGAAAGATGGAGTCTGGAACGTTTCCGGTGATTTTTACTCAGGCTGCGTTTCGTTCCCTCCTCTATCATACAGTCATAAACGCTGTCAAGGCGGATTATGTTCAGAGGGAAAGGTCTGCGCTTAAGGACAAAATCGGAGAACAGGTTGCTTCAGAGCTTGTTACTGTGTATGATGATGGGCTTCTTGAGGGCGGGCTTTTGACGAGCAAGTTTGATTGTGAGGGTGTTCCGTGCCAGAAAACGTTGGTCATCGACAAGGGAGTTCTGAAGAGTTTCCTGTATGACAATTACACGGCGAACAAGGCTGGAGTAGAGAGCACTGGAAATGCTTCGCGGTCAGGGCTTGCTCCTTATGCGTCTACGCCAGTTCTTGAGGCCAGCAACTTCACGTTTACGAGAGGAAACAAATCACCTGAGGAACTCGTAGGCGAAATTGGAGAGGGGCTGATAGTTTATGGCGTTCAGGGCGCTCACAGCAGCAATCCAGAGAGCGGAGAATTTTCTGTTGTTGCTACTCCAGTTTGGAAGATTGAGAACGGAAACGTGGCTTATGCTGTGCGGGACGTTATGTTGACTGGCGTTTTCTTTGATGTTCTGAGGAATGTGTCAGCGTTGGGCAGTAATGTAAGGAAGATGGGGCAGCTGGTTGCGCCGTGGATCAGAGTAGAAAACGTCAAAGCCGTTGGAAGAAAATAAAACATTTTTTATTGCAAGTGAGGCTCACGTTTTTACTGTTGCCTGAAGATTGAAACGGCAGAAAAAAGCAATCTCTGAAGGTCTCGTGGATACAAAAGCATCAACAAAAACTGTTAATATAGCATACGTGAATGTAAGCGCTAGCTATTTTCCCATCATGAATAGAGCCATTTCGATGTCTGCTATGCTGAAGGGATACCCTTCGGAGTGTAGGTAATCTCGGATTATTTCTAGGGTCCAGATTAACCTTTGATAGTTTTCTGCCCATCTAGAGTCTGAGCAAATATCTCCTGATCTCTTACGTCCTGCTGGGCATTTGAGGACTGGTTTTTCAGTGAATTGTAGAGTTTTTAGAGCTTGTCCAACTCTACTATCGTAGATACAAAATCTTTCTTGATCGAAAAGCCCAATAATTTTTGATGCCCGAGCAATTCCAACACCCTTTATTGCCAAGAGTTCTTCAATTGCATCAGATACTTTGCCTTTATCAACAAAATCGAAAACTCTTCGAGTGACCTCTAAAACTTTATCTTCATCACGCAAAGGAAACTGAGAAAACCCACCCCAAGACATGATCATATCAAGCGTTTCAAGATCAACACCACCAGAATTTTGAATTCGAGACAGAACGATAGCCTGTGAAACTTGATTACGTTCTGCTAGACATGCTTTAGGCTCTTTGTCTTCCCATGAATAATTCTTTCTACCCTCAATAAGGCGTGATTTGTTGTCTTTGGCCCAATCTAAAATAACTTGTTTGTATTTTCTTAAAAACAGGTCTTTATCCATAGGTAATCCTTCTTTTGTAGAGGTCTTATTCAATGTTTAGTGGCGCGGGGTGCGGGATTTGAACCCGCGTGGCCACATGGACCACAGACTTAGCAGGCCTGCTCCCTACCAGGCTAGGAGAACCCCGCATAGGATATTTTGTTCAGAACGTAGCCTAAAAAAAGTATCTATCAAACCTGAAACCAAGTTTTTATAAAACCGTTGCATCCATACTCTTGGACGTTGGGCCGGTTGTCTAGTCCGGTTAGGATGCAGCCCTTACGCGGCTGAGGTCGCAGGTTCGAATCCTGCTCGGCCCACCACACTTTCACCAAACACCAAACTAACATTCATATTAGGAGCCTAATAACAGTGCTATGTTGAAAACAGTACTTTCTCAGAAAAACACGCA
>Ga0307379_10008952_pt1 | contig 13438 bp, 12 predicted proteins | sample UN2MG_FD_202237 | JGI IMG/M metagenome (GOLD analysis project Ga0307379, IMG submission 202237) | Soil microbial communities from Risofladan, Vaasa, Finland - UN-2 | ecosystem: Environmental > Terrestrial > Soil > Coastal area > Acid sulfate soil | place: Finland: Risofladan, Vaasa | collected...
ATTTCGATGAACAGACGCGCAGCACTAGGACTGATGTTAGCGGCTCCATCCGCTCTGATCATAACGCCAAGCTCAAAAGCCGTTGCTATGGAACCCATGGCAGTGGTTATTGGAATTGGTACGCTTGTACTCGTCGGTGGAGCAATCGCCGTAGTGATCATGTGTAAGCGGGCCGCAGATGACAACGGGAACTGGGGGGAAGGCCGGTTTAATGGGTTGGATGTCCGGTTCGATTACAACAGCGACATTTCCCCGAATACATGGACAAACTTTCACAACTGGAGTAGTCCACCAAACGACTTTAGGTTGCTGGTTCTGGAAACAGGGACAGAGGCTCCCACCTTGGCCAGCAATGAACAGGTCGCGTATTTACCGCGTCCTACAGAACAACGTTTTTTCAGAGTATTGTGATATGGCAAGGGCAACTGGAAGATACAGACGGCACCCCGTTCGATCCGATAATCCGAATCCATTGAGAGCCGATGGGCACCCAAAGGACTGGCGAGAAGAGAGCAGTATCGTCAAAGCATTGAAGCGCGGTTTCGAGGCCGCAACCCCCACACAACAGGCTATGCTCCGGACTTGGATGAAAAGTGTTCTGAATGAAACTCCAGTTAAATGACATTTGCTACCGTCTGTAGCGGGATAGAGGCTCCCACTGTGGCTTGGCCTCATTGGGAGTCTCTTTTCTTTTCAGAGATCAATCCGTTTTGCCGCGCCCTACTGTCTTCCAGATATCCCAATACCCCCAACCTCGGGGACATGCTGAACCATGAAAGCTGGCCAACCTACACAGACATTGATGTTTTCGGAGGAGGAACGCCCTGCCAGCCCTTCTCTCTCGCAGGACTTCGCAAAGGCCTTTCTGACCCTAGAGGGAACCTCACTCTCTGCTTTCTATCGATCATTGCACGGCATCGCCCCCGTTGGATTTGGTGGGAGAACGTCCCCGGAATACTATCCGACAAGTCTAATGCGTTCGGGCATCTCTTGTGTGGACTGGCAGAACTCGGGTATGGGTTTGCCTACCGGACTTTTGACGCTCAATACTTCGGCTTGGCCCAGCTCCGGCAGCGTGTGTTCGTTGTCGGACACTCTTCAGGATCCCATATCCGTTCCGCAGCGGTTCTATTTGAGCGCGAGAGCCTGCTCTGGCATTCTCCGCCGAGCCGAAAAGAGGGACAGGGAATTGCCCGAAGCCTTACGGCAAGCACTGGTGGATGTAGTGCAAAGGAGCAACAATACACCTTCGTCTCAGAAGACAACACCCCCCTCAACCCACTGAACTACCGCATGACTGCCTTTGGGGAGTATGCAGACGACGACAAGGCAAGTGCCATGAAGGCTAGGGATCACAAAGACGCTACAGACCTAGTTCTGTGCTTCCACAGCAAATCGGGAGTCCGCAGGCTAACTCCGTTGGAGTGTGAGAGATTACAGGGGTTCCCCGATGACTACACTCTGGTTCCGTACCGAGGAAAACCAGCAACGGATGCCCCCCGATACAGAGCCTTGGGGAACTCGATTGCGGTTCCAGTCCTCTCCTGGATTGGCCGACGAATTCAATTGGTAGATGACTTATGAAGATAGACCCAATAGCAGGAGAATACGCACGATTTTTCGTTACTAGCGAAACATCTCCAAACTCCGTAGAGCCTTATTTAGTGGACCTAGAAGAGATGGACTGCAATGGGCAATGCGATTGCCCTGATTTCAAATGCCATCACGCCCCTAAGGTTGGGAAGGACGGTGATTGGCACACCTGCAAGCACATCGATGCATGTTTGATTGTTGTCGGCAGAAGAACTGTTCAATCAATAGCCAGAGAACATTATGACACAGAAACAGCGAATAAAATCAAGAACGAGCAAGAGGGCAGCTGAGACCAGAAGGTATAATGCTAGGGTTAAGGAATGGCTTCTTGAACCCAATAACATGAGGTGCAGAGTAAGCCAGCATTTGAATATGCCCAGACGCAGGGCAACCCAGTGTCACCATACGCGGGGCCGAATAGGGCGCCTTCTTTTACTGGAAAACTTCTGGTGCCCAGTCTCGCAATGGGGCCATGATTGGATACACCGAAACCCGAATGAGGCCAGGAGAATGGGGTTTTTGTGCGAGGCAGGCCAATTCAACACAATTCCAAAGGATACTGATGAGCTTTAGAACTGATATGGTGGAAGACTGGCGCGTAGTCACAGGGCTACATGCTACTGAGGTGGGAGATACTGATGGGGCGTTTATCATCGGGCTTACTGAAAGAGAACGGATTCAAGCCAAACGATATGTTAAGGACGGATGGGAAATTCTTGAAGCCGAAGTAATTGAAGACTTTACAGAGTTAAGCTCCATCGAAGGGGCAGAGCCAACCTACAAGGCTGTGTCCAAGCAGATGGGATCAGAGATGATGAAGACCCTTAAAGAGTTCTTCTGGGGTCCGACTGAAATGGTTTTTATCTTCTTTCCTCCAATCGAGCCAGATGTAATTAAGATTCCAACTTGGCTGGTGCGTTTTGCTTGCCCGAGTTCCTCAGCCAAATCGCTTATTTCGGACATTCCAGAATGGCTGCTGGACACATGAACATCTGATGCACCCAAGATTGGAAGCATACGAAGCTAGTTTGAAGGCTGGCTACTGGCCTTTGAATCTTATCGACGGAATTGAACCCACCAAAGAAGAACGCCACTACATAGCGGAATCTCTCCGAAACATGAAGGCTTCCGCATTGGATGTTGATTATGGCAATTCTCCCAAACGCAAGTGAATCCACCAAACGACGAAATCCGCATCTATATCCAAGGGCAGGGACCAGTCCCCAGCTTCAAGAACAAGAAGCGGATCGTGACAAACCCAAAGACCGGAAGACCGTTCCTAGCCACGGAATACAAGACAAAGAAATGGATGCTTGGCGCGATAAAGAGTATCGAATCTCAGTTACGTTCCTTGTGTCAGACAAGAGAAGGAGGGACAACCCCGGAATGCTTGAGACAGTTTGCGATGCAATCATTGCCGCAGGACGACACTTGGCAGGCATTGAGGATAGGAAGCGTACACACTGAGATGTGCGAGAAGGGGAAAGAGGGCGCCATCATTGTTTTAGAACGTCTGTAATGGAGATCCACGAGGGGCAGCAGACCGTAACTACCGTTAGTAACGAGGACGCCGACCAAGTTTTCAGGGAGGCTAGGGAGGGGCGGTTCGTAATTTACCAGATGTCATTGGGCAAGAATAATGCGGGTTGGGTCTTTTCTTTGGGGTGGAATCGCAAACAAGGCTTGCCGGAACCGTTTTTTGGTTTTTGAATGGCGGCACATTGAACGCAATAGACCAGACCCTTTACGTCTGCCTTGGTAAAACCGGAGACATTCTTAATCTACTCCCGCTACTACGCCAACACTGGGTAGAAAAGAAGGAGAAACCGGCGTTTTTAGTCGCTTCTGAGTTCATAGGTGTGCTTTCCGGAGTTAGCTATGTGGATCCGGTAGAGTTTACTGGGAACTGGATGGCCATCAGCGAAGCAGTTAGGGAGCATGGTGAGAAATACAGGGATCTGAAGGTTTGCCAGGTTGCTGGGTTTAAGCTGGATCAGCTGGTAGAAGCCTATGAGCGTGCAGGGCTGAAACTGGGAGATCCCAATACCGAGAGTTTTGCGAAGGAGGCGTGGCGGTTGGCAGGAAAGCTTCAGGACTGGCGCTTAAACCTGCCTTTAGTTTTCGACAACAGGGATTTAAGCCGCGAAGAACAGCTGATTGAGGACCTGCCCCCCATCTCGAAGAACAAACGGCTGATTCTGATTAACCTTGGCGGGAACACTTCCCCATATCCCTACAAAGACCTGTTGTTGGATTATCTTAATGCCAAGCTGCACAAGAAATACTTTCAGTTGCTGGATATATCCTGTCTCAAAGCCGAACAGGTTTACGATCTATTGGGCCTATACGAAAAGGCGCACTGCCTAATCACTCTTGATACCGCAACCCTTCATCTTGCTAGGGCTGTTCCAAAACTGCCAGTGTGTGCTCTGATACAGGACTCCCCGAAGCATTGGCATGGAAGTCCTTGGTCGCCACAACATGCAGCACATATACGCTACCATCGCCCAGAGCGTATTCCTGACATTTATCAAGCAATCTATAGGATTGGGAAACCGGGTTGTAGGTTTAGCGAGTCAACAGCATCCGTCTATCATGTGTGGTGCGGCTATGGGTTCACCGATCTGGTTAGGCACCGACATAAATCGGCGCGTAAAACATGGGAAAAAGTTTACAGCGAGTTGGGATGGAAAGAAGTATGCATTGATTCAGGGGCGTTTGGACGAGATTCATACACACAATATGAAGGACCCGATTCAGAGGCATACCCGTTTTTACGCGATGTACTGCGTGCCGCATTGCTCGCCACAAAGAAAGATGACGACATAATTGTCCTTACCCGCCCAGACGCTTCTATCCGATGGAGATGGGCTGTTCAGTTTGAGGAATACGAGCCTCTGGGATGGGGGACAAGGTGGGTTGCAGACTCTGAAGCAGAAGAGGGAGTTCCACATGCTGACGTTGATTTATTCACCTTCACAGCAAAATGGTGCCGCGATAATTTATCCAAACTTCCCGACGTTATTATGGGGAACGATCCGTATTGGCATCGATTGCTGAAAGAATATATTCGCAGCACTGGAGGCCAGGAAAGCAACTCGGCAACTTTCCGACCAATGGGACCCCCAGTTAGTATGATCAACACAGCTTGGAGAAATATCAATTCCAAGCTTGGAGAGGCTTGGTTCACCGAGCATGGGGTTACACCAGAGTATTACGGTGCTTCTTCGTTGCCTCGAAAACTTGTTATTAACCCAGAGGCTCTGTTCCCTTTCGGATATAACCCAACCCAAGTGAGGTTGAATTTTTCGGGTAACCCGCAGATGTTGCTCGCGTACAGAGCCCATCGGTTTAAGGATCATCGGACAGACTTGGCGGCAGCTACCCTAGACATCAGTGGGAACGTCCGGACCAACGCATGGATAAAGCATAGCATTGGCTCTCTATCCGAATTTGGCACCCAACCACAGAGTTTTGAAGACCCTCGATTGTTTTGGCATGAACGAGGTCTTCACATGTCGTTTGTAGTTAGCAACTATCCCCAAACCCCTTTTAAGAGCCAAGTCGGTTATGCAAAAGTGTCCCTGTCAGAAGAAGTGGAAGGAGTGTGGGAGCTTACAAGCCCTGTAATTTTCACAAGAAGGCAGGACATGGAGAAGAACTGGATCTTTTTCGACCATGGTGAAGACCTTTACTGTTGGTATTCCACTTACCCGAAGACTGTTTTATGGAAGATCACTAAGAACAAGGTTCTAAAAGAATGGATTACGGACGGTGTTGCTTGGGCTTGGGGAACTCCAAGAGGGGGAACACAGCCACTCCCGCACCGTGAAAGCGGGAAGCTAGTCAGGCTGTTCCATTCAAGAACAATTAACGATTTTGGCGATGCTCCTTGGAGATACCACATAGGGGCGTTGCTGCTTGAACCTTCTCCGCCTTTTAAGGTTATCCGCATGAGCAAAGAGCCGATCATGTCTGGCACGGCAGCCCCAAAACCGGATGCGTGTGCCCACTATAAGGCTAACGTCGCTTTCCCTAGTAACTGGGAAATACACACCAATGGAACGGCATATAGAACAGCTATAGGGCTGAACGACTGCTCCTGCTTGTTGGCCGACCTATCACCTGACCAACTAAAGCTATGAACAACGAATACACGGACCTATTTACTAAAATCTCGGAAATGGTTCCTAGGATTCCGGGATGGTGTTCTATATCCAAGGCTCAAACGTTGGCGGCTATCATCATGGTGAGGCGCCCAACGTTGGTCCTGGAACTGGGGATCTTTGCCGGCCGCAGCCTTATTCCAATGGCTTTGGCTGCTAAAGCGGTTGGGAATGTGAGGGTAATAGGTGTAGACCCATGGAGAAGCGATGCCAGCGTTCAGGGGCAAACAGAAGATCATCAAAAGTGGTGGGGCCAGCAAATTTTACATGACAACGCCAAGGGGGTTTTTGAGTCTTGGGTTGCCGGACTCGGATTACATGACGTTGTAGAAACACATCAAATGACATCAGACGATTATTCCACGCTGCTGCGACAGGAAGGAAACAAATATGGCCTGCTTCATGTTGATGGAAACCATTCACAACAGGCTATAAAAGATGTTTTGAACTTTGCCTGTCGTATGAACGCTGGCAGCTTTTGTGTGATGGACGATTTACAATGGGACAACGGGGGGCCAGCTGCCGCAGTTGAAACACTGGAGAGCATGGGCTTTGAAAATAGGTTTGTAGTCCAGCGAGAAACAGCAGAGGAAAAAGACGACTACGGCGTATGGCAGAAAAACTAAAGATATGAGTGGCTACACCCTTCCTTACTTTTGCAAAAACTCGCACGACTTGGCCATAGGCCTGTTCAAGTCCACGCCGCGAATAGCGATGGACATAGGCGCTAACGAAGGTGGCTATACCCAGTGTTTTCTTGATTGGGGTGCTGAGTATGTTTTTGCCTTCGAGCCCGTTCCAAACATGTTTGAGAAGGTTGCCAAGCGATTTGAAGGGGACACAAGAGTTGCCTTCCACCGCACCGCCTTGTCTGACAAACCCGGAACACTCGAAAATGTTAACGTATTCAACTGTTGGACCCTTCTTCCAAACGAACAACCGAGACTGTCCAACGGTTGGCCAATGCAGGCCAAGTCGGTTGAGTATGCTGATAAGCCGCCGTTTAATGTTCCTGTCATCACGATAGACGGGTTTATTTCCAAAATGCTGGAGTCTTCTGATACTGGCGGGTCTCCAAACTATCTGAAAATCGATGTTGACGGATACGAACTCAGGGTTCTGCGCGGTGGCGAAGCCCTCATTGAGGCCAACAGGCCGCCAATCCAGTTCGAGTTAAGCTATCTGCCACAGCTAATTGGGGATAGTGTTGAGGAAATGTGTTACTACATTTACAACCAGATGCACTATGATGTTGTCAGCATGGACGGCAAGCACAGGGTTGAAACTCCACAAGAACTCATTTCGCTGTTTCCATGGAACACGAGTTTTGACGTAATGCTCATCCCTCAAGAGCAAGTCAGCACATTGATGACTTTGGCGATATGAACCTGACTATTGCCTATATCACATCTCGGCGTGACCCAAAGATTGAATGGTTCTTGGATTCGCTACAGCGAGAGGTTGAGTCTCTTCCTGCCCACATTGATGTCACCCTTATTATCGTGGATCTTCAGGCGCCGTCACGGACACACAGGACACTTTCCAAATACGGCAGAATCATTAAAGCGATGTGGGTTGAGCCAAAGCCTTCTGTTTGGCAGGGGCGATTCCGCCTTACGGAGCAAGATTTTTTCTCCGCCGCTAATTGCCGCAACACAGCCCTAGCTGTTGCACCGGACGGATACATAGCCTTTGTTGATGACCTTTCAGTTCTCTGCCCCAACTGGATAAAGCCAATAGTTAGGTTGATGGATGGGCCAGATGATTACGTTTTGTGTGGCTCTTTCCAAAAGGTATTGAAGCTGAAAGTCGAACAAGGTGCGATTTGCTACTTTGAGGCTTATAAGGAGGGGATAGACCCAAGATTCCTCTGCGGAGAGCCTAATATCGATGTAGTGTGTTCTCCTCAGTGGATGTTCGGCTGCTCTATAGCTTGCCCTGTTGATTACCTTCTTAATGTGAACGGGTTCCCAGAACTTTTATGCGATGGAATGGGATATGAGGACTGCGTTATGGGAACTACCATGGCGAGACGCGGCAATATATTCCGGTACTCACTACAGATGCATACTAAAGAGAGCGAGGAAGACCATCACAATCAGCAATCCCCGTTAAGATATGATCCAGGCAAATCGCCATTGGACAAAAGCCATCGTCTTTTGGAAGTGAATAAGGGGCAGACATTTTTTGAGCAGTCATTTGGCAATGATTTTAAGACGATTTCAGAACTGAGGCAGCACATGCTTAACGGAGGTCTCTTCCCAGTGCGAAGAGAGCCCACTACAGAATGGTTCACGGGGATCGATCTGCGTGATTTTCATATGTATAATCCAGACACATCTGTAATTGTTCCACATACAAAACCACCCAATGACACCATCAAAACAGCAGCTTCATAACAACGAAAAGCTTCGGAACAAACTGTCAGCCGTAGTGACCTCAAGCTGGTGGGACCTTTGCGTTTCACTCACGAAATCTCACATCATGGATACGTCTACGTTGACTCCAGGCATTCAACAGGGAGTCCAGCTGGCGCTTGATGCGCTAAAAGAGATGACAGAAGATGAAGATAAACCATTCACAGCCGAAGGAGTTGGACTGATACATAATCTATCGGTGCAACATCCAGGAGACGCAAAAACAAAAAAGGAATAAGCCATGCCAGATGAACCACTAAACACGGATCTACCGAGAGAATCCTCCGAGCCTGCCGAGAGCCCGAGTCCCGCCGCGGATTTACGACCACAAGACGCAACAACCGAATCGGAGTCTTCCGAAGGGGACCCAGAAGAGATCGGCTTTACACCTGAAGATGTTCCTGGTGAAATCTTTGGCGAGGCCCCGTTACCACCCAAGGATCCATCTCCAACGGATACTCCTGAAGATCCGCCAGAACCCGCACTAACCCCTAGCGATGAAACATCCAAGCTACCCAAAGATTTCCGGAAGCGTCTTGAGGTTGTAAATTCCGAGCTTGCAACAGCTAGGAAGCGAGAACAGGAACTGTCCCAGCAACTAGAAGATGCCCGTAAGACTCAGGGCGGGGATGTGGAAACGATAACGAAGCAACTCGCTGCGAAGGAGGCAGAGTTGGCGAGATTGAACGGGGAGCTTCAGGCAGAGAAGTTCCAGAAGTCTCCGGAATATGTTGAGAAGTATGAAAAGGCTTATGATTTCGCAGCCCGATCCGCTAGGCGGTTGGTTGAGAACCTGTCGGTTCGGCAAGAGGATCCTAGCACCGGAGAGGAAACCACACGGAAAGCCTCTTGGGATGACTTCGTTAAGCTATACCAGAACGCAGACGGGAAAGCTGACCAGAACGTTATCGACATGTTTGGAGCATCTGCCTATCGGGTTCAGGCCCTTCTAACCGATTTCCAACGCAGAGACGGAGAGATGGAGATTGCCATGGAGGAAGAGAAAGAGAAATGGCAGGAGCGGCAGACATCAGCATCGGCCCAGCGGATCCGGCAGGGTCAGGAATTAAACCAGCTTTGGGATCGTGTTAACACTGATATCAAAACCAAGAAGCCCGATTGGTATTCCGATAGAGACGGGGATAAGGAGGGCAATGAACTTCTCAAGAAGGGCTATGAAACCTTCGATGCTTATTTCCGAGATCGTTCGAAGATGAAACCGGAGGATGTTGTTGTTTACGAAGCTCATTTAAGGCATCGGGCCGCAGCACTCCCGCGAATGGCTAGAGAAAAGACCCTCCTGCAAGAGCAGGTAAAACAGCTTGAGGGTAAAATCCGTAAGCTTCAGGGCTCTGGTCCAGGAGGGGACCTGCGGGGGGATTCAAGCGCAGACCCCACAGGGACTGACTTTGAGGATGTGCCAGAAGATATCTGGACCTAATACGCATCCGGATCCCGCAAATCATTGGGGACTCGCTGTTCCTTTTCGGCACTGGCGAGTTCCCTATCCTCTACACCGAGTAAAATCATGTCTCTGCGAAACTCCTGATACATCCTCCAGATTTCCTCTTTCTTGTTCACGGTGTATTCCATTGCCTCTGTAGCCTCATCAGACCCTTCACCAGCCCTCCGGACCCTGATTGTAGCGTCTGCTGCCGTAGCCCTCCACTTTGTCCCAAAATCCATCATCGTCCACCGCATGTCCTCTTTCACGTCCACCCTTCGGACGCGTAGTCCCAGCAGCTTTAATCCAACATCTCTTGCGCTTGGCTCCTTATTATAGGGCATCTTCTGGCCTGTAGCTGCATAGTAGAGTTCTCTGGCTGGCCGCATGAAACCGGGCTTGAGGTTGTCTGCTGCATATTTGATGCGGTCTACCATTCCAGCTGCTCCCTCTCTTCTGGTAATTGGCCCACCCGATTCACGTTGGTTGCTGGCGAATGCCAGAATCGTTCCTCCCAGAACTCCAGGACCTAGATAATCAGACGCGAGACCTTGCACCGCCTGCTTGAATGCCTGTTGTGGGTTCCCTGTTCTTGAAGCGTCATAGGCTGCTGTCATTATCCGTGTCATTTCGACATGAGGAAGCAGGTAGGACATTGGAACATATCTCCATTCAGTTCCATTGCGTTCAATTGGGAATATAACCTCTGCCATGTCCCAAGGGGGAACAATCCACCTTTTCAAGGCGAGCATTTCATCGTCGTCCGTATCTGTTTTGTCTCTAGCAATCGCAGCCACAAGGAAAGGAAGTGATATCATTGCAGACAGCCCTACCCCTTTTCTTGCCGCGTCTACTCGCAGTGCGGCGTTGCCACTGGCGGCGCCCTTTGCAGCGTAGTAAGCAATCCAGAAGGTATTACGCATCAGTTCCAGCTTGAACGTCACGAATGTCCCCAGAATCCCTGCATTAGAGAGACCGCGGAACAGTTGCCACACTCGGTCATAGGTTTGGTAGACGTTCGCGGCTCTATCTGCGGCCATGTCTACCTGTTCCTCCCGAGTGCTTTCCGGATAGGCTTTGGACATTACCTCCAACTCATACAGGAACGCATCAACCCTGTACACGTCATCCAAGAACCGGATGCCAAGGTCTCCGGGCTTGGCTAGAGCATCTTCCATGGCCTCGATCAACAGCCTGTATCCGCTTTTGTTCTGACTGTCTGCTGCGATTCTCTTAACTGCTTCGATTGTTCTGGCAAATACGTTCTTGTCGGCATCTCTTCTCAGGTTCGCGCGTACGTCTGACATTATGATTCCCTTGCCAGTAACGCCTGCTTTCGTCGCCATCAGGTAATCCGCTCGGGCCATTAGTTCACGCTTTGTTGCGTATGCATCAACTGGATGCTCACCAAGTCTTACCGCATCAAAGGCCCTACGCAGTCGAAGCGGACTCGTCCCTCCTGCTGCCAGCCTCATTACAAAGCCTCCGATCCCGTTGACCGGATAGGAGTAGGGATTAAGACCAACAAGAAGCAGCTTGGAATATGAAACCGCTCTCTTGTATATGCTCCATAGAACATTCTCTGGACGGGCAACCTCCAGCATGTTTTGTGTTCGGGTCTCGTATTCCTTGAGAGCGTTGGCAAACTCGATTGTGGTATAAAGCCCGTGAAGCGGGGCATAACGCCGATCCATGCGTTGACGCGGCACTGCAATAATCTCACCGTCCGGAGTGTATGCTGGGACCATTATTGGCTTATCATCAGAATCTGTGATTACCTCCCCGTCTTCATTCAATTGAGGGACCATCTTCTGAGCTAGCCGACTTGTGTTGGGATAAAGCTCTACAGAGTAAGGATCCGTTTTCTTCTCACTAAGCCAGCCCAGTTCCAGCCCTATTCTGGCGAACTTTCGCTGAACCAAGTTCCGCGTGATAAATTGGGACATCCACTTGAAAGACTGTAGGACCTTGGCATTCGGGTCGGTTATCTCGCCCATCCAATCGCGCACAACCTTGGGAATGTCCTTACGCCTGATCAGGCTCCCTATGTTGACCCCGAGTTGGTCTCCGGTTCCGACTGTCCCCATTTCCCCTGTTCGCATGATATCTTCCACCTCTTGCCTATCAATCAGCTGGCGCATGATTACCCTGATTTCTCCCTCATCAGATTCTGGGAAGGCTTCCTGAAGATATTCCTCTAAGGCATTCCAGATACGGGTTATTTCTCTGTCCCCCTTGTTTTTGCGGCGCTCAAGGGCATCCATGTTCCAGTCTGACGAAGGATCGAATGCCAGATAGGTCCTGCGGAGCCAAATCCCTGTGTTTTCAAGCCACGTCTCAGCCATAGAGCTTGAAACGAGACCATTGTCCACAGAGAGCTTTGAAAGTTTGTCGATGTTTGCCCTGATCTTTGCGGCAACTAGCTGAACTTGCGGACCCCCTATTCCATTCAGTTCTCCCCTCCCCTCCAGAAAGTCCAGCACACGTTGCCTTACCGCATCATGCTCCCTCTTGGGGAACTCCTGCGCTATGGCTAGGTTCATGTCCTTCGTGAGAAGGCGCCCCGATTCCTCCAGAAACTCTTGAAACGCCATTCCCCAATCACGCACCTGGTTCATGGACTTTCCAAGGGAATTGCCCTTTATCAGGGTAGAAAAGAAGCGGCTCAGTTTGCCTGATCTATAGGCGGTCTTCTCATCTCGGTTCCCGAAAAGTGCTGCGACTCGCCTACGCCACGTTTTGCCTGCAACATCCGGAGCTTCTGGCAGCTTGCTCCGGCGCTTTGTCTCGGCTGTTTTCTTAGCGGCCTTGCTCCTGTTTAGACGTACCTGCTTTACCCTCTCTTCTTCTTTTCTTTGTTCCTCGGAAAAGTATTCGTTGAAGAAGTCCCTTGTAACCACAGCATCGAATCTCGGGTCATTCAATGATTTGATATGCTCAACTCCATCCTGAATTGCTTGAGCTAGGCTCTTGCCTGCCCTGACAGCCAGCCGAATAACCCTTAAAGCTGAGTTGAGGGCGCCTTTTGTTATCCATATCGGAGCCCCAGTAATGCCCTCCATTGCGCGACCTTGGTTAAAGTCCGTTGCCCTGATGGCATCATCTAGCAGCTGTTCGAGGGTTCTGGATCTTTGCTCATCGGGATTTGGGGGCCTTGCTTGGGTTCCGCCACCTCCACCGCCACCGCCACCGTCCCCGTCAGGCTTTGCGCTGGCGTTCGCTCTGGCAACATCGTCTATAGTTCTGGCATCCCCGCCTACAACCGTGAGGCGTGTTCCTGCGATTTCTCCAATCCGGTCTACCAAAGGCTGAATCATGGCCCTGCTGATTTCCGCCAGCATCCGATTGCCTTGCTTTCTGATCCTAGCCTCTCCTCGGCTTTTATCCCCGTTCCCTACTATCGTCTGTATGGTCGGGTCCAGATAGTATTTGCCTCCTGTTCTGCGTGCAGATGGAACTGAGAACCCATATACTCCACTTGAGCTTCTGTTAATCCGTGCGTTATCAGCTTCAATGCTGACCATTTGTGTTCCATTGGCTAGGAACGAATCCGCAGCTGCCCCATTCAGAAGCTGTTTCCTTGGATCGTTAGCAAGCTGCGAGATGTCCCAATTGCTAGGCATCTTAATGGCAGTTACCACTTGTCCGTCACGAGTGTTGAACCTTACGACCTTTCCTTTGCCGTCAGTAGCGGCATATCCCCTGATTGGGTTTCCAGTTACAAACCAGCGATTATATCTCTGTCCTCTTGCGGCACCCTTGAAGTCGCCTGTGGTTTTGAACGAGGAGGATTCCGTCCACTGGGTTCCCATAAATCC
>Ga0307379_10008953_pt1 | contig 13437 bp, 14 predicted proteins | sample UN2MG_FD_202237 | JGI IMG/M metagenome (GOLD analysis project Ga0307379, IMG submission 202237) | Soil microbial communities from Risofladan, Vaasa, Finland - UN-2 | ecosystem: Environmental > Terrestrial > Soil > Coastal area > Acid sulfate soil | place: Finland: Risofladan, Vaasa | collected...
CTCAGATGCCTCGTGGTTCGGTGTCAATCACCAACACCTGGGTTCGGTGAAAAAAGCTCTGCTTTATCAGGCTTACCTTCCCAGTCTTTGGCATCTGCAGGAGGCCCTCTTTTTTGGGAGATGTTCGACCAGAGTTCCGCATACTGAGTATTGATCTCAAGCCACCTCTCGAGTCCCGGTTCAGTGTCAGGTTTTATCGCATCGACTGGACATTCCGGCTCGCAAACGCCGCAGTCGATGCATTCGTCGGGGTGGATGACAAGCATGTTCTCACCCTCGTAGAAGCAATCGACCGGACAAACCTCGACGCAGTCCATGTACTTACATTTGATGCAATTCTCATTGACGATATAGGTCAATCACGCCTCCTCCCGGACTGCCCGTCCTCCGGGTGATCTGCGTCGCGAGATCTGAGTGGCATCATGGCTAACGGGGTTCAGTTAGAGTGTGAGCGGGATGACGTGTGTCGCCGCGCCGGTTCGACCGGCGCACATACATGATGGTGGCCTCGGGTCTCTCAGCTTTCACCTTCAGTGCCGCGATGAGTGCATCCTCGGCATCAACGACAATTCGATCCGCCTTGTTATTGAATCGAAGGCCGACAGTGAACTGCCACACCATTTTCTGCCTTCCTCGAGCCTGAGTTAGACTGCGAAAGATCGTTCCCTGCATCGATTACGTCCGAGCGAGCGTTGAGGTGCGCTCGAATCATCACTGCACCACCTTGCGGTAAAGATGCCAAGTGGAATGCCCGAGAACGGGTATGACGAGAATGAGACCAAGGAGTGCGGGTATTGACCCGACCACCAGGCCGCCCGCGACAATCAGGCCCCAGAGTAACATCGGTCCTGGGTTCGCAGCGACGGCTTTGATAGACGTTAGTATCGCCCGGTAAAACCCTACATCCCGGTCGAGTAGCAGCGGAAACGAGACTACGCTGATCGACAGAACTAGCAGCGCGAAGGTGAAGCCAACGCCTATGCCTATTACGATCATTGCCCAGCCCGCGCTCGTGGTGAACACGTCGTGGACAAAAGCGTTGATTGAAGTCGGCGGCTCAGGGCCAAGGGTCAAATCGTAGATAAAGATGGCCGTAGCCAGCCACAGCAGAAAAATCGCGAGCAGACCCAATCCCAACGTCAGAATCGCACCGAATCCGGGCGCTTGAACAGCGCCGAACGCATCAACCCAGCTTATGCGCGAACCCTGTTCGCGCCGCCGGCTCATTTCATAGAGGCCCACCGCCGCAACCGGGCCGACCAGCGCGAAGCCGGAGGCTAGCGGGAATAGCAGCGGCAGCATGTCATAGCCGAAAGTCCACCAGACAAGCACGAGGCCGATGATCGGGTAGATCAGGGAGAGTAAGATGACGTCGGTCCGGTACGCACCGAAATCATCTAGTCCTCTGACCAAGACGTCTTTGAGTTCGGCCGCCTCGACCCGGTTAATCGTGGGAAGCGGGGCCCCCCTGGCCTGGCTGCCACGGAGAGAGTGAACCAGGGATCCCAGGGCTAGTGCTGCGAATCTTAACTGATCAAACCCCCACTCGACGGGGTTTCGGATGTGGTCTGGGTTGGCCATCTTTGCATCTCCCGAACTGACTGTTCGAAGTGCCGCTGGGCCACCCGAGGCTTGACGCCGTTTCGGTCGTCAGTCGCGAGCGAGCCGCGACCATGCCGCTGAGAATACTCCGTCAAAAATGAGAAAGATAGGTTGGCGAAGAGGCTTGCCGGATCCTCATCTGACGTCCGCTGTTGGGCTGTGTGGGGATCTGGACAGATTATGTCAAGCTAAGCGATGAAACCGGGAGAGATAGGTTCGCCTTGGCTGCCGGCAGAAGGCCAAGATCATTCCGAGCCCGTGCATTTAGAACATCCAAAGCTTGAATCCAGACTGAGCTCAGGGTAGGAGAAACTAGCCGTACTGGTCCTGAAGCGCCTGCCTTGCGTCCTCAAGCCGCTCAAAGACTCCGAGATCATCATACTCCGGCGCCTCTATGTAGTAGGCGCTTCAACCTCGATCGTCACCTCAACAGCCGCGAAATCTTCAAACAGAACCGCACCGCTGCGCTCGCAGAATGGCGTCGACTCGCCGCGTGAGAATCTTGACGATCCCAGATCAAAAGCTCACGCTCAATTACTCTGACAATGCCCAGTCCCGTCGTTGAATGCCGTCAAGGACTTGGCCATCGGAGGGCCTGGTAAGTCGAACGCAAAATGGCTTACAAAAGCCCGCGGGAGAGTCAGGGAGATAACGCTTGAAGATCGTGATCCTCGGCGCTGGACAGGTCGGCTCGACGCTCGCAGAGAGCCTGGTGTCGGAACACAATGATGTCACCGTGGTCGATATCAACCCCGACCGCTTGGACAAGCTGCAGGACCGGTTAGACTTGCGCACCGTGATCGGCAGCGCAGCCCACCCCGACACGCTGGCGGACGCCGCAACCGAGGAGGCGGACATGCTGATTGCGGTGACGGCGTCTGACGAGGTTAACTTGGTGGCCTGCCGGATTGCGGCCAAGCTGTACGACGTGCCGACCAAGATCGCGCGCGTGCGCGCCGCAGGCTATCTTCACCGACACGAGATCCTCGACGAAGGCTTCAACGTCGACTACGCGATCTGCCCCGAGGATATCGTTACGGACTACCTCACACACTTGATTGAATTTCCTCAGGCGTTGCAGGTACTGCACTTTGCCGGAGGTCGCGTGACGATGGTTGTGGTGCGCGCCGTCAAGGGCGGACCGCTGGTTGGGTACCCGCTCAAAGACCTGCGCCAGCACATTCCCGCGATTGACGCGAGGATCGTCGCCATATTTCGGGGCGATCAACAGATCATTGCCGATGGCGATACCATTGTTCTGGCAAATGACGAGGTGTTCTGCCTGGCCGACAGCAATGATATCCGCCAGGTGATGTGCGAGCTGTGCAAGATAGACAAGCCAGTGCGACGGGTAATGATAACGGGTGGCGGAAACATCGGCTTGAGGTTAGCAAAGGCGCTGGAGCATGAGTATCAGGTCAAGGTTATCGAGCACGATAAACGCCGCGTCGAAGTCATCGCTCAGCAGCTTGGATCGACGCTTGTCCTGCAAGGCGACGCCGCCGACGAGGAGCTCCTTGAATCCGAAAACGTGGGTGAGATGGACCTATTCTTTTCGCTAACGAGCGATGATGAGAACAACATCATGTCGGCATTGCTCGCCAAACGTATGGGAGCACGACGCGTGGCTGCCCTGATCAACCGCCAGTCCTATGCGGACCTCCTGCAGGGCGGTGAGATCGATTCCGCGATCTCTCCGGCGCAGGTTACCATTGGGAAGCTGCTTGCCTACATCCGCCGCGGTGATGTTGTTGCCGTGCATAGCCTGCGACGAGGCACGGCCGAAGCGCTAGAGATGATCGCCCACGGCGACGAGAAAACTTGCAAGGTTATTGGGAGAAAGATTGAAGAGATCGCCCTGCCGCGAGGTGCCAGCATCGGGGCTATCGTTCGCGAACGCAAGCCGCCGAGCGCGAAACATTCCTACGAGCTCGCTGTTAACGAGCGTACGAGCGAGGTGGTTATGGCGCACCACAACACCGTGATCCGGCCCGACGACCACGTGATCATCTTTGTCGCCAATAAGCGGATGATCCCGAAGGTCGAGAAGCTATTCCAGGTCGGATCGGGCTTTTTCTAACGCGGACCGCCCCATGCGTGCTCCTGTACGGCTTCACTAATGCGCCGCCTGCTTGCGGTCATTAACGTTGTCGGCCTGATCGTGGGCCTCTTTGGCGTCGCGCTTCTGCTGCCCATTGTCGTGTCGTGGGCACTCCGCGACGGCGCGCTAACAGCTTACGGCGTCACTCTGGGCATCTCTGTGAGCAGCGGCGGCGCGATGTGGTGGCTCACGCGACACCATCGGCGGGAACTTACGCCGCGCGACGGGTTCCTCATGGTGGTGATGATCTGGACGATGCTGTCGGCCATCGCCGCGCTACCGCTTTTTTTGTGTATCCCAGGGTTGTCGTTCACCGAAGCCTACTTCGAGGCGATCTCCGGCCTCACGGCGACGGGCGCGACGGTGCTGTCCAATCTCGACCGGCTGCCACCTTCGCTCAACGTCTGGCGCACCGAGCTCAACTGGATTGGTGGCTTAGGTATCATCGTGCTCGCCGTTGCAATCTTGCCAATGCTGGGCGTTGGGGGAAGGGAATTGTTTCGTGCTGAGATTCCCGGCCCGATGAAAGAAACCAAGCTCACGCCGCGCGTCACCCAGACCGCTAAGGGCTTTTGGGTGATCTACGTGGCGCTGACGGCTTTGTGCTTGTTGGCCTACCGCTGGGCCGGCATGGGTTGGCTTGATGCCATGATCCATGCCTTCTCGACGATGTCGCTGGGAGGCTTTTCTTCGCACGACGCTAGCCTCGGTTACTTCAATTCTCCCCTCATTGAAGCGGTCGCGATCGTGTTCATGTTCATAGCCGGTCTAAGCATCGCCACGCACTTTCTTGCGCTACAGCGTAGAAGTCTGGGTGCCTACCTGCGCGACAGCGAGGCGCACGCGTTCGTAACTGTTCTTATCGGAAGCATGTTCGGGCTGGCGCTGTTCCTTTGGATGCACGGCGTATATCCTGACTTCCTCACCTCATTGCGCTACGCTTCCTTCAATACGGCCTCTGTCGCGACCACGCTCGGCTATTCCAACACGGACTACAGTCAGTGGCCGCTGTTCGCGCCGCTGTGGATGCTGTTTCTATGCACATTCGTCGCCTGCTCCGGTTCCACTGGCGGCGGTATTAAGATGATCCGCGCGCAACTGCTTGTGGGGCAAATGTTCCGCGAGACGACTGGGCTTCTGCATCCGCGTGCGGAACTACCGGTACGCGTGGGGGGTGCCGTGATTCCCAGCCGGATCATCTTTTCGGTGCTGGCATTCATGTCCTTTTACGGTGCGAGCTTAGTCGCAATCGTGCTTGTGCTCGTCCTCACCGAGCTCGATTTGATCACTGCCTTCTCCGCAGCGGTCGCTTGCCTCAACAATACTGGACCGGGTCTAGGTCAAGTAGGTCCTGCGAGCACCTATGCCGTACTGAACGATTTCCAGACATGGGTGTGCAGCTTCGCCATGCTGCTTGGCCGACTGGAGCTATTCACCCTCATTGTCGTCTTCACGCCCCAGTTCTGGAGCGACTGAACCTCTTGAAGGTGCTTCACCCTTACGAGGTTTTGGGCCTACCCAGCACGCAGGTGAAGGCGACGTTCCTGGTTTGCCTGAATGGCTCTCTGTGCGTACCGAAAACCTTATCCGCTCCGCCCGCCTCCCTGCTATGAAACAGGCTCTCCCTGCTCGTTAGGTTAGGGAGAGGGCTATCTAAAGCTCTGAGATGCTGAGGCTTTCTGCGGCAATAGGTCGGCACTTTCCCTGCTATTTGGCGAAATGTCCCTGCATTTCCCTAATTTGCAGGGAGAGAGGGGTTGGCCTTGGACTGCCAGCACAGCCACCTAGTCGCGGCTTTTTCCCTCTCTTGCAGGCTCTGGCCAAAAAGTGCCGAAAAATCCCAGAAATCAGCCACGAATTGCTAGCGATTCTGCCTAAAGAACGCAAAGAGATATAGGCCTCGGCAGAGAAAGGGGCATTTCAGTCGCTTTTTCTCTAAAGGCCCGTTTTGGGGGTCACACTTGCCGAGTACCGCGCTTCACTTGTTGGAGATTCAGGTGCGCGAACGTTTGAAGCAGGCTACCGGTCGCCGTAGCATGCTGCGATGGCTGTCATAACACCTTTCACGCCGGTTGCTTCCACCATCGGAGGCATATTGATCGGGCTGTCCGCAGTATTGCTGATGCTGTTCAACGGGCGCATTGCCGGCATCAGCGGAATATTGGCGCGTATGTTTCCTCCTTACGCAGGTGCGGATGCGGCAAACGCCTTGGCCTTCGTGGTGGGTCTGATGGCAGCGCCGCTCTGCTATTGGGCGGTGACCGGTGACCCCGTGCCCCAAATCGTGTCGTCCGATGCGGTCTTAATGGCTATTGCAGGCTTGCTGGTCGGATTTGGCACTGTCTATGGGAGTGGTTGCACGAGTGGGCATGGCGTTTGTGGAATAGCGCGCCTCTCTCGCCGCTCGCTTGTCGCCACGGCGGTATTCATGGTGATGGGCTTTGTGACCGTATTCGTCATGCGCCATCTGATCGGGGGATGAGGCCATGTTTCGTGTCGCGCTCAGCTTGATTGCGGGGCTTATCTTTGGGCTTGGTCTTGTGATCGGTGGTATGGCCAATCCGGCCAAGGTGCAAAACTTTCTCGATGTAACTGGCACCTTTGACCCAAGCCTCGCGTTCGTCATGGGAGGTGCCGTGGCGGTGACATTTATTGGCTACCGTTTCATTTTTCGCGAGCGTTCGCCTTTGTTTGAAGAACAGTTCCATCTGCCGACGGCTAAAGAACTCGACACAAGTCTCCTAACCGGACCAGCACTCTTCGGTATCGGTTGGGGGCTATCTGGCTTTTGTCCCGGCCCCGCCATCACGTCGCTGCCACTCATGGCGAAGGGTACACTCATCTTTGTGCCGGCCATGCTCGCCGGCGTTGGTTTGGCGCGTTTTGTCACGCAAAAGCGCGCGCCCAGCCGCCTTGAGACCACCGGAGGCACGGCATGATCTTCCGTCAGCTGTTCGATTCTGTCTCCAACACCTACAGCTACATCCTTGCCAGTAGGAAGGGCGGTGAGGCGCTGATCATCGATCCAGTTCTGGATAAAGTCGACCGCTACATCCAGCTCTTCAAGGAACTCGACGTAAAGCTCGTCAAGGCGATCGACACGCACCTTCATGCGGACCACATCACAGGGCTTGGGGCCCTGCGCGACCGAACTTTATGCGTCACGGTAATGGGGGAGAAAACCAAGGCCGACGTGGTATCCATGCGAGTCGGCGATGGAGACACGGTCGACATCGAAGGGCTGCAACTCGGTGTCATATATACGCCGGGCCATACCGATGATTCGTACTGCTTCGCTATGGACGATCGGGTCTTCACCGGCGACACGCTTCTCATCCGCGGCACGGGCCGCACGGACTTCCAGAATGGCGATGCACGCGCGCAATATGATTCCATCTTCAATAGGCTGCTCAAGCTGCCCGATGATACGATGGTCTATCCTGCGCACGACTATAAGGGCGAGACGGTCAGTACGATTGCCGAGGAGCGCGCCTTCAACCCTCGGCTCCAAGTAAAGACGGTCGATGAGTATGTCGAGCTGATGGGCAAGCTCAATCTGCCCGATCCCAAGATGATGGATACCGCTGTACCAGCAAATATGCGGGTGGGGCTGTCGCAAGACGAGATCGCGAAGCGTGGCTGGGCTGTGCATCCAGCCGAGCTCAATTCTCAGCTGAACAGGGCCGATGTGGCCATTGTTGACCTCCGCGAGGACCGTGAGCGGGCCAAGTATGGGGAGATCCCAGGCTCGCTGCATGTGGCCTATACCGGCCTTGCCGACGCGCTCAAGCCCGGCGGCGTGCTGCGGGAGCTGGGGGTCACGAAGTCGCTGGTCTTTTATTGTGCTTTTGGCGAGCGCTCAGCCTTGGCGGTCCAGCTTGCACAGGAGGCTGGGCTTAGGAGTGCGCGGCACCTCCAGGGTGGCTTTTCTGCATGGCGCAAGGCGGACGATCATGCTCCTGGGGCAAAATCCACGGGCTAGCGGGTGCAATATTGCTGCCTTTGGGGACGTGTTCGCCGAGGACTAGATGGTCTCAGGACCAGCCAAGCATCATGATGTGTGTCGAAGTTCGAATCTGATGCACTCAGCCACCCAGTCGCGGCTTTTTTCGTTCTCTCCAGACCTTCGCCAAACAGTCCCGAGAAATCCCAGAAACCAGCCACGAATTGCTAGCGATTCTGCCTAAAGAGCACACAGAGAGATAGACCTCGGCGGAGAATAGGGCACTTCAACCGCTTTTTCTCTACAGGCCCAATTTGGGGGTCACACTTGCCGAGTACCGCGCTTCGCTTGTTGGAGATTCAGGTGCGCGAACGTTTGAAGCAAGCTACCGGTCGCCGTAGCATGCTGCCATGGCTGTCATCACAACTTTCACGCCGGTTGCTTCCACGATCGGAGGCATATTGATTGGGCTGTCCGCAGTATTGCTGATGCTGTTCAATGGGCGCATCGCAGGCATCAGCGGAATATTGGCGCGTATGTTCCCTCCTTACGCAGGTGGGGATGCGGCAAGCGCCGTGGCCTTCGTAGTGGGTTTGATGGCAGCAGCGGCCGCACCGAACAAGCGCAAGACGGCCGGAAGAGAAGGAGAAGAAAGGAATGGAAGTCGACCTCGACGCTATTTAAGCAGAGGTACTGTTGGCTCGAGGCCTCAAATCAAAGACCTCAGGGTTTTGTCAGCCAGAACGACAAGCGCCATCCTGCAATACCCGCAACGATCATCCCAACAACAACGAGTGCCACCTCGGCCGAAGGACGACCGGCACACGGGAAAATGATCGCTTGCGCGAGAAACCATGGCGCATGAAAGAATCCATAGAATGGCGCAATCCAGAAGAAGGACAGCTGGATCATTGTCTCAGCCACATCAGGAGGTAGATAGAAGCGTGCTCCACCTCTGAACAGGGCCACACCGAAGGCGCCGACAATAGCTATCGCCACGTGCCATGGCACCACAGGCTCACATAAGAATGTCTGCATGCTTAGGCTTGCAGCCGCTACAAGCCAAAGTCCTGCCGCCGAAACCAGGAAGCTTGCAACATCTTTGAGAACCCGGTCCGCGCTGTAGCATTTCCATTCCTGCTGCGGCGTTCGAAAATAAGCAGCGGCTGCCACCACAAGGCTGGCTACGAGCGCGACCAGAATTGGCGGCGCATCGCTTAGCTGCGTAAGGAGCCCAGCCGCACCCAAGCCAGCGATAAATGTCAGCCCGGAGCATAGACCTGCGAATATTGCTGGAGCTGGGTTCATAGAAAAACTTGCTGCTGATCCGCTCTTCATATTATTCGTATTTCGACGAATAACGAAGAAAGTATTCTGTTATGACTGCCGTCAAATTGCGGCGAGACAAAGCGGCCAACAACACGTCATCTCACGATCGTGTGGCAGAAATTGCCAAGGCTCTGGCCCACCCCGCACGCGTTCACATCATCCGAACCTTGCTTCGCAAAAGAACCTGCATCGGTTGCGATATCGTGAAGGAGATTGGTCTTGCCGCCTCAACAACCTCCGAACACTTACGCATCTTGAAGCAGGCCGGCTTGATTACGGGGGAAATCGAGCGGCCGCGTGTTTGCTACTCCCTGAACCCGGAAGCCCTGAAGCCGCTCACAAGTTTTCTTGAGCGGGCCGCCGCAAGCCAGGCCCGAAAGAGTCAAAACTGACATGTCGGTATTTGATCGTTTTCTCTCTCTCTGGGTCGCTCTGTGCATTGTTGCCGGAGTGCTCCTGGGAAATCTGCTCCCCGGCTTTTTCCAGATCGTCGCCGGCTGGGAGTACGCCTCGGTCAACTTGATCGTGGCGGTCCTCATCTGGGCCATGGTCTATCCAATGATGGTCGCAGTGGACTTCGCCAGTCTGCGCCATATCCACAAGCGCCCCAAAGGCCTGGTCATCACGATCGTGGTGAACTGGCTGATCAAGCCGTTCACGATGGCCGCGCTGGGGGTGCTGTTCTTTCGATTCCTGTTCGCCGATCTGATCGATCCGGCAGACGCGGGGCAATATATCGCGGGTCTTATTCTTCTGGGCGCGGCCCCCTGCACGGCAATGGTCTTTGTCTGGTCGCAACTGACCGATGGCGACGCTAACTACACGCTCGTTCAGGTGTCGTTGAACGACATCATCATGATCTTCGCCTTTGCGCCGATCGTGGCTTTGCTGCTGGGTGTCACCGACATCCAGGTTCCGTGGGAAACGCTGCTGCTTTCGGTCGGTCTCTATGTGGTAATCCCTCTCGCAGCAGGGGCGGCAACGCGGCTGGCCCTGATCCGCCGGGCCAATGGCGCGATGGGCGAAGCCGCGGTTGCCCGATTTACGGCGGCTGTCAAACCCTTCTCCATCCTTGGTCTGCTCGCCACCGTGGTGCTTCTGTTCGGGTTTCAGGGGCATGTCATCCTTGACCGGCCGCTGCTGATCGCCCTGATCGCGGTCCCGCTTCTGATCCAGTCTTATGGCATCTTCGCCATCGCCTATGCCGCGGCGTGGGCATGGCGCGTACCCCATAATGTCGCGGCGCCCTGCGCCCTGATCGGAACGTCGAACTTCTTCGAACTTGCGGTTGCCGTGGCGATTGGCCTGTTCGGACTCAACTCAGGGGCGGCGCTTGTGACGGTCGTGGGCGTCCTTGTCGAGGTGCCCGTGATGCTCTCGCTCGTCGCCTTCGCGAACCGGACGCGAGGCCATTTTCCGGCATTGTCAGAGTAAATTGGCTTGAGCCTCCTGGCGAGGTTCCTTAGCGTCCGGCGATGCGCAATCCCTTCCGTTATTTCAACAGCTCGCCCGAGGTAATTCGCCTCACAGTGATGATGTATATCCGCTATCCACTGTCGCTGAGACAGGTCGAGGATATTCTATTCGAGAGGGCCCTCGACATCCGTCACGAGACAGTGCGGTTCTGGTGGAACCGTTTCGGGCCGATGTTCCCGAACGAGATCAGGAAACGACGCCTTCACCATAGGTCGTTTTCGCACTGGCGCTGGCACCTGGACGAGGTGTTCGTCAGGATCAATGGAGAGACGCATTATCTCTGGCGCGCGGTAGATCACGAAGGCGAGGTGCTTGAGGTCTTCGCGACGAAGCGCCGAGACCGTAAAGCGGCACTGAAGTTTCTCAAGAGGATGATGAAACGCTATAGCCGGCCAGGTTCGATCGTGACTGACCGGCTTCGCTCCTACGGTGCGGCAATGAAAGTAATCGGAAACGTCGCCAGCCAGGAGTGTGGTCGGTGGCTCAACAATCGGGCGGAGAACTCGCATCAGCCAATACGACGTCGAGAACGAAAACTGCAGCGGTTCAAATCACCCGGTTCAGCCCAACGTTTCCTTGCCATCCATGCCGCCACATTCAACGCATTCACCCATCAACGTCATCTGCTGCGCCGACCGCACTTCAAGGAGCTTCGCGCCGGTTCATTCCGCACTTGGGCCGGGTCATCCGCCACCGCATGACGCCTGTTGCCCGCTACATTCACCGCGACTTAACGCCGATAACGTGACAAAGCCCCGCGAGCCTCTAAGGAGCTTAGTAGTCCATCCCACCCATGCCGCTCATACCACCGCCCGGCATGGCTGGAGTGTCCGAGTCTTTCTTTGGCATTTCGGCAACCATCGCTTCGGTTGTCACCAGCAGACCCGCAACCGAACCCGCGTCCTGTAGGGCGACCCGCACGACCTTGGCAGGATCGATGATGCCCTTCTTGATCAGGTCGCCATATTCGCCGGTTTGGGCATCATAACCGAAGGAGGCTGACTTCTGGTCGGTCACCCTGCCGACCACAATCGATCCCTCGACGCCCGCGTTCTCCGCGATCTGCCGAATCGGCGCCTGCAATGCCCGGCGGACGATGTTGATGCCCGCCTCTTGGTCGTCATTTGCGCCTTTGACCTTGATCGATCGAGAGGCCCACAACAGCGCCACGCCTCCGCCAGGCACGATGCCCTCCTCGACCGCCGCGCGGGTCGCGTTCAGCGCGTCGTCGACCCGGTCCTTGCGTTCTTTCACCTCGACCTCACTTGAACCCCCGACCTTGATCACGGCCACGCCGCCAGCGAGCTTGGCGAGTCGCTCTTGCAGCTTCTCTTTGTCGTAATCAGAGGTCGTGTCCTCAATCTGCTGCTTGATCTGAGTAATGCGAGCTTCTATCTCGGTCTTTTTACCCGCGCCATGGACAATAGTGGTGTCATCCTTGGTGATGACAATCTTCTTTGCCTGGCCAAGCATGTCGATAGTGACAGACTCCAGCTTGATGCCGAGATCCTCGGAGATGAGTTCACCGCCCGTAAGCACGGCGATATCCTGCAGCATCGCTTTGCGTCGGTCGCCGAATCCGGGGGCCTTTACAGCCGCGACCTTCAAGCCACCCCGCAGCTTGTTGACCACGAGGGTGGCAAGGGCCTCGCCCTCGACGTCTTCGGCAATTACCAAAAGCGGCTTGCCGGTTTGGACGACTGCCTCCAGCAGTGGGAGTAGCGATTGCATATTCGAGAGTTTCTTCTCGTAGATAAAAATGTAGGGGCTCTCGAGCTCGACCATCATCTTGTCTGCATTGGTGATGAAGTAGGGCGAAATATAGCCGCGATCGAACTGCATCCCCTCGACCACTTCGAGCTCGCTCTCGAGGCCCTTCGCCTCCTCTACGGTGATCACCCCTTCGTTCCCGACCTTCTGCATAGCCTTGGCGATCATGTCGCCTATGGCCCTCTCTCCGTTCGCTGCAATCGTACCTACCTGGGCAATCTCATCTGACGATTTGACCTTCTTCGCCTGCTGCTCAATCTCCTTAACGACATCGGCTACGGCCAGATCGACGCCGCGCTTCAAGTCCATCGGGTTCATTCCGGCCGCCACCAGCTTGACGCCTTCCTTGACAATCGACTGGGCCAGCATTGTTGCGGTCGTGGTGCCGTCACCGGCGATCTCGTTGGTTTTTGACGCCACTTCGCGCACCATCTGTGCGCCCATGTTTTCGAACTTGTCCTCGAGTTCGATCTCCTTGGCGACAGTGATGCCGTCCTTGGTAATGCGCGGGGCGCCGTAGCTCTTGTCGATGATAACATTGCGGCCTTTGGGCCCGAGGGTCACCTTGACAGCATTGGCGAGAATATCGACACCGCGAAGCATTTTGTCGCGCGCGGCGGTGGAAAATCTGACGTCCTTGGCAGCCATTTTGGTTCTCCTAAACTTAACTTGTGGAAGGCAGCGGCGAACCCAAGAAACCTACCTGCTGCCCTTGGCGCCTTCGAGTACGCCCATGACGTCCGATTCCTTCATGATGATGAGTTCTTCGTCGTCGATCTTCACTTCTGTTCCTGACCACTTGCCGAACAAAACTCGGTCGCCTGCCTTGAGATCTATTGGGATGAGCTTGCCGGATTCATCGCGCCCACCAGGGCCAATGGCGACGACTTCGCCTTCCTGCGGCTTTTCCTTTGCGGTGTCGGGGATGATGATCCCGCCCTTGCTTTTCTCTTCGCCTTCTAGGCGGCGAACGACGACGCGGTCATGCAGAGGTCTGAATTTCATGATGTTCACTCTCTAGGTTCGTGCGAGCGGAACTGAGGCGAGTTTTGGCACTCTTAGAAGAAGAGTGCTAATCTTTAAAATGGGCCTATGCGAGCGATAAACAAGAGCAAGGCTGGGACGAACCAGCTGATTTACTATGGCTCCACGCATTAGACGCGGAATCGCAGACTGCCGGTATGAAGGAAGTCCGCTGCTGGCAGTTAGCGGACAT
>Ga0307379_10008954_pt1 | contig 13437 bp, 9 predicted proteins | sample UN2MG_FD_202237 | JGI IMG/M metagenome (GOLD analysis project Ga0307379, IMG submission 202237) | Soil microbial communities from Risofladan, Vaasa, Finland - UN-2 | ecosystem: Environmental > Terrestrial > Soil > Coastal area > Acid sulfate soil | place: Finland: Risofladan, Vaasa | collected...
CAACTCGCTTCCGTTGAGAAGGAATTGGACGAATTAGGCGAATTCTTGCTGGCCCTGGCCCAGGAACGGGCAGAAAAGGCGGGCCTGGCGGTTGAATCGGTCGTCTGTCATGGAGAATTTCTACAATCGTTAATTGACGTTATTAAGGAACATAAGGTGACGGCCGTCTTCTTAGGCCGGCCGGCCCATGATGCGGCGCTGACCTCTTCGGACTTCATCAGCAATTTAGCCCGGTCGCTCCCAGATAAGTTGGGTGTGGAATCCTTTGTCGTCCACGAAGGCGAGATCGTAGAGCATTATCTGCCGCCGGTGAAAGAGGATCTTGGCCAGCTTTAGTTGTGGGAAAGTGCAACAAACATCAGGTATCGTGTGTTTTTCCTTAGGCATAAGCTAAACACCTAAACAACGCTGCCCCCATGGTATAATGCTCTCTAGTCACACAATAAACATTCTTAATCTCGAAGCCTGGCAATTGTCACTCATTGACGAGGAGCAAAATCATGACACGGGTACAAGAATTGGCAGGTTTAGGCCAATCCATTTGGTTTGATTATATCCGCAGAGAATTTTTACTGTCGGGTGAATTTCAGGATCTGATCGATGCCGGGGTGACCGGCGTTACCTCAAATCCGGCCATCTTTGCCGCAGCCATTGCCGGCAGCGCCGATTATGACCGGGCCCTGGAAGCGCTATCCAGAGCAGGTAAGTCAACGGTCGCGATCTATGAGACCCTGGCTATTGAAGATATCCAGAATGCGGCCGATCTGCTCCGGCCGGTCTATGAGCGGACCCAAGGCGAGGATGGCTATGTCAGCCTGGAGGTCAGCCCGACTTTAGCCGACGACACAACCGCTACTATCGCCGAAGCACGGCGCTTAAAGGCAACAGTAAACCGGCCTAACGTGATGATCAAAGTGCCGGCAACCCCGGCCGGCATACCGGCGATAGAAACGCTGATCAGTGAAGGTATTAACATCAACGTTACCCTGATGTTTTCTTTGGCTCACTATGAGGCCGTGGCCCAAGCGTATATCTTGGGTCTGGACAAGCTTGCTGCTTCCGGTGGAGATCTGTCGAAGGTCGCCTCAGTGGCCTCTTTTTTTCTCAGCCGCATCGATGCCAAAGTGGACGATCGCCTGGCGGCCATCGGCTCGCCCAAAGCCCGGGCATTACTGGGCAAAACCGCCATCGCCAATGCCAAGGTCACCTACCAACGCTTCCGGGAAACGTTTAGCGGGTCACGCTGGCGACAGCTCGCCGGTCGTGGCGCGAGAGTGCAAAGGGTCCTGTGGGCTAGCACCAGCACTAAAAACCCCGCCTACCCGGATACCATGTATGTTGATGAGCTGATCGGCCCTGATACGGTTAACACAGTTCCACCTGAGACGCTGCAAGCCTTTTTCGATCATGGCAAGGTGGCCGTCACTGTGACCAAACAGGTAGAAGAGGCCCAGGATCAACTGGATCAATTGGCCAATCTGGGCATCGACCTGGGGGCCATGACCGAGCAACTCCAGGAAGAGGGGGTCAAAAAGTTCGTCACGCCTTTTGAATCCTTATTGGAGAATATTGCCGGGAAGGTGGCCCAATTGGGGCAAAACCAGGCCACCTTTACTGCTCGCCTGGGCGAGTACCAGGGGACGGTGGACACCGCGCTGGCCGAGCTGAAGGACCAGAGGATCATGAACCGTATTTGGGACCATGATTACACCATCTGGAAACCGCAACCGGAGGAAATCAGCAACCGGCTGGGCTGGCTGCACCTGCCCGAGGAAATGGCCAATAATGTGGGCCGGATCATGGAGCTGGCCACGGCCGTCCGGGCCGAGGGTTACAGCCAGGTGCTGCTTCTGGGTATGGGCGGTTCGAGCCTCGCGCCCGAGGTTTTTGCCAACGTTTTTGGCCATGACCACGACGGCCTGGCGTTGGCTGTGTTAGATAGCACGGATCCCGAGGTCGTTCGCGCTTGCGATGAACAAGAAGACTTGGCCAAGACGCTTTTTATCGTCGCGACGAAGTCGGGCGGCACCGTGGAAACATTGTCGTTTTTTAAATTTTTTTACAACCGGACTGTGGCCACCGTGGGGCGGGAATCGGCCGGAGAGCACTTCGTGGCCATCACCGACGTGGGCAGCAAACTAGACCAATTGGCCGAGGCCTATGATTTCCGGGCTGTTTTCCTGAATGATCCGAATATCGGTGGCCGCTATGCGGCGCTGTCCTACTTCGGCCTGGTACCGGCTGGGCTGGTGGGCGTCGACCTTCCCAGATTGCTGGAAAGCGCCCTGCTAATGAGCCACAGTGGTATGGGGGGGACGTTGGGAGTCATCATGGGCGAACTGGCAAAGCAAGGGCGAGATAAAGTCACCCTGATTAGCTCGCCCGGCCTGGCCAACTTCGGCGATTGGATTGAGCAATTAATCGCCGAGAGCACCGGCAAGGATGGCAAGGGCATCTTGCCCGTGGTAGGCGAGCCTTTGTATTCGCCAGGGGACTATAGTCAGGACCGACTGTTCGTTTACCTCTGCCTGGATGGCGACCAGAGCTATGAGGCGGCCATGGCCAAGCTGGCAGCGACCGGGCAGCCATTGGTCACCCTCGATCTGAAAGACCGCTACGATTTGGGCGGACAATTCTTTCTGTGGGAGATGGCCACGGCCGTAGCCGGCAACCGGATGGGCATCCAACCTTTCGACCAACCCAACGTGGAATCGGCCAAGATCCTGGCCCGGGAAATGGTAACCACATACCAAAAAACTGGAAAGTTGCCGGCCGGAGAAAACGCGCCGCTGTCGGTGGAAGCATTATTAACCTTCCTGGATCAATCTCAGACGGGCGATTACATCGCGATTCAGGCCTTCGTTCCTCATACGACCGAGACTAGCGACTCGCTGGAGAAGCTGCGGGAAATGTTGGGTCGGCGGACCCGGCTACCTACTACGGTCGGCTTCGGACCACGCTTTCTGCATTCCACCGGCCAGTTACACAAGGGTGACGGCGGCAATGGGCTGTTTATCCAGTTCGCATCGATTCCGGAACAAGATTTGCCTATTCCCGATGAAGCAGGCCAAGATGATTCGTCCATGGATTTCGGTGTGCTTAAGATTGCCCAGGCATTAGGGGATGCCGCAGCTCTGCGCGAGGCAAAGCGCCGGGTGATCTCTTTCCAGGTGACTGGTTCTGTGCCTTCGGCTATTAGTAAGCTGGTGAATGGGTTGAGCTAACCGCCTGATCAAAATGAACGGCTTATTTTCCAGAAGCTAGACGGTGGGCCTGCCTGGTGGTCTCAGGCAAGCGATATTTAGGGCAGCAGGCCATGGTATAGGCGACGGCCGTTTCCAAGCTAACCCGGTGGCCGATCGAGACGTAGATAGGTTTGACATTGCTCCGGGTACGCAGGACCATGCCAATCACCTCCCCCTGCAATAAAAGCGGCGCCTGGCTGCCACGACTTTCTAGCAGCGATTCGTGAGTGCCGACCAGGAGACTTTTGGCTACACCGATGGCGGGAATGTCGCTTAGCAGGCCGAGGTGACAGGCCAGACCCAGCTGGCGGGGATGGGCTCGGCCCTGACCGTCAATCAGCAACAAGTCCGGCCGAATGGCCAACCGCTCCAAGGCGCTCAGGGCGGCCGGCGCTTCACGGAAGGAGAGCAGGCCGGGAATGTAGGGAAAGGTAGTCGGCCGGTGGGCAATAGCCTGCTCCACCAAGAGCAGGTCGGGAAAGCTAAGCACGACGACGGCCGCCCGGGTCACGGTATTGTTTTCTTCAAAGCCGATGTCCACCCCGGCAACGTGGTGGACCTCACCCAAATCATCGGTGATGCCAACCGCCTCGCGCAGCCGTTGCTGAATAGCGACCGCCTCTTGGGACGATACATCCCAGCGATGTTCAAGCGGGCCTCTGTTTCCCCTCATCGTTTATTTCAGACAGCAACTCTTGGGCGAATTCGCCGACTATATAGGGCAACTCGCCTTCCAAGGCGAACTCCCTTTTGACCGGGAGCCGAATGGCCGGCAACTTATACGTGTTGGTCGACGAGGATTGGGTTACCGTCAGGGTCCACAACTATAAAGCTGGCGGGTCCTGTCGTACTCTCATCTGCTTCACTCTCTAGCGATACACCCCGGGCTTTCAACAGACGCTGTAGCTCGCGTACATCTGTATAAGTCTCGAGCTCTTGGGCGTTGCTATCCAACCAGGGTTGAAGGTCATGATGTTCTTATCGAACATGCCCTGAAAAAGACCGATAACATGATCGCCGTTCTTCAGGATCAACCAGTTCTGTGAGATATCGCCGCCAAATTCCTTGAAGCCTAATTTTTGATAGAAAGCCCTTGAAGCCTCAATATCCTTGACGGTCAGGCTGATTGAAAATGTTCCGAGTTCCAAAATATGCTCCTTTTTGTGCGTAACAGCTATCCAATAGAGTTTACCTCCGCAAGCAATATCGAAAAAGTGGCGACTTTAACGGCTGTACATAGCGCGTCAAAGCCGCCAGGTTATGTTTCCAACGCAGGCTTTCAACTTGTCAAAAGCAGAGTATCTTCCGGTATGCTTAAGATTATGACCAGCGCATCTCTGATTAGTAAGTCACCTGGCCAAGTTGCTCAGCCCGAAGATCCCCACCATTTTCCAAGTGGTTCTTCAAATTTGCCATATAGAATTGCCAGGGACCGGCATGCATTTCTCTTAGCTGATCGGGGTTCTTCGCAGCGCCAAAGCCCGAATGCACCAGTTGGACTGTTACCTTGTCGCCATCGCCCTGAACCGTGAAGGTCACTTTCGTTGGCGTGTCTCCCGCCTGCCAGGGGTAGCTAACCTTTTCTGGGCGAACCACTTCAGTATAAGCGCCTTCCTGCGACCCGTTCTGATCGGCATCGTTGAATTCCCAACTATACTTAAACCAGCCTCCGGCTTTCGCCTCTGATTCAGCCTTACTCAAGAACCAGCGGGTCAAGCCACCGGCCTCTACCAGGGCACTGAAGACCTGCTCTCGGGAGGCATTCACGGTGATGCTTTGATCGATTACATTATTATTTGACATTTTTTCTCCTGTCGTAATTGATTCGCCAGATGGCGAGATCGGTTATCTGTGCGTGGTCCCCGCCCCTATTAACTTCAATCAGTCAGCGATCGAATGGGATTACACCTCCTCGTTTTCTATGGCCATGGCCAGTCGATTGAAGCAACCTTGCCAACCCTCGCCGTGCTGGTCCCGCGCTGCAGGCGTCAGGAATTGTTCGTGAGTTAAGATGACCCGGGTTTCATCGCCGAGGTCAAATAGCTCAATCGTAACTAAAGTTTCCGGTTCGTCACGGCCGGCCGCTTCCCAGGCCCAGGTGAAGATTAATTTATCTGGCGGCTGGATCAGTTGGTAAACGCCACCAACGATCAGCACGGGAGTGCCATCCGGCGGCTGCATACCCAGCCTGTAGCGGCCGCCGGTACGCAGATCCACTTCGGCGATGGGTGTGGTAAATCCTTCACCTACGGCAAACCATTTTTCCAGGGAGGCCGGGTTGGTCAGGGCTTGAAATAGTCGTTCACGGGACGCCTTAAATTTCCGTTCAACTCGCAGCGCCGTGGGGCTAATTATCTGAGTTGTCATCTGATTCTTTTTCCTCTTGATCTATGTTTTCCAGGTAATCGGCCAGGGATTCAAGCCTTGTTTCCCAAAAAGTACGATAAAATGCCAGCCAATCGGCCGCTCCTTGAAGCGGCTCCCCAACCAACCGGCAATGGTGAATGCGCCCTTCCCTGCGGCGACTCATAAGACCGGCATTCTCAAGAACCCGCAGGTGCTTTGAAACGGCCGGTAGGGACATATCAAAAGGCCGGGCCAATTCCGTTACTGTAGCCCCGCCCTGGGCCAACCTGGCCAATATGGCTCGCCGTGTCGGATCGGAGAGAGCTGAGAAGGTGCGATCAAGTGCTGGAGTACTATATTTAACCATATGGTTAAATATTAACACGTTGACCACCAGTAGTCAAGTACCTGTGTTCGCTCAGGACATACTGGCTCAGATCAGCTCCTGGTTCCGACCCACACACTAGCTGCCGGCCGGGCACAGGGTACAGACGATTACGCTTTGCCTGAGGATGTACGGGAGGCAAGAGAAGGCAGCGCTGGATATTTTGCCCTTTGCCCATGAACCCTTACTATTACACGTCGTGCTTGTGGCATGACCACAATGATAAGATCTCGTATCAATGCCGCTAAGCAGATGCAGTCAGATAATAGCGCGTTAAGTAATCTTAGAGAGGTACCATTAATTAATGCCTTCTATAAATAGATCCAAAGGAATTACACTCTTCTGGCGCCTTCATCGCTGGCTCTTTCAAATAAGTGATGGCCGGATTGGCTCGAGCCTTTTCGGCGTCAAGATCCTCAAAGTGACGACCAAAGGGCGCCGTACGGAAGAGCCCAGGGCAATCTTGATTTATTACTACCCGTATCAGGACAGTTTTGTGATCGTGGGTTCAAACTTGGGGGCAGATTGGCATCCAGCATGGTATCTGAATCTTCAGTCCGATCCGGCCGCGGAAATCCAGCGTGGCCGGGAACGTAGACAGGTTGTGGCACGCACAGCCACGGGTAGGGAACGGGAGAGCCTCTGGGCAGAAATTGTCAAAAAGGATGAAAGTTATAAAGAATATCAAGCGCTAACCAGCCGGGAGTTCCCTCTTGTGATTTTGGACCCGGTAGATAAACAAGTTGATTGATCGCGGTAAATACAAGATCTGGCAAAACCCACCCATGTTTGGGCATCGCCCAATTCGACATTTCACTATCACGCCACTTGACCCGTTTCGCGCCAGGGAAGAAAACGAATTCTGCTCTTTCAGATCTAGCCCTCTAGCGGTAGAATCAGAGGCGCCGCCGGGCATGGAACAAAAGGATAAGATGCGCAGCTGTTTTCACTGCCAGCAAGTTAATCGAGCGGGGGCTTTCTTCTGCAAACATTGCGGTAATGCTCTGGTCTGTCCGCGATGCCGGATGATCCAGGAGGATGCCTCCAGTTATTGTGATAATTGCGGCCAACCATTGACGGCCGGTCATATGTTCGCCGCCATCCCGCTTACCGGGGAACAGCAGCAGCAATTGGCCGCTTTCGAAGGGATGGCCAGCAGGCAGGCAGGCCGAACCGCGCCAATTGGGCCATCTCCCACCAAGCTGGGACAGTTCGTCCCCCCAGAGTTATTGGGCAAACTTGAGGCCGTCAGAGCCAGCGGGAGCATGGCCGGCGAGCGGCGGATCGTGACGATACTATTCTGCGATGTGAAAGGCTCGACGGCCGCAGCCGAGAGGCTCGATCCCGAAGAGTGGACTGAGATCATAAACGGGGCTTTCGAGCATATGATCCGGCCGGTCTACAAATATGAAGGGACCTTGGCGCGCCTGATGGGCGATGCCATCCTGGCTTTTTTTGGCGCGCCCATCGCCCACGAGGATGATCCCCAACGGGCCGTCCTGGCCGGGTTGGATATCGTCTCCGCTATGATCCCCTACCGTAACGATATCAAAGAAAAGTGGGGCATTGAATTTGACGTCAGGGTGGGAATCAATACAGGCATGGTCGTCGTTGGGGCTGTGGGCAACGATCTGCGCATGGAGTATACGGCCATGGGCGACGCGGTTAACCTGGCATCGCGGATGGAGCAAATGGCCGCGCCCGGCACGGTCCAGATCGCCCATGACACCTATAAATTGGTCGCCCCGCTTTTTGATTTCGAGGATTTGGGCGAGGTAGAAATCAAAGGGAAAGCCGAGCCTGTTAATACATATCGAGTTTTACGTCCGCGGGAGACCCCGGGCAAACTGCGGGGTTTTGCTGGCTCTTCCTTGCCCCTGGTAGGGAGAGAAGATGCCCGAGGAAAGTTATCCGCGGCCATAGACCGGGTTCTGGAAGGCAATGGGCAGATCATCACGATCACCGGTGATATGGGCCTCGGTAAAAGCCGCTTGATAACGGAGCTGCATGAGGAGTGGCGCCAGGTTTATCCTTCAGCGGCTCAATTATCAGCAGGATCGAGCCACGGCGATATCGCAACTTCTTTAGCTGATTCGCGTTGGTTTGAAACGTTCAGTCTGTCCTATCAAACGACAAGCCCCTACAGTCTCTTTCGAAATCTTATCAGGCAAGCTAGCGGGTCCACGGCAAGCGATCCACCGGCCGCTTTAGCCCAAAAATTGAGCGCTTTCATCTCGGCGACCGCCCCAACTGAACAGCAGGATCAAGCTGCGGCCGTGTTGGATACGCTCTTCGGTCTGAACCCCGACAGTGACAAAACGCTGGCAGGAGAAAAGTTCAAAAACGAATTGTTTGAATCCATAACGAACCTGGTAAGCGCCTGGGCCGGTGATAAGCCCGGGGTGATTTTTTGTGATGACATTCAGTGGAGCGATCCGGCATCGATGGAACTACTGGTGCATCTTTTTAAACTTACCGACCGGCTGCCCATCCTATTTGTCAACGCGCTGCGGCCCGACCGCGGCTCGCCGGGTTGGGGCATCAAGGCCATCGCCGATGGGGAGTATCCTCACCGCTATACAGAGATTCAGCTTGACTCCCTGTCGCACGAGGAAAGCCGCACCCTGGTCAGTCGCTTGCTGAACAATGATGGTTTGCCTGATTTCTTGCAAGAGGACATTTTCACCAAAGCGGCCGGAAATCCTTTTTTTACCGAAGAGATTGTTCGGGAAATGATGGAAAATGGATCCGTCCTACCAGGGGAGCCTGGTGGGGGCTGGCAAATCGCCCCGACATATGACAGGCGGCAGACATCCATCCCCGATTCATTGCAGTCGATGTTGACCTCTCGCATCGATCGCCTGGATGAAGCCCAGAAGGGTGTCCTCCAACTGGCCTCGGTGATAGGTCCTTCTTTCTATTACCGGGTACTGGCACAAGTATGCAAATCCGCTGATGAAAATGGCGGAATGTCTGAAGAGGTCCTGAGCAGGCATCTGGACGAGCTACAGCGCAGGAACCTGATCGTCCAAATAGCTCGCCATCCGGAACTAGAGTACGTTTTTCGGCAGACGCTGGTTCACGAATCGGCCTACGAGACAATCTTGCACCGGCAACGCCGCCTTTACCATCGCCAGGTTGGCGAAGCAATGGAGCTATTGTTCCCTGAGCAATTGGATGAGCAGGTGATCGTCCTGGCTCACCACTTCACGGAGGCGGGCGACGATGTGCGGTCACTGAAATACAATACTTTGGCGGCCGATACGGCTTATCGTTTATACGCGAATACCGAGGCTGTGGCTCACTATTCAATGGCCCTTACGGCAACAAAAAACGCGACGGTGACTGTGGCCCAACTTGTTCACCTGTTCGAACATCGCGGTCGGGCGCTCGAATTAGATTCGCGAACCGAGGACGCGGCTGAAAATTATGAAACCATGCGCCTGAAAGCGCTCGAACTGGCGTCCAGGGAAATGGAATTGGCAGCTTTAATGCCAATGATGACCCTCTATTCCACGCCCACCGCGATCTACGACTTCAACAAAGGCAGCATCCTCTCTCAGCAGGCGCTGGAAATAGCCCAGGAGTTAGCCAATCAACCAGCCGAAGCAAAGATTCTGTGGAACTTGCTAAACATGAACCGTTTTGCCGGCCGCACCCCACAAGCGTTGGAATATGGGGAGCAATCGTTGGCCATTGCCCGTGATTTAAACCTGCGGGAACAGATTGCCTATTGCCTGAACGATCTCTGCCATTCGTACAATCGCACCGGCCGGTATGACAAATCGAAAATCGCCCTGGAGGAATCAACAAGCATCTGGCGAGATTTGGGCAATCTGCCCATGCTGGCCGATAGCCTTTCGACGGCGAGTTATGTGCACAATATCACCGGCGATTATGATGAGGCGATCGTTTTCTCAGAGGAAGCGCACCAAATTAGCGTGTCCATTCAAAACACCTGGGGTATCTCCTACAGTCAATGGTTGATTGGCCTTGTCTATTGGCAGCAGGGCGATGTGGGCAAAGCCATCCGGGTGATGGAGGAAAGCATCGACTATGCTAAAAGAGCCGGTTTTGTAGTTGCGCAGGTGTATACGCGCACAAACCTGGCCTTGTTATATGCCGAGTTGGGGGCTATTGATCGGGGCTTGGAAATAATCCAGGAAGCGGTGAAATTCGCCAAAAGCAGCCCATTGCAGTTGCGATCATCAGCCCTGGCCCAAATGGCCCGGCTTTGCTTGAGGAAGAGCGATGTGGTCGCGGCAGAAGAGGCTGTGGAGGAAATTCAAAAAAAGAATCATCCCGTACACATAAACCAACCTGACATGGCGTCCATGGCCGAGATCGAACTATTTTATTATCGCGGCGATTATCAGAATGCCCGGCAGCTCCTGGAGGAACGACTGGCCTTGCTGCGCAACTATAGTATGAAAGCGGATGAGCCGGAGACAGCCTACCTCTTGGGTAAAGTGTTTCAGGCAACCGGTCAACCAGAGAAAGCCATCGGCAGCCTGGAAGACAGCCTCAAAGTGGCCCGATCAATGGCGGCCCGCTGGTGGATATGGCAAATTTTGGCAGCGCTGGCCGAGCTGACTAGGGGTGTGGCGCAAGCGGCAGCCTACCGGGCAGAAGCAGTGGAGATCGTTCAATTGATCGCCGGCAAAGCCAGCGAGGTCGACCTGGATCACTCCTTTTTGGAGAGGCCAGAGGTACAGGAGCTGCTGGCGACGCACCCGGCTTAAGCTAGTGGTCGCAGTTACTTCACGCCCGTTGGCAATAGTAATGATGGCTACCCGGCCGCGAAATCAAACCCCAGGGTGAATTGCAGTTCTCTGTTATTTGTTCAAACTCCCGCACAGTTCACTAAGGTTTAATGATTACCTTGAGCCCTTCTCTTTTCAGGGCAACAGAGAAGGCTTCCTCATAGTGCTCGATTGAGAAGCGATGGGTCACCAGAGAACGCACATCCACCAGGCCATCAGCGACCAATTGAATGGCTCGTGGATAGGTGTTTTTCATCCGGCGCACAAGCTTGATGGTCACTCCTTTGCGCCGGGCCGTGGAGGCGTCAAAAGAGGTCCGGTTGTCCGCGGGTATGCCGACCAGAATGATCCGGCCACCGGGTTTGACGGCATCCAGCGCGGTTTCCACGGCCGGGTTTTCACCCGCCGCTTCAAAAAGCACGTCCAGGCCTCGTTGATTTGTTTGGGCCAGGATAGCTTGGGCTTCCTCCCGATGGTTGCCGGCTTGAAAGACAGCCGTCGCGCCGAGGGCATGAGCCGCCTCAAGACGGTGGCTCAATTTATCGGTGGCCATAATCCGTGATGCCCCGGTCAGGCGGGCAACCATCATAATCAACAACCCAATGGGCCCGCAACCGATAATACCTACACTCATCCCCGGTCGCAGATGTGCAAGATCGACGGCGTGGATGGCCACACCCAGCGGTTCGAGCATGGCGCCATCTTCGTCGGTTAACGAACCGGGAAGTTGGTGAAAAGCGCTTTCTGGCCAGGGCATGAATTGCCGGAGGGCGCCATCGTTAGCGCCATGACCGGCAAAAATGTGATCAGGGCACAGGTTGGGATTGCCCTCCCGGCAAAACTCACATTTTTCACAGGGAACCTGGGGGTCCACGGCCACGCGTTGGCCCCGCCGGGGACCTTCTTCAATGATGCCGGCAAATTCATGGCCGATAATCAGTGGCTGGCCCAAGGTCGCATCGCCGATACTGGCCTCAGAGAACCAGTGTAAATCAGAACCACAGATACCCACGGCTGTTACCCGCAGCAAGGTCTGGGCCGGCCCGCCTTCCGGCCGGGGCTCATCTTGCAGGCGCATGTCATGGGGGCCGTGTAAACGAAGCGCTTTCATGTGTTAACTAATATTCCCTACCAGTAGTGGTGAACCTGGTCGCGAATCAGGCGGTCATAAATCTCTCCAATCCGGGTCATGGTCTCTTCGGAGAGGGGCGGGAAATCGGCCGCTTGGGCATTGTCTTCAGCCTGGGAGGGTCGTTTAGACCCGGGAATGACGCAGGTGACAGCGTCGAACATGAGGATCCAACGCAAGGCGAATTGCGCCATGGTCATGCCTTCAGGGACCAAGTCACGCAGCTCTTCGACTGCCTCGAGGCCGGTATCGTAATCGACGCCGGAAAAAGTCTCGCCGATATCCATGGATTTCCCGTCGCGGTTGTAGTTGCGGTGATCGCCAGCTTCAAAAGATGTCTCCGGGGTCATCTTACCGCTGAGCAAGCCCGAAGCCAATGGTAACCTGGCCAAGATGCCTACCTGACGGCGACGGGCCTCGGGGAAGAATAGCTCGGCCGGGCGGTGACGGAAGATATTAAAGATAATCTGGATGCTCTGGACGTTGGGGTATTCAATCGCTTTCAGCGCCTCTTCCACCTTTTCCACACTGACGCCATAGTAGCGGAGCTTGCCCTCCTGTACCAGGTCGTCCAGGACGGCGAATATTCCCGGCATATAGTACACCTCGGGTTCCGGGCAATGAAGCTGGAGCAGGTCAATGCTGTCGACGTCCAGATTCTTGAGGCTGCGCTCCACGAAGGCAGTTAAATTCTGGCGATTGTAGCCGCTGGCGACATGGGGATCGAGCTGGCGGCCGGCCTTGGTGGCGATGATGATTTCCTCGCTCCGATCCTCTCGTAATTGCCTTAACAGGCGCTCGCTGCGACCGTCGCCATAAACATCGGCCGTATCAAAAAAGTTAACCCCCATATCAACAGCTTTGTGCAGGCTGGCGATGGACTCCGTATCGTCGACGTTACCCCATGAGCCGCCGATGGCCCAGGCGCCAAAACTGCTGGCTGATACTTTCCATCCGGTGCGTCCTAGTTCTCGATATTGCATTTGTCTAAATCTCCTTGTCGTGATTATAAACTTCCCACTCTAAATAGTTGGCCATCGCTTCTTCGACAGTGGCGGCCGTTTCGGAAAGGTTCATGGCCACATGGTGTTCATAGCCATTCTCGCAGATGTAATGGAGCAATTTCTGGAAGGCCGGTATGCGGACAACGCCATAACCGCCCCAGGTTTTTAAGGGGTCGTCAACGGATTCGCCCTGGCCTACGTAAGCGACTATCTTGCCGTTGAGGTCATCCGTGGAGACGCGGCAGTAGGTGAAGGCGCCAGAACGAACCCGGCCGACAACGCTGCCATAGGCTTTCTCCGGACCATAAATCTCAGCTAGGGTTTCGTGGGGAATTATTATCGGTATATCCTCCGTGGCGATGGTTGGGTCAACAAACACGTCACGAGGCAGATTGGAACAATGGAAAATCACACCTTTGTCCGGGTCGTCACCATAGTTGTTGTTCCAGTCGACGATGGCGCTGGGCTTGCCAGAAGCCAGGGCCAGGGCAGCCATGCCCACCACGCCGACAATATCCGTTTCGCAGGCGCTGGGCATAAGGTCATTGCTCATCATGCTCATAAT